>Ga0210057_1000079_pt1 | contig 187189 bp, 238 predicted proteins | sample CryGeyCG2114_010_2_FD_183968 | JGI IMG/M metagenome (GOLD analysis project Ga0210057, IMG submission 183968) | Groundwater microbial communities from aquifer - Crystal Geyser CG10_big_fil_rev_8/21/14_0.10 (SPAdes) (version 2) | ecosystem: Environmental > Aquatic > Deep subsurface > Groundwater...
CCTTAACATTTGGATTTGTAAACTCTGGTTTCTTACTTCCAGCTTCACTTAAAAAAACATCTGTTAATGAAACAATCGTGCCTTCTATCTCTGAACTATCAACAGCTTCTTTTCTTAAATAAGGGTCAACAAATAAATCTAAATTTCCAATATTTTTTGTTAATCCCTGCAATTCTCCTATTGCACGATTCGCTTCATTTGATTTTTCAATAACAGAAAGGTCATTACAAAACTCTTTCATATTAGGCAATTCTTTTGGAAGAAAATAATCAAACTCTATAATCTCTCTTCCAAAAGTAGCAGTTCTTCTAACAAGTTTTCCAGATTTAGAATTAAATTTTTGTAAATTCATATTTTTATTAGATATTTATAGTATTTATACTTTTCGGTATTTATGATAATATGGATTATCTTGTTAAGGAGAGTGTAGAGTAGTATTAATATGTAAAATAATGTATTACACTTATGTAAGGTATTTTTATTTATATTAACACCAATAAGGTATAATGTTAATATAATAGAAAGGTTTATATAGTAGTATGTATTAATATTATTAGGTAAAAGTGTTAATATGAAACAAGAAACAATATGCCCAAAATGTAAGAGCAATAATATAACTAAACGAGGTTATTTCCAAACAGAAGCTCACGGAAAACAACAAAGATACTTCTGTAAGGATTGTAACAAGAAGTTTATAGAGCAAACTCCATTTTACAGAATGAGAAATAGTCCTCAAAAAGTTACTCTTTCTATTGACTTATTTTATAGAGGAGTTTCAACTCGTAAGGTGCAAGAACATCTACAAGCATTTTATTCACATAATTCAAGTCATATGACTATTTACAGATGGATTGTAAAATTTTCAAACCAAATAAGCAAGTGGTCAGATAATCTTAAACTTCAAGTTGGAAAAGAAATACAAGTAGATGAAATGGAATATCACAGAAGAACAAACCCAAATAAAAAAGGAGTTAGTAAGGATTGGTTTATTGATGTTATAGATAGCAAAACTCGTTTTATGGTTTCTTCTGAATATGTTAAGTCAAGAGGACAAAAAGAAATTAAGCAGGTTATCAAAAGAGCAAAGAATAAAACCACAAATCAAATAACTATCTGCACAACAGATGGCTATACTGCTTATGAAGATGTTGTTAAAAAAACATTTGGTTATAATAATAAAATAGGAAAGCATAATGTTTTTCATAATAAAGTAACTGCAAGTAAAGGAGAAGGGTTTAATATTATGATTGAAAGATTACATAATAATATTAGACAAAGAACTAAAACCTTTCGTGGCTTTCACGGAAGCGTAGAGAGTGCAAATAGCATTATGAAGGGTTGGGAAATTTATTATAACTTCATTACAAAACATCAAACTCTTAAAAGATGTCCTTATGAATTAGCTATTCCAGAATTAAAGGAGAAATTGAATGTTCCTAATAAATGGTTGGCTTTAATTGAATTAGCAAATAAGAATTAAGATTTTAAAATGTATTATCAATCATTTCTTTATCTTTCTTTGAGATTTTATATAAGTCGTAAATCTCTTTATTTAACTCATCTTCTATAACTTTAATTCTATTTTTTATTTCATTACTCTGACTTGTTGCTTTATTCCCTATCTCATTTAAATCATTATTTAATTTTATCAAATTATCAACTAATTTAACTGTTTTTTCTGTAAATCTTTTGTCAAGATTAGGAAAATTGAGATTTCTCATATTCTCTAAACTTATGGCTGTTGTAATTTTAGCCCCAAGATTAAACTTCTTTTCATAATAAAATCGCCATAATTTTGAGTTTAAAAGAGCCAAAAGAACTTTAAGTTTTTCATTATCTCCATCTAAAAATTTTATAACATAAACATTTTGTGTGCAGTATCCCTCTTTATCAATAAATCCTACTTTGAATGTAGAAGCAATTTTATTCATTAATAACCTCTCTCCAGAATACATTTCTTTATCTTTATATGAAATGCCTTTTTTAGTGTTGTCAAAATAATGATTTACTTTTATGTTAAAAGGAGTTATATCTTCTCCAGTGATAATTGGAATTATATGATTGCTATCTTTTTCTTTTGAAACTAATTCATATCTTTTACATTTACTCAAAACTAAATTCTTTTTGCAGGATGGACAATTTTTTTTATCTTGTTTAGAAGCAGGAAACCAATTATTACAAGAATAACATAGCATAACCTCTCCTTTTTTGCTTATTTCTTCTCCCCTTTTAATAAATATTTTTTCTCCAAGTCTATCCCCCACCTCAACTTTATTAAAAATAGTATCTAATTCTTTTATCTCTGGATTAAAAATAAAATTTGTATTATTGTAGAATTTATCTTGAGTTATAATATCTTTATCATTTAATGTAATTTTATTTTTGTTTTTCTTTTCCAGTTTATCGTGATTTTTCACAAATATTAATACAATAAATTCCTGTGTAACTCCTTCAAAAATTCCAAATAGAGTTAATCTTTTTAGGAGTGTATGCTCTAAAATATACCTTCTTAAATCAGTATAATCGTTTGATTTTATTGAATTTTTTGGGATAACAAATCCAAAATATCCATTATCATTTAATAAAGATATTGCTTTTCTTACAAACAAATCAAATGAATTAAGATTTTTCTTTGAAACAGCATATCTTGATACAAAATAATCTACATCTTGAGAAATATCAGCACCCCAAGGGGGGTTCCCTATAACTATATCAAAACTACCCTCTTGAAAATCTCTCTCCCATTTGAAAAAATCCTTTATACTATCCTTATCAACTAAACTATTTCCGTGTCTTATATGTAAATCAACTTCTTCTGGGAGTTTTCTATTTTTCTCTGATGCCTTTAATAATAAATTAAGTTTAGTTATTTCAACTGCCTTATTATCTAAATCAACACCATACAAATTATTTTTCAATATCCCCGTTTTTATTGAATAAGCACCTTGATTGTCTAATTTTGTCTGATTTGCTTCTTTTCCATTTGATAATTCTCTATATAAATAATCAAATGCTTTAATTAAAAAAGAGCCAGAACCACAGGCACAATCTAAAATTTTTATATCCTTTGCTTTAATCTTTTTGTCCTTTAATACTTCTCCGAGAGTGTTTTTAATAACATAATCAACTACATAAGTGGGCGTGTAAAAAATTCCTTGTTCTTTCCTGTGTGCTTGACTATCTGTTAATTTTGATTTTCCAGATTTGCTTTGTAACAAAATCTTTCCTAAATACTGCTCATAAACTTGCCCTAAAACATCTGCGTCAATCCAATCAAAGTTATAGATATATTGCCCGTCTTTTGATTCATAAAGATAACCTACAAGATTTCTTATTATGTTTCCATCTATCTTTATATTATCACAATCATTATCTATGCCAACAGCAAAAAGCCCACTATTATAAACATCGTTATATTTTTCAAAGATTTTCTTTAATTCTCTATATGCTTCAGAGCTGGAAGTAAACCTCAATCCTTTTAATACATAATTTTCAGGATTTATCCCAACATCTTCACATCTCCTTATAAAGATTAATCTGTCTATTATTCTCTGCACAATTTCCTCTTTTTCGTTTGCTTCATATTTTTGAGGATAATTTTTTTCTATATCATTAGCAATTAATTTTCTTACAGACATTAAGTCATTAAGTAAGGGTTTGTCAATAGTTACTCTTTTCTTTAATCTCTCCTCTTTTATTGCTTCTTTTAATAATTTATTTTCCTGAAAACTCTCTTTAGACAATAAAAGTAAATCCTGTAATTTTTCTATGTAATCTTCTGGTTTAGTAAAGACTCTAAATATTTTCTTGCTTTCTTCTGCTTCTTCAACACAAAATATCTTCATTTGTTCAAAATTAGTAGATATAGCAAATGGAACTCTTTTAGATAAAGCATAAGAAATAACTTGTTTATCTGCTTCTTTATCTAAAGGTATTCCTACTTTTTTAACTTCTAAAAAGAAAACTAATCTATCTCCAATATAAAAACCATAATCGGCTCTGCCCCTTTTTTCTCCTCTCCTTACTTTTTCTTGTTGCCTAAAATCATTCCTATCCCAACCCAAAATATTAACAAATAACTCATAAATCAGCTTTGTTTCTATATCTGGCTCTGAAAGAGATTTATAATAAGAATATCTTGATTTAAAGTCATCTACTAATTCTTGTAGCTTTTGCTTCATCTGGTTTTCATCCATAAACTATTTAGAGAAAACACTTATTTAAATCCTACTTTTAATTAAACCTAAAACAATCCAAAAAAGACCAATTAATGTTACAAAGAAGGAAAGAGCCTATATTCGCTTATTTCTCAATAGATTTGCATTGGTGACAACAGTTATTGATGACAAAGCCATTGCAATTTCAGCTATAACCGGATGTAACAATCCTGCAACTGCAAGCGGAACAGCAATTATATTATAAGCAAAAGCCCAAAATAAATTTTGTTTTATTTTCTTGAATGTTTCTTTTGAAAGGTTTATCGCAGCAGGAACTCCTCTTAGGTTTCCTCTTGCCAAAACAATATCTCCCGATTCTATCGCAATGTCTGTTCCTGTTCCCATTGCAATTCCGACATTGCTCTGTTTTAATGCAGGAGCGTCATTAATTCCGTCCCCGACAAAAGCAACCATTCCTTTTCTCTGAAGTTCTTTTATTTTTTTTGCTTTATCCCCCGGAAGGACATTTGCAATAACTTCAAGAATACCAACCTGTTTTGCAATTGCTTTTGCGGTTGTTTCATTGTCTCCTGTTATCATTATTGTTTTATAACCTTGCAAATTTAAGGAAGTAATAGCTTTGACAGAATCTTCTTTTGGAGTGTCAGCAACAGCAATAACCCCCAAAACCTTTTTGTTTTCAGCCATAATCATTGTTGTCTTCCCCTCTCTTTCAAATCTGTCTGAAATATCTGCAAATTTCCCCAGAGAAATATTTTCTTCATTCATCAAAGTCCTGTTCCCTATTGTTATCTTTCTTGTATTAATTTTTCCTTCAACTCCTCTTCCTCTTAAAATCCTAAAATTTTTAACATCCTTCAATTTCCTTTTTCCATATTTGTTAACAATTGCTTTTGCAATAGGATGCTCGCTCAAATTCTCAACAGATGCAGCAGCTTCAAGAATATAACTTTCCATTGATGCAGGATAAATATCTGTAACTTCTGGAAGCCCTTTTGTGATTGTCCCTGTTTTATCGAATACAACAAACTTAACTTCCCTTATTGTTTGTATTGCTTCTCCTTTTCTGATTAATATTCCTCTCTTCGCACCCATTCCGCTCCCAACCATTAGTGCCGTCGGAGTTGCTAATCCTAACGCGCAAGGACATGCGATAACTAAAACAGAAATTGCGACAGAAAATGCTCTGCTTAAATTTTGCGTGAAATAAAACCACCCGCCAAAAGTTATTACTGATAAAATCAAAACTGCTGGAACAAAAACACTGGTTATCTTGTCTGCTAAAACCTGGATAGGAACTTTGCTTCCCTGTGCTTCTTCTACTAACTGGATTATATGACTAAGGAAAGTATCTTTTCCTATCTTGGTTGCTTTCACATAAAGAATTCCGTCCTGATTTATCGTCGCGCCTGTAACATTGCTTCCTTTTTTCTTGTCAACAGGAAGACTCTCTCCTGTAATCATTGATTCATTTACAGCAGATTCACCCTTGATTACAATTCCATCAGTCGGGATTTTCTCTCCTGGCTTTATAATCATTATATCTCCGATAACAACTTCTTCAATAGGGATTTCAATTTCTTCTTTCCCTCTCAAAACTCTTGCTTTCTTTGCACCAAGCTTCAATAATTTCCTTATTTCCTGAGACGCTCTTCCTCTTGCTTTCACTTCAACATATTTCCCAGTTATATAAAAAGCCATAATCATTGCAGAAATCCCCGAATAATCCTGAATTTCAAAAAATAAACTGAATATTCCTGTGAGATAAGCAACTAATGTCCCCAGTGCAATCAAAGAATCCATATTAAAATAAAATGTAAAAAATCCCCTCATTCCGCCTTTTATCGTCGACCACCCAAAAATAAAAACAACAGGGAAACTCGCAATTAACAATATAACAACCATCAAATTTTCAGGAAAAATGTCCATCATGAAAAATCTTGTAACAATCATAAAAATTGCTATTGGGATGCTAAAAAACCAAGAACCAATTACTTTTCTTTTCCATTGAGTAATCTCCTGATTTTCTATCGGGCTATCATGATGATGCGGATATTCCGGATTTTCTAAAATCTCTCCCTGAGTTGTTTCATGTTCATGTTGCATTTGCTGATGTTCATGTTTTGTCTTAATCATAAATTATTTTCCTAACATTATACCCTGCTCTTTTTACTGCCTTCACTAATTCTTCCTCTCTGATATTATCATCACATTCAAGAAGTCCTTTGTTGAGCAATACCGACACATTTGCTTTTTTCACTGCGGGAATTTTCTTTAAGCTTCTTTCAACATTAGAAGCACATGAAGCACAGTGCATTCCAGATATTTCAAGTTTTATTTTTTTCATTATAAATCTAATAATTTATTTTTTAATAATCTATCCTTCAAGGACTTTCGCACGATATTCCTCGAAGACATCAAGAGACAAAATTTCATTTTTTGAAGTTTTTGATGAATCATAATAGACGTCAAAATTATTCGGAAGGCTAAACTTTGTTGAATTCACTCCGTCAATTGTTTTAAGTTCACTTGTGATTAATGATGCATGCCCCGAACACGGAATTGCAACGCTTATTTTTAATAATGACAAATCTCCAGTTTCTGCGGATACATATCCTGTATTTGCTAATAGGGGGAATACAAAAAGGAATAAAACAAGATTAATCCCAATAGTCAAGCCGAACATCATAGCAAGATATCCTTTTTTCTTTTTTATTCCTTCAAGGGAAAGCATTTTATTTTTTTTAAGATATAAGAAAGATGAGAATATCGCAAATCCGAGAGATATTGCTATCAGATAATAGAAAATATTTTTGTTCATAAGAAGAGGTTTGAAAAATTGCATAAATAATGTAGAACCAAGAATAGAAGCAAGAACAAATATAATGCATCCTACGTGCGGGATTAGTCCATAGAAAATTCCTTTAGCTACTCCGTTGTCTTTCTTGCAGCAATCTGGTAATTCTTCTTTCTCCATATCTTTTTTAGAAAAATAATCTTTAATATTCCTTTGATGCAACTAGTTTCAATCCTTCAGCACAACAATATTATTCATTCCATTTCTTTTTCTTTCAATTAATTGCTTTGCTTCTAACTTATCTAAAAGCCTTGTAATTCCTACTTTTCCTATTTCTAATCTTTCCATTAATATCTTCTGGAAAATCGCACCATTTTCTTTTTGCAGAATTTCAATAACTTCTTTTTCTTTCTTGTCTAATCCTTCAAGGTTCAGTTTCTTTTTCTTTTCATGAATTGTCTTTACAACTATTTTTTCCTTAGGTTTTGTCAGCATAATAACAACACCTATAATGACAATTACTAAAATAATGCTGAGACTTATCCACAACTGCGCGTTCATTGTTCCATACATTGTGCATTCTGGTCCGTGAGAACAGCTCATTTCAGAAAGGCTTTTCAGTGAAAAATTAAAAATCAAAACTAGAATAACCATTACAACAGCAATTCCAATAATCAGCAATCCAACATGTTTATTTTCCATAATTAAGTATATTGTTTCTCTTAGGACTCCTTATAAATCTTATGAAGAAACTATTTACTTTTGTTTCTGTAATCTTCAATTGCTTTCTTTAGTGCTTCGCTCGCGAGATTTGAGCAGTGCATTTTAACTTGAGGAAGTCCTTTCAAAGATTCAGCGACGTCACTTCGTGTTATTTTTTCAGCTTCAGCAAGTGTCTTGCCTTTTGCAAGTTGTGTTATCATTGATGAAGTTGCAATCGCAGCAGCACATCCAAAAGTTTTGAATTTTATGTCTGTGATTATTTCCTTGCCATTCTTTTTTCCAACCTTAATGTAAAGCCACATCACATCACCGCAAACAGGATTTCCGACTTTTCCAATTCCATCAGCATCTTTTATCTCGCCCATGTTTTTTGGGTTTGTAAATTCTTTCAAAACTTTTTTTGAATATGTTATTGTTGTCATTATGCAAAACCTCCTTGGTTTTGTATTTGTGCTGTCATTTGACTTTGTCGAATGAATGGCTGATTTCCTATCTGCAATGAAACTTCTGTTTCTGTCATTTTGATTTTCTCCAATTCTCTTTTAATAATCCATAAATTAAATCATCTTTAATTTTTCCATCGGCTTTACATATAACTGATTTTATTCTTTTCCCTTCAAGTTTTGCACCAAATTTTTCTAAAAGTTTTCCCGAAGAAGGATTCTCTGCAAATACACATGCTTCTAATTTTCTTATTTTTAATTTATTAAAAGCAAATTTTAACACTTCATTTAATGCTTCTGAACCATATCCATGTCTCCAGTAATTTTCTCCTATCCAATATCCCACATTAGCAGTTCCTTGAGATTTATTTATTTTATCTACTCCAATTCCCCCAATAATTCTTTTTTCTTCTTTTAATTCAATTCCAAAATTATATGCATCTTTTTTCTTGTCTTTATTTTGTTTTTGACAATAATTTATCCACTCTTTTGCATATTTTTTTGTATAGGGATAAGCAACGACTAATAACCACTTACTAACATTTAAATTATTAATATTTTCAATTAAATCTTTTTCTGCTAATAATTTTTCAAAAAAGTTAATATATTTATCAATTATTTTGTTCATTTCCCTTTCCTATTCAATCTTTTAATTAAATCATCAATTTCCTTTTTTCCCATGCCGTGCATCATGCAACCTTGCTCCAAAGTTTCATACATTGCTCCGCCACAACCAATACAATGAAGTCCTGACTCAAATAAAATATTTCCTGCTTCTGGATGTTTCTCTAAGATTTCTGCGAATGTCATATTCTTAGAAATTAAATTATTTTTAGTTGTCTTTTTTGTTTTTGTAATTTTTTTCTTAATTATTTTTTTAATTGTTTCTTTAGTTGGAAATTCCGGAAGTTCTAATCCGCAGTTATTGCATCTCCAACCAACATCTAAACCAGTTGAAGCAATAAAAGCTTGGGGAATAGGCTTGCTTATATCATTACTTTTGCATTTTGGACAAAACATTTCTTTCATTAATCTAATTCCTCAAAAAATTCCTCTTCAGCTTCGTCTAAACTTACTCCGTCTTCTTCCAAATCTTCTTCACATTCAGCTTCATTTCGGAATGTGCAGGCATGTGCTTCAAATTTTTTTGCTTTTATTTTTTTCATTTTTTCTATCGGTTAATTTTTTAGATTTTGGCATATAAACAATCTTAAATAAATCTTCATTAAATTTCAATCTTTTTTCTTTAGAACAATATAACGTAATAAACATTTTTTTATCACCATAAAAGATATCTATCCTTTCATTGTGACCCATCTTATTTACACTATTATGAATATCTTTATTTTTTTCAATATTAATTTTTTTGAAAATCCAAACTCCTAATTTTTTATTTTTATATTCTTTTACAAATTTCAAATCTAAGTTTAAGACTTGTTTTAAAATCTCAGCAATTTTTTCTGCCACTTCCTGTTTTTTATCAAGAATATAATAATTAAAATCTTCTTGATTTCCTATACCATAAAGTTTTATCTTCTTCATTTTATCGGACTCATTCTCCTTAATTTTTCTATAACAGGAACAATCTTTTCCAATAAATAATTTACTTCTTCTTCTGTTGTATATTTGCTTATTGAAATTCTTAATGTGCTGTTTGCCTGAACAGGAAGCAAACCAATTGCTTTCAGGACATGGCTTGTTTCTAATGAATGCGACGCGCAAGCGCTTCCTGTTGACGTGCAAATCCCGAAAGTTTCAAGATAACCGCCAATAGATTCTCCTTCAATATTGTTAAAGGAAATATTCACATTATTACAAAGTCTTTTTTCTCTCGCGCCGTTTAATCTTGTATTCGGAATTCTTAGAATTCCTTCTATAATTCTGTCTCTAAGTTTTGTCATCTTTTCAACATCTCTTTTATTTGCAACTTCAACTGCTTTTGCAAAGCCGACAATTCCGGAAATATTTTCTGTTCCGCTTCTTATTTTTCTTTCATGTCCGCCTCCGTGCATTAACGGAACTATTTTGGTTCCTTCTTTAATATACAAAGCACCGACTCCTTTTGGTCCGTGAATTTTGTGTGCGTTTAATGTAACTAAATCAAGATTTTGTTTTTTCACATCAAGCAAAGTTTTCGTGAAACTCTGACAGGCATCAGTATGAAATAAAACATTTTTCTTCCTGCAAATTTCTCCAATTGCTTTCAAATCTTGTATTGTTCCAATTTCATTATTCCCATGAATTACAGAAACAACAATTGTCTTGTCGTTAATTTCTTTTTCAAGTTGTTCAAAATTGATAAATCCGTCAGAATCAACATCAAGGTAAGTAATTCTAGCTCCGTGTTTTTCAAGCCATTTGCAAGTATTCAAAATGCAATCATGTTCAATCCTTGTAGTGATTATATGATTTTTTCCTGTTTCATTTTCTTTGTTCCAGAAAAATAATCCTTTCAAAGCAAGATTATTTGCTTCTGTTCCCCCAGAAGTGAAAATTATTTCCTCTTGTTTAGCTCCGATTTCTTTTGCAATAATTTTTCTGCTTTTTTCCATTGCAAATTTTGCTTCCTGCCCTTTGAAATGCATTGAAGAAGCATTCCCATATTTTTCAGTAAAGTAAGGAATCATCTCTTTTACAACATCGTCGTCAACTCGCGTTGTTGCAGCATTATCTAAGTATATTATTTTCATTTCCCCTTCTCCATACAGCATTTATTTTTGCAATGAACAGAAGCGTGTTTGTCAATAAGTTCTAGCATAGGCATGATTGTATCTTTGTTTAATGTATAAAATCTGGATTTTCCGTCAGGTTCTGCCTCAACAATTTTGCATTCTTTGAGACAGCTTAATGCGTGTGAAATTTTGCTTTGTTCAACTCCAAGTTCTTTTGTAAGTTCAGAAACATTTTTTCCTTCTTTTCTTAAGGCAAGAATTATTCCAATCTTCAAAGGATTTGCAAGATTTGTAAAAAATATATTATAACTTTGGTGATTCATGCACGGAATAGCATTGAATGTTTTCCTATTCATATGAATTATATTTCATATACATTTATAAATATTTAGTATCACTGCTCCATTATACAAAAATGACAACTATCTTACAGGCAGAAGAACGTGAAGGCAGGAAAATAGAAAAAATGCTTCATCCTCTTGTTAAGGAATGGTTTTTTTCAAAATTTAAGGATTTCTCTATTACTCAGAGGTATGGAGTTTTGAATATTTGGGAAAGGAAAAATATTCTGATTTCTGCGCCGACAGGAAGTTCAAAAACTTTGACATCTTTCCTGTCGATAATTAATTATCTTGTGATGCTCGCAGAAAAAAATCAGTTGGAAGACAGGATTTATGCAGTTTATACTTCTCCTTTGAAAGCACTAAGTAATGATATTCACAAAAATCTTATAGAACCATTAGAAGAAATCTTCAAGATTGCAGAATCAAAGAATATCAAGCTCCAAAAAATAAGAGTTGGTTTGAGAACAGGAGACACAACAACAGCAGAAAGAGCAAAGATGGCAAGAAAAGCCCCGCATATTCTTGTAACAACCCCCGAATCACTTGCAATAATTCTTACTACAAAAAAATTCATTGATAATATGAGAGCAGTTGAGTTCTGCATTGTCGATGAAATTCATGCATTGGATAATAAGAGGGGCGTTTATCTTAGTCTTACATTAGAGAGATTAAATGAAGTCAGTTTAATCTGGCCTGTAAAAATCGGGCTTAGTGCTACAATTGCCCCGTTGGATGAAGTTGCAAAATTCCTCGTCGGAATAGATAAAGAGAGGGAAGTTTTCATTGCAGAAGTAAAAACAACAAAAAAACTTGATGTTGCTGTTCTTAGCATTGGAGATTTAATCACTGAATTGAGTTTTGGAAATAACATGTATAGTTTAGTCGATTCTCTGATAAAAGAGCACAAGACAACTCTGGTTTTCACGAACACGCGTTCAGCAACAGAGCGAGTTGTTAATCATTTGAAAGATAATTTCCCGACAGAATATGGCGACGATAATATTGCTGCGCACCATTCTTCTTTAAGCAAGGATTCGAGATTTGATATCGAAGAAAGATTAAGGGACGGAAAGTTGAAAGTTGTTGTTTGTTCAACTTCTCTTGAATTAGGAATAGATATTGGTTTCATTGATTTAGTTATAATGTTGGGAAGTCCGAAATCTAGCGCGAGAGCATTGCAGAGGTTGGGAAGAGCAGGACATAAATTGCACGAGACAGCAAAGGGAAGATTCATAATTCTTGACAGAGATGACTTGGTAGAATGTTCTGTAATCCAGAAAGAGATGGTTGAGAAAAAAATAAACAGAATTTATTTCCCGAAGAATTGCCTTGATGTTTTGAGCCAGCAAATATTTGGGATGGCAATTTACAAAATCTGGGACGCGAATGAATTGTTCTCTCTGATAAGAAAAAGTTATTGTTATTCAAACTTGCCTAGAAATGATTTCTTTGATGTTATCAGTTATCTTGCAGGAGATTATGCTTTGGAGAAAACTAATGTTTATGCAAAGATTTGGTATGATAATAAGACACAGCAGATAGGAAAGAAAGGAAAAATGGCGAGGGTAATGTATCTTACGAACATCGGGACAATTCCTGAAGAGTCTTTCATAACAGTGAAGATGTCGCCTTCTGGTGAGCCTGTGGGTGCAATTGATGAGGGATTCTTGGAGAGAATGAAGAAAGGAGATGTCTTTGTCCTCGGCGGAATGAAATATCTTTATCTTTATACTAAAGGAATGAATGTTTATGTCAAGGCAGCTGTCGGGCGTTCGCCAACTATTCCGTCGTGGTTTTCAGAAATGTTGCCTTTGAGTTTTGATTCTGCGCTGGAGATTAATAAATTCCGGACTCTTATGAGTGAGAAGTTCAAGAACAAGGAAAAGAAATCAGATATTATAGACGCGATTAAAGAAACTCTTTATCTGGAAACTTCGTCAGCAGAAGCGATTTATAATTATTTCAAGGAGCAGCATAACTTTCTTGAGATTCCGAACTCAGGCACTCTTCTTGTTGAAAGGTATAATTCTCAGAAACATTATCTTATTTTCCATTCTATGTATGGGAGAAGAGTAAATGATGCTTTGTCTAGGGCAATTGGTTTTCTTCTTGGTAGAGCAGGAAGCAGAGATGTTGAGCTGGGAATAAGTGATAATAGTTTTTACATTGCAGGGGAAAAAATGAATTTGGAAAAAGTCATGAATTTCCTTAAACCAGAGAAACTTGAAGAAGTTTTGAAAGAGGCAATTGAAAAAACAGATGTTCTCGCGAGGAGATTCAGGCATTGTGCATCCCGTTCTCTTATGATATTGAGGAATTACAAGGGAAATAAAAGAAGCGTGGGGAAACAGAATATGAAAAGTCATTTTGTCCTCGCTGCTGTCAAGAAAATTTCTTCAGAGTTTCCAATCCTGCGTGAAGCAAGAAGAGAAGTTCTGGAAGATTTGATGGACATTGAAAATGCAAAACTTATTTTGTCGTGGATAGCAGAGGGAAGAGTAAAATTAAAGATAAGGGAAGTTGATATCCCAAGCCCTTTCGCCCTCGGAATAATTATGCAAGGACAGTCCGACTTAATCAAGATAGAAGACAAGCAGGCATTTCTAAAGAGGATGCATGAGCTTCACACTCGGAATATGAAAACAGGAAGCGAATGAAATGAGTTACATACTAAGAACATAAAGGAATGATTATTTTTGTGTTTTATATTTTAGAATTACTCTTTTTTCAGCTTGTTTAAATGTTATATCAAATTTATCAAAAAAACCTGCTCTTCCTATTAATGGTGGAAAATCGTAACCATCGAGAATTACTTTAACAGGAATTCTAAGCGGATATTTTTCATGATTTTTGGTTATTTCAACATTCATATGAGTTGGAATAGCTGGAACTTTTCCTCCAATTCCAAAAGCATCTTCTTGTGGATAATTTAAATCTAAATTAAGTAATTCAGCCATATGTTTTGGAATAGCAGATATATCAGCTCCAGAATCCAATAAAACCATGAATTCATATTTACCCCCATTACCAGAAAGTGTAACAGGAATAGATGGACTTGAAGAATGAGTATTATTTGGACGTGGAACGTCTTTATATTTAAAAGTTAGAGTCATCTTAGAAAATCATAGTTTCTTCAGAAGGCACTTTTGCTATTAAGAATTTTTTGTTCCCACATTTCTTTTTTGCCTCTTCAACTATCTCTTTTAAATTATTCCCATGTGAAATTATTTGATTATCACAGATAGTAATCCATTCTCCTTTGTATTTATCCAAGTCTGTTTTAAGAAAGAAATCATAACTTGCATTTGATAATGCTTGTTGTTGCATGATTATATTAGAATTGGAGGATTTTTAAAGATATCGCGTTACCTCAAACTTTCCTTAGATGCATGAGTTATATACGAAGGGGATGAAAGAATGAAGTGGGAAACGAATTATTTTAATTTAAGAACTTGTGGGTTTTCCTCATCTCCTAATCGAATAAAGTATTTACTAATATATTTCTCCTTATTTTTTTTGTAATACTCTAAAGAAATAAATTCCATTGGTTTGTCTCTTCCATTAAGAACTGCAATTTGATTATCTGGAGGAACAGGAAATACAAGATGTTCTTTGAAATTAATTATTGCTATTGGTGGAAATTTGAAATCATTTCCAACATAATTCTCTTGCCCCTTTAGATGTTCTTTTCCATCATAAGTATCAAAGTGTATTCTCTGTCTATTTTTTTCAGGTATATGTAATCCGGAACCAATAACTCCCAAGGGATTTTGTGGAACATATTTCAGATTCGTTTCGGTTTGATTAGTCCACTGGATTATCTTATATTCAACACCATCAATTATTATTTCAGATTTTTTTGTCTTTTTGCTCATTTTCTTCTCAATTTTATTTCTCCTTTCTTTGCTTCTGCTTCAAGTTCGTCGCCTTCTTTGAATCCAGATTCTTGGATTTTATCTTCGGGAATTGTAATTCTATATTTGTAATATTGGGTAGTTTTATATTTTCGTGATTTAACTTTCTCAACTATCATCAGAATAATTGTTACTACTACTTTATAAAATTTTAGGGGGCGAAAGGTTTATATAGTTTAGGGGGCTAAATAAATTGAATACAAAATATTTTAAAATGGATAAAATAAGAAAGTATATGGGAAAAGGGGATTTAATTTTAAATAAAGATAGATTTTTAGAAGTTATAGTAGATATAGAAGAAATAGAAGACACTAAGGAATTTAAGGAAAAAATAAATGATATTATTAAATCCTTAATAACAAAAGATGATACTCTTTACTTATTGAATATAGTTGGTAATGGAGATACTATTAATTATAAAAAAGAGATATTGTTATCTAATTTACATCAAATTATAGAATCTCAAACTTTAGAGAGAGCAAAGTATTATCTCGCAAGATTAAAAAAAGGAATTGAAGAAATTAAGACGAGCAAAATAAATGACATTAATCTTAATAGATGGAAAGAATATGAAGATTTAACAACAGATAGTTTATGGTATTGGGAAAAAAGAGATTCTTCTGGAGTCCATATTGCAAGTTACTGGGGAAATTTTATTCCACAAATTCCAAACCAAACTTTAAGGAGATATACTAAGAAAGGAGATTGGATTTTAGATACTTTTTCTGGAAGTGGAACTACAATGATTGAATGTAAAAGATTAGGAAGAAACGGGATTGGTATAGAATTAAATCCAAGAGTTGTGAAAGAATCTAAAGAATTAATATCTAAAGAAGAAAATCCATTTAAAATTTTTACAGATGTTCTTGAGGGAGACAGCAGATTTATTCCTCACGATAATTTATTAAATAAAAAATTTCAAATGATTATAATGCACCCCCCATATCATGATATAATTAAATTCAGCGAGGATAAAGATGATTTATCAAATGCTAAAAGTTTAAAAGAATTTCTTGATATGTTTGGGAAAGTTGTTGAAAATGTAACTCCGCTTTTGGAAGATAATAGATATTTGGTTTTAGTAATAGGAGATAAATATTCTAAGGGTGAATGGATACCTTTAGGGCATTTAACTATGTTAGAAGTCCTAAAAAAAGGATATACTCTAAAAAGTAGCATTGTTAAAAACATAGAAAATACCTTAGGAAAAAGAAACCAAGAAGACTTATGGAGATACAGGGCTTTAGTGGGGGGATTTTATATATTTAAACACGAATATGTTTTCATTTTTAAGAAGACAGGTAATAAAGAAAGAATCATAGATGAAATTATCTAATTTGAAAGAACAATAACAAAACATTCAACGGCATAATTTCTTGCTCCACCTTGTTTATGATTATATGTAAAGTTTATTTTTAATGGTTGATTAAGATTAATTTTATTTATCGTTTCCTCAATCTTCTCCAATTTGATATCTTCATCTAAATAAACGACTAAAATTCTGCTGTCTGCTCCAAATCTTCCCTCATCTTGATATTTGTATAGATATTCTGCTACTTTGTCTGGATGTCTGATTGCTTCTCCTTTCCAATTTTCTCCATAAAATTTAATAAATTCTTGTGTTGGACTTTTAGCTACTTTTTGGTCAAAAGATTCCCCATTTATGAAATAATCTGTCCCTCTTGCATGATTTAATGTTGGGAGTATATTACTATTTTTATCAAATATTTCAATTTCAAGAAAATCATTTCTAACCGTATTTAATTCTTTCATTCTTCTATATTGAACAGATGCTTTTTTTACAATATCGTCTTTATCTATAGCATTTGAGTTATTAACTCTTTGAACAAACTCATCAAATGCCCCCTGACTACATGGCCATTTTATCATTCCCAAATTAAGATTATTCCATTCTTGAATTAAATCTTTATATCTTTGTTTTCCTGTCTTTCCATTTTTATATTTTTGAGATTTCCTAAATAAATCCCTTATTACTCTTAAAGAATCATTATAATTCCAAGAAGAAATAACTTTATCCCATAATTTTTTATTATCCATATCTAAAACTTGTTTCCCGCTATTTTTTCCTTTTGTAATTGCCCTAAATTTTAGATTAATACTTTTAATTTTATTAAGTTCAATTAAATAATTCATTATGTTGTCGCTTGAAGAAAATATCTTTTTTGCTGTATTCAAATCTATATTCTTTAAAACATTCATAAATTCTTAAAGAAAAATTCCCTTTTAATTTTATCCCTCATTCCCCATCCTCAACATCCTTCCTCTGACTTAAACTTAACCTGAAATCTTTTTCAATCTCCACTTTATTTTTAATTTCCTCGTCGATATTTCCTTTAATCACTCCACTATTCAATTTCATATAATTCAACATTACAAAATCCTCCCAAATACCTTTCTTTTTCATTAACTCAATTAACTCTGTTTTATCTTCAGGCATAACAATCTTTTCAAATTCCTTCACAGAGCATTTTTTATTTGAGCCGTAAATAATATCAATTTCGAACTGCTTTGCATAATTAATTAATTTTTCCTTGAATTCGTCTTCTTTATTTTTTAATTCTGTGAGAGTTGTTTTTATTTCAGAAAATTCATCAACTAATTTAACTCCTTCATTTTCCTTAAACTTTTCAACATCTTCTATTTTATTTAATTCTGCTTCATGCTTAAAACTCGGGCATTGCTCTTTGTAAACGCAATAATCACATAACGCAGTTTGTTTTCTCGGAAAATTATTTTCTTTTGTTGCTTTTCCTATTTCTTTAATTAAATTAGTAACATCTTCCTGAAGTTCTTTCAATTGTTTATCTGTTCTTTCTGAAATTGCATCTTTATTGAAAGCCAGCATGTGCCAAATTAATTTTACAGATTTTGCGTCCTTGAATTTGTCCTTAACCCAAATAGAATACATTGCAAGTTGTCGGTCAGAATCAGCTTCTTCTTGGTCTTTCATTCTTGCATTTGTTTTATAATCACAGACATAATAATTCCCTTTGTCATCGCAGCCTAATTTATCAATTCTTACATGCCATTGATTTCCGTCGGGTAAGGTCATTCTGTCTTGTGTTTCTAATCCTAAAATTGTAATCTGTTCAAATGGTTTCATTCTGTCATAATAATCAGAAATAAATTGCTCTCCCATTTTTCTGTAATTATCAGCACCGACATTTTCTTTGTCTGCTTTAACAATTCGGATGTCATCAGAATAATTCTTATTCCATAAATCACGATAGAATTTAATCAAAATATTTTTTGCAACTCTCTTTTTGAATTTCTTATTTTTGTATAAAAATTCTAAAGTTTGATGAACCATATCTCCCATAAAAGGTTCAATTGTCGTCGGTGTTTCTACTTCTACTTTGTCGATATAATGCAGTTTATACTGATAAGGACAATTTTCATAAGTGCTTACTCTTGAATTTGAATAAGTTGTCATAATATTTTATTTATCTCCATAAAATTCTTCTATATCAAAACAGTCTCTATGAAATTCAAATGATTCTCCATTCTTCTCTTCTGTCGTCTTATCCCAATTATCTATAGTTTTCCCACATTTATTACATATATCAGCCATAACTTTTCAAAGAATTCCCTCTTCTAAAACTTTTCCCCACTCACTTATGCTTTGCCTCAGCCTTCTCCGCATCCCCTTTCGTCTTATGAATTGTTCCCTTCGGATGATTTGGCGGGGAATAAAGTGTATACAGATTTAACTTCTTCGTCTTAGAATTATTTATTATATTATGCCAGGTTCCGGCAGGAATAAGGAAAGAACCGCCGTCCTTTGCAATTCCTTTTGATTTTCCGTTAACAACTAATTTTGCTTCTCCGCCTTCAATTCTGAAAAACTGGTCAACATTTTTATGCACTTCATTTCCGATTTCTTCTCCTGGCAATAAAGACATAACAACAAGCTGTACATGCTTTCCAGTAAACAAGACTTTCCTGAAATTATTATTATTCAGGCTAAGTTTCTCTATTGAACCAAAAAATATTTTCATTTTATCTCTTTTTCTTGCAGCAATTTGTTAAAAGTTTTAACACTCCTACAAAAATCAATGTCCATCCAATTATAATTGGTCAACTGATTTCAAAAAAAATAGAAATTTGCTAAGACAAGAATACCAATAGCAATAATTTTCAATCCCATTAGTTTGTGTCCTTCAAATAGATTATTTTTCATCATGTCTTTATCTCCTCCTTTCATTGATTTTGATTATTCAAAACATATGCTACAATATACATTATACGAATATACTTTTTAAATTTAATCCAAATATTTCAAAACAATTAATTTATAAATTAATTTTCTTTTTATTTTATATGAATTATCATTATTACAAAACAATTCCGTCAATTATAATTTGGAAAACTGTAGGTTTTTTATTTTTCTTGATTCTGCTTGCAGTATCAAATTTTCTAATACCAAATTTTAGCAATATTCCCATGTATGCAGGAATAGTTCAGTTCTTTAATTCAAATCTCATAATCTTCTTCACAATTTTTATCGTAGGTATGATTAGCGAAATAATGTGGGTTTTCAATTTCCCATTGAATATTCTTGCTCCTGTATTTAGTTCTGTTTTGAGTATTTACGTAGTAATACTTCTTTACAGAATTCTTCAGCTAATCGCATTTTATACTAATACAAATATAACTTTGCCGATTGGATTAATTGCAACTTTAGTTTCTTTTGTTGTTTGGGTAGTTGGATATTTAACTATAATTGCAAGACATGGAAAATCAAAAAAAGATTGGGAAGAAAAAAAAGGGAGGTCTAAAAAGAAAATGGAAAAGAAAACAAAAAATATTGAATGGGAAGATATCGGGAATGAATTCAAACATGCACTTTATAACATTGGCAGAAGCATTAATGAAGCTCTTGGAGATAAAAATAAAAAAAGAAAGAAAAAAAGATACTCTCATTCTCGATAAAAACATTAAAATATCCTTTAATGACTACAAATATCAAGCCCTTGTAGTTCAGTCTGGATAGAATGCGAGCTTGCGGAGCTTGTGACCGAGGTTCAAATCCTCGCAGGGGCATCAACAGAGATTTGAACCCTTGGGTTTACGAATTTTGTTTTACAAAATTTGTAGGTCGAGCGAACGTGAGGCCCAATTCCTCGTGGGGTATAACAAAATGGAAAACTATATCTTCCTCGGAAAAACAATTTTCTTCCCAAAGAGCGGAATTCTTGCAGTCGGAGATTTGCATCTTGGTTTTGAATACAAGCTTCAGCAGTCAGGACTTCTTGTTCCTGAAATGCAGATTGAAGAAATAAAAAAAGAACTCGCCTGGACATTCACAGAAATAAAAAAAAGAAAATTCAAAATAAAAAAAATTGTATTTATCGGAGACATAAAACATTCATTTTCTTACGAGTGGAAAGAAAAAAATTATTTCAGGGAGATTATAAATTTTCTGAAAGAGTATGTTAAGGAGAAGGACATCATTTTAATTAAGGGAAATCACGACACAATTGATTATTCTTTTTCAGATAAATTAAAAGATTATTTTATCAAAGACGATTTGGCTTTTACCCACGGACATAAAATGTTTCCCGAACTTCTTGATGAGAAAATAAAAACAATAATCATCGGGCATTTGCATCCTTCAATAGTTCTCTCAGAAAAGTCAGGAATAAAAAAAGAAAAATACAAATGCTTTCTCGTAGGAAAATTCAAAAAGAAAAATATAATTATCCTTCCAAGTTTCCTCGCAACGATTGAAGGGACAACAGTAAATTCCCTTGAATACGAATACGAAGACTTCTTTTCAATAATTCCGAAAAAAAATATTATGAATTTTAACGTTTATATCGTCGGGGAAGATGAAGTTTATAACTTTGGAAAAATAAAGAAGTTAGTTAATTAAAGGGAAATTAAATGTCAAGAAACCAGTTAGGGTTTTCTTTATTTAATGAACATCGAGCCGATAATTGGAAGGTTCCTTATGAAATGCACAGGAGATAACATCTGCTTTACTTCTTTTCCAAATTCTCCGTCTTTGTATTTTGCAACTTCTCTTACTTCTTTTATCTTGAATATCATAAGATAAGAAAGGAATCGTGCAATTCCACTCAATATGAAGATGAATAATATTGGAGTGATTATTCCAAAGAAATTGATGTTTAGAGAAGAGACAATTCCACCAAGACTCGCTCCTAAAAATACTCCAACTCCGCTTAAGATGTTATAGTAAGCAACGCATAAAGCTAGTTTCTGTCTTGAAACTGCATCATATATGAAATTTACAGCAGACAAGTTAAATCCGCTCCATACAAACCCTGAAAAGAACTCTGTTATCAGAAGATGAATTAATACGGCAGTTAAACTGATTTTTGCAGTGAAAATAGTCAGGAACCATGAGAAGGGAATCAGGGCTATAAGAACGCCTGTCCAGTACAAAACCTTGAAATTTCCAAACTTGTCGGCGAATTTCCCCCATATGGGCATGAAGATGAAGTGGCTTGCAGAGTTAGCAACAATAACTAACACCCATGTGAAATAATCAAAGTTCAAATCTTTCAGCATGTAAACTGTAAAAAAAGGCGAAGCAATTGAAACTCCAAATGTAACCAGTGCAATAAAGACACTGAATTTTCCGAAATTGCTTTGCGGAATTCTTTTTATGAACTGGATGAAGCTGAAATAATATCCTTTTTCAAGTTTTAATTTTGGCTCATAATGTTTTCTGATTAAAAAAACAGAAATCATCCTTGATACAAATGCAACCGCAAACAATATGGCAAAACCTATGAAAAGATAATTTATTTTTTCAAAATAATTCAATACAAGTCCTGAGACAAGCATTACACCGACGGCAATTGCAACTATAATTTTATTTCTTCTTCCAAAGTATTCTCCGCATTTATTGCAGACTATATCTCTTATCAGCGAGTTCCAGGCAGGAGACAAAAATGCTCCGAATATTATCATCAGAGTATAAAATACAATCAGCAAGTTTGCGCTTAATCCATGATTTATGTTTTCATTAAAAAATAAATAACCAACAAGAATTATCGGAATCCACATTAATGCCTGCAAAAAAACACCGAATGCAATTATTTTTTTTCTTGAATATTTTTCTATTGCTTTTGAAGTGAATAATTGCGAGAAATTTCCAAGCAGCGAAGGAATTGAAGTGAGAAATCCGATTTGTGCATTGTTCGCGCCTATTGCAAGGGCATATGGAGTTATGTATCTGAACCCTGCTCCATCCATCACGCCGTATGTAATACCTTCTTTTACGCTTAATTGCTTTGTTTTTGATTTTAGTTCTTCTTCCTGTCTCTTTTTCATTTTATAGTATCGCAGATTTTATTTTTAAATTTATTTTAAAAGGGTGTCAGTAAACATCTAGAGGATAGTAGGAACCGTTGGTTCTACTTACATAAAAATTTTTAAAGAAGTTTTATATATCTGTCCAATGGAAGAAGAAAAAAAAGAGATTCAGATAAGGCTTGTTGAGAATAAAGAAGAACTTAAAAAAGAAGAAATTACTGACATATTGAAAATTATATCTCCTGGAACTTTATTAAGAAATGCAATTGAAGGTATACAAAAAGCAAAAACCGGCGGATTAATTGTTGCATATAATGATTTTGTGGAAAATCTATTTGAAGGAGGATTTAAAATAAATACAAGATTCACCCCACAGCGGCTTATTGAGCTGAGCAAAATGGACGGTGCGATAATTTTGTCCAAAGATTTGAAGAAAATTTTATATGTAAATGTCCTGCTTATTCCGGATAATTCAATATCTTCAAACGAAACAGGAACAAGGCACAAGGCAGCAGAAAGAACAGCAAAACAGGCAAATACCGTGGTAATTGCCATATCCCAAAGAAGAGATGAGATAGTCCTTTTTTATAAAAATTTGAAATATACTATAAGAGACACAAATGACATAATAAGAAGGGCGACAGGCATACTTCAGATTCTTGAGAAGCACAGAGATATTTTTGAAAATAACGGGGATGAACTGGATGAAGAAGAATTAAAAAAGAAACCAAGATTAATCACGCCTCTCCTCTTAATTCAGAGAGGAATTATGATTCTTAAAATTTCTGAAACTTTAAAGGGATATATAATCGAACTCGGTGTTGAAGGTACAATCGTAAAATCAAGATTAAAAGAACTTCTTTACAGGGTTGAAAAAGAAGTCGATGAGGTAATCAAAGATTATTCAAAACTTGGACTTTCTAAATCCAAAAAAATTCTTTCTCTGTTGAGTTATGACGAATTACTGGAAATAGAGAATATAAGACAATGTCTTGGTTTGTCTGAAGAATCAGAATATATACTGCCAAAAGGACACAGGATTTTGGAAAAAACAGGAATTTCCGAGAGAGATATGGGAATTTTAATAAAACATTTCAAAAATCTAAAATCCATTTTAGAACTGAAAAAAGAGGATTTAATACCGTTTTTCGAAGAGGAAAATATTAATGAGCTTCTTGAAAAAATTGGGCATGTTAAGGAGTAAATTAACAGAATTCTTGGACCCAATATTCGGGATTTAATTCTTCATTGGTTGAATGCTTTATTAATTCATCCCATCTGTAACTTGTTCCATGGGAAAATATTTTTTCCTTAAGATAACTCCCGATTTCTTTCTCTTCTGAATATTTAAGATTTTTCAAAGAAGATTTTTTTAATATATTTTTTGCTATATAATTGTTAATTTGGGAAGCAAATAGTTCTCCTATAAGATAATTCTGATAATAAACCGGAGAAGAAACAAAATGTATTTTTGAAGCCCAATCTGCTTTATCTCTGGAAAAATCAATTAACTGATATTTTTTTACCAATTTCCACCATAATCTGTTTAGATTCTGTTCCGGGTCTTCATAAAGACCTTTTTCGAAATTTACCATAACTTGAGACCATCTTGAAAAGATGAGTTCTCTCATTTGAAGGCTTTTTTCTATCTTGTCTGATATCTTATCAATTTCTTCTGATTTAACCTTGCAAAACTCTTTTATGAAAGATGTATTTTTAGAATTTCTTCCAAATAGCTGGGCTATTGCTTCTGTTGTCAAGATATGGCTGGCATCTCTTAATAAAAAAGGGAGATTCCTATCAATATATTCCCAGTAAATCCCATGCCCTAATTCATGAAGAATGGTTTCCATCCATTTTTCATCATTCTTTATGTTCATAACAGTCCTCACATCCCCCTCTCTGTCCAAATCAATGCAATATGCATGCTGATATTTTCCGGGTTTTTCATATAAATCACTTTTTTCAAGAATGTCTTCAACATTAATTCCAATGCTTGAATAAAATTTTTTTGCTTTTTCTAAAAGTTCCTCTGTATAAAAGCGGTCTAAATCCACATCATAAATTTCAGGAGCCTCCTGAAAAAATAAATCTTGATAATGCCAGGGTTTTAATTCGGGGACATTATATCTCTTTAATAAAACTCTGTCAATTTCTTTTTTAAGTTCATTAAATATTTTATCAGTTGCTTTTTCCATTTTTTCAAAGATATTCTCAATCTCTTCTTCTGTTTGTTCATTTATTTCAAGAGAAAGAACATAATAATTTCTAAAGCCAAGACTTTTTGCAAGCTGATTTCGTAGTTTTATAAGTTCAATTAAATTATTTGCAACCAATTCCCCCTGCATCTTGCTTGCTTCCCATGCTTCCTGCAGCTTATTAGAATCTGTTTCAGTTTTAAGAATCTCCTTGATTTGGTTATCAGTAAATTCTTTCCCGTCTATTTTTGCTCTGAATTTGTTAAATTTCTCTTCAAGGGCAGTGGATTTCTCAAGAATCTTGTTTATCAAGTTTATATCCCCCTGATTACCAAGATAAGAATTATACAAGATTGTTAATTGTCTTTTAATTAATCTGTCTTCGATTTTAGACTCAAGAAATTTTTTTACCCTATCAAAATTTTCAGAATTATTAAAGAATTTGGCAATCTTTTTTTGATAAAGTTCATATTCCTTGTAGGATTTTTCATTTCCTGTTGTTGTAGCATCCCAGTATGAATATGCCATCTTTTTAAGAAGAGGCTTTATTTCATTTGTTTGTTGTTCTAAAAAATTGTTTATTTCTCCTGATTCCATTTTAAAAATATGGGCCTGGAGGGAATTTAACCCCCTTCTCCTGGGCTGGAGCCAGGTATTCTTTCGGTGAACTACAGACCCGAGCGATGTTCACGAGTTTTCCAAATCGCCCCTGAAGCGAGTGACTCGCGAGTATAATATTATCAGAAAAAGTTTATTTTTAATTGTTTTTATCCCATCTTTTCAATCTCATAAATCTCTTCATCAGAAATCGAACATCCGTTGAATTTCAGGGCATAAAGCAATGCATCAAGAATATCATGATTTTTAAGTTTTACAATTCCTTTTTTGTAAGCAACATATATCAATTCTGCAGAGCGTATAAATTTAAATTTTTTAAAAAACGCAAAATTTTCTTTTTTGGGTTTTATTTCTGTATGCAGTTTTTTTTGCAGTAACATAGAGAGATTTTCAGGCTTCTCGCCGAGCATTCTTGTTGTTCTTTCATCAACAGAAATTACATTATCTATTTTTTTCTCGTTTAGCAATGCACTGAGTGCAAGGCACGAAGATTCCCCCGAGTGTATAATCTGTATTGCATTTCCTCTTCCAAAGAAGATATTATTAGCCTTATTTTTTATTTCATTTGTCATCTCAGATATTTGATTATCTCCAATTCCAACCGCTGAAGGCATTTCAAGAATTTTTTCAGCAAGCATTTTTTTAATTTTCAGGGCTTCAAGTTTGAATCTTTTGATGGTCATTGGCTTATCTATAATTTCTGCAATTACTTCTTTTGTCACAAGAAATTTTCCGTCAAATCCTTTTTTTAATTCTCCAAATTCTTCAAGCAAACCATTCATTGTAAAATTTATCAAAGTGCTTGAATCAAAAACAATTGCTTTTTGTGTCATTTCAATTCCTTATAAGTGGGTTTAGTTTTGATTTTCTTATAAATAGAAAATATGGCAATTCCAATCCAAAAAATATTCAACACAACAACTGGCCATAATCCAGCATAAAAAGCACTTATTAAAATACCGACCCCTCCAAAAAGATTTAATAAACTATAAATTATTGAATCAGATTTTAGTTTTTTAGTTGATAGTAAAAAATATGCCAGAATAATTAAAGTTGCTCCTACCCATCCAATTATAGTATATATATCAAAATTCATTATGAAAATTCTCCTGAATTTTTATTTGTGCTGTCCGCATTTCTGTGCGGAATGGCTGATTTCCTGTCTGCAATGAAACTCCTGTTTCTGTCATTTGAACATATCCATAGCAATTTTAATTCTTGATTTTACATCCATGGTTTTTGTTAAGGGAGTTTCAGGGCCTTCAGGTTTCTGCCCCGAATAAGTTGCAAGTTCAAATAATGTTATCCCCAGAAGATTTGCAGTCTGTTCCATGGAAATTCCATGTTCATAAATCTTTGAAGCTTTGTTTATCTGCGCTTTTCTGAAAACATCCTGGATATAATCCTTAAGTTTTCCGGAAAGTTTTGACACTGCATTCCTTATTGATATCAGGCTGTTTGTAAGCTTCTCGGCATCATCTTTTTTTATCGCATTTATAGAATTATCAACAGCAGAGGTAATCACTTTGTAAAAATCTTTCCATCCCGCAAGGTCCCTGTATTCTATCCTCTCAATTATTTTGCTTATAGAATAAACTGCAACAGCAACAGCAATATTATCCGGATCTTGGGTTAATGAAGCAGTATTATTCGTCTGATTGCTGAGCAATTTAAGTTTGATAGAATCATTATTTTTTATAGCATCTTTTGTTTCCTGAAGAATCCTCAAAACATTCTCTTTTTCCTGCATAATTGAAAAAGGATAATACGATATTTAAAAGTTTCTTAATAAAAAAAGATTATAATGTTGAATAAACACATTCAGAAATTATCTATTAATTATTTATCAACTGTGCGAAGCACACAATTTTTATACTCTTTTCCCCTTTTTTAGATATGAAACATGTTATTTTAGACACGAACTTTGTTCTTTCCTGCATAAGGAAAAAAATAGATTTTTTTGATGAAATAAGATTTATGGGATTGCAGATAATAATCCCAAGGCAGGTTATAGAAGAAATTAAAGGTCTTGCTAAATCAAAACCAGAAGCGAAAATAGCTCTGAAACTTCTGGAAAAAAATGAATTCAAAACTGTCAGTTTGAAAGGAAAAAATGTCGATAATGGAATCATAAATATTGCAAAAAAAAATGAAAATTATGTGATAGCAACTTTGGACAGGGAGATAAAAAATAAGACTAAAAATCAGAAACTTGTGATAAGAGGGAAGAAATTAGAAGTATTGTAGTGATAATAAGTTTTTTAAATCAATTTTTGTTATAATTTTTAATAAAATGTTCTATTTAATTGAAGTAGAGGATTATACAAGAGTAGAGCCAAAATTATTCGGTTTGCCTACTGCAGAGTCCGTCGAGAAACAGCTTAAAGAGACTTATGCAGATTATTATGATAAGGAAATCGGAAAAGTTATAGCTGTAATTGAAGTTCTTGAAATAGGGGAAGGAGTAATAATTCCCGGAGATGGCGCTGCATATTATCGTTCAAGATTTAAGTTGCTTGTCTGGAAACCCGAGCTTCAGGAACTGGTTTATGGGGTAGTTTCAGAAATAACAAATTTCGGGGCATTTATGGATTTGGGGGTAATGAAGGGAATGATTCATATCTCACAAACAATGGATGATTATGTCAGTTTCAACAAATCAAATTCATTAATAGGCAAAACTTCCAAGAGAGGTTTAAAACAGGGGGATTTATGCTTGGCGAGAATTGTAGCAATAAGCCACAAAGGGGGAGAATTAAAAATAGGACTGACAATGAGACAGCCGGGCTTGGGGAAACTTGAATGGATTAAAGAAGATGAAATAAAGAAAAATAAAGCTGCACAGAAAGAATTGAGAGACGAAGAAAAGACAGCAAAAGGGAAAGGGGGAAAGAAAAAGAAAAAATGATAGAAAAAAAATTTAAAGATGGTGAAAAATTATTTGGACATACAGTATTTATTAGCGATGATGAAAAATATGCAATAGCAAACCCCCATATTTTTGGGAAAGTTACAGATACCGTTAATTTATTAGAATATCTAGAAGAAAAAGGTTATAATTTTCTATTTTCATCTGGGGCATTATATTTTAAGAGGGAGAATTTAAAATGACAAAACCAAAAGCGTGTAAAATCTGCAGCACAATTCACGAAGAAGATAAATGCCCTAAGTGTGACTCTAAGGAATCAACAGAAAGTTTCAAGGGAAGAATAATTCTGTTAAATCCTGAAAAATCAGAAATTGCTCAAAAATTAAATTTAAAAGACAAGGGGAACTTTGCAATTAAAACAAGATAATGACAGAACAGAAGTTCAGCGCAAATAAAAATTCAGGAGAATTTTCATAATGGAAAATTTAACAATTATAAAACAAAAAGAAAATCCTCTATTCAAAAGAAAAGAAGTTGAAGTAAATTTTGAATCAAATATTCCCCCTAAGATGCAGGAAGCGGCAGAAATTTTATCAAAAGAATTTTCTTCAAGTCCTGAGAATGTAAAAATAAAAAAAATTGCAGGTAAGTTTGGTTCAAGAAGTTTCATAATTTCTGCAAATGTTTATCATTCAAAAGAAGATAAAGAAAAAACAGAAATAATGACTCAGAAACAAAAAAATAAATCCGAGGTTAAAACAGAATGAAATCAGGCGTGACCCAAATTCAGTGGGAAATTGAGCGTCAAGAAACCGGAGGTGTCTTACGATGGGGAAGAAATCAGTAAAAAAAGGGAAAAAACCGCACAAAAATAATCCTACCAGCAAGAAATATTCAAAATATAAAATAGAAGGGAACACAATTAAGAGAGAGAAAACTTGTCCTCGTTGTGGTCCTGGAATTTTCTTGATGACAGCAAAAGACAGAGTTTATTGCGGAAAATGTCATTATTCCGAGTTTATGAGTAAAGCCAGTAAATAGTTAAATGCATTTACTCGTGAACGAGCAGAATTTGTAAGCAAGAAATAATTTTCTTTGAAATAATAATTCTAATTCAGTGCCCGAGCGATTTCGCGATTGCCAGCAATAATTAAAAGCAATGAGCGAGGTCGGGAGTTGATTTTAGACGGGAATGTAATAATAATTTATTATCTCAAATCACGCTTGACGACAAATTCAAGGGGAAGATTAAGCGAAAGAAACCGGTTAGGTGTCTGCGCATATAAACCCTAGGAGGTTCTTCAAGCTAATCAAAAAGATAACTTGAAGCCTCTCCTGGGGAAAAAGAGGTGATAAAAATTCTAAAGAAAAGCACTATTTAAACTTTTCTATAATGTTACCCTTAAAAAATGACAGGCGTTGTAAACAATAGAGTAGTAAATAATATTTTCAAAATTCTATATTTTAGGCACTACTTTAAAGATTATTAGGCACTACAAACAATTATAAAATAAATTTGTTTATATAAAATATGAAAGAATTTGAAAATAATTCAAATGTAGGAGAACCTCCTGAAGAAATAAGCCAAAAAAACTCCGTGCAACAGGAACAGATTCATGATTTATTATTTAACAGAGAAATTGGATGGCAGGAAATTATTTACGATTTGATTAACACTGAGCAATTAAATCCCTGGGACATTAATATAATTATTCTCTCTGATAAATATCTTGAAAAAATAAAAGAAATAGAAGAGGCAGATTTTTTTGTTTCAAGCAAAGTTCTCCTCGCTGCTTCTCTGTTACTGAGAATAAAATCAGAAATTCTTCTTAACAGATACATAAAAAGTATTGATGAAATTCTCTTCGGAAAAAAAGAATCAATTAAATCTTCATTTGAAAGAATTGAACTTGATGATGAAATTCCAGAACTTATTCCAAGAAGTCCGATGCCGAGATTCAAGAAAGTAACATTGAAAGAACTTATGGAATCACTAAACAAGGCAATAATTACAGAGAACAGAAGGATAAAAAAAGAAATAATATCAAAAAATACTCTCAGAGAAAGTTCATTCTCGCTTCCAAAAAGAAAATTCAGTATAAAAGATAAAATTGCAGAAGTGTACAGAAGTTTAACAGATTGGTTCAAGCAAAAAAAAGAAAATAAAGTTACATATAATGAGTTCATAAATAATAACAAGGATGAAAAAATAGTTTCATTTCTCCCCTTGCTTTATCTCGAAGACCAGAAAAAAATCTGGCTTGAACAAAAAGAACCTTTTGATGAAATTCACATTTGGTTAAAAGAAACTTTTCTAAAACATAATCCTGACCCATTTGAAGATTTGAAAAAAGAACTTGAAGAATATGATAACAATCCGGAAAATTTCAAAGATGAAGAAATAAATGAGGAGGAGGAAGAATAATGGGAAAATTATTTGAAAAAATTAAGAAAGGTGTTGGTTATCTTGTAAAAGGTTTATATACAATCGGTGAAGGAATGTCTACTATCAGTTTATTCCCGGATTCTACTGCCCAAGAAGAAATTTATATTCCAAAGATAAATAAATCTCGCAGAAAAGATTATCAAGCATTAAAAAAAGATTGGGGAATTGTTGGTAAAGATTTAGAAAATGCAATAAAAAATTTTGAAAAAGAAAATATTATCAAAAAATGAAACTTGCTCTTTTATTATCAGGAGGAAAAGATTCTGTTTATGCAGGATATCTTGCAAAAAAATACAATCATGAAATTTCTTGTTTAATTTCAATTCTATCAACGAATAAAGAAAGTTATATGTTCCATACGCCATCAATAGAAAAAACCAAATCTCAGGCAGAGGCGATGAAAATTCCCATAATCCTTCAGGAGACGTCAGGAAAAAAAGAAATTGAATTAAAGGACTTAGGGAAAGCAATTAAATTAGCAATAAAAAAATACAAAATTGAGGGAGTTGTTACGGGGGCAGTTCAGAGTGTTTATCAAAGTTCAAGAATACAAAAAATCTGCAATAAACTAAAAATTGAATGCTTCAATCCTCTCTGGCAGACAGATGAATTAAACTATCTAAATAATTTAATAAAAAATAAGTTCAAAGTAATAATTACAGGAGTTTTCGCATTTCCTCTCGATAAATCCTGGCTTGGAAGACAAATTGATAAAAAATTTATAGAAGATATCTCAAAACTGAACGATAAGTACAAATTATCAATAATAGGCGAAGGTGGGGAATTTGAAACATTTGTTCTTAATTGTCCATTATTCCAACGAGAATTAAAAGTAAAATCTTTTCAGGATTTTAAAGAAGGAGAAAATTCTTTTAGAAGGGAGATTGAATTAAGATGAAAAAATTAAAAATAAACAAGAAAGATTCGTTTTGGAAAAAAATAGATTTAATATTTTATGGGATATTATTTCTTTTAGCAGGTTTGATAAGTTATGTTGAATCAATAGTTTCTGGAAAAATGGCCATGAATTATATCGGGGAAAATATACTTCCCCACTCAATTTTAGGAATTGTTCTTGGAATTTTTTTGATTATTCTTGGAATAATTAAATTGATTAAAAAAATAAAATGATTCTTATAATATCAACTTGTGCTGAAAAGTTTCATGAACTTGAATTTGTAAAGCCAATTGAAAAAATTCTCTTAGAGAATAAAATTTCTTTTTTTACGGAACATTATTCAAAATTAACAGAAAAAGATTTGAAAAAAGCAAATAAAATAATTATTTGCGGAACTTCTTTGAAAGATAATGAATTTCTTAATAATTTAAAAAAATTTAATTGGATTAAAACAGATAACAAACCAATTTTAGGGATTTGTGCAGGAATGCAGATTATTTCATTAATATTCGGGACTAAAATAAAAACCAAAACCGAAATTGGATTTTATAAAGAAAATTTCACAAAAGAATTCCTCTCGCTGATTGGCGAGCATGAAGTTTATCATTTACATAATAATTATGCAACACTTCCAAAAAATTTTATTTCTTTGACAAAAAGCAAAATTCCTCAGGCAATTAAACATAAACAAAAAGAAATTTACGGAGTTTTATTTCATCCAGAAGTTAGGAATAAGAAACTAATTGAAAATTTTATCAAAAAGTAAGATAATGATGCATTGCTTCTTCAATTGATTTAGCATTTTTATATTTCCATTCTCGAGAAAATTCTTCCATCTTTTCATTAACTCTATTGTTAGCTCTATCAAATTCTTCTTCAGAAATTGTTATAACTTTTCCTTCTAATTTTGCTTGTCGGTAAAAATCTTTTACTGGATTATTTAATGCTGTCATATTTTTAATATACTCTCCTTTCCGCTTTTCATGTCTTTAATCTTGAATTTTTTTCCTTTAATCTCTTTATCTCCAACAAAAATAACTTTATTTATTTTGTAAGAATTTGCATATTCAAGAGCTTTTGTCGGCTTCCCATAATAAATTTCTGCAATTTTATTCTTCTCTCTAAGCTTCTTAATAATATTTATTGCATCCTTGTCTTTATCAAGAGAAACAACAAGATATTTTTCTTTTTCTGTTTTCAATTTCGCAAGTTGCACAACTCTGTCTAAACCGAAAGAAATTCCTGATGCCTGAATTCCATTAATCATATAACTTCCTCCACCGCAAATTGTTTCACGTATTCCTTCGACCTTGATTTCAAAAACACTTCCATTATAATAGCTTAAACCTCTAATTACCGTCGGAGAAAATAAAACTTTTACGCCATAATAATTGCAGTATTTAATCAATTCAAGAACTTCGTCATAAGATTTAAATTTTTTAAAATAAGTTTCTCCTTTTTTTAATAAAGATAAAATCTTGTCTGCTTTGTATTTTTTCAAATTTTCAATTATTTCTTTTTCAGGAAGCTTGTCAAATTTGTCAATTTCCCTCAAGACTTGTTTCTTGTCTTTCTCTTTTATTCCCTCGGCCTCAAGAATTTCATTAAGTAATTTTCTATTATTAATTAATATAATTGGTTTTATTCCGAGATTTTTCAAGACTTCATTCGCTAAAGATAAAATCTCTGCCTCGTCTTTTATCGAACCTCCGATTGTATCTATATCACATTGAGCAAATTGTCTAAATCTATTTGAAGAAACAGGTTCATCTCTGAATACTTCCCCTATTTCATATCTCTTGTAAGGAAGTTTTTTGTTCTTTGCAATTCTCTTCAGCTGAAAAGTGAATTCATATCTTAATGCAAGATTCCTGTTTCCCTTGTCTTTCAGTTTGTAAATATCACTGACCGCCTCGTCTTCCTTGTTTTCTCCTCGAACAAATTCTTCATTTTCCATAATTGGAGTTTCAGCAGGCTCAAACCCATACTTTTCAAAAGTTCCAATTAACAGTTTCCGAATCTCTGCTCTCTTCTCAGCTTCTTCACCGGTGTAATCTCTGAATCCCTTAACAATTTCTGTGTTCATTTCCCCAACCTCCTATTCAGTTCCTCAACCTTACTTTTAATTTGCAATGCAATATTCTTAATATTATTTTTGTTTTTCTTTTGCTCATCCTTTATGCTCCATATGGTAATTTTCTTCAGGAGAGGCACTCTCTGGTAATTAAAAATAATTTTTGGTATGTCATCAGCTACTACAATAATTAAGTCTGCCTTAACCAGTTCCTGCAATTGCAAGGGCATTGGTTTTCTTTCTGCAATATTAACTCCGAGAAGCTTTTTTGATATTCTCCTCTGCACAGAATCAGAATCTCCTCCCATAATAATTCCTCTGCTTGCAGTTTTTATCTTAGGATTCTTATTTAGCTTTCTAAAATATTCTTCAGCAATCCTGCTTCTGAATGCATTGTATTTGCAGATAAATAATATGTTCATTTCTTTAGTCTCTTTTTCATTAAGGGCGGATGGGGAGAATCGAACTCCCGTTATGCGAGCCACAGTCGCACGTTCTGCCACTGAACTACAACCGCCATTATAGTTAATAAATTGAATCAGAAAAGGTATAAAAATATTCTTGTTAAATGCTTCGCTAAGAAAATCAATCTTCCTAATGATGCCGACGAGCGACTTCACAAGTGCCAGTAATAGTAACTGCAACGAGTGGGGTCGCGAGCAAACTCCAAGAATCGTTTGTCATAAAAATTTGAAATAAAAAGACTTTTTAAACTTATTTTAACAGAAATTGATATGGCAAAGTATGAATTACTCGCACCAGCAGGAGATTTTTCAATGTTAGCAGCAGCTGTAAATGCAGGCGCAGATGCAGTTTACTTTGGCCTTAAAGAATTCTCAATGAGAGCAAAAGCAGGAAATTTCACAATAAAAGATTTGGATGAAATAGAAAAAATCTGCAAGCCGAAAAAAGTCAGGAGATACTTAACGCTAAACACAATAATATACAATAGCGAACTAAAAATAATTGAGAAAATAATACAAAAAGTAAAAGGAAAAATTGATGCAATAATCTGCTGGGACTTTGCAATAATTAATTTCTGCAGAAAATATCAAATTCCATTTTTCATTTCAACTCAGGCATCTGTTTCAAATATTGAATCAGCAAAATTCTACAAGCAAATTGGTGCAAAAAGAATAATCCTAGCAAGAGAATTAAATCTTAAACAAATAAAAGAAATCTCAAAAATAATTAACATAGAAACTTTCTGTCATGGAGCAATGTGCGTCGCTGTTTCAGGAAGATGTTTCACTTCTCAATTTTTATTTAACAAATCAGCAAACAGAGGAGAATGCCTGCATCCCTGCAGAAGAAGTTATACTGTAAAAGATGACGAGGGAAATGAACTCAAAGTTGAAAACTCCAAAATTTTCTCAGCAAAAGATTTATGCACTTTGCCTTTCATTGAAAAAATGAAAAGAGCAGGAATCAAATCTTTTAAAATTGAAGGAAGAAATCGTGATGCAAGATATGTCGATGCTGTTGTAAGAATTTACAGAAAAGCTCTTGATAAAAAATTAAGCAAAAAAGAAATTGCCGACGGAATTAAAGAACTTGAAAAAATTTACAATAAAGGATACTCATCGGGATTTTATCTTAAAATGCCGACTGCAGAGGATTTTGCAAAAACAGAAAATAATGCTTCAGCAGAGAAAAAACATTTTGTAGGAAAGATAACACATTATTTTGACAATGTTGGCGTCGCAGCAATCAGGCTAGTTTCAGAATTAAAAGTTGGAGATGAAATTGCAATTATAGGAAAAACAACAGGAATTGTAAAATCAAAAATTAATTCTATTGAAAAAAACAAGAAACAAATTCAAAAAGCAAAGAAAGGAAATGAAATTGGTATTAAGATTTCAAAAGTAAGAAATAACGACGAAGTTTATGTCATTTTGAAAAGAAACCGATAGGTGTCGTTCAGAATTCAAAACTATTTGACTGGGAACATAACTGCTCATTTCCTGAATCATCTTCGAAATAAGGAGTAACTTCTATCTTGCTTGCACTTGCAATTCCAGTATCAAAAGTTTCAGTCTTTCCAACCAAAGGTTGTATATTTCCTGCAGAATTTAAAAGTGATGAACTTAATCCTGCGGTTTCATCTCGGAAAACAAGTTTTACTCCTGCAATTTCATCATTTCCTGTTCCTGTTCTTTCTAATCTAACAGTGCATGAAATAGTCGGGGTTCCTGAACAGTTGACTTTTGTTGCTTCAACATTAAGGTTAAGACATTTTGCTCCCAGGTCAATTTCCTGAGCCCCGCTTTTAAGAATATTATTAACGACAAACCATACAATTCCTACGGCAACTAGAGATAATAAAATAAGAATTAAAGTTATTACAATTGTTGATAGTCCTCTACGATTTTCTGTTAAGAAAATTGTTGGCTTTAGCCCCTTTTTTCCTCTTTCCATATTGGTATTATATTGATTTAGTTTAAAAAGATTTTTATTTATTCTTTTTTTTGAAATGGAGATTAATTTTCAATAAAGTAATTATAATTAAAACTAATATAACAGAAGCAGCAGATATAATCATTATTTGCTCCTTAAGAGGAATTTGTTCTTTTGTTTCTTCAAAATATAATGGCTCTTCTTGAGTCAATGCTCTGATAGAAATTTCTGCTATTCCGGATTTTATATTCTCAACAGTGATGGAAATATCTTTTCTCTTGTCAGAATTAAGATCTATTTTTTCAGTTTCATTAATTTTCACAGTTACATTTATTTGAAAAGAAGTTATTTCAAAGTCTACAGAATCGATGTTTATTTTTTTTATCTTTATGGTATGATTTGTATTATTAAATTTGAAAAATATTTGGTCAGCTTTATGAACTTCATAAGTATAATTTTTTCCGAGGGATATTGAACCATTATTTATGGTAATCTTTTTTGATGATGAACCACCAGTAGTTGTTGCAGTAGTTTCTGCAGTTTTATATGTTACATAAAGCATATTGCTTCCTGTTGCAGGTTCAAGTCCCGTTATGTCCAATGTTGCAATATTATCCAAACAGCTCCATTCAGAAGAAGTGTATGTCTTTGAGTAAGCTGATGTTTCAGATACATATCTTATTGATAAAATAGAACAATTGTCTGTATAAAAACTTGCAGTTACATTAAGAGTTGAAGTTAAATTGCTGTCAATATATTTTGTGTTATTATCTGACTGGCTGGTAAACCAAATTTCTATATTATCATCGACGAGATTGTTTGAAGTGTCTTTTACCTTTGTGAAATCTCCTTCTGTTAAAGAAACATTTGATATGTCTATATAAAACATTTTCATTTCATAAGGAGAAAAATTTAAGATTAGAGAACTGCAATTTTCACATTCGATTGTTTTGTTTATAAAATTCCAGACTTTTGTATTGTATGGGAAAGTTAGATTATAACTCAGATTTACATTTAGTCTTTCCATCAACGTATAAGATTTTTTCCCGGCAGAATCATTAATCTTGAGATATGTCATATTGTAACTATATGATTTTAATTTAAGGGAATTATCCTGATAAAGCCATTTCAAAATGCTTTGCGTTATATTAATAGTATCTCCGACTAATGTTTTTTGATAAGCAGTGCCTGCATATTGGGGCATACCGCAAAGATATAATTGATTTGAAGTATTCCAGGAACAATCCTGAAAAATCCAGGTACCCCCTTCAGGAAGAGTTACATTCATTAAAGCCCCGCTATCCGAAGTAAAAGTATAAGATTGTCCCTGTTTTATATCATAAAAATCAATAACCGCTGTAAGTGTAATTGTCTTAGATGCTGTTTTATTAGGAATAACTGTGCTGTTAAACCAATATGCAAAACTATAATTATTATTTTCTTTTCCAATCCCACCCCCCAAATATCCGTCTTCTCTAAAATCATAATAAGGATACTGAATAATATATGGAGCTCCTATAAAAGCCACTCTTTTATCTGCTTTCATCATATCTTCCAATAAATAACCGAGTCTCGCAGAACCTTTGTAGGAATTTTGCACAACAAGAATTTTATCAAAGTTTATCCAGTTTATTTTTGTCTGGTCAGGATTATTAGTACTATTAAAATAAGAAGCATTTAGATATTCATTATCTGAAAAAGAAGTATTGTAGATCAAATGGTCCGCACTTATCATGATATAATCCTTATCATACTTATCTAGTTCTTCTTTGAATGGATTATATAAAAAATACGGACTTTTAAAATTATAACTTCCATCTCCGTATACAAGTAAGATATTATCTTCACTATTATTCTGATTACTGAAAAATTTATTCAGAAAATTTTTATATTCTGTGCCTTTCGGAGTAATTGATAAATTATTTTCATCAATTCCGCTTACAATATCAAAACAATTAACAGAGCTTATATTATTGCAATAATAAGCATCACTGGTTGTAGAAGGTCCATAACCAAGTGCGCTTATATTTGATACAGCCCCCCAGTGAAAATATCCGGAACCATCATATTTCACAATTTTAATAATCATGTCTATCCAGCCATAATCACGATTATATCCTGTTTCTCCTGCAATCCAGGGGATATTCATTCCTTTATATGATTCCATTAAGTATCCCCACCCCTCTATATTGTTTGAAGGATTATAATAATGGTGAGGGGCATAAACTAATTTATTAGAAATGCTATCATTGGGCAATGCAAAATCCATGGGAATGAGAGAAGTATGAAATCCATTTGATGTGCCTAAACTATCAAAAAAGATTATATGATTAGTATCATTTTTTCTGATTTCAGTAATTAAATATTCCATAAAAATTTTATATCTATAATCAAGGAATTTATAAAAATCAGTCAACCTGTTATTATGTGATTCTATTGTCACATTAAAATTATCTACCAAGGCAGCACATGATCCCGAACTATAAAATTCAAATTGGCAGGCATCAAATCTCGGGTCAATTTCCCATTCTGCTGAATAAGAATTCCATGATATATTTGAAAAATCAATATGTTTCTCTGTTGCCTCATTATAACTAAAACTATCAGAGCACATCAGTCTTAAATAACAATTAGCCTGGTGTGGAAAAACTTTTGCATCAAAACTGATTACAAAGTCTTTAGTCCAATTTGCTTCAGTAGTAAAGCCAAATAACTGAAACATTATACTGCTTGCAGTTGTCCTGTTAATTTTTACAGAGTAACCCCCGTCTGTTGCTTCAGAACTCATCTCCGTAGGAGTATAATTTGTCCAGCTCTCGGGTTTATCATTTGTCCACAATTCAAAAGAAGGATTTTTAAAAATATTTTGAGAAGTGTGGTGCCTTTCATCATTATCATATCCCCAAAATGTAGAAGGAATTTTAACTGTTGAAAAATTTTCAGTATCTCCAAATTTATCATGTCTTCGCGACATTCCCCAAATTTCTGAAAAATTCAAACTCCTGTTAAAAAACATGATTTCGTCGAGGCTGCCATTAAAAGCATTATTAGAAGAAGGCCACCCGGCTCTGAACATTTGGATAGTATCTAAGTCTGAAGTAAGATCATATGAATCTTCCAAAATAGCATTGACATAAAGTTGTCCTTGTGTTCCATTGTATTGAAAAACAACATGCTTCCATTCTGTATCATTGCAGGGACGAGTAGTTGATATAATCTTGTTTGAAATTCCAGGATCAGCTTGCGTGGAATTACGAAAATAGGTATAAATTCTCGGATAATTTGCAGGATATAAGTATACATAAAAAGCAATATTAACACTTGAGTTCATTGCGGAAAATAATATCGGCCCTGATGGAGATTGATTTTGATTATAACATTTCATCCAGAAAGCCATTGCAAAAGAAGTCGTTGTATAATTCCTGTGCCCAACAGAAGTCGAGATACTTCCGTTTTGGATATCATAATCACTTTTAATTCTTCCTGATAAATTAAGAGTTGTCCCAACAAATGTTGTTCCATTGTTATCATTCCCGCTCCAGTCATAAACACGCGAACGGCTGGCTTCTGCAATATCAGCATCATTATCAAGTTGCCAATATAATACTAATCCAGTTGTAGTGTTATCATAATTTGTATCGTTATCAAAAGTTGTAAAAGTCGACACGCCATTCCATGATTTATTTAATTTATCAAAATCATTTTCATAAGTTTCATTAACCCATTGTATCCAAAGATCAGATATTGCAGTTCTGTTTACATCACTTCTGAAAGGTTTATAGAAATAAGGTTCATTAATTAAATCATAACCTATAATTGTTGTTTCATTTTTGTATAGATAAGCAAGATAACTCCAAAAAGAAGCAATTTCATCCCATTGTGTCTGGTTCTGTTCTATTATCCCCCCAAATCCGAAACTGCCTGTAGTATCATCATGTAAATCTAATAACACCGAAATATTTCTTGCTTTACTCCAATTAAGAGTATTATTCAACCATCCAATTGCAGTATTGTTCCATACATTATTTTGTCTCAGTTGATATGTCGAAAGAGGCAGCCGGATTGCATTAAAATTATAATCACTTATCCTCTGAATATCTACCTCATCAGGAATTTCATAATAACTATTTGTCCATACAAGTCGGGTAATATAATTAATTCCGTTATAAAATTGTTTTGTTTCATTAAGATAAATATAACTTCCATTTGTATAAGCAAAATTATCTGCTTTCATCTGCCCAGCCGAAATAAAAAAAATTCCGATTACTACTAAAAGAATTAAGATTGCTTTGCTATTAAATTCCCTCTCTTTCCCCATTGTATTTTTATTTATTAAAATTATCTAGCAGTTGAAAAAATTCTTCTCGGGTTATAACCTTGTCATTTTCTGCAAGTCCCATTTGTTCTGCAAGTTTCCAGAATGCGTTTGGTTTGTATCCCTGTTTTTTTAATGAAGCAATTGTTGGAAGTCTTTTGTCGTCCCAGCCCTTGAATTTTTTTGCTTCAATATCTTTTCTCATCTGCGTCGACGATAATTCCATATCCTTGAAATTAATTCTCCCCAAAAAAGCAGTCCAAGGAAATTTCTTGTTCAGAACTTTGAATATCATGCTTTGTCTTTCTGCATTATCCCTATGATCTTTTCCGCGAATAATATGCGTCATTTTCATTTCGATATCATCAGTTGCAACAGCAAGATTCATCAATGGCCAGACACGATATTTATTTCCCTGTCTCGGATGTTTTGTCAGATTAATTCTTGCAAGAGGAAAATCTCTCATTGCAGGATTTTTATGTTTCATGTCGGACCTGAATCTCAAGACAGCACTACCTTCCTTGTATCCTTTTTTATCGAGCATTTTCTTCCATCTTTCAATATTTTCCTTGATGTCTAATTTTCTGCAGGGACAATCTTTTTTCTTTTCAGCAATTTTTTTAAAATCCTCAGAAGAGCAAGTGCAAACATAAGCAGAATTTTTATTAATTAATTTCTCAGCATATTCATAATACAAAGGCATTCTGTCAGATTGAACAACAACTTCAGCTTTCCCGTCTGACAGCCATTTGCTTTCTTCTTCCAGCATTTTGTAAGATTTGGAATAAATATTTTCAGGATTTGTATCTTCAATTCTCAAATATAATTTCCCGCCATATTTTTTAACATACAAGTAATTTAATGAAAATACAATTGCATGACCGACATGAAAAGGTCCTGACGGCGACGGAGCAAACCTCATTACAACACCCGTTTTAGGAGCATCTGGCAATTCTTCAAGTCCTTCTCTCGCAGGTCTTTCATGAACTTCTTTTTCTAATTTTTCAAATTCTTTCTTCTGTTTTTCTAACCCCAACGAATTAACTTCAAGAATTATTTCAGAAATCTTTTTTGCATATTTTCCAACATCACTTTTTTTCAGTCCTTCATTAAATAAAGAAGAAATTACAGGCCCCTGCATTGCAGTTCCTTCATGGGCAATTGCATTTTTCAGCGCGTAAGCGCGCGTCTTTTTATCAATGTTCAACATAAAAAAAACAGGAAGAATATATTATTAAATATTCCTCTATTTAATAAAAATTCATAGAAGGCGAGTGATTTCACGAGTGCGGGATAAAATTTAATTGCAATGAGTGGGGTCGCGAGATATTAGGAACCTTCATTTGCTTTTGCGAATGAAAGGGAACGGAGTGAACTTTGGTTCTTATTTATTAAATTATCCTACACAACCTTTTTAAAAGAAGATTAGATAATCAAATTATGAAAACTGAAGAAATAAATCTTATTTTGAATGAACAAAATTATCTTTTTAGATTAACCCCGAAGAAGATTAAGAAAAGAGGGGGAAAGAAGAATAATATAACTCTTACTATGATTCTTAATGAAGCTGATGAATATATCAAAAAAACAGGGAAACTTAAAGCAAGAATTTTTGCTGGTGAAAATCTAAAAGACTGGCAAGAAGTTGGGACATTCACAGAAGAATATATGAATAATCCAATTCAGGATTATGGAAAAAAATCTTTAGATTTGAATATGGGAAATATAAAAATAGAGATTGATGAATATTTTGAAAGCAACGGAACCTACAATGCTTCTGCAGTGATTAGAAAAAGAAATCATTGGTATGAAAAGTGGAAAGATACTCCTGTAGAAAAAGTTATTATAAAAGAAATCAGGCTTGACCCAAATTTAAAGGGAAGATTAAGCGAAAGAAACCGATAGGTGTCTGCGCTAATCGAAATTAATCTTCATCTTTTTTTCAAGAAGTTCAATTCTTTGTTTCAGATGATAAATCTGGTTTGACAAGTCTTCAATTCTTTCAGTCATCTCAAGAAATCTTTTTGCAAGTTTTTGCTTTTTTTCCTGAACATAAGTTTGAGGCTCAGAAGGTTCATTGTCCCAGGAAATATCGTCGGAAGTTGATGTTGAATTGCTGTTTGCCATGTCTCCTAAAAATCCCAAATCAGAATTTTCTGTTCTTCTGACAGGTCTGGATCTGGAACTAGGCATTTTTCTTGCAGGCATATATCCCGCTCCCAAGTCAACAAATTTCTCTTTTTTCTTTCCGAACAAACCCATGACTTTCAAAAGGTTTTCTTATTTTTAAAAGTAACGAAAGAAAAGATTTTTTAAACAGATTATACTTATTTAGAATATGGCAGAGGTAAAAGCAATTTCTCAAATAATAGAAGAAGTCTCTCCGTATTACCAAAGTAGGAAAAAAAAGAAAGAATTAAAATTGATAAATGATATTCCCGAATCAACTCACACCCTAATCTATGATTCTTCCTCAGAAACTCTTGAACCAATTTATTTTTTCATTCTTGATTTGATGAATGATTTTGGACTGAAACCTGAAAAGCTCGTCGACAATTTTTCTTCAACTCCTGGTTCAGGACATTTTGCAGAACTCGGACAAAGAGCGACGATAATGCAGCAGCAGGCAACAAAAATGATGGGTGATGTGAATGTTGTTCTCAGAAGCGTGCTGAATATAATTTATGATTTGAAAGAATTCAAGACAAGACTGATTTCTTATGAAGGATTAAAATCAAAAAAATCCGAAGAGAAAGATGGTGCTGTTCTATCACTTAAACAAATCTGGATGGATAAAGTTGATATTGCAAAAGGAAATTCAAGCATTAAAGCAATGGCTCTCGGACAAGCAGGTTTTCAAACATTAATGGACGCTTTTCTAATTGCAAAAGATGAAAAAGAAGTTGACAAAATAGATTTGAATGACCGAGTAAAAAGAATTTTGAAACCAAGAGTGCAGGAGTTTAACATCTGGCTTAGTGAATCAGAAAAAGAATTAAGAAAAAGATATGAGCTTGAAAAAACTTATTTGCGAAGTCAGGTAAATAGCTTGAAACTTTATTCACGCTGGATAAGACCTTATTTGAAAGCAGCCGCTGATTTGGAATCAAAAGAAAGTGGAAGAGAACCTGCATTAGTAAAAACCTTCAATACAATTATGCTGGAACTTACTCTCTTAGGAAAAAGCAAATTTGATATTGCCGACGAGGCTTTGAAAGGAAACCTGCCTGCAGATTTTGCAAAACCAAAATTTTTGAAAGGTGTAAAAAGAGATTATTATTCCTGCATTCTTGTTGATTTTGCATTTAGAGGAATTCCACAAAGAGTTTCACAGCAGGCGCATTTTGCATTCGGTGGAAGAGCAGAAGTAACATTCAAGTCTTATGTTCTTAATGATGACGAACTCGCAAAATTTGAAGAGCAGATGAAAAAATCAGAAATCAACGACGTGCTCAGCCTGATTGAAGGAACAACAACAGCAAGTCTCGGACAATTAGAAGAAGAAATTAATTCTTCCCTTGAAGAAAAAGAAAATGAAGAAGAGAAAAAGCCAAAAGATGAATCAAATCCTTTCCTTGCATTATTCGGTGTATATGATAAAAAATCAGAAAAGAAAAAAGAAGAAGGAAGGCCAAAAGAAATTGTCGTCGCTCCTGATACTTGGGTAGAAGAAAATTATTTCAGAAAATTATCAGCAGAAGCTGCAATATCAAAAGTTTTTGATTTATTTGATATATACAAAAAATCTCACGGCATGGAAAGTTATACTTAATAATCGTCGATAGATTAATAAATTATTTCTCATTGATATTATTATGTCTGCAGATTACCAAATAAAAGATATTTACCAAGGAGGATATTCTTCTTTAAATCCGAAGTATGGGGATATCTTTACAGGATACAGAATTAATCCTTCGACATTTGGTTTGACAACAAACCCAAGGACAGCAAATGTTCTTCAGGATGTTTCTTCAAAACTTTCTTCAGGTGCAAAGCACATTGAAGTTTCTGCAGTTACACCGCAGGTTTTTGAATCAATTCCTGACCAGCAGTTGGTAGAATTAAAAAGATTAAGCAAATTAACAGGAGTTGATATTTCTATGCACGGCCCAATCGCAGAACCTTCTGGATTGACAGAACACGGATTCTCTGAAATAAATCGCGAGGCAGCAGAAAAGCAAATGTTCTCTGCAGTTGAGAGAGGACACAAGATAAATCCCGACGGAAACATACCAATAACCTTTCATTCATCAGCAATAGGAATTCCTGGAAAAATAATCCCCAAGGGAAAAGAAATGGAAGAAGAAATGATAATAAATACAAACACAGGTTCTATTCATAAAATTCCGTTGAAGAGAAGATATTTCCCAGGAGAAGAAGAAAAGAAAGATATCAGAACAGAAGTTGAAAAAATAAATGAAGAGCAATGGACAGAAAATCTTGAGCAGTTGAGATATCATGCCGAGATGGGAAAAGAGTCTCTTGACAATTCAATGTTCACAAAAGTTTTGTCAGAAGCAGAAATAAAAGCAAGTAAAGATCCTTCAAAAGATGAAAGGGAAATGAGACACTTGTATAACAGAGGAACGCTTTATCTGAATAGTTCTTATAATAGTCTAAAACAACTTTTTGACACGGCGTGGCAGAGTTCTACAAATGAAGAAAAAGATAAATTAAAAAAATTCAGGGACGAGATAGAATCAAAAGCACAAAAAATAAGAGAGAATCCTCAAAGTGAAGGAAGCATGATTCTGATGAAAGAAATTGTTGAAAAAGGAGTTGAAACATTAAGAGATGTTCATCCAAAAACTTATGAAGACTTGAATGAATTTTCAAAACAGAAAACTGTCGAAACTTTTTCTAATATTGCATTTAAATCCTACAAAGAATTCAAAGACAAATCTCCGATAATCAGCATTGAGAATCCTCCGGCAGGGGTAATCTTCAGCACAGGAGAAGAGTTGAAAGAAATTGTTGAAGGTGCGAGAAAAAAGTTTGTTGAAAAAGCAGTTAAAGAAGGAATCAGCGAGGGAGAAGCAAAAAAAGCAGCTGAAAAATTATTGGGAGTTACTTGGGACGTCGGGCATATTAATATGCTGAGAAAATTTGGTTATGAAAAAGAAGATATCATCAAGCAGACAGAAAAAGTTGCGCCTTTTGTAAAGCATGTTCACTTGTCAGATAATTTTGGATTTGAGCATACAGAACTTCCAATGGGAATGGGAAATGTTCCTGTAAAAGAAATTTTTGAAAAACTTGGCAAGCAGGGATTTGATGCAAGAAAAATTATCGAGGCTTCTGCATGGTGGGAACATTTCAAGGCTCCGCCTTTCAAGGAAACTTTGGAAGCATTCGGCTCTCCAATTTATGGAATGGAAATGGCTCCTTACTGGAATCAGAATTTAGGATTTCAGCAAAATTATTCTTCTGGCTACGGGCTTATGCTGCCTTCAGTAAATTATGAAACTTTCGGCGCAGGATTTTCAAGATTGCCGTCGGAACTTGGCGGACAGCGTCAGGGAGCAGAAGGAAGCAGGATGTCTGGGAAGCCGATGGAATAACAGGCGTGACCCAAATTCAGAGGAGATGTCATAAGAAGAACCAGGGGTTCTTTTTATAATATATATTGTAAAATAATATTTAAAAACATATAAAACATTGTAATAAAAAGATGACTGAAATAAAGTTTCAGCACAAACACAAAAAGAGGAATTTGCGTAATGGTGAATAAAAAAAAGAAAAAAGATATTTCTGAAAAGGAAAAGGCTAAACCTATTTCTAAAACTGCAAAAAAAGATTTTCCAACATTGCAGTTAAAACTTGAATCGGAAATAGCAATGGATTTTGCGACAAAAGCATATCAAACATTTAACAAAATAATAAAATCAGTCGTGCTTTTTGGAAGTTCTGTAAAGCAGAATATGACCGCAGGTTCAGACATAGACATAATATTAATTCTTGACGATGTTGCTATACTTTGGGATCAGGAATTAATCGCGTGGTATCGTGAAGAGCTCGACAAATTATTAAGAAAAAATCCGTACCAAAAAGATTTGCATATCAATACAATAAAATTAAGCACCTGGTGGGAAGATTTGATGAGAGGAGACCCTGTGGTAATTAATGTTTTAAGATACGGAGAATCAATGATTGACTTCGGCGGATTTTTTGAGCCATTAAAATTTTTGTTGTTAAATGGTAAAATAAAATCAACACCAGAAGCAGTTTACAATTGCTTGCAGAGAGCACCGACACATTTTCTCAGAAGCCGTGCAGCAGAATTAAATGCTATTGAAGGACTTTATTGGTGCATGGTTGATTCAGCTCACGCAGCACTGATTTCGTCCGGAATTTCTCCTGCATCTCCTGAGCATATTCCTGCGGATTTGAAAGAAGTTTTCGTTGATAAAAAAAGATTAAGTATGAAATATATTGTTTGGTATCGGGATTTGTTTATGCTTCACAAGGGAATCAGCCACGGGGAAATAACAGAATTAAAAGGTGTTGAAATAGATGGCTGGCAGGAACGTACCCAAGAGTTTATGAAAGTGATGGCTGATTTGGTAAATCAGAATGTAAAATAGTAATTAATTAAAAGAAAAACTTTCGCCGTAAAATTTGGATTCTAAAATATCCCCTGCAGTAATTATTTCTATAAGATAATTATATGTTGCATAATCTTCTAAGAATTTTTCTCTTTTTTCTGAATCCATGTTATAAACTTTGTTTTCCAAAAATTTTTCTTCTAATTTTCTTTTAATATTTTCAAATTCTACCATTTTATTTGTTATAGTACCAGTGTTTAATTTTTCCGTATATTTCAGTGCCAAATCCTACCCCCACAATTATTCCTCCGGCAATAACCCATTCCCACAAACCTTTTCCATTCTGAGTATTCATATTAAAAAGTTGTGAATGTGTTGTAAAAGAATAAACAAAATTAACAACTGGCATAGACATAGTAACTACTCCTAATCCTTTTAGAACATTTCCAATAATCATTTGTCCTTTCCCCTTAGATTCATTTGTTATTGCTAATCTGCTTTCCCCGTGTTTATTATATCCTTCATAAGGCTTTACTTCTACGACAATTTTATTTTCAAGGCTTGTTCCTTTAGTAGCATCTTTAGATTCTAAATTTCCCATTTATTTCAACTCCGTTATATCACTAAAAATTTTATAAGGTTTATTTTGTGACTTTGCATGATTTATTATTTTAGTAATATCATTATCAAATTTATTGCCGATTATATATACAGAATCAGACAAACCGATTTGTGCAGAAATTAAAGAAAAATCTCCTTTTAACGGAATAATTCTTTTCCCATTTAATTTCAAACTTTTTTTTACTGAATCAGGAATCATTCTGTTTGTGTATAGGGCTACGAATTCAAGAGGAGAATTTTCGAAGTTCATTTTAAGCCTCCTTCAATGCTTCATTTATCATTTCTTTGTAAGTGGGCTTTGTTGCTCCATTTCTCAATTCTTCATAATTTCTTTTTTCAAGTAAAGTTATCAAACTATATATTGCTTCAACCTTTTTTATTGTCTTTTGAGCTTCTTCTTTCTTTTTTTCATCAAATAATCCAGTTTTATCTTCTAATATTGCCCGAGCCTGACTATATTTTTTAATAATTGAATCAACAGTTTGGTCTTTATATTTTTCAAAAACTGCTTGAGCTTCTTTTGCTTTTTCATCTCCAAGAATTGATTTTAAAATTCCGCTTCTGATATCGTAAAATTCAGGAACACTTAAACTTCCTAAAGCTTTTTGATATTTTCCAGCATAGATTCCTATTGCTTTTGCAATTCCTTCTTCAGAAGCAAAAGTTCCTGCTTTTAATCCTTCAAGAACATCTTTATCAACATTAAAACTTTCAACTAATTTTTCTAAAGCCCCTCTTGCAAAAGGTCTATCACTTTCATTTTGATAAAGTTTTCCAGCTACATTTGCATAAGAATATCTAGCTAAATCTTCAAGATATTTTGGTTTATTTTCCTCTGTCATAAAAATTCAATAAAAAAGAACTATTTAAATGTTTCGGTCTGTTACTACTATTAAGGTAACAATATTACTCAGAAGCAATAACTTTCTTTTTTCTGCCTAAATCTTCAAAGAGAATTTTTGTCTTACATGGAAGTTTTGACTTTATTTGTTTAAGGGTATGTCTTGCAAAAGAAGTTGCTTTTGGAGTCGCCAAAGAGACAGATAAAATTGGAGCGTGCTTTTTCAAAATCGCTGCCTTGGCAATAGTTTTACCAAAAGACAATTGCATTCCTTTCTGCATTCTGTCTGCTCCTGCTCCTGTAAGCATTTTGTTTTCCCTCTGAATATGATGTGTGAAAGGAATAATATGAAAGTAGTATTGCTCTTTAAGTTCCTCGCTAAGTTTCTTGTGTATAAATTGTCTGCATGCTTCAATTGCATTTTGCCTGATCTGAACATTTTCGTCAGTAATTAAAGTAAGAGTGTAAGGAAATTTACCATCTGCATGATCCTTGACATTTCCCATATAGAATTTGACAATCTTTGAAGGCGGAACTGCTTTTACATAAGCTCTTTGTTTTTTCTTGCTTGCCCTTGTGTAAGGAACAACATGCATCTTTGAATAAGCCGAAGCTCTTCTCATTGCCATTTTAGTTTGCCATCAATAATTTATTTAATTCTTTTTGAACAGCACTAATATTCATTAATCTTCCAGCTTGCTCAATTTTATAATCAGATAATTCCAATAATAAATCTTGTACTTTTTTAGATAATTTGAGACCATAATCTTCTGCGTAATTTCCTATTTGGAAAGCGTCTCCTACATCTAATTCATTTCTTTTTCCTTCTTTTATTTCTTTTATTTGCTGTTTAATAAAATCAACTATAATATTATCTACATTTGAACCCTTTTTTTGCTTTTTAAGTAAACCCAATACTTTTGAATATTCTTTTTCAATTGGTGATAATTTTTCTGTCATTTTTATTTATCAAAATCTTCGGGGTATAACTGACCAAGGTCAAACATCCCCAAATCTTTGTAGTCTTTATGTTTTTCTCCTTTAGGTTGTATTCCTACACTTAAACTATTATTAATTAAATCAGAATATGATTTTATTGCATCTTTATCTTTAAATTTTTGTATGTTTTCCATCCCCGAATTAGTGAATAAGGGAACATCAATAAAATCCATAGATATAAGTAAAAAATCTAAATTAATCATTTTATCTCCACATTTGTTGTTACAGCTTGTCCTGGAAGTCCTCTCTCAAAAATAGCTCTTACAACACCTTTATTTCCGTGCGCCCCAGAAACTTTTCCGATTATCTTTTTTCCTGCAGGGCTTTTCCATTCAACTTCTTTTCCGACAAGTTTCTCAGCATTTTCTCTGCTTGAAACTCCGTCTACTTCTATAAGAAAATGTTTCTCAACAATTGTTTTTCTTCCTCGTCTAAACTGAACAATTCTTCCGGTTACCATAATATTATCTACAAGAAAATTAGTTTTTAAAGGTTTCTTGATTATTCCATCACTAAAATATTTCTTCCGACAATTGAATTTTCCCTAAATTCCTGTATCGGACCAAGAACAATTCTCAAACCTGCTGAACTTGCTATCCTATTAAAATCAGGGGAAATTTTCCCTTTTATTGTCTCAATCAAAGGAGCAGTAAAAACAATTTTCCCACGAACATTTTTCTTCAGATTTTTCAAAACTCGTATCATCAGATTTTCATATTTCCTTATAAGTTCTTTTGCTTTTTCAGTAGTAGGAATTTTTTTCTGCAGTTCTCCCAAATCAGGTTCTGTAGCAATTCCGTTGACATTCGGAATTTTGACAGATGCAGAATCGTCGTTGATAAGTTTGTAATTTCCATCTTTAAATTTAAACCAGTTAAGATTTATTTTTGCGTTGCTGATTGCAGTTTTGTCGTTATCAATACCAATAACTTTTATGTCCTGCAAAAGTGCTTCCTGCAAAATTGTTCCTATTCCGCAAAAAGGATCCAGCAAAGTTTCTCCTTTTTTTACTTGTGAAAGATTTATCAAAATTTTTGCCAGCCTCGGAGAAATAGAAAGCTCGCTTCTTCTCACAGGTTTTCCCATATCTCTTTTTTCAACTGCAACATAATCATAATTCTCAATTATTTTTCCAAAAGTATCAAGAAAAACAAAATACTGTTCATTAATCAAATTTGATGAAACTTTTGAAACTCTTTCTCCATTCTGAAGTTCTATTCTCCCGCTGATTTTTTTCAAGGTTGCTTTTAATCTTTCTTCCCTAAATTTTCTCTTTAGATAATTTTGTATTTCATTAAAATCTTTTCCTCCAAAATCAAAAATAACATAATTCAATTTGTTTCCTTTTGCAGAATAAAGAGTTTTCTCGTCAAGCTCTCTTGAAATCTTTTCAAAATTTCCCTCGCTGATAACTTCACCTATTGAAACTACTCCGCCAAAATTTTCAATAACTCCTTTCTGAAGAATTCTTTCCGTTTCAACCAAAACTCCATTCTTAACTTTTGCAATTATTTTGAAGTCAATTTTCTCGCGTTCAAAAAAAGATTTTATCTCAGCAACAGAAAGTTCAATATTTCTTCCAACAATAAATAGATATTTTTTCATATAATTAAATTATGAGAGAATTTATATATTTTCACGTCTATAAATTAATATGCTTGAAACAGGAATAAAAAAGGAAGTTGATAATTACCAACCTTTCAAAAATGTTAATGAAACAGCAGAGGAAGAATTTGATAAATATTTCAGGGATAATATTACTCTTGATAATGATGGAGAATTTGAAAGAGAAAAAGAAAATTATGTTAAAACTCACAAAGACAATTTGTTAAAAGACATTTATCTTTAGAATTATTCCTTTTTCTTATTAATCATCTCGCATCTCTGATTATATTCAATTATGTCATTAATCAATATTGACGCATTTTTTCTTGCTTCATCAACTTTATGCACGCTTGATTTTCCTTTCTTAAATTCTGTCCTTGCGTGAATAATATCTTTCAAAATTCTCAAATGCTGTGGAGCAAATTTTGCTTTCTTGACAAATTGAGTTTCAAATTCACTGACAATCGCATCCTGAGATTTGTTCCCAAGCATGGCTTTCAAAAGCGTGAAAACATCTTTGTAAATTTGTTCGATAGTTTTTTCCTGAGCTCTCTTCTCAATCTGTTCTCTCAATTCTTTAAGCCTTGAAATATAATCTTCAGTATCTTTCAAAATCTTGTCAATTTCTGCACCTGAAATTTCTTTTATTTTTTCGTGTTCATAATCTTTGTAAATTCCTACAACTTTCTCAATTATAGTAATATATTTTTTCTCAAGCATTTTTTCCTTGTCAACAAAAATTCTTTTCATATCACTTGCAACGTGTTTTGGCGTCGGTGGAGGAAGTCCGTAAAGCATAAGAATCGCCTGCGACGGAGTTGTAACTCCCCAGAAAATCTCATTGACAACAACATCAAGCAAAGCAGATTTAACTCTCTTGACAGTCTTGTCTCCCATGCTCATGAACATATCAATTGCTTCAGGTGAAGGTTTTAGTTTTCCCATTCTCAAAAGAGATTTCCAAGGCATGAAAGTTCCCCTGTCATATATAGGAATTCCATCTCTGATAAAAGTAAAAATAACAGGATGAGCATCCTTGACAGATTCCCAAAAATCAGTAAGCAAATAAACCTGCGGGGAAAGCTTGTTCTTGACTCCTGCAAGATGCGAAGCTTCTGCAACATACTGGTAAATTATGCTTCTCAATCTTTCTTTCAATTCCAGTCTCGGCATTCTCTTGACATCTGTGTCATTGATAATTATGAAAACATCAACATCAGAAGTAGGGACAGCTTCTCCTCTTACTAAGCTTCCTGCAATAACATAACTTACAACATATTTTTCAAATTTTTGCAGAACAAGTGATTTGTGAATTTCGGCAACTCTCAGTGCTCCCAAAACTCCTGTATCGTGCAATGGGAAAGACATCGCAATTGCAGTAACCAGTTCAAATTTGCTGTCAAGGCAAAGTTCCCACACATCATTAGGAGATTTAAGATGAAGCCAGATTTTTTGTTTCAGTTCTTCAATTTGTTTTACTATTTCAGTTTTTATTTTCTCAGCTTCCTTGAAATTTTCTTCAGGGACAACTAAAAGAAGATGAATATATTTTTCAGTCTCTTTCGGAACTTCTTCCTCTTCGACAAAATGCTTGATTGATTGCGGCGGCAAAATGCTTATTACCTGCGTGAAAGGATATTTTTTAAGAATAAAAGTTTTCAATTTCTCAATTTCTTTTTTCGTCTTGTCCATATCTTTCTTCATTGTTTCAGGATTTTCTGGCATTAAATCTTTATTATGAGAATATTTGTTGTCAAGATTCATTTCAGGAATGTCATTTTCTTCTTCCTGTTTTTTGTGTTTGTCTTCTTTGTCCATGCTGAAAAAAAGAAATAGAATATATATAAAGGTTACTACTGAATTCCACGATAAGTTTTTAAAAGTCTGGATTGCATCCATATAAAAGAGATGATAGTTATCAACCTTATACTCGCTGTTGTATTTCTCCTCGTATTACTCAAGAGTGCAGATTACGCAATAAAATATTCTTCGCGACTTGCAAAAATTCTCAACTTCCCCGAGTTCATTGTAAGTTTTTTTATTATAGCAATTATCTCAGTTCTTCCAGAAGCAACTATCTCAATCATTGCCGCAATTAACGGAGACCCTGGATTGGGCTTTGGAACTTTGCTAGGTTCGAATGTAGCAGATTTAACATTGGTCTTCGGGATAGTAGCATTATTTTCTTCCAGAGGAATAAAAGTTAAAAGTAAAATATTACAAAATAATCTCTTCTATCTCATCTTATTATTATTCCCTCTTATATTAGGATTCGACGGAAAATTTTCCAGAACAGATGGATTGATATTAATCTTGGCAGGAGTGATATTTTTTGTTAGAATTTACATGCAACGGGCAAGGTTCAAAAAAAAATTCAATAATTCACCTCCGGGGTCTCTTCTTAAAAGTTCTATATTCTTAATTTTAAGTTTGGGAATTCTTTTAGCCAGTGCATTTTTTACTGTGAAATATTCAACAAATTTTGCAATTGATGCAAAAATTCCAGAAATATTAATTGGAGTAACTGTTCTTGCTCTGGGAACTTGTCTTCCAGAATTAGCTTTCTCAATCAAAGCAGTAAAGAAAAACCACGATGAACTTGCATTGGGAGACATACTTGGAACAGTAATCACTGATGCAACAATTTTGTTAGGGATAGTTGCATTAATTTCTCCGTTTGAATATAACCCGCTCAATATTTACATTGTAGGAGGAGCAATGGCTCTGGCAGGAATTTTCGCTATGCTGTTTATGAAATCAGATAAAACAATAAGCAAAATAGAGGGTTTGCTTTTGATATTGTTCTATATTATATTTGTCTTCGTAGAATTTTTTATAAATAGATGATTAGGCGCCAGCAAATATTAATAGGAGGCGAACGACTTCGCGGAGTTAAGGACGGAGTTAAACAAGCAGGGTCGCGAGTGATTAGGAACCTTCATTTGCTTTTGCGAATGAAAGGGAACGAAGTGAACTTTGGTTCTTATGGCCCATACAGGAATCGGACCTGTGCTTCCTCGGTGTAAACGAGGTGTTCTGCCATTAGACTAATGGGCCTTTAATCAATATAATTTCTAAGAATTATGACTTTTAAAGTTTTATGAAAAAGGAAAATTGCTAACAGCAAAAATATTCATCGGAGGTATTAGGAACCTTCATTTGCTTTTGCGAATGAAAGGGAACGAAGTGAACTTTGGTTCTTAATTCAACTTCCTGTTGGGTTGCAGGATTTGTGAAAAACCCGCTGGTGGTTTCCAATGCGCGGGCCGAACTCGAACCCCTGCTCATTGCATTTAATCAATTGCCTGCATTCGCAAAAATTCTCGGAGTCGGAATCGGTCCCCAATGTTGAAACAAAGTTGAAATATTCGGACAAAAATTTCCCGTTTTTAGTCTCGTCCGATTAAGTGCGCGAGCCGAGAGTCGGACTCGGGCCTCCTCGTTGGCAACGAGAAATTCTACCGCTAAACTACCCGCGCATGTCATTTTAATGAAATCATCATTTAAAAAAATTAGCATTCAAAACCATTTTAAACTTCCCCTTCTTTTGACAATCTATGAAGAGGGAAATTGAGTGTCAAGAAACCGTAGGTGTCTTACAATGGCTGTAGGAATTCCACTTCTTGGGGCAGCTGCATTAGGTGCAGGAACAGTTCTTGAAAGATTTATTTTGAAAAAGAAGAAAATAGGAATCAAATTGTATCAGACAGCAGGATTTTTAGCAATAACTCTCGCAACACTTCCATTTCTTTATTTTTTCTGGAAACTCGACGCAGGAGCATTTGAACTGAAAAATATTTTAATTTTTATAGGAGTAATTGCATCTTCACTCGCAGCAAATCTTTTTGTTTTCTATTCGCTGAAATGGGAAAAAGTTACAAACCTTGAACCGGCAAGAATTCTTGAGCCATTATTCACTATTCTTCTTGCAATTGTCTTCAGTTTTTTTATCGGCGGAATTTACAAACAAAATTCCGAAATTATAATTTTGTCATTAATTTCAGCAGTAGCATTAATTTTCCCGCACATAAAAAAACACCATCTGAAAATTAATAAATATATAATCGCGTCAGTTCTCGGAAGTTTCTTTTTTGCATTGGAACTTGTTTTATCGGGATTAATTTTAGATTTTTATTCGCCGATAACATTCTATTTTTTCAGATGCCTTTTTATTTTAATAATAAGTTTTGCAATTTTTAGGCCAATATTCAAGCCACTAAAAGACAAAAAAATTTCACTTATGATTTTTATTACTGGCGCAGTTTGGGTTTTTTACAGGGTTATAATTTATTTCGGATACTTGAATTATGGAGTTATTTTTACGACGCTGTTGCTTATGCTAGGCCCGATTTTCGTTTACATCCTTGCATTTATATTCTTGAAAGAAAAATTGAATTGGAAGAATATAATTTCTGCCCTGATAATTATAGGATGCGTTGTTTTTGCAATGTTAAGTTAAGTTTAAAAAGCATTTATTTCTAGTGAAACAATGATAAAGGAATTAAAATCATTGGGAAAAATCAAGAAAGATTTGGAAGGAAAAACTCTCTTTGCATTAAAAGCAGAAATAGACAGTTCAAATGAAGAAAAAAAAGAATCTTATTTGCTTTTGTATAAAGAAAGTCCTGAAAATACTATTTTAATAAATGAAGAAAAAAATCCTGAAATTTTTGAGAAATATGTTAAAAATTTTATTAAAAAATATAAAGTGTCAATAGAAACAAAAAGAAAACCACATATTAGCAGATTTGATTATTCTAGAAAAAACCAAACAATTTATGATTTCTTCAAATGAAAAAAGGTAAATTAGAAAAAAAATTAACAAGAAATAAAATTATAGGAATGACATTCGGAATTGTATGTTTATCCGCTATAGGATTATCAGCATATAAGGGGATATCTTCTTACAGGCATTTTCAGAATGAGAATTACAATGCAAGTATAGCAGATGGCATGATTAGTTTAGCAATGTTGCCTTTGTCATTTATTGGATACTATTCAAGCAAACGTTTTACAGATAAGAAAAAGAAAAATTAGTCAAATTCATTCATTGGAGGCATTCCTTTCATTCCTGATTTCTTGCCTGAAGAAGCAATGACATCATCAATTCTAAGAATCATATTCGCAACTTCTGTTGCAGAACTTATTGCCTGAGTTTTTATTTTGTAAGGCTCAATAATTCTTGCTTCCAAAACATTTTCAATTTTGTTGTTAAAAAGATTAAGTCCTGCATTTTTGTCTCCTGAATCGTGTTTTGATTTTAATTCAGTAAGAACATCAATTGGGTCAAGCCCTGCATTTTCAGCAAGTGTTGCAGGGATAAATTCAAGTGCAGATGCAAATTCTTCAACTGCAAGCTGTTCTCTTCCGCTTAAAGATTGCCCAAAAATTCTAAGTCGTCTTGCAAGCTCCATTTCAATAGCTCCTCCGCCAGGAACAACCAAACCTGTCTTTAAAGAAGATGATACAACACCGAGGCTGTCTCTCAATGCTCTTTCTATTTCATCAATAATATGTCCTGTTCCTCCGTGAATTAAAATTGTCAATGCCTTTGGATTTCTGCATCCTCTTATATAAGTGAAAGAATCATTTCCGTGCTTAATCTCTTCGACAAGTTCTGCATTGCCAAGTTCAGAAGAAGAAAGCTCGCTCAGGTTACTTACAATTTTCCCACCTGTTGCTTTTGCTAATTTTTCCATATCGCTTCTTGCAACTCTTCTGCAAGCATAAATTCCTGCCTTAGACAGTAAATACTGGGCAAAGTCATCAATTCCTTTCTGGCAAAAAACAACATTAGCATTTGTCTCTTTGACTTTCATAATCATTTCTTTTATGGTTCTCTCTTCCTGATTCAGAAATCCCTGCAATTGCTCAGGAGTTGAAATAGAAATCTTAGTGTCAATTTCTGGATTTTTTAATTCTAATGGAAAATCAATCAGAACAATTTTCGCGCTGTTTACAACAGTAGGCATGTCATTAGAAACTTTTTCCTTGTCAAGAACAATTCCTGAAATCAATTCTGTGTCAGCAATTCCTTCGCCTTTTGATTTTTCTATTTTGATATCATTCAAATCAACTTTTTTGTCGTGATAAATCTGCTTTACTGCCTTAACAACAATTTCAGCAAATTTCTCTTTGCTTCCCTCAGCACTTTTTCCTGTCATTGCAGTCATTGCAACTTGTTTCAAAATCAAATCATCATCAGGAGAAATTCTCAAAGCAATTTCGTTCAAAATTTCCTGGCATTTTTCAGCAGCAATTTTGTATCCCTTTGCAATTATTGTGGGATGAATTTTCTTGTCTAAAAGTCTCTCAGCATTTTCCAAAAGCTTTCCTGCAATCATTACAACGCTTGTTGTCCCGTCGCCGACTTCAGAATCCTGTGTTTTTGCAATATCAACCATCATTTTCGCAGCAGGATGTTCAATTTGCATTTCTTCAAGAATTGTAGCCCCGTCATTAGTGATTATGATTTCATTAGTCGGAGAAACAAGCATCTTGTCCATCCCTTTTGGCCCAAGAGTAGTCTTGACCATCTCTGCAACCATTCTTGCCGCAAGAATATTATTTCTCTGAGCATCCTTTCCCATAATTCTCTGGATATCTTCAGGCATCAGAACCATTGGTTTTTCCGTCATAAATTATTCTCTCAAATTTTATTTTTAAAGATTGTTGTGGTAAAAAATCAGCAGACAAACTTTATAAGTAAAAATGACATTTATGAATATGAAAAAAATAGTTGTTGCAGATATAATGAGCCATGATTTTGTAGCAATTCCTCCAAGTACAAATCTTATGGAATGTGCAAGAAAAATGTTGCAGAACAAAACAAGAAGCCTTTTTATTATTGAAAACAAAAAACTCGTAGGATTTATTGCTCAAAGAGACATTTTATGGGCATTAGTAAAAAAATCAAACGACCTGTCAAAAATAAAAGCAATTGAAATCTCTCCAAAAAAAATAGCAGTCATAAAGCCAGATTCAACAATAAGTGAAGCAATTGAAAAAATGAAACGGCTCAAGTTCGAAAAACTTCCTGTTGTTCAGGGCAAGAGTGTCGTAGGTGTTTTAAGAATGAAAGACATTCTAAATTTTAGTCCTGAAATTTATCCCGAGATGAATGAAGTCGCAAAAATAAAGGGCGAATTGGAAGAATTAGGAAAAATGAAAAAAACCGAAAAAGTAAGAAATGGAATTTGTGAAGAATGCGGCAGCGAAGGAATTTTATTCAGAGTTAATGGAATGCTGGTATGCGAGTCGTGCAAGGATTCAGTCTAATATGAGATTATTACAAAAATATTTAAACAACTTTTTCTAATTATAATAATGGCTGAAAAAGACAAAGTATTTTCAAGCAAGATAAAATACGGAGGGGTGGTAAATTTTGGAGCGTTCTACAAATTCTGTTATGACTGGCTGAAAGAAGAAACAGGACTAATTCTTGCCGAAGATAAGTATGCTGAAAAACTTAGCGGAGATTCAAAAAATATAGATGTTGAATGGACAGGAACAACGGAATTGACAGATTACTTCAAATTTGAAGCAAAAGTTGTTTTCAAGGTTATCGGATTAACGAGCATAGAAATTACACAGGATGGAAAAAAAGTAAAAACAAACAAGTGCATCAGTGTTGAAGTTAGCATAAAAGGAAACTTATTGAAAGATTACAAGGGCAAGTTTGAAAAAACAGCATTCCAAAAATTCCTCAGAGGAGTTTATGAAAAGATGGTAATTCCGTCGAGAGTTGACGAATTTCAAACAAAAGTTATCAACGATTGTGACGAATTTTTGTCGCAGGCAAAAGCATATCTTGATCTCGAGGGGAAGAAATAAGTAGCAAGATTTAAATATAAGTTTTTTTTATTCCTGCTATGAGAAAAATATTTTTCACGGTGATTATTGCATTTCTTTTTATTTTGCCTTTCATTTCTGCTATAAATCTTGAAGTCGAACAAAAAACAGATGATGTAGCAATGATTATCGGGCTCGGAATGCCTGCAATTTTTGATTTGGAAATTACAAATAACGGCGCAGCAGATTATTTTATGTTCTACAATTTTTTCGGTTCAGGAACATTGCCTAAAGGAACTGTCTTAATCGGCGGCGGAGAAACAAAAAGAATCGATGTCGGAGTTTATCCAAGAGATGATTTAAAATCAGAAGGATGGTTCAAATTTGATTTATACATAAAGGGAGAAAAAGAAGGTGAAACAACTGCTCCATTAATGGTTAATGTAGTTAAATTAGAAAATGCTTTTGAAATCGGCGTCGAGGAATTCCAGCCTGATTCGAGTAAAGTAACTGTTTATGTAAAAAATTTAGTAAACTTTAATTTTAATTCAGTAGATGCAAAATTCAGTTCTTCTTTCTTCAACTTTGAAAAAACTTTTGCTCTTTCTCCTCATGAAAAAGAAAGATTTGAAATAACTGTTGACAAAGAAAGATTCAAGGATTTAATGGCAGGATTCTACACACTAAATGCAGAAATGACCGTCAATGACAAAAAAGCAAATGTCGAGGGAGTAATAAGATACACTGAAGAAAATATTGTAACAAGTTCCCAAAATGAATACGGGCTTATAATATATACAAAAAGAATAATAAAAGAAAATGAAGGAAATGTTGTATCAGAATCTTCAACTGTTTTAAAGAAAAATATAATCTCACGGCTTTTTACAACTTTCAGTCCTGAACCAGACATAGTGGAAAGAGAAGGTTTCAGTGTTTATTACACTTGGGAAAGAACAATAAAACCAGGAGAAAGATTAGAAATAGTTGTTAAGACAAACTGGCTTCTTCCTCTTCTTGCAGTTTTATTAGTCATAGCAATAGTAATTTTAGCTAAGCAATTTTCAATGACAAGTTTGTCAATAAAGAAGAGAGTTAATTTCGTAAGGGCAAAGGGTGGGGAATTTGCATTGAGAGTTTCAATAAATGTTACTGCAAGAAAATATATTCAGAAAATTAACATCATAGAAAGACTCCCTATGCTTGTCAAACTTCACGAAAAATTCGGAGGAGAAATGCCAAGAAGAGTTGATGAAAAGAACAGAAGAATAGAATGGCACTTCGACAAATTGCAGCCTGGAGAATCAAGAGTAATTTCATACATAATATATTCGAAGGTTGGAGTTCTTGGAAAATTCGCTCTCCCAACAGCAAGAGCCATATATGAAAAAGATGGAATAGTTCATGAAGCAGAATCAAATCACGCATTCTTTATTGCAGAACAAGGCAGAAAAATTGAAGATTAAATTCTTGAATTAAATTTAAAAACATATTTTTGTTACTATTTTCAACCCCTAAAACATTGAAGATGTTTTTGGTTACGCAGTAACCCCTCATAGCATAGTGGTAATGCAGCTGGCTGTAGACCGGCTGATCCAAGTTCGATTCTTGGTGGGGGGATTTTATTTTGCAAATATTAAAATAATTTTATCACTAATTTGTCGTCGCTGATATGTCAAATTATCAGCGAAATATTTATAAACACGACGGGATTGTTTAAAATATAAAAAATGAGGGGAAAAAATAATGGAGGAAGATTCTCAGGACGAAGAAGAGATATTTGATGAGGTTATTGACGATCTTGAACTAGATAGTTAGTTGATTATTGTTTAATCTCTAATTTTATTTTATTATTTTCTTTATTTATTTCTTCAAATTCTGTGACAATAATAATTTCCAATTCCTGAACATTCATTTGTGAAACCCAGACATTGCTCATACCAATAAATCTTCCATAGCCAATGTCAAGAGGTTCAGAATCAGTTGTCTTGATTATTTCTTCATTCGATAAAATTTGAATTTTAAAATCTTCTAATTTTTTAAGTCCCGAATTTATTATTGTAAGATTGATGCTCAAAAATCTTCCGCTGATGCTTGCAGATACGTTTCCAAAAGCCAAATCCGAATAACTTGGTATTGAATATAAATCTTCAATCAATTGCAGTGTGTCGTCGCCAATTTCCTGATCACAGTCAGTTATGTTATACATTATGTTGTCTGGATTTGCTGAATGTGTAAAACCAAGGACGTGAAGAAGTTCGTGCAGTGCAATATTCGGTGTCGGGCAGTTTGATTCTCTTATCAGCAAAATCTCTCCGTTTAGTATTACAGCAAGATTTCCTATGGCAGTTATGTTTGTCGGCCCTCCTTCACCAGCAATAAAAAGATTTCCGTTAGTTTTTGCTCTTTCCTCACAAGTTACATAAATTTCCGCGTTGTTACCAACAGAATAAAAATTAAGAGGAGTAATCTCTTCCATTATATCAAAAGCAGATTCCATATCATCTTGTTTTTGAAGAGGACAGTCCAGGATTTCATAAGAAATATCTGTTTCTGGAAATCTCATATTCGGATAAAATTGCATATTCTTGTCAACTGAGGAAAGAGAGCTAAAATTGCTATTAACAGGGCTTGATTCAAAATTTATTGTCTTTAAAGGTATAACATAAAAAAATAATAATATTAACAAGAAAAAAATAGTTATTGAAGAAATTAATAATTTCCACCCCATGTATTAACTTATTTTTTGCATTATATAAACATTTTTAAAAAAAATAAAAAAGAAATAGAAAATAAATTTTTACCAGTCTTCTTCGTAACTTCCCTTGTCTTCCTTCTCTTCTTCAAATTCTTCTTCATCTTCAAATTCATCAGAGTCAGAATCTTCTTCAGATTCTTCTTCATCGAGTTCTTTTTTTGCCATTATCTTATTTTCCTCAGTTTAATTAGGTAAAAGTTTTAAGAAAAAACCTTTTTTAAAGTTTTTGCTTATGCATACAAATCACCTGTGCATTGATAATCAATAATTTCCTGAGAAGTAAGTTCATAGTCTTCTTCTTGCACTTTTGTCAGGTAATCTTCCAAATCAGAAGTTGAAAAAAAGCATGTTCCTGATAGCTCAGTTAATCCTGAAATCATATCCTCAATCATTCCGGCAATTTGTTCGTCGGTATAATTTGCCCGCAAAGTTGCCCATTGATATTCAGTAAAATTTCCCTCAGCCTCATTTATTGCAGTGTAAAATTCGCAGTCGTCTGTTGTGTCATCAACTCCTTCAATGCTGTAAAGATAAGTTGCAGTTTGTGTCCATGTAGAATTGGATGAAGATATTTCATGGGTCGCATTTGCATTATGGCAGGTATCTGATTGATTAATCAAACAGCTCATATTTGTCTCGCAGTCAATTGCTAAAACTCTTGTGCAATTTCCCAAACAGCAGTCTCCATCAGCCAAAGTCTCACTGCATTCTTCATAACTTTCACAGACAGTTCCATTTTGGTCTGCACAGCTCAACACAGTTTCAACAGTGCAGGATTGAACTTCATCAGGCTTGCTTTCTTCTGTCCCGCAACTGTTTGCATCAGTGCAGGTTCTGTTTTGAAGAGAATCAAGGCAGTTTCCCCAGTCAACACATTCCCAGTTTTCAGTGCAGATTGTCTCAGTAATTTTTTGAATGTAAAAATTTGCTTTCTGCTCTGTTATGCTGTCAAGTCTTATTAACAAATCATAAACTCCGTCGTCATTTAAATCAAATTTTTCTGACTGTCCTGAAGAAAATGTTTTGCTTACAGGAGTGCTGTAAATTGTAACCGACGCTGAATCAGTTCCTACAGAATTTACAACCATTCTATGTTCTCCTCCGTCGATATTAAATTTCGCTTCCTTGCCCGAAGCAAGAGTAGCAGAAGCTCCCTGAAGAATTTCAGTATCAGAAATTTGCTTTGGTGCTGTTGTTGCAAAATATATTGCAAAACCAATTATCAAAATAAGAACTAATGCTCCGACAACTCCGAATATAAATGCAGGAGGAATTGGTTTTTTAGCGCTGTTCTTTTTCGTTTCAGCAGGTTTCATTTCACCAGATTGAGATTGAGGCGGATTTTGAGTTGTTATTGCAATTGCTTCATCAATGTCAGAAACTCTCCACCCTTTTGCCAGCAAGTATTGTTTTACCTGAGATATAGGAATATTTTGCGCTAATGAATTTTTTATGTATTCAACAAGTTGCGGATATATCATGTTCAACCTCTTTATTTTTATTGGAAACTGGAGTTTTTAAGTATTTCATAAAGTTTGTCATAAACATCAGGATATAACTCAGGGTTAATAATAAATTCGTGGAAGAATTCAAAATTTAATTCGTTGCAGGTTCCCTCAAAATAATAATTTGTTGCATAGTCAAGATATTGGCTGGAATTTTTTACAAATCCTTCCCCTGTTTCATCTCCCATGTCGCATCCAATCCCGATAAAATTGTATATAGGAATTTTTTCTGTAGAACCTTTATTTAACTGGTTCATAAAAAAACTATTTTCGTCAAGTTCACGGCACGAAATCTCAGGACCAATCACAGCGCAGTAATCTCGTATTTTCCCCTCGATGCCGTGATTAGGAACAGTAACTAATATTGCTTTTTCAATATTTTCTCCTCCGAAAACCTGAACATATCTTCTAACAACAACTCCGCCCATGCTGTGTGCAGCAAGAATTACCTTGTCTTTGTTTGTTTTGTATTTTACAAGTTCAATCAAATTCTTCAACCGAATAGCATAAGTGTCAATTCCTTCCTGATTTGATGAAACTGTTTTCTCTCCTGTTTCTGTCTTGTAAGTATCAAAAAAATAACTTCCTGTCATTATCATTGTTGAATTGGTTTTTCCCCATAATCCTTTTTCAGTGGAAGCACCCAAAACAATAGCACCTGCATCGATATAACCTTCTTTGTTCAGTCTGGTTTTTATTTTTGAAAATGTATCAAAGCTGTAACCTGTTGATATCGCCTCGTTGATGCTCTGCCCGTGCAAAAAGATTACAGGATAATTTTCGTCTGAGCAGGACTCATCACAGCATTTTTCACATTTCCCATGCAGGCAACAGACAGAATCGCGTGCAGTCAGCGAGAGAGTTATAGGCGGGAATGCAATAGAAAAAATATTTATTTTTTCAATAATTGTGGGGTTAATAGTTTCATTAAGAAAGCACAGAACTCCTTCATTGTTCATTAAGTATTCATTGTAAAGGTTGTTCACTTCTGAAACAATTCCTTCGGTGATAATTTTTTTATTCTGCAAATCTGCTGTGTCTCTGAAATTATCAAATGCATTATTGTAATCTGAAATGACTTGCTTTAATTGCTCGCAAATTACATCTGTCATAATGCCTTGTGAAATTTGCTCAAGAGTCATTCTTGAATTTGAAAAATTTCCTGAAAGATTATTGTAATCTGAAATATCAGAGATTATGTCCAATCTTAATTCTTCTGTTTCATTGCGGAAATTTTCTGTTTGATTTTTTGTTTCCGGAAGCTCGTCTCTCAGCAAATCAAAATTTTGATCGAGCCATAAATTTTTCAAGATTTCCACAGAGGTATTTATTTTCTTGGAAGTATCGGATAATGTTTCCATTCTTTCCAGTAAGTCTTCAGTGGAAAAAAGATTATTTACCGAGTTTATATTCAGCAATGTTTCATTAAATTTCCCTTCTGAAAAATAAAGAATTTCTTTTATGTTTATTATTTCATTTTTTGAATCATTCTGGAAAATTTTATCTTCCCCATCAAGAATGTAATTAACAGTTATCAAAATTGCTCTTTTGCTCTCCTGTTCACTTGTAAAGCACAGAAGTGTTTTTTTGCTCCTGCAACTTACTTCAAATCTTTTAAGTTCCTGACTGCCCTCAATGAGATTATTATTTTCAAGAGTATATGTTTTCAGTTTCGATATAATTGTTGTCGTGTTAAAAGAGCCCTTATCAATAATTTTCCCATCGCTGACATCAAAAAATTCATATTCGCATTCAGCAGAACAAAAAGGATTCATAGCCAGGTCTGTTTTGAAGGTTATGTCATAATCTGCCTCGTCAGCGAAAAAAATATTTTCCTTGTCTGAAGAAAGTTCTACTAAAACATCATTTCTCAAAGTGAAATTTACATACAAAGACAATTGGACAGAAATCAGGATTATAGTTACAGCAAGGAGAATAAAAAGAGTTATTACCAGAGGTTTATTGCTCAAAATTTTTTTTAATCTTTCTCCTGATGCTATCAGGCTTATGACGAAAAATGCGAAAAAGGACATTACCAGTGCAGAAACCCATGCTCCCGAAGAAGAATTCAAATCAAGAAGGAATTTTATATAATTTGAAAAAGGAGAACCGTATTGCACAAAAAGTGCAATGAACAGGAATGATGGCAGGAAACCGAGAATGATGGACATGAAAATTTTTATTATGAAAAAATTCTTTCTGATGAACCCCTTAATTTTCCCCTTTTCCATAAAATAATTAGTACTAATGAATTTAAATAACTGACGATGAATTTATATATTAAAAATATTTTATTAAACAGAGGTGAACATGAACGAGAAACAAATTCGGTTAGTCAGATTTATCCTTGTTGGAATTATATTAATCTCTTCTCTTGTCCTGGTTTTAGGAATAGTTACAAATAATTTTTCAGCAATTTTTCAGCAGGAAGAAGCAGATGCAGTTATGTTTTATCATTACTGGATATCATCGGGAGAGCAGGCAGCAGTAAATGCACTGATTAACGTTTTCCTCGATAAATATCCTGAAATAGCAGTTCTTCCGACGTCAATTATCAGCAGAAGTTCAGCAGGAGGAGGAGTTGTTATTTTTGGAATTGTCAAACCTCTTGTTCTTTCGGGAAATGCCCCTGATGCTTTTGTGATGCACGCAGGATATGAAGCAAGAACTTACGTTAATGCAAATCTTCTTGAACCAGTTGATGATATTTGGGAAACAGCAGGTTTGGAAAAAGTAACACCAAAAGTCGTTCAGGTAATGTGCAAGTTTGACGGGAATTTTTATTCAATTCCAATAAATATCCACAGGACAAATGTTGTGTGGTATAATAAAATTCTTCTTGACAGAAATAATATAAAACCTGCTGAATTAAATGACTGGAATTCTTTTTTTGATGCCTGTGATAAATTAAAATCTTCAGGAATAGAATACCCCATACAGATGGCTGCTGCATGGACAGCTCAGCATGCATTTGACCAGATTGTTGCAGGTGAAGGAATTGAATTTTATGAGAATTGGGTGAATGGGAGAGTTACTTCTGAAGATGACCCTCTCTTGATTGATGCTCTGACAACTTTCAAAAAATATTTGAGTTATGTAAATCCTGACCATGCAGATATTGAATGGAATGTTGCAACTGACAGAATAATCGACGGGGAAGGAGCATTTAACATAATGGGTGACTGGGCTAATGGAGAATTCACTTCTGCAGGAATGATTTATGATAAAGATTATGGAACATTTGTAGTTCCGGAAACAAGAGATATGTATGGGCTTGTAATTGATACTTTCCAGCGCCCTAAATCTGTAAAGCACCCAGCAAATTCAGAAAAATGGCTTGAAGTAGTTGCTTCCAACGACGGACAGGATGCATTTAATCCATTGAAGGGTTCAATCTCAGCACGTGTTGATACCGACGTCAGCAAATATGGAGCATACCAAAAAACAGCAATCTTTGATTTTGTTACTGTAAAATATATGTTCCCAGCAATTTCCAACGGAGCGCCAAAAGACTTTGAAGTTAGAGAACAGCAGATAATAGCAGAATTTGCAGAAGATTTGGATGTTAAGAAAGCAGCAAAAACATTCGCTGATTATCACAAAGAAAATTCCGGCAAATATACAATAGAGTGGGAATTGAATTAGATTACATAAATAATTAAAAATAACAATTTCTTAAATTAATTATGGGTTTAGGCAAAAACCTCAGCATAATTGCATTAAGTCTTTTGACAAGTTGTGCATCCTTCAAGAATAGTAATTTGGGAGAAATATTATTTTTACAAAAAAGTCCTCCTAATGTAATTATTGCAGGATATGATACAGACAAGGATAATTATGAAGATTTAAGATATTATTATGAGGTTTTGAAAGTTGAGGGGGTATAATTTATTCTGCATTAATGGGAATTTATGAAGATAAGAATAAAGATCATAATTTCACGGATGATGAAGCCATATGGATAAATCCAAAATATAAGATTGTTTCTTCTAGTGATATAAGCGGATAATCAATTAGTAATCTTTAAAAATAACTTTTCTCTTTGTCTGATGTGCCTACGTGGTCTAACGGCTATGACATGTCCCTGTCACGGACATAACCCGAGTTCGACTCTCGGCGTGGGCGTATTCTATCAAACGAGGGGAACCCGATTCGACTCCGAGCGATTTCACGAATGCTAGAAAATATTAATATGCAACGAGTGGGGTCGCGAGTTTGGGCGTGGGCGCTTATAATATTGAACGAAGTGAAATATTATTTTCCGAGAATTCTTAACAAAATCTAAGGATTATTATTTTTTGTCTTCATCTTACCGCAATCAATTTTCCGTTCGCATCCCTTACAAATACCAGAATTCTTCGACCATTCCTTTGTCCCAAAACAATTTTTTTCCAGTCGTTGTTTTTGCATTTGAGGTTTAACCATTAAAAATACCATATTTCATGCCTTATATATCTTCATATTTCTTACGACGAGGGCGTATTCCGAAAATTTATAAACCTCAAATGATTATTTCTAACATGGAAGAGGGAAAGAAAAAATTTAATATTTTTGCTATACTTGGGATTATCGCTGGAGTTCTAAGTCCAGTATCATGGATTTCTGTTATAGGAATTGGATTAAATGTCACAGCTTTTATACAAATTTCAAAAAGCAAACAAAGGGGCAAGGTTCTTGCAATTGTCGGATTGATATTGTCTGCAATATTTTTATTTTTGAAAATAACTAGAATATTCAGTTTTGATTTCTAAAAATCTAAAATTAAATCTTCTCTAAAAAGTCTTTCATTGCTAATCTTGTTTGCTCTCCTTGTGGTTCCCAGGAGAAAGAAGCAAATTCATTGTAAGTATAGCCAGCTCCTTCTGGGATAGTATTGGTATAATAATCAAAAGGAATTGTTGCATATTCTAACTGATTATTTTTTTGATAGTTGGTTGCTTCCCCAAAATTTGCAAGCCAGTATTCTGCATTCATCCACGGCACTCCTGCTGCTGCGGCTTTCGTTGCATAAAACTGATAATCATTAAATTGTTCCTTGTAATCTGAAAGAGATGTAGTTTCACCTAAAAAAGGACCAACATCAACTCCTGCAATATCAACATTTTTGAAAGTAGCAGATAAAAATTCTTCTGTTCTTTCCCTTGGCTGAGTCATCTTGTTTATTAATTTCCCATTAAAAATTTCCTTTGCAAGTTTATTTGTTGCAGGGAAAAAATCAATTAAATTATTATTTATCTGGCTTGCATCTCCCCAGTTATTTTGAAAAGAGAAAAACATGTCTTCTTCATTGTTTACTGTCAGGTATTCAACCTTGTATTTTTCCATTAATTCAAAAGATATAGTTACAAAATCCATGAATGCTGATTTGTAATTTTCATAACTGCCATCAAAAATATTTTCTGAATTAGGATTTCCTAAACCAGAGTCTAATGCAATCCAGACTGCCATTCCTTTTTTCTTTATTGCAACTATATCATTCAAAAGAGCAGCATTATTAACATCATTAAAAACAAGTTCATCTCCGTCCCATTGTCCTACCAGTAAAACCTGAACAGTGTTAAATCCTGTTTCTTTCATTTTTTCTAATTCATCGTCGGAGATAATCTCTTGAGTTGCTAAAGTCTGGTAAATTAACGGACCTTCATCAATTGCTTTGATTATTGTAACATAATTTCTTGTCAAAGAATTAATTTCTGATTCAGAAGGTAAAGGTAAGATAGTTTGTCCTGGTCCTCCTTGGGAACTTGTATAATTTGCACTCCAGCCAGGACAGCATTCAGGGTGATTTGAACAAAATTCATTGCATTGATTTTGCAGACTTTGATTATTCTGGCATTCTCCTTGTTGTGGTGCCCATTCCCCCGAAGATAAGTCGCAGCCAGGAGGCATGCCTTGTTCTGGACCAGAACCTCGCTGATTAAAAAACCCAAAGAAAATAATTACTCCAATAGTTATAACTGCTATTGCTACTCCGCCAAAAATAAAAAATTTTTTATTCATTACCAATCTCTTTTATAATTAATAAATGTAAATTATCTTTTTAAAACTTTTTTAAATATACATTAGATTATCATAATCCTTATTAATTATAATTTTAATTGTTCAATGTGAAAAAATTAATAAATTTATTATTAGGATTAACATTAATTGGATGCATCAGCTGTTCATCAAAAGAGAAAATACCGAGAATTCTGGGGGCTCCAGAAATTCCTGATTATGTAGATTCAATAGCAGTAGGAAACACTGGAAAAGAAATGATTATCGTTTATGACACCAATAAAGACGGAATTTCTGACTTAGGATATTTTTATGAAATTGTTGGAAGAACTGGAGAGATATTCTATGTTGGAGAACTGGAAGAAATAAGAGATGATTTGAACAAAGATGGTTTATTTGATTTGAATGAAACAATCTGGAAAAAAGAAAAAAAATAATTTCTCAAATTTTCCTTTTATTTTTTCTTTTTTTCACAATTTTTCTTTCTGCATATTTTCTTTTGATTAACATAATCATCCCGATTATAAAGAGAATTCCCCCGATTACTCCAAGAACATAATATCCATAAGGGTCAAAATAAGTCAGATAAATAACCTTGCACCATAAAAAGGCTTGTTGAATCCAGGAAGCAATCGGCCCATACCAATTAAAATAATAAATCAAAAATCCCAGAATAATCATAAATATCAAGAGTAGGATTGAAACTTTGTGCTTTTTTATCCATCTTCCTTCAGAGATTAATCCTTCCTTGATTTTCTTTCTTTCAAGATAAAAAATTAAAAAGAGAATAAAGATTCCAAGTCCAATCAAGCCATATGTTATATAGGGAGTAAAATCAGAAATGATGCTTATTGTAGCCATTCCCCCTCTAACTCCAATCTCAATAGTTCGATGAGCACTTGCAATATATGTTCCGTAAGTTACTTGAATGTAAAAAGTATAAGTGCTGGATTTAGTATCACTAGGCAAAAATAATTTTTTTACTTTTGTTTTTTCTTCAAAACTTTTGAAATAGATTGTATCCTGTCCAGAAGTGACTATGGTTCCGTTTTGCTCAATCCAAAATTTTACCTCGACATCACCATTAATTTCAGCCACAGCTTTTAGAAAATATGTAAAATCAAAAAATTCCCCCACTTTTACAGAAGATTCAAAATCTAATATTTCCATATCAAATAATTTTACACATCTGTGATTCCAGCAGGTTTCCCCCGCCTTTGTATTACAAACTGAATCATTAAAACACCCTGCATTATAACAGGTATAATTAAAACAATATTGATTTGCTTTGCAGCCAGAATCATTAACACATTCATAAACTTGTTTTATTGTGCTACTGCTTCCCCCATGAGTTTTGCTCTCACTCGGGGGAGTGACCACTGCTACTTCTCCAGCACTATAAACTCCTGTTCCATAACTTCCGTCTCCATAATTACCTGCACAAATTAAAGGAAGTACCGAAATTATCAATAAAAAAATAATTGTATTTTTTATTTTCATCTTAAATTAATATTATTTTTCATTTTAAGGACAGACCACATCTGATGCAAATAATGTTCCGTTATCATAAACACAAACAAAAGCAGAACCACTTCCATAAGTCCCAATTAATGAACCTAATATAACTGTAGAAGTTATATTAACATCTCCAGCAACATTTAAGGTTTGTGCGGGGGTTGTTCCTATTCCAACTTTTTTATTTGTTACATAAAGAGTATTATTTATAAGTGCAGTTCCAAAAACCTGAATACCAACTGAACCGAGTGTTGCACCTATTTGTACCATAGGCCCATCAGTTCTTAAAAAATCATAAGTATTGGCGACAGTATTGAAAAAAAGTCCAAGTCTTTTATCTGGTTCGTATTGGAAAGCATATTCATTCGCCCCAACAAAATAATTCCCCCCCAAGGTTAAATTTCCTGTAAGGTTAGTATTTCCAACAACATTTAAAGTATGTGTTGGAGAAGCAGTTCCTATTCCAACATATCCAGCAGTTCCATTTACATATAAAATTCCAGAAACATTCAAAGCGGTTTCATTTTTTCTTATTTCTAATAAATAAGCAGGAGTTGAAGTTCCTATTCCAATATTTCCTGAATTATCTATCCTCATTCTCTCTTGTTGAGCATCAGCTCCAGTTTGAAAAACTAAGGCATTTGTTCCACCCGCACCGACTCTGATCCCCCCTATTCTTGCACCAAACCCATCATAGACATTTGAAGATGAAAATTCTATGTAAGTTCCAGCACCATTTGGTCCGGGGGTTTCTAATTTTATTAATCGACGAAATCCGGTAGTAAGTAACTGAGTTAATTCAAGTGGGGCATCAGGAGTACCAGTTCCTATTCCAACATTTCCTGATACAGATAAATTTCCTGTTATACTTGTATTACCAATAAGATTAATAATTCCATCAGCTGTATTGTCTATATTTTTTAATCCCCCACTTTCATTATGAGACATATTCAAAAAATCATTAAGCACTGTTCCCCAGGTTCCTGAATCTCCGCCAATTGTCGGAAGACGTGATGCAGAAGCAGTCGCAGGTATTATTACAAATAAAAAGATTACTAATACCAAAAATAATTTCCCCTCTTTTTTATCTAGCATTTTCTACACTTTAATAAGATAATCTGCCTTTAAAAAAATTTGTTTTTTATTAATTTAAAATATATCTCCAATTTTATAAACTCCTCATTCTTAAAATTATCATGAGAACCCCTCTTAGATTTTCAAAAGGAGTAAAACATAAATCTTCTATGGTAATGAAGCGTCCGAGATTTTCTGGAACAGACAAAGCAAAATATCCTGCACTTGCAGAAAACATTATTAATATGTCAGATATTATTCTTGAAATTCTTGATGCAAGATTTATAGAAGAAACAAGAAATCCCGAACTCGAAAAACAAATTAAGAAAAAAGACAAAAAAATAATCTATGTTCTCAACAAGTCGGATTTGATTGATATTAGAAAAATAAAAGAAGAAGAAATTATCTCTCTTAGTCCAAAAGTTTTTGTCTCGTGCATAACAAGAAAGGGCGGAAAAGAATTAAGAAACAAAATAAAAATTACTTCCCATAATGTTGAAAAACCCGTCGATAAAGCTCTAAATAAAATAACTGTTGGAATTATAGGATATCCCAATACAGGAAAAAGTTCAATTATCAATCTTCTTGTAGGAAAACCTGCTGCCGGAGTTGGCTCAGATGCTGGATTTACCCACGGAATTCAGAAAGTAAACCTAACTTCAGGAATTGTTTTAATTGATAGCCCAGGAGTTATCCCAAACAAAGAATATTCAACTTCAAATATTGAAGCAATGGCTAGAAACACAAAAGTTGGTGCAAGATCTTTCAGCCAGGTTAAAAATCCGGGAGTTGCTGTTTCTGTTATAATGAAAGAATTTCCGTCGGTTATTGAAAAATTTTATAACATAGATGCAGAAGGGAATCCCGAAACATTAATGGAGAAACTTGGAAGGAAAAAAGGATTATTAAAAAAAGGAAATGAAGTTGATGAGGATAAAATAGCAAGATTAATTCTTAAAGATTGGCAGGAAGGAAGAATAAGAAAATAGAAAAAATTATATAAATCAGATTAGATATTTTATTATGCCTAATGTTCATAGGGAGTTGATAAGAAAACTTGAAAAAATCTGCAAAAGAAAAATGCTGTTATGCAAAATAAAAGGACATCCTGATTCTGAAATTATCCTGTCTTATGATCCAAAAAGAGTTCTTCCGTTCGTTTATTTAAAATGCAATAATTGCGGAACGATTTATGCAAGAAATGCAACAAAAGAAGAAGAAAGAAAATATTTTTCAGATTTAAGGATAAAATTGATTATGGAAATTAGGAAAGATAATTATAAAGAAGAATAAATAAGATTATTTAATTTCTAAGAAATTAACACTAGCCTCGCCCCTGATACCTACAGAAATATTATTTTCTTTTATACGGAGGAAGTTTCGCGCCTTTTTTTCTCGCTTCAGACAACCCAATTGCAATTGCTTGCTTTTGGCTTTTAACTTTTTTTCCACTTCTCCCGCTTATCAATTTTCCTCTTTTCATTTTGTGCATTGCAGTCTTGACACTTTTCTGCGCAGCACGTCCGTATTTTGACACCATCTTTTTATTTTAATATTAATCTGTTTCACTTTATAATATTTACTAAAAAATAATGCTTTCCAAATCACCAACATAATCCATCATATACTTTTTTGATTTTTCAAAAGTTTCTATTACCTTGGCAATTATGTCCTTATCTTTTTCAAAAGGGGATAATCCCTTGAATTTTTTTGGTGTACTATAAAGTTCAATTAATTTATTTTTTTCATTATAAATTCTGTCTAAATTTCCGTCACCATCAGCATCAACACCTGTAAAAAACTGATTGTACAATTTTACATTTATATGCCACCACCTGCAATAAATTTTATCCTTGCTTTCTGTTTTATTTTCTGATTCATATTTCTTGTTAAATTTTAGAAAAAAGTCAGGAGTGTCTATTCTCATTTCTCCCGCATAAGAATCAGAACCTGATTTGTCTTCATAAATCTCAAACATTGCCTTGACAAATTCATCTCCTTTCTTATTGCGAATCTCAAGGAGAAATCCTCCTTTTTCTCCGTCATATATTGGATTAACTCCTGCAAAAAAATCTCCCTTTTTCAATTCAAAAACATAAGTCTGAGATTTTCTTCCAATATCTAATTTGCATTCCAAGGGTTCTCGAATATTTTCAGGGATAGAAATGCAATTAAAAAGTCCTAAACTAGACAAACCGCAAAATACAAGTGCAGGGAATTTCAGTTTATTTTTACTTCTCATTAGTTTCCTATCACTTATTTCCCGAGTTCTCGATGGTAATTACTTCTTTTTCCCTATATATTTCTTTCCATTCATGTATGGCTGAAGAACAGCAGGAACTTTTATGCTTCCGTCTTTCTGCTGGTAGTTTTCAATTAAAGAAATTAAAAGTCTCGGTGTTGCCAAACCGCTTCCGTTTAAAGTGTGAACAAATTTAAGCCCATCCTTGCTTTGATATCTTGTATTCATTCTTCTCGCCTGAAAATCAGTGCAGTTAGAACAAGAAGAAGTTTCCAGATATTTTTTAAGAGCAGGACTCCAGACTTCCAAGTCATAAGTTTTCGCAGAAGCAAATCCAGCATCAGCAGTCGCCAATAAAATTTTTCTGTAAGGAATTTTTAATTTGTCAAGAATTTTCTCTGCTCTTGCAGTCATCTCTTCATGAAATTTCCATGAGTCTTCCTGTCGGCAAAGATAAACCATCTCAACTTTTTCAAATTCGTGCAATCTGAAAATTCCAGGAGTCTCGCTTCCGTGTCTTCCTGCTTCTGTTCTGTAACACTGAGTAAAAGCAACAAACTTTTTCGGCAAATCTTTTTCATTTAAAACTTCATCAGCATGAATATTCGTAACAACAACCTCTGCGGTTGGAATCAGATAAAGTTCTTCATTTGTTTTATACAAATCTTTTTCAAATTTAGGAAGATTTCCTGTCCCAAACATTGTTTTTGCATTAACTAACTGGGGGGGATTAATCTCCAAGAATCCGTCGCTGGCGTGAAAATCAATCATGAAATTAATAAGTGCTCTCTCAAATTGTGCAAGTTCTCCTTTGAAAAAATAAAATCCGCTTCCGCTGACTTTTGTCGCTCTTTCCATATCAAGCAATCCGGCTTTTTCCAAAAGTTCAACATGACTTTTCACAGGGAAATCAAATTTGAGAATATCTCCTGATTTTTTTATTTCCTTGTTTTTGCTTTCATCACCGACAGGAACTTCTTTTGCCTGAATATTTGGAATCAGAGACAAGACTCTGTCAAGATTATTTTTCAGTTCCCTTTCATCTTCTTCATTTTTTTTAAGTTTTTCAGGAATCTGTTTTGCCTGCTTCAAAAGTTTTGAAACATCCTTGTTCTGTTTCTTCGCCTCATTAATCTGCTTTGAAACTTTGTTCCTCTCTGCCCTCAAATCATCATCTTCTTTTTTCAATTTTCTCCATTTTTCATCAAGAGTGAGAATCTCATCAACATTCTTTTCATCATAATTCCTGTTCTTGCAATTTTTTTTAACAACTTCAGGATTTTCCCTGATAAGTTTGATGTCAATCATAACAGGGAAATGAGGCAGTTCTATTTAAATTTTCCCCCACAAAAGATTTTTAAACTGCTTTTTAATTTTACTAATACAAGGAACTTGCACCTAATAGGAAAGTTGAGTGTCAAGGAAACCTTGGTTGCCTTACAATGACTAAAGTAAGAATAAAACTTAACAGCACAGACATAGAAATGCTTAATACTATTTGCGAATCTATAAAGGATATCGCTAAAAAATCAGGAGTTCCTATTTCAGGTCCTGTTCCATTGCCGACAAAAAAGCTTAAAGTTACAACAAGAAAATCACCTTGCGGAAATGGGACAGCAACATTCGACAGATTTGAAATGAGAATCCACCGAAGATTGATTGATTTGCCTGCAAATGAAAAAATTCTTCATAGCATTATGAAAACCTATATTCCAAAGAATGTCAATATCAAGATAGAAATGAAGGATTAATTCTAAAATATATTTTCAATTATATACTTGTTTAAAAAGTAATTTTAATTTTTTAATTTATTAAAAGAGAAAATGGAAATAAGATTAGCAGGTTTTAATGTTGACAAAGATGCAATAGATGAATTGAGAAGATTGCTAGCTCAATGTTTTCCTCTTTCACGATTATCAGAAAACGATCGTCGTGCAGCATTAGAGATTGCATTAAATTTAACTCCTGAAACAATCTGCGCTTCTTATGCTCGAATTTCAAGAGACCCGAGAATTATTTCTGAATTAAGGAAAGATTCAAGAAAAGATGTTGAAGCATCAAGAAAATCAAACAAGGCAATAATTTTCACAATGGGACATAAGTCTATTGCAGAACATGCCAGATTTAACTTTGATATTGTCGGGGTGTCAAGAAGAGCCGTCGAGGAAATCGAGCAAAACAGACTTGATTCTTATACTGAAAAATCACAAAGATACATAACAATGGACGGAGATTTTGTTCTTCCAAAAGAAATTAAAGGAACAGAATTTGAACCGAGATTTTTAGAACTAGTTGAATTGCAAAATAATTTTTACAAAAATAATTTGGAAAAAATAACTAACTGGCATCATGCACAGGATTATTCTGCATTATATCCAACAGTTGGCGCCAAAGATGCTGATAAACAAAAAGGAGTAAGAGAAGGATTAGGAAAAGAAGATGCAAGATATTCTCTTGGACTTTCAACTCAGGCTCAGCTTGGAATGACTATTTCAGCAAGGACACTTGAGAGTATGATAACAAGATTAAGAAGTTCTGACAATGAAGAACTAAAAGAAATCGGAGAAAAATTTTTTGCTGAAATTGATGGAGTTGCTCCCTCAGTAATAAAATATACTCAGCCAAGCGATTATTTTTCAAAAACAAGACCCGAATTAAAACAGTTTGTTTCTCAATTAACAAGAGAAAATAATGATTTTAATTCCGACGAAGAAAGAGTAAAATTATATTCTGGACTCAAAAGAAATGATTCTATCCTAGCAGGATTAATTTTCTCATCAAGTAATTTGCCTTACAGAGAATGTCTTTTAGTAACAGATAAAATGAGTAATGATTGTAAAATAGAAATTTTAAACAAGACAATAAAATATCAGGAAAAACATGCCCCAATGTTAAGGGAATATGAACTTGGAGATAGAGTTGCAGAAATGGTTATGAGTTCTTCAGCATTTGCACAGATGAAAAGACACAGAATGAATACATTAATTTCACAAGAGTATAATACAAAATTAGGATTAACTGTTCCTGAATCAGTAACAAAAGCAGGATTAGGAATAGATTTAGGATATATTATATCAAAGTCAATTGAATTGCATGATAATCTACTGGCAGAAGGATATCCTAAATCTGTTGCAGAATATGCATTAACAAATTCAAACAGAAGACGTGTCTTGTTAGATGCAAACAATAGACAAGCACATGCATTTTGTATGGAAAGAGAAAATCTTGCAGCACAATGGGACATAAGAAAAACTGCAAATGAATATCACAAAGCATTGCAGGATGAATATGGTGATTCTTATCTGACAACAAGAGCTCTTTGCGGGAAGCATGAATTTGATGAAGTAAAGAAAAAATTGTAAAATGGAAAGAGGAAAATATTTTGTTATAGATGGTGGTGAAGGTTGTGGAAAAACAATGCAGGCGGAATTATTATTTAATTATTTAAAAGAGAAAAAAATTCCTTGCTATCTTGGAAGAGAACCAGGGGGAATTAAAGCCGCAGAAGAGATGAGAAATATTCTGAAACATAATTCTGAAGATATTTCATCAATAGGCGAACTTTTTGGTTTTGAATTTGCAAGAGCAGAATTTTTTGATAAGATAGTTATCCCAAAACTAAATGAGGGGATAAATGTAATTTCAGATAGGTCAGGATATTCAACAATTGCTTATCAGGGTTATGGAGGTAATGTGAAGATTGAATGGATTGAACTTATGAACAGAATTGCAATGACGGGAATTAAGCCAGATATTGCATTTATAATTGATATAAATCCCGAGCAGGGATTAGAAAAAGAATTAGTAAAGGATAATAGATTTTCAAATAAAGGGATAGAGTATCATAAAAGAGTAAGACAAGGATATTTAGATGTTGCAGAAAATAATAAAAATTGTGTTCTTATAAAATATAGATTAAATGGGATAGAAGATATGCAACAACAAATTAGAAATTATGTAGAATATTCTATGATAAAACGGGATTAATTATTCTACCTTAAATATTTTCTTTGTTTCTCTTAAGATTTTATCTGCCTCATAAAATTCTTTTTTATATTGCTCATAATCTTTTTCTCTTGTTACTTCTCTAGTTAATCCAATTTTTCTGATTAGTATTCTATCAACGATTCCATCTTTTCCTTTGTCAGTTATTGTTTTACCATCGAAGAAATCAGTTTTAGTAACTTCATCATATAGATTACTTCTGCTTAATTCAGTATAACTAAAAGGTCCATCAGCTCTTGATATAGAATAATAACTTTCCCCAATATATTCCCTATCAAAAATAAGCTTATTGAAACCAAAAAGTGTGCAGTAACTAATTCCAATTCCTAAAGTCGCTCCAATACAAGCTCCAATTATTTTATTTTTTAATCCCATTTTACACCTTTATTTTAGAATCAGGAACCGTGTTTGAATGAACATCAAATCTTCCATTCTGGAGACAATCCCAGCAGGTATGCACAGAACCATCTTTTTCTTTCACAACCCCTGTTCCGTGGCACTTTAAACATTCTTCCATATGAAAACTATCAGTTAAGCGTTTTTAACTTTAATTATACTTCAGAATATAGAGGTTATTCCAAGTGCGAAACATATAAAACTATTTAAACAGAATTTTCCAAAAATTAATATGACAGACAAAGATATAGGAAAAATAAACAAAGGGGAATATCAGGGAACAACAACCGACATTGTTGTAGGAATAAAAGAATACGACGGAAGAGTTGGCGTTGATATAAGAGAATTTTCAACAAGCGATAAATATACAGGACCAACAAAAAAAGGATTAAGAATTCCTGCCGAAAAGTTTCAGGAATTTAAACAAATGATTAATTCAATTTCTCAAGGTGATTTGGAAGCATCAGGAGAAAGTTCAGGAAGTTCAAGCAAACCAGCTCAGAAGAAATTCAATCCTCAGGAAGAGATTGAAGATTACTGAAACCAATTTTCCCAAAACCTTTAAAACTCTATTTTTATTTTAATTTCTATGAATCAAAAATTAATCACAGCAAGTATCATTGTTATAATCCTGCTTGTAGCGGGCGGAATAATTTTCTTTAAAAATTTTCAAGGTTCAACAATTCAAGATATACCTTCAGAAAAAGTAGCAAAATGGATAGGCGAACATTCTGTTTTATATGTCCAGGCAGGATGTATCCATTGCAAAGAACAAGAAGATTTATTCGGTGAAAATGTAAAATATCTAACTATTCTTGACGGAATTAAACCAGAAAATAGACAAAAATTTATCGACGCTGAAATTGAAGCAACACCAACTTGGGTAATTAACAATCAGAAATATGTCGGACTAAAAACAATTAACGAACTTAAAGAATTGACTGGCTATAAAGATTAACTCAAAAACATTTAAAACTTCTTTTTTATTATTTTATTCATGGCGGATATTTTGACTCTCGGAAAGATAACTTCTCTCGCACTTGTTAATTCAGTAAATCCTTGCCAGATTGCAATGCTTGTTTTGGTCCTTATTACAATCCTGACACAAAACTCGGAAAAGAAAAAAAGAGTTTTATTTTCAGGACTTGCTTTTATTTCTGCAGTTTACATAGGATATTTATTTTACGGAATAGTTTTAGTTCAGTTGTTTTCTGCATTTACAGAATCGTTAAAACAAAGTTCAATTTATGTCAAGTATATTTTTGCAGTTTTGGCGATGTTAGTTGGAGGATTGCAGATTAAAGATTTCTTCTTCTACAAAAAAGGAAGTTTCGCAACAGAAACACCAATATGGATGATGGTAAAGGCAAAAAAGATTATTGAAAAAATAACTTCTCCAATCGGAGCTTTTTTTACAGGATTTATCATAACACTTTTCTTGGGACCCTGCACAATGGCTCCGTTGCTGGTTGCAACAGAATCACTTTCGCAATTTGGGTTGCTTGGAGCATTGCCTTGGTTGTTATATTTCAATTTTATAGTAATAATTCCTTTGATAATAATCACATTCATAATTTACAAGGGATTTACAACCGCAGAAAATATTGCTAATTGGAGAAATAAAAATATAAGAATACTCCATTTAATTGCAGGACTCTTATTATTATCCACAGGGATAGCAATGTTGATGGGTTGGATTTAGAATATAAATTCTTTTAAACTTATTTCTTCAAATAAATAAATGGGTGTTGAAGATTTAGTAAAACTAAATGATAGAATATTAGATGAAATTAATTCTAATCTGACAATGCTGGGAACAGTTTTAGATAATAAATGCAAAGATGTCGTATATGCAAGTTCCCCTATTACAACAGGATATAAAATGTATAAAGTATTTGAAAAGTACAAGATAAAGTCTGTAGAAGAATTAAAAGCAATTAACAAAGATTTGTTCAAGCATGAAATAATGAATGAAAATATTTTGGAAGGGGTTTTATTTAAAGGCGAGCTGTTAAAAAAAAGCCACAAATATATTATTGCACCAGGGGAATTTTTTGCAAAAGGCTGGGCTCAGGAGCACTATATGTCGTTATGGGAAAAAGTCATAAAAAAGTTCAGCAATACAGTTTGCTTCAATGATAATTTCCAGTATTCAAATGGTTGTGTAGGAGAATTAATTATCGGAATAAAAAATAACAAGCAGTTAAGAAAAAGAGAAAATTTTGCTGTGATTAATTTTAAAAAAGAATTGAATAATATAAGAAAAGCAATTGAGCATATTGATAAAATTGGCGCAGACACAAAGACATTATCTAATTTATATTTGGAGCTTAAAGATTTAATTTAATTTATCTTCTTTTCTTTTTCGTAGTTTTCTTTTTTCCAGATTTAGAAATCTTAATCATCTTCTTAATTTTAGAAGATTTTTCCTTTCCACTTTTGCACCGTGAAGTCTTCCCTTTTTTCTTCATCACTTTCTTTTTCATTTGAGTAGGTAGCTGATTTCTGGACTCAGTGAAGAAAGTTCCTTAAATAAATACTGATGTCAATCTTAACCTACCAATTTATTTTAAAGGTTATCTTCTTCGCCCTATAACTTTGCTTAACAGATGCAGATTTCGTATGAAGAGTTATAGTCCAGTCTTCATATTAATAGTTGAGCACCTGACAGAGGCTGTCATAATAGCATCCTTTTCAGGACAACTGATTTATCCTAATCAGCAATATTGTTATGTATTTTATGATATATATTTCTTTTTGACTACTTTTTAATGAGGATATCAAAGAAAATATTAGTAACTCGGCATCATTTCACTATGCCCAAACTGAATAATCAAATCTATTTTTGGTTTTAATTTTTCCAAACCTGTCGGAGTATCACAGGCACCGTAACATGTTCCTTCCCATATTAAAAATTCAGAATTTGTTTTTTCCCTGAGAAAATCCACAACCGAAGTCGCATAAGGCTTTAAACCGTCAGGAAATTGCAGCAAAACAAGTTTTGATTTGCTTTTTTTTATTTCAGAAACTATTTTTCCCAGTTCAATGTCATATTTTTCTGAAATTTCTTCTATTGATTTCATCTTCATAATTAACTAAGAATTTTTTATTTTTTATAGTTATTGGAAAAGTTTAAATAACTTAGAATCTTAAATAATTTAAGGAAAAGAGGCGGAAGAATTAGTTTAAGTGATCTTCGGATTTACTTTGCTAACTTTGGGCGTCCTCTTCTCTACTTTTTTTAAAAATATTAATAACAATACAGACAGAATTGCAATCGCAGAAATGTAGATGAACATTGTTGAGTAACTTATATCCCACAATATTCCTGCAATGAGTCCTCCGGCGATGTTTACAATTCCTGTGACAGAACTATAAAATCCGAGAGCAGTTCCTTTCATTTTTCCCGAAATATCGGAAACAAGTGCTTTTTGATTTGATTGTGTGATTGCATAAACCAATCCATAAAGTGAAAATAAAATTCCAAGATAAAAAATATCATTTATGAAGATAAAACTCAAACTAATAATGAAAAAAAGAATATATCCTGACAGCAAAACTTTTTTTCTTCCGATTTTATCAGATAAAATTCCAAAAGGGATTGCAAAAACTGCATAAACTAAATTGAATATTGCATAGATAATAAGCGGAATTATTATGCTTCCCGAAATCTCTTGTGCTCTAAGGAGCAGGAATAAATATAGTCCAAAATTTCCGAGAGTAAAAACAGATGCAACAAAGATAAAATATTTAAGTTTTGGATTTAACTCCTTTATTCCTACAAGAAGATTTTTCTTTATCGGATTTGTTTTTTTATCCTTCACAAAAAAAAGAGGGATAATAGAAATAGCAGAAATTCCCGCAGCAATGAATATAATTGTTTTTATTTCAAGTTGCAGTTTCCAGAAAAGAAAAATAACGAGCAGTATTCCGATTATCGACCCCGCAGAATCCATCATCTGATGAAATCCAAAACCTTTTCCCCTTTTTTTCGTCGAATGAGTTATTATCACATCTCTCGGAGCATCACGAAGTTTCCCGAATCTTTCAAGAGAGATAAAACTTATTATCGCCTGCCAGGAATTTGCTATTGAAAGGAGAAATCTGAAAATCACCGAGAATAAATATCCGAAAAAAATAAAGGGTATTCTCTTTCCGATTCTGTCAGAAAACCATCCCCCAAAAAGTTTGAACAAACTTGAAAGCCCCTCTCTTAATCCGCTGATTAACCCGACAGCGATTCCTGTTCCGCCAAGAGCAGTTACATAAAAAGGGATAAGAGGAGTTATTGCTTCGCTACCGACGTCGTTAAAAAAACTCGAGCTTCCCAGCAGGAAAATATTTCTGAAACCTCTTTTTTTATTCATCTTCTCTTCCAATTAAAATGTTAAATGGATCTTAAAATATAAATATACTGCTTCAGCAACAAGTCCGCCTATAAACCATAATGGAGCAAATTCTAAACGAATAATTCCCCTGAAGTGATATTTTGTGTCGCCAGAATAATCCCACGGAACAGCTTTGTATTTCTTTAAAATAACCCCCGAACAAAATTCAAGAGCATAAAATAATAGCATATAAATCAATCCTCTTAAAAGAATATTAAATTCAGAAAAATAAGTTGTAACAAGTAATACAATAAAATAAGCAGAACCATAAATAAAAAACATCCACATCGAAGATGTTCCTCTAAGGCATTTGTCTTTTTTTCTTCTTAGATTTTCAATAGCAGTGCAGAAAACTTCAAGGGCTATTCCTAAAGCTCCAAACAGCACAAAAAAGAAAATATTTTCTTCCCAGCTCATATTCTAAATAATCTCCTTACAAAAGTAATAAATTTATTCATTTTAGATTCTTTAAGTTTGATTGCTTTTACAGGACAAATGGGGGCACAGGAATAACACGCAATGCATTTTTCTTTGTTCAATTCCACTTTATTATTTTTTATTTCCAATGCCCCTGTCGGACAGCGAGTGATGCATTTCCCACAAAGATTGCATTTGCTGGTTACCGTCGGCAAAGCATAAGTTTTTGTAATTAGAATAGAATCTTTTTTAATATCAACAACAGATCCTTTTTGCAATTTTTCAAAAATAGTTTTATTAAATTCCCCGACGGCTTTGACATTTTTTACATTTATCATTTTTCTTTTTTCAGCTGCAGTTATTGTTGTGATATCTTCAGGAGAATAGCCAATAATCTGGCAGGCAATAACATCAAGTGCAAGAGGATTCATTGAAGCAAGAATATAACCGATTTTTTTCGGCTTTCCAATAACTGCTGCTGGCCCTCCGTCAAGTCCAATAACTCCGTCGCAGACAGATAAAATTTTTGGTTTTATATTTTCATAAATGTCAAGAAGAACTTCTGCAAACTCATTTATGTTTTTTGTTTTCATGTGAAGCAGTTGTTTATATCCACCAGGCACAATTCCATAAAGATTTTTCAAAGCACCAGAAAGTCGCATCAACTGATGTGTTTTTAATTTTGGAACATCAACAATCAAATCAAAATCATTTATCATTTCAGGAAGATAAAGTTCATCTAAAAATTTCAGATTTTTTTTGGGAACAGAAATTATTTTTTCATTTTCAAAAGCAACCAAAGGAACAGAATATTTACCAGCAATTTCTGCAATTCTGGAAGTTTTGTAAGCATCTTCAGTGTAATGATTTTTCATATAGAAAGCAGAAGATTCCCCGATCGTAACACGGCATTTTTTTTCTGTAAAATATCTGCACAAAGAATCAACAAGAGTATAGTGAGTTATTGAACCTTGTTCAGGAGTATTATTGCTGACTAAATTCGGCTTGATTAAAATTTTAGAATTTGGCTTTATCTTGAAATCAATTTTCTTCAATGCTTCTCTGATTGAATTGTCTACTTTATTCTGCTCATAAGAATCACACGGAACAACAGAAACAATATTTTCTCCTCTCATATTTTGGAATAATTTGATTAAGTTTATAAGGATTTTCTTCATATATTTTGCATGACAATCAGGCAACCAATCGTTACAATTTGCGGTCACGTAGACCATGGAAAAACCAGTATTTTGGATTTTTTTAGGAAGACCTCTGTTCAAGCGATGGAAGCGGGAAATATAACTCAAAAAATTTCTTTTACATTATATCCAAAAGAACAAATTGAAAAAGCTTTTCCATTAATTGCAAAATCAGGAGTTCAGTTGGAAATTCCGGGCTTCTTGTTTATTGATACGCCAGGACACGCGGCATTTACAAATTTAAGAAAGCGTGGAGGAAGCTTGGCTGATTTAGCGATTCTTGTTATGGATATAAATGAAGGAATAAAACCTCAGACAGCAGAAGTAATCCAGATTTTGAAACACAACAAAACTCCTTTCATAATTGCACTGAATAAAATTGATAATATATCGGGGTGGCGAGCGATTTCACGGAGTAAAGGTCAGGAACAAACAAGTGAGGTCGCGAGGGGGGAACAAATAAGTTTGAGAAAAAATATTGAAACTCAGCCACAAAATATCAAGTCGCTTTTTGACGAGAGATATATGACAATTGAAGGTTCTCTGAGTTCTTACGGATTTGATTCAGATTTATTTTATAACATAACAGACTTTTCAAAAAAAATTGCATTGGTTCCTTGTTCTGCAAGAACAGGCGAAGGAATGAGCGAGTTGATGATGATGCTCTGCGGGCTCTCACAAAAGTATCTGACAGAAAAATTAAAGCTTGGTAAAGAAGCAAAAGGAGTTATTCTTGAAGTTAAAAAAGAAAAATCAAATGATTACGCCGAAGCAGTTTTATACGACGGGGAATTGACAAAGAATGATGAAATTGCAGTTGCAAATATTGAGGGAAATCCGATTATTACAAGAGTCAGAGTTATTGAAGAAATTGAGCCGTTAAGCACAAGATTCAAGATGAAAGAAAAAGTTCATGCAGCAACAGGATTGAGAATGCAGTTCAGTGAAAGATTAGACATACTTCCAGGAATGCCGTTCCTTGCTTATTCAGGCGACGTGGAAAAAGTAAAAGAAATTTTCAAGAAAGAACTTACAGAAAATATAAAGACAGACAAGAAAGGAATTATTGCAAAAGCAGATTCTCTTGGAAGTCTTGAAGCTCTTTTAGTTTTGTTAAAGCAATCAAATATTCCTGTTTTGAAAGCAGGAATTGGAAACATAAATAAAAATGATTTCTCAAATGCAAAAGTAAATTTGGAAATTGAAGAACTCGACGCAATTGTCCTCGGGTTCAATGTTGAAGTCAGCGAAGACGCGAAAGAACTTTTTGTAAATTCAGGAATAAAAGTAATCACCGATGAAGTTGTTTACAAATTAATTGATAACCTTGTTGAATTCAGAATTAGAAAAAGGAAAGAATTAGAAAAAGCAAAACTTATGGAACTTGCAACTTTATGCAAATTGAAAATTCTTCCTCAATATGTTTTCAGGAATACAAAGCCGGCAATTTTTGGTGTCAAGGTTGAAGCAGGGAAATTAACTCCTACAACTAATTTCATAAGTGAAGATAATAGAAAGATTGGGAAAATAAAAAATATTGAAGCAAATAAAAAATCTGTCCAAGAAGCTACAGAAGGCATGGAAGTTGCAATCTCAATTCCAGGAGTTAATTTTGAAAAAGAACTCAAGGACAAACAATTTCTTTATTCTGACATAGGAGAAAGACAATTCAGAGCATTCAAGAAAAATAGAGATTTATTATCATCAGGCGAAATGAAAATTCTGAGCGAAATCGCCGAGATAAAACGAAAGGAAGAAGGTAAAGAGAATTGGGGAAAATAACTCTAACTTAGCAATTCTTTTATTTCTTCTCTTAGTCTAGATATCTTCATACATTGTCCGTATGTTATAGTTATATTTGAGTTTTCTTTAATTCCTTTAACACTTGTATAAACAGGGACTTCACCATTTGTACATTTCATTTTTATTAAACCTCCTTTCATTTATAAAAACTATATGATTATTTTTCCTTCTTCAATATTAATAGTATCTACACTTACCCCACTATCGAGTTTATCATTAATCTCATCAACGATTTTTGCTATCCTTAAAGTTTCATCATTTTTGAATAATTCTTTTCCACAGTCAGGACATCTATAAAAATCTGCTTTTACTTTTATTTTTTTAGGATTTCCAATTGGGATTAAGATAGAAGATTTTTCTTTAAATTCCATATCTGAATTACAAAAATTACATTTCATTTTATTATATCCCTTTGTAATACAATGTTTAATACCTTAATATATTTTTTCATTTTTTTCCTATTTCCTTTCTTATATTATCTTTATTTTCAAAAATTTCTTTTTGCCAGAGATTTGATGGGAAGAGATTAACAACTTCAAAATAACCATTATGCTCTTTTAAAGTAATTGTAATACAAATGCCTGCAGGATTTTTAAAAATACAAAAAGTATCACAATATCTTACTCCTTCACGAACATCTTTCATTAAAACACTTTTTGATGGCTCTTTAAATGATTCCAAAAAATCTTTCAATAAATCAAAATGATGATTATATCCAATATCTAGCCTTCTGTCTTTAAATCTTTTAAAAAAATATGGACTTTGAAATGTATCAAAATCTCTATATTTCAAAGGTAACATAAGAACACATAATTTTTTTGTTTATAAGAATTATTATACTTTGAATCCTGTCCGAATATGTCCCTCGTCGCAAAAAGGTTTGTTCTTTGATTTTCCACAACGGCACAAAGTTACTCTGTTCCTGACTTCATACTTTTACATACCTAAACAACACCAATAAAAATATTTATAAAGGTATATCATTTGATATAACTATGACATTGCAAACAATAAACAAAAATTTGTCTGTGAGATATCCTAGATTAGACACCGTCTTAATGATTGAAAATTTCATAAAAAAGAACGATGGAAAATATAGAAAAAAACAATTATGGGAAAACTTACCAAAAGGAATGATGTATCAAACATTTAGTATTGCAATTGATTATTTAATAATTTCAGGAAAAATATCCGTAGATTCAGAAGGAAAAATTGGATGGATATTCTATCCAGAAGAAGCTGAAAAAAGATTAAAAAAAGCTCATTTATTTTGGAAAAATCCAAATGATAAAAAAACAATGTAAGGTTCAATTTGCAAATGAAAAAGTAAGAGAAGCTTTCGACAAATTAGATGATAAAGATTTAAAAAAATTAATTGAAAGAGCTTTTTGTGACATAGAAGCAAATCCTTTTTGTGGAATTCAAATTCCAAAAGATAGAATCCCAAACGAATATACAAAAAAATTTGGAATAAAAAATATCTGGAAATACAATTTACCTAATGCTTGGAGATTAATTTATTCAGTAGAAGGCGGAGAAATTTTTATTGTAACTATAATTCTTGAATGGCTTGACCACAAAGAATATGAAAGACGATTTCACTATTAATCCTAATCTTTCCGCCCCAATTTTCCCTACCCCGTAACCTTTAAAAATCCCTTTAATTTTTAGTTTTCATGGTATTCAAGATAAACATAGCAGAGAAAAACGGAAAGACTTACCACTTAGAGCTTGAAAGCGAAGAGCTTAATGGAAAAGAACTTCACGACAAATTAGAAGGCAAAGAAATATCAGGAGATTTGTCTGGATACGAATTCGAAATCACAGGCACAAGCGATAGTTCTGGTTTCACATCAATGGAAGACGTCGAAGGAACAGGATTGAAAAGAGTTCTTCTTAGCTACGGAAAAGCAATGCACAGACGCCCAAGAAGAGAAGGAAAAAGGAAAGTTTCAAACTTCACACCAAAAGGGCTTAGATTAAGAAAGACAGTCAGAGGAAAAGTTATATCTCCTTCAATTGTCCAAATTAATTTAAAGATTATTAAAGAAGGCGGGAAAAAACTTTCAGAAGTTTTCCCAGACCAGAACCAGCCAAAGCAGATAGCAGAAAAACCTGTTGCTGCAGAATAATAATTCTTCAGATTATTTACAAAAATATTTCTCACCATCTTCACCCTTAGGAGCAATAATATTTTTCTTAAATTGTGCACAAAATAAAGTTCCTGTTTCTGCATCAACTTCAATAAAGTCAGAATTGGGATAAATAAAATAATTAACTCCGACTTGGCAATTTGTCTTTAATGTCTTTCTATCAAATTCAGTTATCTTTATTTTATTCTCATATTGGTGCTTTATTTTCTCGTCCTTAAAATAATTACTTCCATTATTAAATCCATAACAAACCCCTTTATCCCCCAAAAATAAACCAAAAGTTATTTCTTTGTCTTTTCCATGGTCATAACAATTTTTCAGTGATTCTCCAACAACATTAAATACTTTTGATAAAAAGATTCTTTTCCTTTCAGTTTTATCATATCCTATTTTATAAAATTCACATAATTTATTCTTTAATCCTGAAAGAACAATGGCTAGATTTTCCATGTCTAAAATATTATTAATCCGAGGATAAATTTCATATTGAATTAAAGGAATTCTACTATCTTTACATATCTTTTCCAGAATATTTTGAGAAGGGCAAAAAAGTTTCATAATCAATGAGTTAAATACGAATTAATAAAGATTATTGAGATGATTTCTCCAAAAAAAAGAGGTGATAATAATTTCTTTCCCAACATTAACAAATTCTCCAGCGAAGAAATCTTGCCGAAAGGCTGATTTTCTGAGCCAGTAAATCTCCAAGCGACTTTGGAGCCGAACGTTTGCACGAGAGAAATATATTATTTAACAAGCGAGTGTGGGCGCGAGCCGAGGCAAATACAAACCTTTTTTAATCGCTTTATTCTCAAATTTTCATGACTAAAGAAGAAACTATTCCAGAACTTAACGTCGGAGTTGTTGGGCATATTGACCACGGAAAGACAACTTTGTTAGCCAAGCTCACTGGAAAATTCCCAGACACGCATTCAGAAGAATTGAAAAGAGGAATTACAATAAAACTCGGCTACGCCGATATGATAATTTCTAAAGAGGGAAATGATTACAACAATAAAGGAAAAGGAACTCCTGTAAGATACATAAGTTTCATCGACGCTCCAGGGCACGAAATGTTAATGGCAACAATGCTTTCAGGCGCTGCAATTATCGACGCTGCAGTTTTGGTAATCGCTGCAAACGAGGGAATAAAACCTCAGACAAGAGAGCACTTCATCGCATTGCAAGCAAAGAAAATAAAGAATATAATCATAGTCCAGAACAAAATTGATTTGGTTACAAAAGAGCAGGCATTGAAAAATTATAAGGACATAAAAGAGCTTGTAAAGGGAACAATCGCGGAAAATTCTCCGATAATTCCAATCTCTGCCCAACAGGAAATAAACATAAACAAGTTAATTGAAGAAATTGCAAAAGTTGAAATTCCGAAAAGAGATGCAGATTCAGAACCGATATTTTTAATTGCAAGAAGTTTTGACATTAATCGCCCAGGAGCCTCAGTAGAAAAACTTCACGGAGGAGTTTTAGGGGGAATTCTTAAAAAAGGAATATTACACGTCGGTGATGAGATTGAAATCAAGCCAGGATTAAGCATAAAAAAAGCAAATCAGCAGACATATCAAACCCTTACAACAAAAATTCTTTCACTTCATCGGGGAAATGAATCTGTTGCAGAACTTTCTCCGGGAGCAAGCATATCGATTGAAACAGAACTTGACCCTTTCCTTACAAAAGCAGATTCTCTATCAGGATGCGTCGCAGGACTAAAAGGAAAGCTCCCAGAAATTAGTTACAAGATAAAAATAAAGACGCAGTTATTCAAGGAAATTTTAGGAATATCAGAGCACAAAGAAGTCGCGCCATTAAAAACAAAAGAAATGCTGATGCTAAGTGCTAATACAACAATAACAGTGGGAACAATTGAAAGAATAAACAAAGATGAAGCAGAACTTTTCCTTAACATTCCAATAGTTTCAATGAAAGGAGACAATGTCGGAATGGCAAGAAACATCGACGGACACTGGAGATTAATCGGATTCGGCGAGATTATTTAACTGAGTGAAATTGGATTAATTAATTGGCTGCTGTTGAATGATTGAGAAAAAATTGTATAAATTATTTCCCCAATTCCCTCAAAACATTTCTGATTATCTCTAAATCTTTTTCAGTTTTATCAATAACAGGCTGAGTTTCCAAAGTAATCTCCGCGTCAGAAGGATAATAACTCAAAACTTTTTTCAAGTCAAGTTCAGAATTTTCCAAACTTAAATGCTCTTTTTTCTCAGTAAAAGTTTGCCCGCCAATATGATAATGTTTGGGGTTTAATTCAATATATTTTTTTATGAAATTATATTTCCCGTTAAATTTTTTTCCCTGCAAAGCATGGTTTATGTCAAAACAAAATCCTTTATTTGTTGCCTTGAGAAATTTTTTTATTTGCCTTAATGTCGAGCATAATCCCTTGGTTATTTGATCTTCGTAATATTTAGGAAGATTTTCTATCAGAATTCTGTCATCATCAATTTCCTTGAAAAAATTAATAGCATTTTTAATCGAACAAGTTTTATTTCTTTTTTCAATAACCCCCGCATGAACAACAATTTTTTTTGCTCCTGTTACGTCAGCAATTGCTCTCGCAAAATTCAGCGATTTCAAATCTTCTTCTTTTCTTGTAATATCGGCAGGATTAATTTTAAAGCCCCAATGTTCTGCATGAATAACAATCGGCAGGGAAAAATTTTTCAGGAAAGAATAATCATTTTTTTGTGTTGTCATTATTTCAAAAAAATCAGCACTTTTTTCAAAATGTTTCAGGAAATTTCCGTCGCTAAAAGTTTTAACTCCAATTTTCATAAGGAATAAAAAAAAGTTAGGTTTATAAATTATAATTATTAGTAATATAGATGAAAAGATTGGTGGTCTTTGTTGTAACAATTTTATTCTTAATGAGTTTTGCCGCTGCCATAACTTCAAGAGCTGTAGAAACAGACTTGGATGATTTGGTTAAATTATCAGAGGGCGAAGGGAACAATTCAGGAGATAATAATGAAAATGATTCCCCCGAGACAGATGATTCTTCAGATGATAACGATACTTTAGAGACTAATCGTGATGATTCTAATGAAGATGAACAGGAAAGCCCAGAGATTGAAGATGAAAGTGATGATGATTCTTTTTCAAGGGAAAGAATAGAAGATAGAATAAAAAGCAAATTAGAAAATGCTTTTTGTGGAACATCAACTTTTGCTGAATGCGATGTTGACAGTGATTGCATAAATGAAGGATGCTCAAGTGCAGTTTGCCAGGGAGTAAATGAAGAACCGATAGTAACAACATGCGAATACAGAGATTGCTACAATGCAGGAACATACAGAGCAAGTTGCCGTTGTATAAAGAACAAGTGCATGTGGAATAGAATAACTGAAGAACAAATAAAAGCAATAATCGCATCAAAGAACAGGATAAGGGCAGGAGAAGGGGAATGTGCTGAAGATTGCACTTGTACAGGAAGGGTTACAAAATGCAGATTAGAAGATGGAACAAGAGAAATGATAATCACGGCAGGAAATTCTGGAAATATCATAATACAGGTAAAGGGAATTAACGGAACAACAAATGTAACTTTATACAAACACGACGGAAAAATTTATGCAGTAAATAAAAATAATGAGACAATAAGAATAAAACTTCTTCCTGATCAAGTCAAGGAAAAAATAAGAGAAAGAATAAAGAAACACCTTGAAGGAGAGAACATAACTCTTAATGAAGACGGAACTTATGAATACAGAGCAAAAAAAAGAGCAAGATTATTTTTTATGATACCTGTGGATGTGGAAGTTACAGGAGAGTTTGATGCTGAATCAGGAAAAATATTAAGAGTGAGAAACTCCTGGTGGGCATTCTTGGCAAAAGATGAAGTTGAGGACGAAGAGATTGCAGGAGCAAGTTGCGGAACAGTAACTACAGGAGAAAATGACAATTGTTGCATAAGCAGAGGATATGATTTTTACAATTCTGAAGATAATGAATGCGAGTTTGAAGAAGATTAAATTATCTGCATAATCTTTATAACCTCTTTTAATTTTTTCTTTCAATGGTAATTTATTCTCATTCAAAACTTGAAACATTTGAGAACTGCAGATTAAGATACAAATACAAGTATGTAGATAAAATTGTTCCTGAAATCCCAAAAAGTATAGAAGCTCATTTAGGAACAATGGTTCACGAATCTCTGGAATGGCTTTACAAAAAAGTAATGAACAAACAGATTCCTTCAATAACAGATTTAATTGATTTTTATTCAGAAAAATGGTGTGAGAATTTTGCAAAAGATTTTCTTATTGTAAGAAAGGATATGAAAGCAGAAGATTACTTTAATCGCGGAGTTGAATTTCTTGTTAATTATTATTTGAAGCATCAGCCATTCACAGACAATACAATAGCAACAGAAGAAAAAATAGAAATGAACCTCGATGAAGAAGGAGAGAAAAAACTTATTGGTTATATTGACAGGCTGGTTCATAACATCGAAAAAAATGAAATAGAAATTCACGACTACAAAACAAGCGCAAGCATACAGTCAAAAGAAAAAATGGAAAACAGCAGGCAGCTTGCTTTGTATTCTCTTGCAATGAAGAAGATATTCGGAAATGAAAAGAAAATCTCAATGGTATGGCATTTCCTTGCGCACGACATGAAATTTTCAATAAGCAGGACAAATGAACAATTAGAAGAGTTAAGAAAAGAAGTTATCAATTTAATAAATCACATAGAGCAGACAAAAGATTTCCCTGCAAACAAATCTCGTTTATGCGACTGGTGTGAATATAGGGATATTTGCGAAGCATGGAAATGCTGAGCACATTTTTAGTTTTTCTACCAGTGTAGTTTCTTTTTCAAAAAAAGAAACCCATTGCGAGGCTTGGAAAAATTAAATTAATTGAGCCTTAAAGCCAAGTTCTTCAGCTTTTGTTTTTATTATCTCATTCGGTGTTTTCCCGTATATTTTTGCCCCGTATTCTAGCATTTCTAAATTATATACTGAAATGGTTCTTTGTTCTAATGATTTTATTCCAATATCTCCTAAAACTTCTTTTCCAAAAATATCATAAGCAAGACAATGTATGTTAAGTCCTCCTCCTTCAAGAAAATTATTAATGCACGGAACTAAATTTTTTGTTTGAATATAATAAAGATTTGATAACGGGATAAAATCTATCTGTTTTTCTCCATTAATTAATTTCGGACTGCCAAAGTGATTTTCTTTTTCTATCCAATTTTCAGGAAGAACTAATCCAGTATTCGCATTCTCTATAATTAAATCAAAATCTTTAGTTGATTTTTTTGAGCCGTACAAACTATGAGCCAGATTTTTATACAAAAAACCTCCAATAAGCCATATCTTTCCTGAAGAATTTTTTCTTACAATATCTAATGCTTCCTGAAAGTCTTTATCTGGAAGAATTGAATCACCAATAATTTCTATTAATTTTTCATGAGATAATTTCATAAATTTTAAAGAAAAGAATTAATTATAAGTTTTACTATACTTTATTTATTCCCCTTCCTCTCCAATTCCTTCTTTAACTTTTATCATGTCAGTAACATAATCTCCTTCGTGAAGCTTTACAATTCTGACTCCCTGTGCAGCTCTTCCCATAACTCTGATATGGTCTAAAGAAGTTCTGATAACCATTCCTTTTGCCGTTGTTATGATTATACTATCACTATCATTGACTGAAATTGTAGAAACAACATCTCCTGTCTTATCACTGACTTTCAAATTGATAACTCCTTTTCCTGCTCTCGCAGTTTTTCTGTAATCACTGACAGAAGTTCTCTTTCCGAATCCGTTCTTGGTGATTGTCAAAATAGCGTCGGTATTCAAAATCCCAGAACTTACAACCTCATCATCTGCATCCATTTTTATTCCTGTAACACCATAACTTGATCTTCCTGTTTCCCTGACATCATTGCTGTTGAATCTAATTGCCTTGCCTTTCTTTGTAGCAAGAGAAACTTCCTGCCCTTTTTTCACGACGTCAACACCGATTAATGAATCAGAATTATCTGCTGGAAGATTTATAGCATGAATTCCTGAAGCTCGTGGCTTTGAAAATTCAGATAATGAAATTTTCTTTACAACACCTTTCTTAGTAGCCATGAACAAGTCATCATCAAAACTCTTGACAGAAATTACATTTGTGATAGTCTCATCTTTTAATCCAAGAAGATTAATTAATGCCTTCCCCTTGCTGTATCTTTCTGCTTCAGGGATATCATAAGTCTTGAGCCAAAGCACTCTTCCTCTTGTAGTAAAGAACATTAAATAATCGTGAGTTGAACAGACAATTAATTGCTTTACAAAATCTCCTGTTGCAAGATTGCTTCCTATAACTCCCTTGCCTCCTCTTCTCTGCTCTTTGTAAGTTTTAGTGTCCATTCTCTTGCAATATCCCTTGTCAGTTATTGTAACAACAACTTCTTTTTCCTGAATAAGCTGTTTTTCAGAAATTTCAGAAATTCTTTTGAGAACATTTGTCTCTCTGTTGTCTCCATATTTTTCTTTTAATCCATTAACTTCTTTGACAATTATTTTCAAAACTTCTTTGACATCTCCAAGTATCTTTTCAAGTTCTGCAATCTTGTCTTTCAATTCCTGCTGTTCTTTTTTCAGTTTCTCCTGCTCAAGAGATGTCAATTGCTGTAATTTAGTTTCCAAAACTGCCTGTGCCTGTTTCTTGCTAAGCTCAAACTTTTTCATAAGCCCTTCAAGAGCTTCTGTTGTTCCTTTTGATTTCCTGATTAAATCAATAACAGCGTCGATATTTTTCAAAGCAATTATCAAGCCGTCAACAATTTCAAGTCTGTCTTTGGATTTTTTCAGCTCGAATTTTGTCCTGTTAGTAATTATTATTTTTCTGTATTTTACATATTCCTCAAGAACATTTTTCAAATTCAAAATTCTCGGCTGTCCTCCAACAAGCGCAAGGAAATTAACATTGAAGCTGTCCTGAAGTCTTGTATATTTGTAAAGAGAATTAATTACAAAATCAGCGCTTGCCCCTTTTCTCAATTCGAGGACAATTCTTATTTTTCCCTTTGAACTTTCATCTCTCAAATCAGAAACATCTTTTATTTTTTTGTTCTGTATTAAGTCAGCAATTTGTTCTACAAGAGAAGTTTTGTTAAGCATGTAAGGAATTTCAGTTATAACAATCGCTTCCTTCGTCTTCATTTGTTCGACAGAGACTTTTCCCCTCATGATTAATCTTCCTCTTCCAGTCTTATACAATTCAAGCATGTCTCCCGAAACACTTCCGCCAGTAGGGAAATCAGGTCCTGTAACAATATTGCAAAGTTCCTCGATTGTTATTTCATTGTTTTTGATATAAGCAACAATAGCATCACAAATTTCTCTAAGATTGTGAGGAGGAATATTTGTAGCCATACCGACGGCAATTCCTGTCGCTCCGTTGATTACTAATGAAGGAAGCTTGCCCGGAAGCAAATCAGGTTCTTTCAAAGAGTTATCAAAGTTAGGAGTGAACTTTACAGTCTCCTTATCTATATCTTCCAATAACTCCATTGCAATATGTTGCAATCTTGCTTCAGTATAACGATAAGCAGCAGGAGGGTCTCCGTCAATGCTACCAAAATTTCCTTGACCGAAAACAAGAGGATATCTCAATGAAAAATTCTGAGCCATTCTTACCATAGCATCGTAAACAGCAGTATCACCATGAGGATGATATTTACCAATAACATCTCCGACAACTCTTGCTGATTTTTTCGTCTGAGTTCCTGGTTTCAATCCCATTTGTTGCATTGCAAAAAGAATTCTTCTCTGAACAGGTTTAAGTCCGTCTTCAATTGCAGGAATAGCACGAGAAACAATAACTGACATTGCATAATCAAGATAAGCTTTCTTCATTTCTTCAGAAACCTCGACAGGAATTACTCTCTTGGGATCTTCTAAAATTATTTCTTTTTCCTCAACAGGTTTCTTTTTAGTTTCTTTTTCTTCTATCTCTTCTTCTGCTTCTTCTAATTCTTCATCAGTAATTTCTTCTTCGTCTTCTGTCATTTTTTATGCAACCTCTTCCCCCTTCTCGTCTAAATATTTCATGAATTCATCTTCAGTAAGTTCCTCTTCTTCAACATCTTTTCCTGTCCATCCGCATTTCTTGCATTCCCATTCTCCAACTACTTTTTTTGAACTTTCCAAATCTTCATCGTCGTCGCTTCCTTCTTGTTCTGATAAAACAACATTAACATTATAACTGTCACACTTCGGGCATTTCTTTACTTTGAAAGTTTTCTCTTCGCTGGTTTTTTTCTTATTTTTAATTCCTTTTGCTTTAGCATACTCTGCAGGAGAATCATACCCTTCCTTAATCCAATCTGGTGTTGCTAATTTTGATTTTGCCATATTAAATTCTATCCTCCAATCCTTTTACTAAAGTGAATCTCTTTACTTTTTCTCCTTTCTTGAATTCTTTTCCGTCGTAATTTACATAATCCTCGTCAAATTCTTTATATCCACAAAACTCTTCCAATTGGCGCTTAAAAACTTGTCCGACAAATATTTTTCTTTCTTTATCTTCATATAAACTTTTATACCAAACAATTTCTCCTGCAACAGTTATAATCTCATAAAATCTATTTTTTCCTTTGAAATGTTCATATACTTCTTTTTCTTTTAGTTTTGTCATTTTAAATATCTAAATTTGCTTCATGCGCATTTTCTTGAATGAATTCTTTTCTTGCCTGAACATCATCGCCCATCAACATTGAAAATACTCTGTCAGCTTCAACAGCATCATCAACAAAGATTCTTTTAATTTTTCTTGTTTTAGGGTTCATAGTAGTTTCCCATAACTGAGTCGCACTCATTTCTCCCAAACCTTTAAACCTTGTAACATTTCCTTCTTTGCTATCAAGTTTCTCAAGAGTTTTTTTTAATTCCTCTTCGGAATAAACATAATAATCTTTATTTTTTCTTATCCTGAATAAGGGGGGAAGTGCAACATAAATATTTCCGTTTTCAATTAATTTCGGCATGAATCTGAAAAATAAAGTAAGCAAAAGAGTTTTGATATGCTCCCCATCAACATCAGCATCACTCATCACAATTATTTTTTTGTATCTTAATTTTTCTGCATCAAACTGATCTCCAACTCCTGTTCCTATTGCTGTGATTAAATTTGCAATTTCCTCGCTTGACAGACTTTTTATAGGATTTGATTTCTCAACATTCAAAATTTTTCCTCTAAGAGGGAGTATCGCCTGAGTTTCTTTGTCTCTCGCCATTTTAGCGCTACCACCAGCACTTTCTCCCTCGACAATATATAATTCAGTATCATCTGATTTCTTGCTTGAACAATCAGCAAGTTTTCCAGGAAGCCCGCCAAGTGAAAAAACATTTTTTCTTCTGACAAGTTCTTTTGCTCTTTTAGCAGCAAGCCTTGCCTTTGATGCAGCTTCTGCCTTGGAAACAATTTTCTTTGCAACAGCAGGATTTTCCTCAAAGAATTCTGAGAGAGCGGAAGTGACAATTGAATCAACCCAGCCTTTGATTTCAGAATTCCCAAGTTTAGTTTTAGTCTGTCCTTCAAATTGGGGTTCAGGAATTTTTATGCTGATTATTGCAGTCAATCCTTCCCTGACATCTTCCCCAGAAAAATTCTCATTTTTTAAAATCCCTTTCCTTTTTGCATAATCATTAATTACCCTCGTCAAAGCAGTCTTAAAACCAAAAACATGGGTTCCACCCTCGACAGTATTTATTGTATTCACAAAACCAAAAATATTTTCCTGATACCCTAAATTATATTGTATTGAAACTTCAATAACAGTGTGCTCCATTTCTCTCTTGAAATAAACAGGCTTGTGCAAAACTTCCTTTGATTTGTTCATCCATTTGACAAATTCCATTAATCCGCCAGTAGCCAAAAATTCCTCTTTTTTGTTTTTCTCGTCGTCATTAAGGATTATTTTAAGTCCTGAATTAAGAAATGCAATTTCCCTAAATCTTGTTTCAAGAATTTTGTAATCAAAATCAACAGTTGAGAAAATTTCCTCATCAGGCCAGAATGTAACTTTTGTCCCTGTTTCATTCGGAGAACATTTCCCCACAGTTTCAAGTTTTGTTTTTGGATCTCCTCTTGAATATTCCTGCCTGTAAATGTTTCCGTCTCTTTTTATTTCAACTATAAATTTTTTAGATAAAGCATTAACACAAGAAATTCCGACGCCGTGAAGTCCTCCTGAAATCATATAAGATTTTTTGTCAAACTTTCCTCCTGCATGAAGTTTTGTTAAAGCAATTTGAACAGCAGGAACTTTGTAAATGGGGTGCATTTCGACAGGAATTCCTCTCCCGTCATCATCAATTGTAGCAGAGCCGTCTTTGTTTAAAGAAACTAAAATGTTTTTGCAAAATCCTGCCAAAGCTTCATCAACAGAATTATCAACAGCTTCGTAGACTAAATGATGCAAACCATCTTTGCCCGTGCTACCAATATACATTGCCGGCCTTTTTCTTACTCCTTCCAGCCCTTCAAGCACTTTTATTGATTCTGCGTTGTATTTTTCTGTCATATTTTAAGAATCTTACATCAGAAAAAGCCCGTGTTTATTTATAAACTTTTCTAAGCAAAAATACTGTTTTGTCGTCGATAAAATTAAAATTTTAGAAATAATTTACTCTTTCTTTACTTTTGCTTTCAATCCCTTTTTAGCTTCTAGTTGCGATTAGCAAAAATATTAATCGGAGGTATTAGGAACCTTGGTTCTTAATTTTCTAACCCATTCAACTTTTCGCCTCTTCATTAGCATATTTTTCCTGCATTTTGAAGAGCACAAATATTTCACAGTTCCATCTTTAAGAATATAACTAAGTCCTCTTGGAGGTTCATAATTTTTTCCGCAATAAACACATTTGACCATTTTAACTATATGCCCCCTTTGAAACTTTAGAACGAATTTTTCTCGCTTCAATTTCAGTCTCTCTTAACATTAAAATATCTCCAGGTCTTATTGGCCCCTTGACATTTCTTCTCATGCTTCTTCCCTGGTCTCTTCCAGCCTGAACCATAGCTTTAACCTGAGTAATTTCTCCTCTGAATCCTGTTCTGCCGATAATTTCTTCAACAACAGCAGGAACAACTTCACCAAGATTAATTCTGTCTTTTCTAGGGGATTGCTGAGTTTCTTGTGGTTTTGGTTTCATTTTTTCTTACTTCAAAGCCTTAATTTCAGATTCGGCTTCTCCGGCATTTATTACAACTACAGAAGATGCGGGTACAGAAATACCGACAGCAATTCCTAACTTTTGTCTGCTGTCAACTTCGTGGCACGGAATTTTTTTCTCTTTACATAGAAGTGGTAAGTGCTGAACAATTTCTTTAGGCTCAACGTCAGCAGCGTAAACAACAAGTTTTGCAGTTCCTCTCTCGATTGCTTTTGTAACTTCGTTTGTTCCTTTCTCAATCTTTCCTGTCTTTTTAGCTTTCTCAACGATTTTGTATATGTCTGCCATCTTAGTAATTCCGAGAATAAATGAGATATCCTCACATTCGTTCATCGGATAAAAAATGAAGAAAAAACAGGTTTATAAACATTTCTAAGAGAATTTAATTCTTCCAGCCGATCTCAACTTGATCAGTCCGCTGTTTTGGTTTTATGTCCAATTTTTCAGTTTCTTTTTCAGAAACCTTAATTCCCTTACTAAACATCATTTCACCAAGAAAAGCAATCATTGCACCGTTATCTACGAGAACTTCTCTTGGTGGAACAAATAATTTTGCACCTCTTTCCGAACACATTATTTTGCACATTTCCTGAAGTCTTGAATTACAGGCAACTCCTCCTCCGAGAAGCAATTCCTTTTTTCCAGTATGAGCTAAAGCTCTCTCGGCAGTTTCAACAAGCATTGCAAAAACAGTTTCCTGCATTGAGTAACATAAATCTTCTGTCTTGTATTTTTTAGATTCAAATTTCTGTTTAAGATTTGTCAAAATTCCTGAAAGAGAAATATCCATCCCCTTGACAACATAAGGAAGTTCAATATAATCTTTTCCACTTTCTGAAAGTTTTTGAATTACAGGCCCCCCAGGAAAACCAACACCAATCAGTCTTGCAAAAGTATCAATAAAATTCCCAACCCCCAAATCTAAAGTTTCTCCAAATATCCTATACTTACCTGCTTCGTAAGCAATTATCTGCGTGTTAGCTCCTGAAGCATAAAGCATTACAGGGTCTTTTGCTCCTGTTATTTTCCCAATTTCAAGATGAGCAATGCAGTGATTAACAGGAACAATCGGTTTCTTTAATTTTACAGATAGTTCCTTAGCAAATTTCAATCCTTCAAGGAGACAAGGAGAAAGTCCTGGCCCCTGTGAAAAAGCAATTACACTAATCTCCCCTTCCTTGATTCCTGCATTAGCAAGAGAATCAAAATAAATTTTTTCTTTATTTTCTCGGTGATGTTTCGCTGCTTCATTAGGAATTATTCCACCAGTTTCAGTAGTATATGTCTTCTTGACATTAGACAAAATTTTTCCATCTCTGACAATTCCAATTCCAAAAGTATGTGCTGTAGATTCAATTCCCAAAACAATTGTCATGAAAATTAATACAATAATTATTATAAATAGGTTTCTTTTATTCCAAAAATGGATTTTATGCTATATCCTACTTTTGAATTTATTGAAAATAGAGGTTGGTTCCCAAATATAAATCTCCCTGAAAATTACAAAGAATTAGTTCCTAATTTTTACAAGCAGAAAAGAAAAAACACAGTAGAAAAATATGCAAAAATGGTTGAAGAAAAATTCATTGGAAAATTAGAAATCAAGCTCAAATGGGATAAGGAAGAAGGATTAACTAACATTGACATCGGAGGAATTGGTGCAGGTTTAGATTTAAGTGAACAATTTAGTCCCCATTTCTGCGAACATAACTTGAATACAAAAACATCCCTTATGACAGGGATGATAGCAATGAAATATATTTCAGAATTATATAAAAGTAAAAAAATTAATTAAATAAAAAATAAAAAATTTTTTGATTATGATTTATTTCTTCTTCCTTTTCTTTGTAGCGGTTTTTCTTTTAGCGACAGTCTTTTTCTTTTTCTTTTTCTTTCCGCCCCTAGCCATAACAGCTTCACATACGTTTCCTTCTCCGTCAACGTAGTAAAGATGTCCTGGTTTTCTCTTAATTACTTTATGAACAACAATCTTTCCCATTTTTCACCTCCTTTTTAGTTCTTTAATAATATATCATCGTCGGTATATTTAAATGTTTCTGTTTTTTATCGACGGTACATCAAAAAATTTTGCGATTTTTTTATTTTTTTTATTTATTGGCACTTCAACAAGCTTGAAAACTTTTTTTCTTGGAGAAACATAAGGCTCAAAGGGTTGCACAATTTTTATGTCAGCAACTTTATTTTTATCATCAAGCCAGATAGCAACAAAAGGATAAAAAACAAAAAAAGAATGTATTGCAATTTTTTGTTTTTGCTTAAAACTGAACAGAAGAATTTTCGCTTTTTCTTTTTGAGAAAACATTAACCCAATTCCTTTTTCAAATAAGTTGCATTCTTTAACAGAAATTTTTATCTTCTTCCCGTTATAGCCAATAATTAACTTTTTGTCTTTCAACTTTTTCACCTTTCTTCTTTTTATATTCGGCATAGCACCTGTTTACATTCCTATCTGTAACAACATCGTGATGTATAAATCCTCCGCCAAAACATTTTGGGATATGCATTAATTCATGAATGATTACTTTTAATTTTTCCTCATCATCCATTTTTTCAAATCTTTCAACAAGAAATTCAAGAACATAAACTGCTTTTATTCCTATTGCTTTTTGCATTATTTTATTTAACGCATGACATCTTGCAATTGTTCCCCTTGAAGAAGTTCCGTAGCTTCTGTAACATTTGATATTAGAAATATCTACGTGAGGAAAAAGCATCTGCGACATTTCCTCTGCTATCTTCTGCAAATCTTCGGCAAATTCGTATTTCATTTAAAATCTAATGTCTATTATTTTCTCGTGTCCTGTCCTTCCAAAATTTATATGGAAACTTTTTTCAGGAACTCCAAGATGTTTTGACAATAATTTTATCATTTCAATATTTGCCTTGTCATTTTCAGGCTCAGACTTTACATGAACAAGATATCTGTCTCCTCCAAAACTCTCAACGCTCTGTTTTGATGAATTAGGTTTCACCTTTACTCGGATTATCATAAGATAAAAATTAAATCATTAATTATAAAATTATCTGTCCCAGGGTTTTTTGTAAAATCTTCCAAGAGCATGATAAATTTCTGTTTCAGTTTTTCCTGCAATTCTTTTTGTTCCCTTAAAAAGTCCGTGCTGATTTAACTTGAAACCTTTTTTCTTTGCAACAACACGCAATCCTATTCCTGCTCCGAATTCACTTGAATAAGCAAGCAATGCCGCTCCCCATTCTTCAGAAGTTGTATAATACAATTCAACGTTAACTCCTTCAATTCTCCAACGGGATTTTTTCTCTCCGCCTTGTATAAATTTTCCTTTCTTTCGCATGAATTCTTCTAACTTTTCTAAATTTTTAGGAATAAGAACAATATCAATGTCAACAGGATTTTTTTCTTTTCTTCTGATGCTTCCAACAACTTCAATTCTTCTGCAATAAGGTTTGAGATAATTAGTTATTTTTTTAGAAAGCCCTATGACAAAATCGCCCTTTCTCGTCGTTACATATCTGCCTTTTTTAAGAACAATCCTCTTTTTTTCCACAATGTTTAATAATCATTTTAACTTATAAATTTTATTAAAAGATGGTCAATATAGAAATTATCAATATAAAAATTCTTAATGAAAAAGACAGGGAGATTGCTGGCAAACTTCTAGAAGAGTATCACAAAAAAATTCAGCGGCTTATAAAAAATCCTCTATTGTTAAAAGTGCATGTAAAAGAATATGACAAAGACGGAAAAAAGAGCAAGTACAGTCTTAATACAGAAGCAGTATTTGCAGGAAAAATGATAGAATCAAGTTCTTGGGATTATGATTTTGCTAGAGCAATTCATAAAGGAATGAAAAAAATAGAAAGCGAAATAGAAAAGAAATTTAAGGTTAGCAGACAGCAGTAATTATCTCCCAGTCACAATTTCCAAAGCATCTCTGTTTTTCAGTTTGTAATCTCTTCCAAGAATTTTTTTTGTCCTGGCGTCGATTCCTCTGTTAAAATTCTTTCCAAAATCAGTGTGAAGAAAAAAAGCAAAATCCAAGGCAGTTGAATTTGGCGGAAGTAAAAAGCAATCAGGCAGAACTCTTCCTTTGCTGTCAGCGAGTTTGCTTGCTCCTGCAGGAAAAATTGCAAGATAACCCAGTAATTCAAAAACTGCATAATTAAGAATCTCCTGAACTCCTGTTCCTGTTTCATATTCGTCAAGAATATTTTTTTTAATTTTTTCAAGAGCTTCTTTTTGTTTGTCCGTAAGATTTTTCCTGATTGCAAAATCTCTCTCGCCAGGAATATAATCAATGATTTCTCTTTTAGCAGCTTCTCTCAATGCAAGTTCAGAATCTGCAGAACATGGAACAATTATTTTTTCAGGAAATTTCTTTTTCAATTTTTCATAATTTTCTTTTCCGTTAGGAGTATCAATTTTATTAGCCGCAATAATCATTGGCTTGCTTGATTTTCTAAGCTCAGAAGCAAAAGCCATAAGCTGTGACTCTGTCCATCTGCTTGGCTGTGAAGAAAAATTAAGTTTTGACAATGCTCTTTTTACATGCTCTTCCTTGACTTTTAGTCCTGAAAACTGATTTACAACTGCCTTTGTGAAATCATCTCCTTCCATCTCTATTTTTCTTGCAAAACTTTTCCAGACTTTCATAAATATTCCCAAAAACCATTTGTCAAGTTCTTCTTCAAGAAAAATAACATCTTTTGTAACATCATAATTTTCTGTTTGCTTTCCTGTCTCATCAGTTGTTCCGGAAGCATCAACAATCTGGATAAAAACATCTGCCTGCCTCAAATCATCAAGAAACTGATTTCCAAGCCCTTTTCCCTCGCTGGCGCCTGGAACAAGCCCTGCTACGTCCATTAAGTCAATGGGCACAAATCTCTTGTGGTTTATGCAGAATCCGTGATTGGGATTGCACTGCGTGTTGAACTCCTTGTCAATGCAGTCAACTTTCACATAACCGATTCCGTGATTTGCTTTTATTGTAGTAAATGGATAAGAAGCTATTTCTACTTCTGCAAGAGTCGCTGCCTTGAAAAAAGTGCTCTTTCCTACAGAAGGTTTTCCGACAAGTCCTATTAGCATTTTATTATTTCAGATAAGGATTATTTAAATCTATTTTCTATGCCGTATAATCAGCAACGTGACAATTGAAATCGCTACAACCATTATTCCTAATATCAAAATGAAAACTATCAATGCAAAAGTATCTTCAGGAGTTCTTTCTAATATCTGAAAATGCGCGCTTGAAGGAGCAAGTCCTCCTGGATAAACGAGTTCTAATCCGACAATATATTCCCCGAGAGGAAGCAATCCAGTTGCAAAATTTCTTGTGAATTCTGTTCTTTCCTCTACAAGAAGAGTCTCACTTTGAGTCAGGTATATTTTCCCAGAATAATCTTTGATTACATAATTAAGAGTCACATCAAGTCTTTCCTGATCTCCAAGAGGAAGCAGTCCAACTTTTGTCTTAAGAACTCCTCCCTGAGAAACTCGATAGTCCTGATTCAATACAACAATGTTTGAGTCAAATAAGAGTAATTTTGTTTTTATATTCAGAACCACCAAAACTTCAACTCCTCCTACTAAAATTTTTCCTGTGAAAATTCCAGGTTCGTCAGGAGCTACAAAAGTAACATCAAAAGTTTTAGTTTCTTCGGGAGCAAGTGTTAATGAAGTTTCCCCCAGAATAACTTTCCCGCCCAAATCTCTTTGCGAAATAGAAACAGTTCTTGTAGAAGTTCCGTCATTAGTTACAGAGATTGTTTCTTTTTGATTTGTGTTAATTGCAAGTTTGATGTTAAATTGTCGCGGAACCACAGTTAATGGCACAGATGTTACTCCGCCTCCCCCGCCTGTTCCTCCGCCTGTATCTCCTCCTCCAGTTGCAGTGCAAACTCCTGCAGTACAAGTATATCCCGAAGTGCAAGTTCCGCAATTAAGAGTTCCTCCGCAGCCATCACTCCAGCTGTTACAATTATAGCTTCCAAGTTGCGAGCAAGTTTTTGGGAAGCAGGCAAAAAATCCTTCAATATCTCCTCCTGCATTTATAGCAATTTCTTCATCTCCTCCTGCATTTATCGCTAATACATCTGCTTTTATTGTGGGGAAAATAAATATGAAAATAAGGATAAGAAATATGCTCTTTTTTATCATAATAAATAAAAAGAATTTCTATTAATAAATTTAATTAAAATGATAGGATTAAGTTTTTCACTCGCAAAATTCAAATTTAAGTTAAGGAATGAGGGAAGCTATCTCGGGCTTATTTGGTATCTTCTTAATCCTCTGTTTTTTTTCACATTATTGTTTCTGATATTTAATGATAGAATAGGAAATGATATCCAGAATTATTCGTTATATTTGCTTATGGGAATAATAATGTTCAACTTTTTTCAGTCAATTACCTCAGAGTCGGCAACGGCAATTTTGAATAACAGGAATATTGTGAAATCCTTAAAGTTTCCTTTTGAATCCCTGATATTGTCAAATGTATTAAGAAATTTGTTTTCTCATATTTTTGAAATAATAGTATTAATTGTATTTCTTATAATCTCAGGAGTAAGTCCAATATGGGTGTTAATTTACCCGCTGATAATAATTCTTTTTTGTATTTTTATTTATGGGGTTTCTCTTGTTTTAGCGACTATAACTGTTTACATAGTTGATTTTGGAAATATATGGGCATTTATTACAAGCATATTGTGGTTTGCAACTCCTATATTTTACAGCATTGGCGGGCAGGCAAACTTATTCCTGTTAAATCTTTTTAATCCTATTTACTATTTTATAACCTTGGCGAGAGAAATTATAATCTACAACAGAATTCCGGAGCTGTGGCTTATTTCAGGGGCAGTAATGTATTCTTTGATTTCATTAACAGCGGGATTATTTTTGTTCAATACGTTTAAAAGAAAATTTGCTGAGAGAATTTAATGGAAAATATAATTGTAAAAAATTTATGGAAAAAGTTCTGCATAGGAATTAAAAAAGAACCGACTGCACTGGCAAGATTTGTATCCTCCTTTTCCGGAAAAGAACCAAGAAAAATTTTTTGGACATTGAAAGATATTTCTTTTAAAGTAAAACAGGGGGAAATAGTAGGGATAATTGGGAACAATGGTTCTGGAAAAAGCACGTTATTAAAAATTATTGCAGGCATTTACAATAAGAGCGGGGGAAAGGTTATAACAAAGGGGAAAGTTGTTTTTATCGGAACAGAGTTAGGATTAAACTTTTCCTTAAATGTTATTGACAATATTTTTCTTTCTTGTTCGCTGATGGGATTAAAAAAAGAAGAAATAAAAAAAAGAATTAAAGAGATAATATCTTTTGCCGAACTTGAAAATTTTGCGTATACAAAGCTGTATCAATTTTCTTCCGGGATGATTTTGCGCCTTGCTTTTTCAATTGCAGTTCACAGCGCCATAAATAATAAACCAGATATATTGCTGATTGATGAAATTCTTTCGGCAGGGGACCAGAATTTTGAAGAAAAATGTTTTGAAAAGATGAAAAAACTTAAACAAATGGGTTCCACAATTTTAATTGTCAGCCACGATTCATATGCAATACAAAGAAATTGCGACAGGATAATATGGATGGAAGATGGCAAAATCAAAAAAGAGGGAGGCATGGAAATAGCTTCAGAGTATTATGGAAAATACAAAAAAGATTTGAGAGATTGGTCATCTTGATATTTGATGACGCCATATTGAGTAACAGACAATGTTGCATTTTTCTCCAAGACAATATCTGAAATTTTTTTGATTTCGTAATGTCTGATATTTTTTCCCGTTCCATATTTCATCAAAAGAGTTATTGTATAAATTTCCCATAACATGTCTTCCCTGACAGCAGGAACAAACATCGCCATTTGCACGGATAATTGTCTGAATCCAGGGATAACCGCAGTCGTTTGTCAGAGGATTTGGGTTAAATGCTTCAGCAGATTCAGCAGTTTTTGAGATATATTTATCAATCGGCAGGCTGAAATCATTCCAGTTATTATTTTCTTCAATTATAGTGTCTCCGATTTTTGCAGGACAGGAAAATCTTATTTTATATTTGTCGGCGAGCTCTTTTCCCTTTTTAAAATAAAAAGCTGTCTTTTTTTCGTCATAAGTTAAATGCCTGTTTGATTTTTCCCCGAGGTTTACTGCCCCCAAAAAAATATCATTTATCCCATATTTTTTGGCAAATTCAATTATGTTCAAAATTTCCGGCAAAGTATCAACTGAAATGGCGCAGCTGATTCTTATATGAAATCTGTCATTTTTTCTGTGTTTGTATTTTTCTGCATATTTTTTCAGGTTAGTTTCAAATTGTTCAAAAGATGCTCCATTGCGGATCGTTTCATAAATTTCTTTTGTTGTAGATTCAAGGGAGATATTTACAAATACTCCCCGCTCATCAAGAAGGTTAAGAATTTCATCATTCAGAATAGTGCCATTAGTAAAAATTTTTGGAAGAAAAGAATATTTTTTTGTGTCATTAAAGAATTTTTTTAGATTTTTAGACAGTAATGGTTCGCCGAAATAAAAAAAATTGACTTCTTCAGCTTTTTTCATAAGAGGTTTTATCTTGTCAAATAAATCTTCAGGAAATTCTTTTTCCTGTGAAGAAAAAAGATGCCTGTCGCACATAATGCATTTTAGATTGCATTTTTGAGTTGGTTCGATATAAATTTTTATCGGATAAGATTTCAATTCTATTTTTTTCTGCTTGATTTCTTCAATGTTAAGTTTAGTATTTTCTTTCATTACCAATATTCAGCGCAGGTTCCAGCTTCAACAAATTTATTCATTCTTAAGTTAAAAAGTCTCATTAAATGTTCTATCAAATATCGGCTGGTTCTGTTAATAGGATTAATATAAATCATATTTATTTTTTTGTCAATATCCTGATAATGTTGGTTATAAAAAATTTTTTGTGAATAAAAAAAACGTTCAAAAGAGTTCCAAAAAAGATATTTTAACAGATTAAAAAATTTGGGATAAAAAGTTGGAACTGAAAAGTGTTTTTTTGGGAAAAATAGAGAATAATTTACTAAAAAGTTTAGGTAGGCGTTATAAAAAAGATTTTTATCAAAACATCCGGTTTTTATGAGACATTCTCTTTTAATTGCTATCCCTGAAAAAAATTCAAGAGTATTTGTTGTTTTTTTATCGAGAAAATAATCAAAATCAGATTTTAATTCGAAATTAATTATTTTTTCTATTGAAAGACTGTTAATCTCAGAAGCGCATATAAAAAAGATTATTTCTGAACTGGTAGAAAAAATAATATCATTATATCTGGAAATTAAGTTATTTCCTTCTTTTTTATATTTCTTAAAATTGATTCTTTTAAGTTTTGGAATAACAGTTACATCAAATAAAATTTTCAATTTTTCTAAACAGGAAATATTAGAATCTTTGTAGATAATTAAAAGTTTTTTATTTTCTGTCATCTTTTATTTTTTTAAGTTTATAATAGAGACGGGGGTTAATTTTTTTGATAAGAATTCCAATTTGCCCGATAAGCCTGTCCGGAGCATTTGCCAGGTAAACAGATATTTTTTTTGAAGTTCTGCAAGTATAGTCTGTTATTCTAAGATATAATGAATATCTAAAAATTTCAAATTTTGTAAATTTTCTCCCTTCAGGAATTTTGTTTAAATCAATAAACTCGGCTTTTTCCAGATTTCTTTTCCATTCATTATAAAAAATATTATCTTTTTCCGACGGAAGTTTAACCCTGTCTGAACTTCGGGCAAAATGGAGAATAATCCCTTTTTTGGGGAAATATTTTTGAAAATAATTAACACAGACATTGTAAACAGGAGGAAGATTAATCCATTTTTCATAAAAAAATAAATTGATGATTGGATCATCGCCTAAAGAAATATTTTTATATCTGTTAAAAAGAGAAAAAATTTTTTCAAAAGTGTCATCTTGTATTATGCTGGTGCTAAAAAACATCATAGCAGAGTTAAAGGGGCGCTTGTTTAGATTGTAATTTGCTGTTATTTCTTTTATCTCATCATTATTGTCTTCTGAATAAAAATGAAATTTTAATTTTTGCCCCAGCGGACTCGAACTTGCAATTCCTTTTATATCTGCAAGATTGTCTATCGATGCTCTGACAATAATATCAGCGTCGAGATAAATTATATTTTTCCATTTTTTGAATTCAGGGGTAAATAAATAAAACTTGTCAAATACAACAGGAGGGTAACTGCCAGTCATCTTGTCATAAAGAGGTTTGCATTTCTTGATTAAAATCCCCTTGTCACGAAACCATTTCAGATCTTTTTCAGGGATTTCATGAGCTAACAGCATATAATCTCCTTTCCAGCCAGCATTCCAGTAAACACTTGAAAATAATTGTTTTGCCTGTTCAACATAATTTCGGTCTGCAAGTGTCACAAGTAAATTTTCTTTGGTCATTTTCTGTCTTTTATTTTTTTCAGTTTATAATATAAGTTTGAATCTCTTTTTTTAATGGCTAATCCAATTTGTCCGATTAATCTGTTAATTTCTTGAAAAAAAGAAACGACAGGGAATTTTATTTTCAAAAAGAGATGATAAATTTGAATTTCTAACACTTCGGACTTTTTTGGAAAGATTTTTTTTAGGTCAATCAATTCAGCCTTTTCAAGATTTCTTTTCCATTCTTCATAAAAAGTATTTTCAGAGTCCCAGGGTTTTTGTCCTTTTTTTATGCCGGCAAAATGAAAAACGATTGCTTTCTTTGGAGGATATTCTAAAGCATAATTAATACATACATTGTATATCAGAGGAATTTTTGACCATTTTTTGTAAAAAAACAGATTAAGTATCGCCTGCTCTCCATAATGGCAGATTGAATTGTACTTAATTAATAAATTTTTTAGATGGTCAAAAGTATTATCATTAATTATATCTGTATTAAAAGACATTAAACCCGCATTAAATGAGACAGTGTTAAGATTATATTCTTTTTTCACTTCATCAAAAATTTTTAAATGGATGTTATTGAACTGGTTTTTCAAAGCACAAAGTTTTCCCATGTAAATTTCCGTAACAGCAGCGAATTTTTTAAATTTTGTAATATCCTCCAGGGAAGATCTTACAATAATATCAGCGTCGAGATAAACAACATTTTTCCATTTTTTGAATTCGGGGGTGAAAAGATAAAATTTAGTAACAACAATTCCAGGATGCCCGTCAGTTCCTATTGTTTTGTCATAAAGAGGCTTGCATTTCTTGATTAAAATTCCTCTATCCCGAAACCATTTCAGATCTTTTTCTGGAATTTCATGAGCTAACAGCATGTAATCTCCTTTCCAGCCAGCATTCCAGTAAACGCTTGAAAATAATTGTTTTGCCTGTTCAATGTAATTCCTGTCTGCAAGTGTTACAAGTAAATTTTGTTTCATTTTATTTTTTGAATGATTTTATTAAAAGAATTTCTAAAATTTTTAACTGCTTGTTCTTTAGTTGGAATTTTTTTGATAGATTTTTTTAATAAGTTTCTTACCTTTTTTTCGTTATTAAGAATGTACTTTATTTTATGATTAATTTCTTCAAAATTTTCAGGATTTTCCACAATAAAAGTTTTGTCAAATAAATAACTTACCCCAACTTCTTTGGAGATTATTGGAAAACATCCGCATAATGCAGATTCGAGCGGGGTGCATCCAAAAGGTTCATAATCAGGAATGTGAATAAAAAATTTGCACTGACTGTAAAATTTATCAATGTCATTTCTGTACCCGAGATATACAATCTTTTTATTTTTCTTCGCAATTTCTTTTATGTAATTTTTTTCAGCTCCCTCTCCGATAATAATAAATTTTTCAAAATAAAGGCATTGCATCCCAAATTGGACAATTCTTTTGATATTCTTATCTGGGTCTAACCTCCCGATATAGAGTCCATAATTTTTTCTCTTAATTTTTATTTTTTTAATTTGTTTTGGGTAAGGATTTACAATTTCAATTGGAACATCAGTATTTCTTGAGATATTTGTTTTATTTTTTTCTGAGATAGAGATTACAGCATCAATCTTTTGGAAAAAAAATCTCTGAAGTTTTTTAGCCGAGCTCTTATTTATATTATATTTATAAAAAGCCATATCCCCATCCAGATAAATAATTCTGATTTTTGGATTTCTTAATTTTAAAAAAGTTGCAAGATATAACGAGGAGCCTCCGTCTACTAATAAAATGTCTTCTTTAATATTTATAAAAAGACTGGATAGCAGGGAGATAAATGGATAAAAATAGCCAACAAAAGAAATTTTTTTGTGCAATTTGACAAACCAGTTGAGATTTGTAATCTTTATCTCTGCACCGATTGATTTTGCAAATTCGAGATGAACTTCGTGCGGGCTATGAGACAGGAATAAGGTTTTCATTTTGGAAAATTTTTCTCAATTTTTTTAATAAATTCCGAAGTATCAAATTCTTTGGCTCTTTTCAAACATTCTTTTTTATACTTTTCCGGATTTTCTCCGATTTTTTTTATTGCTTCTGCCAATTTTTCAGGATTGATGTTCTCAATTAAGATTCCAGTTTTTCCGTCGATGATTGTTTCTTTATATCCCCCCTCGTTTGCAGCAATTACTGGCTTTCCAGAAGCCATTGCCTCAACAGGAGTCATTCCGAAATCTTCATCTTTCGCAGTTGTGATAAAGCCCTTGCAATTTGAATATAACTCAGTTAATTTTTCAAAATCAACCCAGCTTAAAATCTCGACATTATCAGGTTTTATGCTCTCAATATATTTAACATATCTCTGGAAATGCTTAACTGATTTTTCATAACTACCTACAATGATTAATCTTTCTCTCGGGAGTTTTTTGAAAGCCTCAATCTGTATATCAACCCTTTTATGATTTAAAAGACGATTGACAGAAAGCCAATAATCTCCATTTTTTTTATAATGAAATTTATTTGTATAAATGGGGGGATGGATAACTTCTGCCTTGCGATTGAGAAATTTATCAAGCCGCCTTTTTGTATTCTCAGAATTACAGACAATATTATCAACTTTTTTTATGTATTTTTTATTTAAATAACGGTTATAAAAAACCCAAAAATCAAAAATTAGCCTGTTATGAAATGGGACTATGCTTTTTCTCACTTCTTCGTATAAATCCCATAATTCTCTTATTGGGGAATGCATATAATACAAATTTGGTTTGTTGTTAACTACTCCAGAAATAGCCCAATCACCAGAAATAATGTACAAATCATATTTTCTTTTCAGGTTTAATCTTCTGAATCTAAAAAGAGCTAATTGCTGTCTGAATGGAGCATCAAGAGGAATCTTCCCTACTGAAACTAGTTTCACGTCGTCAAAACCCATTTTTTTTATTTTTTCCCTGTCTATGTTTGTAGAATAAATATCGGCCTTTAACTCTCTTGCTAATGTTAGAGTTACCATTTCTGCACCTCCGATATTATCCATGTAATTATGAAAAATTGCTATTTTCATTTTACCATTAAAACAATCCCATAAGAGTATTTTTTAAAAATTATTGATAAGAAGATTGCAAAAGTTCGAATAAATTTTATTTTTAGAAAATTCTCATAAATTTTAGAATTAATCCATGAAAAATCCACATTGTATAATAAAGTATTTACAAATTTAGGTTTAGGAAAAATTTTGAATTTTTTAAAACCAGCTTTTCTGCCATATTTTATTAAGAGATTTGGAGGCATATCTTTTTCATTTACATTATATTTTCTTACAGCATTAATAGAATTTTTTGTATTTTTATGCCCTTTTCCAGGTTCAGAGAATATGCATACCCCTCCAAATTTTAAAGAGTTATAAGCATTTTTGATTGTCTTTTTCTCATTATCAGCATGATGTAAAGAATCAAAGAATATGACACAATCAAATTCATTATCAAAAGTTATATTTTCGTAATCACTTACAAAAAATTTTAGATTTTTTATTTTCTCTTCACTCTTTTTCATATTTGCATATTTGATCATATCGGGGGAGATATCAATTCCAATAACATCATATCCTCTCTTCGCCAAGAATCGGCTAGTCCAGCCAGTGCCACATCCAATATCTAATATCTTTTGAGGAGGTAATGGAAGTAGAGAAATAATTGCGGCAATTTCTGAAAGTAATCCCCCGCAACCTACATCAGAAAAGGGTTTTTCAACAGCATGTTTAATTCCCGCTTCTCCGATTTTTTTTAAATAATTAATTTCTCCTTCTTTAGTCATTCTCATTCAACAGAAAAAATAATTTAAATAAATATATATGTTAAATTTTAAGCAATAAAAACCCCAAATGTCTCCATCCATCTTTAAATCTCCTCAACTTTGATTTCCCAATTCTTTCTCTAAAATTTATATTTATTTCTTTTATTCTCAATCCATTTTCTTTTGCTCTTACCAATAACTCAGAAGAAAATTCCATTCCTGTCTTCTTTAATTCTAATGTTTTAAGCTTGTCTCTTTTAATGGCTATAAATCCTGTGCAGGATTCTCTTATTCTTAATCCTCTTAATCTCAGTAATTTGTTTATAAAAAAATTTCCAGTCCTGTTTAAAATAGGAAGAAGATTTTTGTTTAATCTGTTCCCAATAACCAAATCATTGTCTTCCAATTCATTCAAAAATCTTGGAATGTCATTAAAATCATAACTTCCGTCGCAATCAGCCATAATCACAAAATCCTTTTTGATATGTTTAAGTCCTTCCAAATAAGCATTTCCATATCCTTTTTTCCCTTCAAAAACACATTTGACTTTTTTTTGTTCTGCTACTTCTGAACTTTTGTCAGTAGAAGCATTATTTACAACAATTATCTCAGGATTAAAATCACTTTCTCTGCTTGCTTTTCTTATTTCATCTATGCAAAACCCGAGCGATTTTTCCTCATTAAAGCAGGGCATTATTATGTCTATTGATTTCATTTTACAACCTCGTAAATATAATCTTGATTATTATATATTTCGTTCATAAATTCGCATTTATCTAATTCAAATCTCGACAATATCAAATTAATGTCATATTGATTTATTAACTCCCATCTTCTCTCACAATCAGCAATCATGAATTCATTGAACACATAAGGATTCCCGTAGCCTTTTGTATCCTGGATAATTCCTACTGGCTTCACTCCGCAGCTGTATGCTTCATCGTAATTGCAGTTGTCTAATGCCACAGATAATTTGATGTTTGCAAGAATTGTTTTATCTTGGTAATTCTCAGTAATATAGGAAACTGCTTCTTTGTCATATTCATCAAATTTCTTTTCATCAATCAAAGAATAAGCCCGCTCTTCTTTCATATCATTTTTATCAGAACAGACAAAAGAAGGAGCAATATAATTTCCTTCCAGTGGAATTGGAGAGCATGGAAAATTTGTCTGGTTTATTATCACATATGAAACAGAAATCGGTGTCCTGCATACAATCTTTATTTCAAAATCTCCTTCGACAACATTAGTTTGTTTCCAGAAATGAAAAAACAGAACATTCCACGGTTCGTATGATTGATTTGTAACATTTAATTTATAATAGCCAAGATAGTTTTCTGTATCACATTTCTCCCGCCCAGAGCATTCAAATTCTCTCATAATGTCAATATTTTCAAGAGATTTATCTTCGATTGTAAAATTCTCTGTCTCTATGTCTGCAACACATTCAGCATTTCTCACAGGATTTCCTTGATTGTCAATAACACGGACATAAATTGTCGGCGGGACTATTCCGTCGGTGTGGGGAATATGCGTGTAAACATATAACCCAAAAGCTCCTGTTCCGATTAACAGATAAGGTATTGCTAAAATCAGAAAAATATTTTTCTTAATTTTTATCCCTGCACCGAATAATAAAATCCCGATAATCCCATAAGATATGAATACATACGCGCCAAGATGACTTGTTCCGCTTGCAAGACGGATAATTCCAAAAGCAATAAGAAGAAATGAAAAAATAATTTCAATAATCAAAATTTTATTTCCCTTTATTTTCATAGAATATTAAGAATTAAAGAGTTTAAAAAAACTTATCCTAACACCACTCATTTGCTCCCATCCTGCAAAGCGACTTCTTCATTGCACTCATTTCTTTCTCAACATTCCCAGTGTAAGATAATGCTATAAGAATTGGAATCTCACATTCACTGTTATATCTTGTATCACAGAAATCATAAGCAGCACCCAAAATCATACCGCCCATTTTTTTTATTCCATCTTTTTTCATTGCATATCCTGGCTTTGTTTCTGACAAGACAAGCAAATCTCCCGGATAAATTCCGCCGTTTTCATTAGAAACTTTTGTAGGAACAAATCCTGCAACTCCAACCTGCCATCCTTCGCTATCCTTAGCCCCGCCGATTATTAATTTTGCAGTTGAAGAGATTACTCCAACAGGAATATCTGTTTCTGAATTGTTACATTTAATTATAACTTGCCCATACCTCGGGTCAATACAGACAACATCTCCAAATTCTAATTCATCATGCTTGTATGCTTTTCCTGTGCAAGAAGTCCCATTCTTATTACATAATATATTATTTCTTCCTTCTATAGTAAGCATATTTTCAGCAACATCTCCGACAGTCCAGTAAGCCCCAGAAGTAGTGCTTCCCCCAGTTAAAAAAGCGTTAGCATCAACTTCAAGAGTTCCTGAAATATAAACATCATGTGAATCATTTATTTCTGCTCTCCCTTTTGTTCCTGTTCCAAACTGGTTCCATGCAAATGTGTCATCTGCATCTCCTGTTCTTATTGAACCGCCGAATGATGCTCGCCCAGATTCATTTATTTGCATTATTACGTTTCCTATACCACTTTTTGGAGTTGCACTTGATTGAAATGATAAAACGTCTCCTGTTCTATATATAGCAAAAGATTTTCCAAGAGTTGTATTTGAGAAATATAATGTTCCGCTTATTGATGGATTTGTAGCATCTCCAAGAAGTTCAATTCCATCATTAGCACCCGAGGTTTTTATTCCTAATGTAGTAGAAAAAGCACCAAGTGCAGATGTTTTTATACCAACACTTCCGCTGGTCCCATTTACATATAAAGTTCCAGAAACATTTAATTCAAGTATTCCTTCTCCAAAATATCCGCCTTTTGATATTTCCAGCCTCGCTGTAGGATTTAATAATAATGGTCCTATTCCAACATTTCCTGACTCAGTCATATACAATATTGGAGTCCCCGCCCCACTACCAGGAGTTGCTCCATAAGCAAATCCAAGCCGAGAGCCTGTTTTTACTATTCCAAAGGATTTACCAGAAGTTCCATTAGAGAAGAATAACTCGCCGCTATTTTCTCTATTAGCGCTATTAGCCGCCAGGTCAATTCCATTAGCCCCTGAACTGTTTATCATTAATGTCGTCGAGGGAGTGGTTACATTCCCAATCCCAACTTTACCATTTGAAGTAATTGTTATTCTCCCTATGTTATTTGTTTTCAAAACAAAATCATTATTGCTTATAGAACCTGCACTTGTGTAAAATCGGGTATCATATTCTTGTCCAAAAACAGAATCTAAACCTGAAAAGGTGTTTGTAAGTCTTACAGCATTTAAGTCGTCACTTGAAATATGCAGAGCATATCCATTAGCAATGAGTCCCCCAATCCTGGTTAGTCTGTCAGAAGTTGGAGTCCCAATTCCAACAAGTTCATTAGTTGAATCAACGTATAAAACTCCAGAAACATTCATTGCAGATGCATTATTTGCTATTTCTAATAAATATGCGGGGTTTGCTGTTCCTATTCCAACATTTCCAGAAGCAAAATCTCCTTGAATTAATGGATTAGCATTTAAGGCATCATCTCTTACAATAAATTGTCCATTTAGGGTATTTCCCTGTCCTGCTCTATATCCAAGAAAAACAGAATTATTTCCAATATTATTTTGTCCTGCCTGATAGCCAATAGCAGTAACATAATTTCCTGTATTTGAATTTCCTGCAAAAGCCCCTAATGCAATAGTATAATTTCCTATATTTAATTCCCCTGTATCATAACCTAAAGCAGTAAGATAATTCCCGCGATTACTATATCCTGCTTTGTAACCAAGAGCAAAAAGATTGTCTCCTACATTATTCAAACCTGCTTGGTAGCCAATTGCTGTAATATCATCTGCTGTATTTGAATAACCTGCTTGATAACCAATCATAGTGGAAAAATCCCCCCCATTATTATATCCGGCTTGAAATCCAACAGCCGTGAAAGTAATTCCAGTATTTCCAGAACCTGTTTGCACTCCAACAGAAGTAATTCCATCATAAGCTTGAAAATTATAAGAAGATATGTTTCCGGTTATATTAACATTCCCAACAACATTTAACTTTTCAGTTGGGCTTGTGGTTCCTATTCCTAAATCCCCCAAGAAATAATTATCTCCTACACCATCGGAATAAATATGCCCAGACAAATACAAATCTTTCCATCTCAAACTTGAACTGCCAATATCAAAAGTGTTATCCCACCCACTTAAAGGCAATAATGAACCGTTAATATTTATATTATTTACATTTATTGAAGAAATATTGTAAACAAAAAGGGATTGAGCATAAATATCTCCGTCTAAAATACTTACTCCTCCATTCAACCACCCATTATTAGTAGTCAATCCATAACTCCCAAGATTTAAATCAGCGTCGGCAATTATCCCGCTTGTTGTTGTGTTTTTTGCCTGAAAAGAATAAGGAGTTCTTGCAATTTTTGATGTGCTGATTAAAGCATTATTACGATAATAACAAAGCCAGTATTGTTCTGAAAAATTTAAGTTTACATTGTCAAGGTAATGAGAAATTATTCCTCTGTCATCTGTTGCCAAACTTGCAGCATCGGCATAAACAATATTTGAAGTAGCACAATCATCTGCTTTTGAAATGTTAAATCCGAAGTTAAAAGTTCCTGTTGCTATTCCTGAAGAATTTGTTACCTGAATATTCAAGTGCAGGGAATCTGAAACTGTTTCAGCGACGACAAAATTTATCAAAAAAATTGATACAATCAGAACTAACACCAACCCCTTTTTCATAAAGAGTTTAGTAATTAGATATTTATAAATTTATTTAGCGAATGAGCCTACACAGATTTGAACTGTGGACCCCCGCCTTTCTTAGTATTGAACTATGAAAACATGTTCCCTAACGGAACAAGCTCTTATAAGAGCGGTGCTCTAACCTGGCTGAGCTATAGGCTCCTAAAGTCTATAGCGAATTAATGTATTTTAAGCATTTCTACCATTGTAGTTTCTTTTCTAAAGAAACCCAGTGAGCTATAGGCTCGTTATAAATTCATTATTTCAGCATATTTAAAATTTCTTATTAAATATAATTAACAAGTTTTTTCTTAATTCCGTTTCTTTTTAGTTTGTCCAGTCCTTTTTTTTCAATTTGTCTTATTCTTTCTTTGCTCAAATTATATTTATCTCCAATATCCTTCAGAGTAAGCGGAGGTGCTCCGTTAAGTCCAAAACGGTCTTCTATAATCTTTACTTCTTTTTCACTTCCGACGGAATTTAATATTTCATTCAAACCTTGTTTTAAATCATTGTTTATCGCTGATTCTTCAGGTGTTGAATATTTGGTGTCTTCTATATTGTCTCTAATAAGAGAATCTGATTTTTCATAAATGGGCTCATCTATAGAAATCATTTCTTTTGAAATATTAAGGAGTTCGTTTATTGAAGATTCTTCCATACCAATGTCTCGTCCTAACTCTCCGATGTCATGATAATGTCCAGAATCCATACATTTGCCGATTTTATTTAATAAAAAAACTTTATTCATAGGAAGTCTTATTATTCTTGTTTTTTCTGCCATGTATTTTAGTATTGATTGTCTTATCCACCAGACAGCATAAGAAATAAAATGAAAACCTCGCTTGTAATCAAATTTGTCAACAGCAGTCATCAAACCGATATTCCCTTCGCTTATCAAATCTTCTAACGGAACTCCATTATTTTTATATCGTTTTGCTATATTGACAACAAAACGGAGATTTGATTCAATCATTTTTTTCTTTGCAGCATAGTCTCCTTTGATTGCTCTTTTTGCATAATATGTCTCTTCTTCTTCAGTCAAAAGAGGATATTGGTTTATTTCTTTAAGATAAATTTCCAGTACAGATTTTTCCCTTTCAATTTTGTTTTTCATAAAAAATCAATAAAGAAGATATTTAAAAATTAATGCCCCGTCCGGGATTCGAACCCGGGTTTCAGCCTTTCTTCATCTTCAGAGGAAGAATGTTGGTACTTCCTGTTCCTACATGAAAGGGCTGTGTCCTTGGCCTCTAGACTAACGGGGCAATCTCCGTTAGAAGTTAATTATTCAGAGAAAAAATAGTTTTTAAACGTAACTAATAGAGTGTTATAATCTAATTTTTTCAGCCCACTCAGAAATGATTGGAATTTCTTTTTCTTCCCCGCTCAAGGCATAAATCCAAGATAATGCCCAAAGTATGAAAGTCAGGACTCCCAAAGCAAAATTGATTATTCCGCCCATAACAGGGATAAAATCAAGAATAGGTTTAGCAATTCCAGCAACAGCTCCGACAATAAAAATAACAATGCTCAGTTTTGTATAATGCATTACATAATGGTCTTTTCTCTTAACAATCAATGCAATAATAAAACCAACCAGAGACAAGAAAGTCGCCAGCCATGCAAACAAAATTTTATCATCATTTTTTTTGCTCTTTTTCATGATATAAAATATATTTCAGAATTTATAAATCTTTTAATTTTTTAACCATATAACTATTTTCTAATTCATATCTCATTTTTCTGTAATATTCTCTGACACCAATTCCTGAAATAACTAAAATCTTTTTGCATTTTTTTTCTTGTGCAATTTTTTCTGCTTCTTCCATCAGCCATTTTCCTAAACCCATATGTTGACTTACTTTTCCTTCTTCACCAAGTTTCAAACTTTGTCCGTAAACATGAAGTTCTCTTATGATTGATTTCCCATTAGTAATTCTTAACCTAAGTAATCCAAATAAAATGTCATCATCATTTACAATTTCTAAAAAATATTCATCTCCGCCAGACGCTTTGTATTTTGTAATTTTCAGTTTAAGATTTTTATTAATTTCTTTTCCAGCAAAACCAATCTCTCTAAATCTAATTTCTTTAATTTCATTTTTATTTTTTCTCAATTTTTCTTCAACATCTTTTCTCAAGTCAATTCTTGTAGTTCCTGCAATTAAATAGTCAGGAGGAATTTCCCGCATCACTCTCATGACTCTGCAATATCTCGGAACAATCTTCAGCATTTCTGTTAATAATTTTTCAAGTTGTTCTTTTGTATAAGGCTTGTATTTTTTCTTCCAGTATTCGTCTTCAAGTTTGCTTCCTTTGATAACCTGGCAAGGATAAATTTTCAACTGGTCAGGCTTGAATCTTTCATCAGAAAATAATTTTTTGAACAACTGCAAATCTTTTTTTATGTTGCTTCCAGGAAGTCCTGGCATAATGTGATAACCGACTTTGAATCCTGCATTTTTCAATTCGCGCGTCGCATCAACAACATCTTTTACTGAATGTCCCCGTTTAATTAATTTGTAAATTTTATCGTCAGGCATTTGAACACCAAGTTCAACTCTTGTAACTCCAAATTCTCGCATTTGTTTAATATACTTAATACACTCATCTGGCCTTGTCTCCACGCAAAGAGCAACACATCTGTGTTTTGTTCTTTCATTTAATTTCTGTGCTTGTTCTAAAGTGTTGGATTTTTTTTCATTCAGAGCATCATAACATTTTTTTATAAATTCATACTGAAATTTTTTAGGATATTCTAGAAAAGTTCCGCCCATGATTATCAATTCAATCTTGTCTGTCGGATGGTTCATTACTTCAAATGCTTTTATTCTCGCCTTGACTTGCTTGTAAGAATCATATCCAACTTCAGAAGCTCTCATAACAACAGGACTCTTAGGAGTATAACTTTGGGGAACATCCAGCGACGGACAATAAAGACAAGTTCCATGTTCGCACTTTCTCGGAGGCAGCATAACGGCTACAGGCGTGATTCCTGAAATCGTCTTAGTCGGTTTCCTTACTTCATTTTTCTTCGGAGTTAACATATAAAAACAATTAAGAAACCCTATTTAAATTAAACGAGAATTATCTTCTTCTCTTTTTCTTATTTGGCTGGACAATAAAATAATAAATCAAAGCTCCGACAATTCCTGCAAATATAATAACAAGAAGCCATACAATTTTTTCGGTATCATTCTTGAATTTTCTTTTTACGCAATCAACAATCATTAATATCCAGAATACAAATGCGATAACAGATATTACTGCAGCTATCAATCCAAAAGCTAATCCTAAAATTCCAAATCCTAAAATAAAATCCATCATTGCCATCTTATTCTCCGTTATCTACATCCATGATAATATATAGAATTAGATTTTAAAAATCTATTTATCTGTTCTATTGCAAAAATACTTTTAAATTGAATAAACTAAACGAAATCATGGCTAAGTTAAAAATTGGTGTGATAGGAGGTTCTGGTTTGGAAAATCCCGAGATTCTTGAAAATTATAAACAAAAAGAAGTTGACACGCCTTTCGGAAAACCATCTTCTCCGTTGACAACAGGAAAAATTGGAAGCGTTGACGTTGTAATAATTTCCCGCCACGGAGTAAAGCACGAGATTCCACCGACGCAAGTAAATAATCGTGCAAATATTTTCGCGTTAAAAAATGAAGGATGCAAATATATAATTGCAACAACAGCAGTCGGTTCATTGCGGGAAGATATCAAGCGTGGAGATTTTGTAATTCTCGATCAGTTTATTGATTTCACAAAACAGAGGAAACTTTCTTTCTTCGAGCAGTTTGAATTTGGTCCGATTCACACGCCGATGCCAGAACCATTTGCAGAAGTTGTTCGAAAAAAATTAATTGAATCCTGTCATAAATTAGGACATGCTTATCACGAAAAAGGAACTGTTGTTACAATTGAAGGTCCGAGATTTTCAACAAAAGCAGAAAGCAAAATGTTTCAGCAATGGGGCGCAGATGTAATTAATATGTCAATTGCGCCCGAAGCAATTCTCGCGAACGAGGCAGAAGTTCCTTACGGAGTTATCGCAATGTCAACGGATTACGACTGCTGGAAAGAAGATGAGGAGCCTGCAAGCTGGGAAGTTATTAGAATGGTTATGAGGGAAAATGTTGAGAGAGTTAAACAGGTTTTGCTTAAAGTTATTTTATCTTTCTCAAGAGATGAAGAAATAAGAAAATTAAAAGACAGCATAAGAACAATTCCAAATTTCCCAAAGCAGGGAATTATGTTCAGAGATATTACAACTTTATTGAAAGATAAAGATTCTCTGAAAAAATTAATTGACATTCTTTATGACAGATACAAAGATTTCCAGATAGATGCTGTTGCAGGAATTGAATCAAGAGGATTTGTTCTCGCAGGAATGCTCGCTGGGAGATTAGGAACAGGATTAGTTCTTATCAGAAAACCGGGAAAACTTCCTGCTGAAACAATTTCAGAAGCATATAATTTGGAATACGGAGTTGACAGCGTTGAGATTCACAAAGATTCAATCTCCCCACACCAAAAAATTCTTCTTGTCGATGATTTGATTGCAACAGGCGGAACAGCACTTGCATCCTGCAAATTAATTAATCAATTACAAGGGGAAATTATTGAATGCTGTTTCCCGATAGAACTTCCAGAGCTCAAAGGAAAAGAAAAATTAGAGCAAGCAAATCAAAAAGTTTTCACGCTGATGAAGTTTGGGGGAGGGGAATAAATTATTCTCCGCCAAATAATTTCTTGAACCAGTTAATGATACTATTAATTAAATTCTCCTCTTCAGATATTCCAATTTTCTGTTTATTATATTTATCTAAATATACTCTTTCTAATTCTTCTTTAGTACAAATATTCCCATCTATCTCATAACCCCCTTCATCAATACATTCCCTATCTTCATTTCCCATAATACTTTCATCTGCTTTTGAATCAATTAATCTCGCTCTTTTCTGATCAAATGAAACATCATAACCTATAAGACTGGTCCCTGTATCATAAATATCTACTGCCCCAAATCGATGAAGAATTTCATGAACCATTGCATGCCAACCTGTTTTATCATAAAATGGAATTCCTCCGATTGTATCACAAAGAATTAACCCCCCAGATTTAATAGAATTCTCTACCATTATTAAATTAGAGTATCCCCCAATTACTCCTGCTATTCCTTGGCATCTGTATTTTAAGTTAATATCACTTTCATCCGGAAGAATCTGCCCAAACTTCCCAAAAATTAAAAACACCCCATCATAATCATCAAAGTTAATTGACAATTTATTACTAATCTCTTCACTTAATCCCAAATTGTCTATGTCAAGAAATGAAGAAGTTCCACAATCTACACTAACAAGATAATTCTTAGTTAAAGGGCTGGAAACACATCTTCCGCTTATCTCATTACAAAATTGTCCTTCATCACACCCACAGAGAGTACAATCTAAAACAAGATTTCCCGTTGAACCATCGCATATGAAAGGTTTAAACTGACTATTACATTCTCCAGGAAGAGTCACAGAATCTCCAAAAGAACAAACAAGATTTCCCTCCCCCATTTCTGGTTTTTGTATTTGTTCAATCTTGCATTTAGGACAATCAGAGACTTCTATCTTCTCACAATCTAAATCCATACTATCACCACAAAAGCTAGATCCTGGTAATCGAATATAATTAAATAAGTCTCCACTATAAAAACACTTTATTCCTGCTGTAGCAGGATTCCAACAAAAAAGATTTGTTTGGACTTCACCAAGAATATCTATGGAAGGATCCACTTTGTCATTAGTAACATCTTTAATAAAGTTAACAACTTTTGAATCAATTATTTCAAATTCATTCTTCCAATTTGGATTATATGTAGATGCATCATCGTATACATAAACCAATCCTAATTTATAATTGGTATTATCCAAAATGCATTTATTATTGATGCAAGAATGATGCTCTGAACAATCAGCGTTACTAAAGCACATATTCCACCCCTGACCAGAAAAAATAAGATAATTAGATACATTTTTTGTTACCCCATTTATATCTTCAGCATATAATCCCAATTCATACATTTCATCTGTCAAAGAATCAGGATCAAAAGTTCCTTCAAATAAATACAAACCTCCCCCCTCTGCTTTTATTAATTCAAATTTCTGTACAATAATTCCATTAGAATCGGTGATATAAGCATAAGCATTAGAAATTCGAGAGTTAAAAAATTCATCTTCACAATTATATAAACCATATCCCTCTTGAAATGGAATATCTCCTGTTTTAAAACAACCAATTGTTATTGTCATTGTTGAATCCCAAAGATGAAATTGCCCCCCACTAAATTCAACAGTATAATCTTTCATACAAATCCCATCTTTACAGATATCTGTACCCTCACAACTCCCACAATTTTTTTCTTCACCACAATTATTTATTTTAGTCCCACAAACAGAACTACCACAAGTTTCTGCAAGTGTTTCAGGAATGCAATTCTCTGGAACACAAATTCCATTAGTGCAGGTTTCCACAGCCCCAGTGCAACTTCCACAACTTCCACCACAGCCATTATCACCACATTTTTTTCCAGTACAGTCAGGAACACATCCTAAACAAATCCCATCTCCACAACCGCTAGGACATTTAAAAAAATCAGTATTTACTTTTCCATCTTCTTGGCAATAACGTTCAAGTATATAACCTGCCCATTTTCCTGTTCCGCAAATATCTTGATAAGAATTATAATTTAAACTATTATCATATCCCCACACCGTTCCTTTTACATAATAATTTTTTCCATTATCAGAATCAGTACAAATCTCATTTTCACAATTTTCATCTATCTTTCCATCACAATTATCATCAATGTGATTATTACAAATCTCTAAAGCACCAGGATGTACACTAGGATTATTATCATTACAGTCATTATTACATATTGAATAGCTATCTTTATCAGAATCCATGCATTCTGCTATACAAGCACCATCTTTACATCCTTTTGGACAATTGTAAAATTTTACTTTTATGTTACTGTTATCACAATAAAATTCAGATAAGCTGTTAATACATGATTCAGAAACACAACCCTGTTCAGTTGCACAAGAATCATAAGTTTTTGTTGCCCCATCATCAATAGTGACATAACTTTTTTTAAAATAATCATCTGATGAGTCACTATCATAACATATAGGAGTTTTTGTTAAACAAGTTCCTTGAGAACATCCATTTTCACATTCATGTGTTTCAGCTAAAATTCTGCCATTGTCACAATAAACTTCCTTAAGAACATTTCCAAGAACACCGCCACACTCATCATTGTCATATGCAGTATTAATTCCATCAGAACTTTCTGCTTCTCCGTAAACAAAATAATCTTTTCCACCATCAGAATCAGTACAAGTTGGAGTTACAACTCTCCCAGTAATCTTATTCCAAAAATCAGAAAAAGAAAATGCAGAAATAAGAGAGGATGATAAAATTAAAATCAAACTTAAACAAATAATAAATGTCAAACTCTTTTTCATTCTTATTATAATCAAATAAAACTTTAAAAATTTTTCCTAAAAAAAAGAGGTGATACCTAATTTTCCTTTTCCTCGGGAGGGCGGGTGGGGAAAAGTTTTCTCGCTGATGAAATTTATGGAAGGGGAAAATTAATTTTTTAATATTAATTCATAACCATTCACAAGATATAGCAATCATGCTTATTTCTTTTTGGTTAAATCTTTTTTTTAAAACTTCCTTATATTTTTTTAATTCGTCTCTCATAGTCTCAGAATCATCAATGTTACACTTTGGTCATCATATCTTACTCTATCTTCCAGACATATCCATGAGCCTTTGACTGGCGTAAAATTAGTGCTTACTCCTCCTGCTATCTTTAATAATTCTTCATAAGTCTTATGAAAAGTATATTCTGGAATTTTCTTTCCAATTTCTTCTTTTCCTTCAGGATTATAAGTTAAAGGTAATAGAATTTCAACTTTCAATTTATTCATCTTTTAACTTGAGTAAATCATAAGATACTTCATTCTTAGTTAGAAGTTCAAGAAATCTTTTTTCAACAATGAATTCATCTTCTTTTTCAGAATAAGTATTACCATTTGTCATAAGAAGATAAAATCCTTTTGCTTTATTTTCCTTAGAATGATTAATTCTTATTCTTGTATATTGTTTTTCTTTTTCCATTGTAACTCCTTCCTCCATATCAAATAATCCATTTTGGGGTTTAAAAAAATTTGGGTATAACGAAAAATAGTCTCTTTTTCTCATATAGTTAATTATACTTCTTTTTTTAAATATCTTTGTTTTCTAAAATTTACTTATATCCAATTTATCAATTCTTTCCCTCGGGGTGGGCGAGCGATTTCGCGAATGCGGGCAATAATTTTCAGCAATGAGCAAGGTCGCGAGTAGGGGAAAGTGGGGGGCTCGAGTAGGGGGAATAAGTCGCGAGTAGGGCGGGAACTAGAAACATTTATATATCAATTGATATACTGATAATTATGGCAATTTTACAGAAAAAAGCAGAAAATATTTTTGCAAGAAGTCCTACACTAAGCACAGTATTAATGATAGAAAAAACTATTGAAAAGTATAGTGGGGAATTAAACAAGACAGAAATGTGGAAAAAACTCCCAAAAAAAGTGATGTGGCAGACATATCTTATAGTCTTAGATTACTTAGAAAATATTAATAAAATTGGATTTGACAGAAACGGAATAATCGTTTATATATGGTCTCCAGAAGCAGCAAAAATACTTATGAAAAGACCGATAATAAAATTATGATAAAAAAATCTTCTGTAACTTTTGCTAATGAAGAGCTAGAAAAAACATTTAATCAGTTAAAAGAAGACGAAGAGATTAAAAAATGGATTATTAGGTCTATAAAGGATATAGAGGAAAATGCATTTTGTGGAATAAGAATACCAAAAAGATTAATCCCAAAAGAATACATTCAAAGATATAAAATTAATAATTTATGGAAATATGATTTACCAGGTGGATGGAGATTAATTTATTCTATAACTACCCCTAATAAAGTAGAAATTTTATGTGCAATCCTCGAATGGTTTGATCACAAAAATTACGAAAGAAAGTTTAACTATTAAAATGAATCAGCACCAAGTCTGGAATGCAATTGCCCCCGAATGGAACGAATTCAAAATAAATCCTGCCCATCATGTTGAAGAATTTCTCAAAGGCAAAAAAGGAAATATTTTGGATTTAGGTTCTGGCTCAGGACGGCATCTTCAAAAAATTCCCAAGGGAAAAATGTATCTCGTAGATTTCTCTGAAAAAATGATTGAACTTGCAAAAGAAAAAGCAAAGAAGAAAAAGATAGATGCTGAATTTGTCGTAGCGGAATTAGGAAAACTGCCTTTTGAAAAAGATTTTTTTGACTCTGCAATTTTCATTGCGGCTTTGCATTGCATTGAAGGAGAAGCAAACAGAAAAAAAGCAGTGAAAGAACTATTCAGAGTTTTGAAAAAAGGCGCGCAGGTTGAAGTCGGAGTTTGGAATAAAAATTCAAAAAAGTTTCACAATGCAAAAAGCAAGGAACGTTTTGTAAAATGGCGCGACAAAGGTTCAAGATATTATTATTTATACGACGCTGATGAAATTTACAAATTATTTGAAAAAGCAGGATTCAAAATTGTTTTCAAAGAAGCCCCCAAGCAAATGATTATTTTTGTTGCTGAGAAATAATTTTTTCTTTTATCTCATCAGATAATTCATACTTCTTAGGATCATAAAGACTTGCGGGGATTACCCAAGGAGGTAATATTCCCCTCGCTGCACTGATTTCGTATGCTCTTTTTTTTGAATAACTATAGGCAATTACTTTTTTATCAGGTGTAATAGCTAAAAAATCATTAGGTTTCCACGGCAGTTCAACTTCTTTTTCTATAGACATATTTTTATCAATCAAAATATTCTTTTTAAGAATTATTGTATTGAAAAAGAGGTGATAACAATTCCTTTCCTAAGGGTGGGCGAGAGTTTTCACGAGTGCCAGCAAATGTTAATCGCAACGAGTGAGGGCTCGAGTAGGGGGAATACTACTTCCCCTTTTTCGGAATAATCTTTATCATATCAAAAAGCGACTTCTTTTCAAAATCAATTATCTGATTATCATAAACATCAATATTAACTTTCAGCAAGCCAAGTCCGGAAAGAAAAATAGTTCCTAATAAGATATCTTTTCCCTCTAAATTCTGAAGTGAAAAAATCATTTTCTGAATTTTGCTTTTTATTCCCTCGAGTTCCATTTCTATTGCAATTTTTTCTTTAATCTTGTCAAAATCAAAATATTTTTTCAGCAAGACTTTTGCTAAAATCTTTTCTTCATAATTTCTTTCAAGTTCAACAAATTTCCCATCTTCTATCTGAAAACTAAAAGTTTTCTTGGTTGCAGAAACATAAAAATCAAAATGATATTTGTTTTCAGAATCATTTTCAGAATTAATATCAAAAAAACCAGAACACAAATATGCAGTAGGATTTTTTTCAATGAATCTTTTGTATTCATCAGAAGCTTCAAGTTTTTCAATTAAAATTTGCGAAATCATATTATCTTTCTCTTTATTTTATCTATTTCCTGATAAATAAGAAAAGCAAGTTTTTCAGCGCCTTCGTCAGGATTATGGGGAATCTGAAACCTGAAAGAATAATTTTCCTTTCCATAACCGCGGGCTTCTACAGAATAAACATAATTTTTTTCGTCTACAACCATTTCCCTTCGGACAGCAATTGCATGAGCAATTTTTTCCCTATTAATTTTTATTTCCAGACTTAGCATTATTTTCTTTCCTCAATTTCTTCTTTAATTTTTTTCACAAAATCGTCAATTTTCATTAATTCTATTTTTCCACTCCCCTTGATTCTAACTGCAATGGTTTTTTCTTTTTCTTCTTTGTCTCCAACGACGATTATGTAAGGAACCCTCATAATTTCTGCGTCCTTGACTTTTGACTGGACAGTTGTCTGGGTGAAATCAGCGTCGATTCTGACATTAGGAATTTCTTCTCCAATTTTCTGTATTATTTTTTTAGCATAATCAAGATTTCTATCAGTAAAACTCAAGACTCTAACCTGAATCGGAGCCAACCAAGTAGGCAGTCTTCCGTTAAGATGTTCAAGTAGTATTCCAATAAATCTTTCTAAGGCTCCATAAACAACTCGGTGAAGCATTATTGGGCGTTTTCTCTTGTTATCTTTATCTGTGTATTCCAGTTCAAATCTTTCAGGCATTGCAAAATCAAGTTGTATTGTTGCGCATTGCCAAGTTCTTCCCAAGCTATCTTTAATATGAAAATCAATCTTCGGCCCGTAAAATGCGCCATCGCCTTTGTTAATCTTGAACTTCATTTTTTTCTTTTTCAAGACATCAGATAAAATTTTTTCTGCTTTATCCCAAAGTTTCTCGTCGCCAATTCTTTTTTCAGGACGTGTCGAAAGTTCAACAGTGTATTCAAATCCAAATTTTTTATAAACACTATCAATTAAATCCATAACCCCTCCAATCTCATCTTCAAGCTGAGGTTCAGTGCAAAAGATATGTGCATCATCTTGCATAAACTGGATAACTCTAAAAAGTCCTGCCAGAACTCCTGATAATTCCTGTCTGTGCACAACACCAAGTTCCCCAACTCTCAACGGAAGTTCCTTGTAACTCTTAGGTCTGTTTTTGTAAACAAGCATTCCACCAGGACAATTCATTGGCTTCACAGCAAAATTTCTTTTTTCATATTCCGTAAGGAAAATATTTTCCTTGTATTTTTCCCAATGTCCGGAAATCTGCCACAGTCTCTTGTCCATAATCTGTGGAGTTGAAATTTCCTGATACCCAGATTTTCTGTGAATTTCCCTCCAGAAATTAATAAGTTCATTTCTTATTATCAAACCATTATTGTGCCAGAAAACCATTCCAGGTGCAACTTCTGAAAAAGAGAATAAATCCATCTGCTGTCCGAGAATTCTATGGTCATTATCTTTCAGTTTTGAAGTGTCCAGTTTTGTCTTTGAAATTTCATTAAGCAAAGATTTAGCGTCATATTTTTCTTCTTTGATAGATGCTTTCCCTCCCTCATCAATTTTTATCTCTCTCGACAATTCAGAAAGAGGATGTCCCTTGACTTTAAGTTCAAGTTCTTTATAATATCCAAATGGCGCTCTCACAACGCTGAAACTTTTTTTTAGTTCTTTTTCTGCTTCATCCATTATTTCAATTGCATGTTCAGGAGAAGCCAAGTCCTTTGACAAATGAGCATAAGGATAAAAAACAACTTTCTCTGTCTTCACCTGTTTCGCAACATCCTTAACATTCTCAACAAGTTTTGCAACAATTTTTTTCGTATCAGAATCAGTTTTCTCAACAGCAGTCATCACAACCAAAGCTTCCTTGACAATTTTTTCTTCTTTTTCTTTTTCAGAAAGTTCCCCAATACTTTTCAGTGCTTTTTTCAGGGGCTTAAACTTTACAAAATCCACGTGCAAAAACAAAATCTTCATAGATAATCTAAAAGAAAGGATTTTATAAAATTAATGATATTCCATTATTAGAAGGTTTTAAAAATCATTTTTAGTCTGATATTTTATGGTAAAAAAATTATTATGCACATTAGTTCTTGCAGCAGCAGGACTTTTTGCTCCGATGAAAGCAAATGTTAGTGGATACGCTAAATCAGTGCAGTCAGAAGATTTTTATGAAATAAGTGAAAAAATTTTCAGGGAAAAAGAAGTTAAAATGGTAATGAAAAAAATTGAAGAAAAATATTGGGAAAAAGACAGGATTTGGCAAATTATAAGTTCATATTATTCCGAATCAGAAATGCCAGAATATATTTCAAAAAGATTTATCAGAACTTTGATAAGAATTGAATCAACAGATGTTCCGACAGCAAAAAGCTGGTGCGGTGCAAGAGGGCTTGGGCAAATTATGAAAGGCACTTGGTATGGTTTTGAAAAAGAAAATTTTGAAGAGAATGCTTTCCTTCCTGAAAAGAATATCAAAGTAATGATAAAATGCTTGAAGTCAGCAGATAATTTTTACAGGCAAAATCATTCAAACTGGGATAAGATTGCATATAATGAAAAGATGGATATAATCGCAGCAGGTTATAATATGGGGCCTTACGGAGCAAAAAAAGTAAACTGGGATATCAGCAAAATGCCGAAAGAAACTCAGGGATATATTCCGACAATGAATAAAGTTTTTAGAAAAATTATTCCTGCAGATTAACTTAACAAGAACTTATTAATTTGCTTCTTTGCTAATTCCCTTTTCTTTTGATGTTCCTTAAGGAAAGAATTTATTTTTTCAATTAAAATCATTTTTAATTCAGAAGTTAACAGTTTTCCACTTTTGTAATCATCGTGAATTTTTTGTAACTTTTTGTCGTCGGGTTCAAAGAAAAATTTCAGATATTGAAAAGAAACATCAACGTCAGGATTTCCGCCTTTTTTTCTGTGTTCTTCCAAAGTGTCTCTTCCGCCTGAAAAAGCATATTTTTTTATTTTTGTTTCAACTTCTTTCGGAGAATCTGTGAGAGCAATAAAAGAATTCGCATCAGATGAAGACATTTTTCCTCCAGAAAGTCCAGGCATGAATAAATGATAAGTTGAACTTATTTGTTCAAAATTAAAATCTTTAATTCTTTTTGAAATATCTCTCGCCAATCTTATATGAGGATCCTGGTCAATTCCTACAGGAACAATCACAGGGCATTTTTTTTCAAATTCAGGAAGTTGTGAATGAAGCATGTCAGATGCTTGAAGCAAAGCTGAAACCATCTTTCCAGGGCTTATTTCTCCATAAACTGCCTTGAATTCATTGAACGTTGCATATCTTGCAAGAAGATTTTGAAGACGATAATATGCATTTGATTTCTCAGAATTTTTGCTTCTCTCGCTCTGAAAATAAATTTCACAATTCTTAAGTTCAAGTCCTAAAGCAATATAATTTGTAATATATTGTTCAACTGCGATTTTTCTGCTATCTTCCAGACTTTGTCCTCGAGCATTATAAGCTTCCAAATCAGCGACGGCAATGTAAATTTTCGCTCCAAGTTTCTGGTAAAAAATCATTTGTTGCGCAAGTATCATATGTCCAAGATGAAATTTTCCTGTCGGCATAAGTCCTGTCATCATGACAAATTTTTTCTTGTTTTTTATCACATCAAGAATTTTCGGAATATCCCTGTGTGCAAAAACAATTTTTCTTCTAAACAAGATATTTTTCTCAAAAATTTCAGGCAGTTGTTTTAATGGAGAAACTCCAAACTCTTTAATCAATTTCTCATAATCAATATCCCCGCTTACTTCCCACGGATTAACCACACTATTTTTCATATTGTTTTAAGGAATAATTTATTTTTAAAGTTGTCTGATAAAAACAGATAATATTTATAAAGAATAATCTGCTATTTTTTACAAGGGAAAATGAAAAGGGGAATAACAATTTTAGTCTTGATAATATCGCTGATTTCTTTCAGTTCAGCAGAGATAATTTTCATACAGCCATTAGATTCTGCTTACAATTTAGGAGACAGCATTTCTGTGCCTGTGACAATAAAAACATTAAGCGAAGTTTCGGGGATTTTCCAGATGAATCTGATATGCAATGCAACAGAAACAAATTTTTACACGACAGGAATTAAATTAAAAGCAGGGGAAGAAATAAGTTTAGTAGACCCAAATTTAGTTTTAATAAGAGGGATAATCAGCAGCAATAAGGGAGAATGCAGGATAAAAGCAATTCTTAATTCAGAATCTGTACTAACTAGCACTTTCAAAATCTCTGACTCTTTAGTCATTTCAGGAAACTTGGAAAAAACAGAATTTGATGCAGGAGAAGGAGTTTTGATAACAGGAAAAGTAACAAGAGAAACAGGAGAAAACTCTAACGGGTTTATCGAGGTAAATGTCCTGACAAGTGATGTGAATCAGCAGATAAGTCAAATTGGAACAATCACCGACGGAAGTTTCAGTGTAAATCTTTCTCTTCCTGCAGATTTGAAAGCACAAAATTATTTTATTGAAGTTAAGGCTTATGAAAAAGACAGCGAGGGAGTGATAACAAATAATGGAGTTTCTCAGTATAGTATTTATGTAAAGCAAGTTCCTACAAATCTTGAACTTGTTTTGGGAGAAAAAGAAATAATGCCTGGAACTTCTTTAATAATAAATGCAATTTTGCATGACCAAACAGGGGAGCCTATTAATTCAACCATTTTTATAACAGTGAAAGATTCTACCGAAAAAATAATTGAACAGAAAGAAATGAACATTGGAGAAATTTTTGCACTCCCAATAAAATCAAATCAGCCCCCCGAAGAATGGATAATTGATGCAGTCTCAAGTGAGTTAACAAGCGAAGAAAAATTCAGGATAAAAGAAAATATGGAAGCAGATATTCAGATAATTAACAAGACAATTGTTGTTACAAATATTGGAAATGTTCTTTACAATAAAACTATTTTAGTAAGAGTTGGCGATTCCCCCTTGAATATCGAAGTTGCATTGGAAGTTGGAGAAAGCAAGAAATATGTTGTAAACGCCCCTGATGGAGAATATAATGTAAGAATTTCCGAGGGAGATAAAGAAGTTAATGAAATAATGAGTCTGACAGGAAAAACTATTGGAATAAAAGAAGCCTCAGGATTTTCGTTTGGAGTTGCCTTCTGGATTTTATTAATTTTGGTTCTTGGATTTGTTGCATTCTTCTTTTTTAAGAAAATATATCAAAAACCTTTTTTCGGAAGGATGCATAAAGAAAAAGGAGAAAGATTCAAGCCAATGGCTATTGGAGAAGGCATGAAAATGATTCCAAAAACAGGAAGCAGGGCAGAATTATCCTTGTCAATAAAAGAAGGAGAGAAACAGGATGCAAGTGTTGTATGCCTTAAGATAAAAGACTTGAAGGATATGCATTCAAGAAAAAGCAGGGTTTCAGAAACTATACAGAAGATAATTGAAATGGCAGAGGACAATAAGGCAGTTATCTATGAAAACCAGAATTATATTTTCTTTATACTCACTCCAGTGAGAACAAGAACTTTAAAGAATGAAAAAGCAGCATTGGACTTGGCAGAAAAAATAAAATATCTTCTCGAAGAGCATAACAGAATGTTTAATCAAAAAGTTGAGTTTGGAATTTCATTAAATTACGGCGCAATTGTCGGAAAGCAGGAAGGAGATTTATTCAAGTTCATGAGCATGGGTTCCCTTGTTACAGCATCAAAAAAAATTGCATATCTTGCAACAGAAGAAATTTTGCTAAGCGATAAAATAAATGATTTATTAAGATTGCATACAAGAACAGAAAAAAGCATTAGAGATGGAGTTCCTGTTTTTTCTATAAAAGAAATCAAGAAAGACACCGACGAGGCAACAAAGAAATTTATCAGCAGGTTTATGGAAAGACAAAAGAGAAGAGAAGATTAATTAATTTTAGAAATCTCCAGCAAACTATTTACAACAGCACGCTTGACTTCAGGATGTTTTATTTCAAATTCATCTAAAAAATTTTCAATCTTGTTTTTTCCTTTTTTTATATCTCTGCTAAATCCTAACTTTTTCAGTCTTGCATAAAGCAAGATTTCCTCGTCGAGAAAAAGGTAAAGTGGCTTGATTATATTTTTTTCAACAGGTAAATTTTTGCTAAGTTCAGAAGATTTTCCCTTGATTAAAATATTTAATATGTCTTCTGACTCAGAATCAATAGAAGAGTCAACAGCGATTTTATTTGCTTTATTATTAGGAAGTCTTACCAGTTCAAAATTATATTTCTCGCTTGCAAATTTAAGCAAGTTTTCCAGAACAATTCCTTTGAAATCATTGCTCTTTTTGTATCCAATAATATCTCCGTTTTTAACCATGTTAAATTTTCTAAGAGTATAAAGAAATTTTTTATTAAAGTAGTTTACAAAACATCTTGCGCAAAGCTTTCGCTTATTGGTGAATTCATAAACAGGTTTTTTCTCGCATAATTTGCACATTATAATCGAAGAAAAAACGATTATTTAATATTTTCTTTTTACAGACTTCTTTTTTGATTGAATATTTTTTGCAGGCTGTTTCCCTTTTATCTCAGGCTTCTTTTTGAATTTGGAAATAATTTCCTGAATTTTAAATCCAATTTTGAAGATTTTTGATATAATTCCTATGGCTAACAAAATAATTCCAGCAATAAAAATTATTGCGGATACAGAAAATGCTTCAGAGAAAAAAATTCCCAAAAGTTTGAATAGCATTTTATCCGAGAGTAAAGTCATGACAGAATCTAATCCGACGAATATGAGAGAAGAAATTATCATCAGACTCCCTGCAATGATAAAAGTATTTGTTTTTTTCTCAATGAAAAAGAATAATCCTGCTGTCAAGACAAAAGAGATTAAAAGGAAAAAATAAAATTTACTATTCAGATAAATATATGCTCCTTCTGAAATAAGAAAGAAAGGAGATTCTTTCAGGCAGTCAAAAAAACTGCAGTCATATTTTGTATAATAAACATCATAAATTAAACTCTTAACAGCTTCCTGAACCATTGCATCTTTTCCCTCGGAAACAGAACTGCAGGGAATATCAAAAGTGGAATTGCTGTCTCTAAAAACATAATTCTGCCCGGGATTATTAGCGCAATATAACTGGATTAAATTATAATTTTCGTCGATTGCAGAAGTTGCATTAACATCATCTTGCAAAAAATCCACAAAAATTAGGGGTGCTGATTCTTTAATATTATCATAAGTTAAAGATGAACTTGAAACAGCAAAAAATACCATAGATAGTAAAGATAAAAATAATAAAACTGATATGATTACTACAAGAAATCCCCTTATTATCCCCATAGAAAAATAAGGGAAAAGAGATTTATAAAAGTTACAATTACATTTTTTCTAAAATAGAAATTCGCTTGTCAATGTTTGGATGCGTGTTTCCAATGTCCTTGAACGGATTTGCAAAAAATAATGAAGCAACTGCCTTGTTGATTTTCTTTTCAGGCTGATTTTCATTTTTAATTTTTCTCAGTGCTCCGATTAATCCTGGGGGATATCTTGTAAATTTAACAGCAGTAGCATCAGCAGAAAATTCTCTTTTTCTTGAAATAGCTAACTGAACAAAATAAACAACTATCGGAGCAAGGATAGCAAGGAGAATTCCAATCAGCATAAAAATAGCATTTCCTTTGCTGTCATCATTGTTTCCCTTAAACCATAAGCTTCTCAAGAACAATTCAGAGATTATTGAAATCATTCCTACCATAACAGCGACGAGAGTCATGTATCTTATATCACAATTTCCTATATGCCCAAGTTCATGTGCCAGAACTCCTTCAAGTTCTTTCTTGTCAAGTTTTCTCAGAGCGCCTTCAGTAACACAAATTACAGAATGTTCCTGGTCTCTTCCAGAAGCGAATGCATTTATCTGTTCAGATTTCATAACGTAAAGTTTTGGTTTTTTTATTCCGGAAGCAAGAGTAAGTCCTTCAACCAAGTCATGATATTGTTTGAATAAATGTGACTCATGTCTGGCTTCTTTTGCACCGACGCTGAGCAATGCAATTTTGTCAGAATTATAATAGCTGATTAAAATGTAGCTGATTGAAAAAATAATTGAAAATATCATTATAGTAAAGAAAAATCCTGGCTCAAAAACAAAAGATATTACATATCCCAAAAAAACAATTACAAAAAATATTACAACCATCAAGAAAATTGATTTAAATTTGTTTTTTGAAATCTGATCGCGGAAATCTATTCGGGTTTCTTCGTTCATTAATTAGAAATGTTTAAGGGGTTTTTAAGATTTTTTAATAAAATAATATCTTCAACATTTGGGTCATATAATGGAACTCTTGAAATCTCTCTGTATCCGCAAAGTTTGAGTAAACTTAAGACATTTACCATATCTGATCTAGCATCACAAGTAATTGCATCATAATCCTTAGACTCTGCTTCCATCTGTCTTAACATAAAAAATCCAAAATATCTTCTCTTCAAATCAGGATGAATTCGCATATTTTTTAATTCCATAACTTTTGAAAGAGTTTTATGCGGCTGGAATATCAAATCCCCGGCAAGAATATCGTCGCTGAAAGCAAGAATTGTTTTCTTATACCCGCAGTCAATCTCAGGAATTGTTCTTTCAACCCAATCTTCATAATTAGGATAACTAAATGGCTGTTCAATTAAAAAATTTTTTAATTGTTTAAGTTCTTTCTCATCTTCAAGAAATCTAAATCTAAAATCAAATCCCATTATTTCTTAAGAATATCTTTTGCTATTTTATCTCCAAGATTTTTGCTTTCTTTTCTATAATCTTTTACCTCATCTAAAAGTCGATAAACAATTTTTTTATGATATTCGTGAGCGTTGCTGTAATATTCTTTTATTTTATTAATTGCCTCGTCATTAAGCTTCGGAGCATCAAGATATTTTTCTATGTCTTCAAATAAAACCATGTTATCTTTATTTTTTCCCTCATTTATAATCCTTGCTAATTTCTCTATTTTTTCATCAGTAAATTCATTAAACAATCTTTCATTTTCTTCGCAAACTTTTTTAAAATTTTTCCAGATTTGTTTTTTCTTTTGGTGGAATTTTGATAGATAAAGTGCCCCCAAAAAAGTTCCTGCAGCAATAATGTAATCAAACATTTATCAAATAAAATTTTCTTCTTTAAAAGATTTTAGCAATTAGAATTCAACTTAGAAAAGTTTAAATATACATTTGTATACATAAATATACTCAGTTAGTCAATAGACAGAACAGGAGAGAAACGAAACGATGGAAACAACAATAAGATTAAATGTTAGCACAAAAGAAGAACTTGATAAATTCAAGCAATACAAAAATGAAAGTTACAATGAATTAATTAGAAAATTAATTTACATTGTTGCTAAATGTGAAAATGAACCAAAACTTTCTCAGAAAACAATCAAAGAAATTAAAGAAGCAAGAGAGAGGATTAAGAAAGGAGAATTCTATACAGAAGCAGAGGCAAAAAAAATTCTTGGCTTGTAAAATGTATGAAATTCAGTTCGATAAAAAAGCTTTAGATTTTCTGAACAAATTAGAACATTCAATCAAGAAAAGAATTTGGAACAAATTGCAGGAATGTAAACAAGAGCCGTTTCGCTATCTGAAACATTTGGAGCAGATTAAAGGATACAAATTAAGAGTTGGAGATTATAGAATTATCGTCGATGTTCAGGAAAAAATTAAAGTTTTGTATATTTTGAAAATTGATAAGAGGGGAAGAGTTTACGACTAATAAAAGAATTCTTTTATTTCTTAATTTAAATTTTAGAATTCAACTTTTACAGGTTCTTTTTCACTTTCAGCAATTTGAAGATATTCCCTTGATTTTTTACCATAAAGGTTAGCAAAGAACATTCCAGGCATTGTTGTGCATAGAGTATTGTAGGAAAGTATGCTGTCATTGTAATATTGTCTTGAATATGCAACTTTATCTTCCGTGGTTGCAAGTTCTCTCTGCAATTCAAGGAAATTTGTGTTTGCTTTCAGATCAGGATATGCCTCTGCGATTGCAAATAATCTTCCTAATGCATTTTCAAGAACTTTGTCTGCCTTAACTTTTCCGACGAGGTTTTCTGCGCCGACTAATGCTTTTCTTGCATCAGTAACTTCTTTTATTAACGATTTCTCGTGCTTTGCATATCCCTTGACTGTTTCAATTAAATTAGGAATCAAGTCTGCTCTTCTTTTCAGTTGGACATCAATCTGGCTTAATGAATTATCAATCCTGTTTCCAAGGACAGCAAATCGGTTAAAAAAGTAGAAAAATGTGATTACAACTAATGCAGCGACTCCAATTATTCCCCAAATTATCAAATCCATAAAAAAGAGATGAAAAATAAATTTATAAACTTTGCTTAATGATTATTTTAATGGTTAAAATTGTGGTGGACAAAGAAAAGTGCATAGGATGTGGTTTATGTCCTACAATTTGTCCGGAAGTTTTTGCAATGGGAAAAGATGGAAAAGCATTTGTCAAAGCACAGAAAGATATTGCCTGCGTCAAGGAAGCGATTGAATCCTGCCCTGTCAGTGCAATAAGCGAAAATGGTATCAAGAAGAAATAATTCTTAACAAAATATTTATTAACTATATTCTATTTTTCTAATTATGAAAGAAAAAGAGGAAAAGATAGATTTTATAAAATGGTTTTCTGAAATTAATAAAGATTCTATATCCACTGTAGGAGGAAAAGGTGCGAATCTTGGAGAGATGTATAATCTCAAGGTTAATGTCCCGCCAGGATTCGTCGTAACAGCGCAGGCATACGATTATTTTATAGAAAAAGCAGGACTCAAGGAAAAAATAAATGAAATTCTTGGAAAAATAGAATATGAAGATACCAAGAATTTAGAAGAGGCAACAAAAAAAATTCGTGAGATGATTGTAAAGGCAAATGTTCCAAAAGAAATGCAGGAAGAAATTTTTGAGGCGTATGAACTTCTTGATACAGAAAATATAAAAAATGTCCACGGAGTTCTTGACATATTAAAACATTCAGAGCCTGTTTTCGTCGCTGTTCGTTCAAGCGCGACAGCAGAAGATTTGGCAGATGCAAGTTTTGCAGGACAGCAGGAAACATTTCTTAATGTCAAAGGAAGAACTGAATTAATGATAAGCATAAAAAAATGTTTCGCATCTCTGTTCACTGCAAGAGCAACATATTACCGTCATAAAAAAGGTTTTGAAAAAATAAAAGTAAGCCTTGCAGTTGTAGTTCAGCGAATGATTGATTCGGATAAATCAGGGGTAATATTCTCAAAAGACCCAACAAACCAAACAAATAATATAATCTGCGAAGCAGTTTTTGGATTAGGAGAGGGAATTGTTTCAGGTACAATAACTCCTGACAAATATATTGTTTCACCCGACTTGGAGATTCTTGATAAGAAAATTATGGATAAGAAAATTGCCATAACACGGGATTCAGGAGGAGGACAAAAAACTGTTAAGCTAAGTGAGGAAAAATCAAGACAGCAGGTATTGAAAGAATATGAAATAAAAAAACTTGCAGAGATTTCTTTGAAACTTGAAGAACATTATAAAAAACCGCAGGATATAGAATTTGGAATTGAAGGCGAAGGAATTTATATTCTGCAGACAAGAGCAGTAACGACAAGAGAAAAAAGATTTGAAGAGAAAAAAATTGAAGGTGAAGTAGTTCTTTCAGGATTAGGAGCATCGCCTGGAATTGGTTCTGGAAAAGTTAAAATAATAAAAGATTTGGCAGATTTGAACGAGCTTCAGGACGGAGATGTTTTAGTGACAATAATGACAAATCCGGATATGGTTGTTACAATGCAGAAAGCTGCTGCAATAGTTACTGATGAAGGAGGTATGACTGCTCATGCAGCAATTGTTTCAAGAGAAATGGGAATTCCTGCTGTCGTCGGAACACGTGAAGCAACAGAAAAGTTAAAAGATGGGGATATTGTAACTGTCGACGGAAGTTCAGGTAATATTTACAAAGGAAAAGTTGCAGAGACACAGAAGAAAGAAATTCTTGAAGTATCAGCGAGGACAAAAACAAAAATAAAATTAATTGTAGATTTGCCGACTTTTGCTGAGAGGGCTTCCAAAACAGGAATAAGACAAGTTGGGCTTACAAGAATAGAAGGAATAATTGCTGAATCAGGAAAGCATCCAAATTATTTTTTGAAGAAAGGAAAAATTGGAGATTACGAAGATATAATTTTCAAGGGGCTGTCAGGAATAGCAAAGTTTTTTGATGAAATGTGGGTGAGAACTTCTGATATAAGAAGCGATGAATTCCAAAATCTCGAGGGGGCATCAGGAAAAGTTGAAGTCAATCCTATGCTTGGAATGCACGGAATAAGATACGGAATAAAAAATCCAAAAATTTTAGAAGCAGAGTTAAAAGCATTGAAAAGAATTGCCGAGACAGGAAAGAAAATTGGCGTGATGATGCCGCAGGTAATTTCCGTCGACGAAGTGCAGAAAGTAAAAGAATACCTGAAAGAAATTGATTTCTCTGACGTCAAACTTGGAGTGATGATTGAAACTCCTGCAGCAGTTCAGATAATAAAAGAATTATGTGATGAAGATATCAAATTTATTTCTTTTGGAACAAATGATTTGACCCAGTATATACTCGCAATTGACAGGGGAAATGAAGAAGTTCAGGATTTGTATGATGAAATGAATCCTGCAGTTTTGTATCAGCTTGAATTTGTAATAAGAGTCTGCAAGAGAAATAACATCGAAACAAGCATCTGCGGGCAGGCAGGAAGCAAAAAAGAAATGGTAAAGTTCCTCGTGGAAAAAGGAATTGACAGCATAAGTGTTAATGCAGATATGGCAAAAGAAATTTCTGATTATATTGCAGAAATCGAAAAACACAGAGGAGAAGAGCCAAGGCAGTATCAAAAAGAGGAACCTATTGAAATTAAAAAAACAGCAGAAGTTGAAAAAGAAATTCCTAAAATAAATGGTATTGAAAAAAATAAAGATGAAGAAACTTTTTATGAAGAAGAAGTTGCACTTCCAGAAGATGAAGAGAAAAAAGGAGTTCTGGATATTTTCTAAATAACAAAATTTTATAAATAAAAAAAACCTTATTTTACAATGGTTGAAAAAAAGAGTATGCCAATAAAAAAAGAAAAGATAAATATGCCTGCTCCCCAAAAAAATCAAGTTCCTGAAAAAAAAGAAAGTGTTGAAAAAATACTTGTAGAAAATTTTGTTTCTCTTCAAAAAGTTATGACTAATCTCGCAGTTAAATTTGACAATCTTTCAGACCAGATTTCAAAACTTTTGGAATTATTTGAGATTTCTGCGAAGACGATGTCTGAAAAAGGATATTCAATGGGGGAAGATAAAAAAATTCTGGAAAAACTTGATTCACTTCTTGAACATAATAAAGTAATTGCAAAGGGAATTGCACTTCTTCATGAAAGAAATATGCCTGAAGAACAGGAAATTGTTATAATGCCGCAACAACCAGCACCAATGCAAAGACCTGCCCCAAGAATGCCTCCTCAGCAACCAAGAATGGAAATGGGGAGATTCCCAAAACCAACAGAGTATCCTAAAACAAGATTTACAACAGAAGCATGATTATCAGGCAGAGGGAGACATTTTCAGACGATTTCAAAAAATTTTTTCTTATTAAATTTACAGAAGAGTTAATTAAACATTCTGAAAAAATAGAACTCCGAAAACTCGAGGGAATAATAGAAAAGAAAGAAAGAAAAAGAAATGCTCCGAGAAGAGAATTTGTAAAAACAGAATTAGGAATAACTATTCCTTTGGAAAAAATTCCTGCAAGACAGATAAGAAGAACTGCGAGAGTGAGAGAAATTGCAAAACCTTCTTTGTTTATACCAGAGCCAAAATTGCCGGAGCATCTTGAATACCTGAAGCCGATGCCGACGCCAGGAGTTGAAATAGACTTGTGGAAATTAAATCCTCTGATAAAAGACCCGGCAGTGAGAATTATTGAAGTCAATCCTGATGAGAAAGTTTTGGTAACAGGAGCGATGGGCACAAGACCTGCAAATATAATTCTCAATAAAGAAGATATTGACAGAGTACTGAATGAATTTTCCAAGGTTTCAAAGATTCCTGTGGAAGAAGGAGTTTACAGAATTGTCGTCGGCAATTTAATTCTTTCAGCAGTAATATCAGAAGTGATTGGTTCAAAATTTATGATAAGAAAAATGACAGTTCCTTCAAGACAGCAATATTCTCAGATTCCACAAATGCCAAGACTTCCTAGAGTCCCAAGATAATTAAGCTCTGCATTCCTCAATGGTTTCCCAGATCTGATAATCATTGCCAGTTTTTATTGAGGTTGCAAAATTAAATCCAACATGACTTTTTGAGTATCCTGTTGTTGGGAATCTGTAAATTGCAATGAGCAGGCAGTCAGTTTCCTCGCTTCCTGGAAATTTAACATAATAATTTTCATAACCAATATCAGCAGGAAGATCCTCGCTTCCAAAATACAGCCCAGAAGTTCCTGGCCATGTTTCTTCAACTTTCCCTATATTAATTGGAGTTATATTCATGCAAGTTCCTCCCCGGCATAATTGCCCTTCAGAACAATTTCCGTCAGTTTCAACAGGACAAAATATTTGCGCACATTCAGGATCTAATCCGCATGTATAATTCCCGCAATTAGCAGTGCAAAAATCTGCTCCGCAATCAACAGAACAACTTATAGCAGTTTCATCTTTGCTTATTTCACAAATTCCATTGCCACAACTGGATTCTTCTGCCTCAGGTTCTTCCCCGCTGATTGCTCCGACGCGGTATGTATCAGTAATTCCCCCTGTAGATTCGCTTTCATCTTCAATTTTGGAAACAGGAGCAACTGAAACTGTTTCAATTTCTGCTGCAGTTAAAAGAGAAGGATGGATAAAAAATCTGGCTGATTCAAGTTCATTTAGACTCATATTTTTTTCGATAACTTCAGAGTTTGCTCCGTCAAACAAGATAAATTTTATTTTTACAAGTTCTCCTGCTCCTGTATCTCTCGTTACATCAACAATTATATTTCCTTCCTGTTCAAATGCATTTGTTATATCAAGATTTATTAAAATTCCAAGATTAATTTTGGAACTTTGCGCTATGATATTGCTCACTATAACCCAGATAATTCCAATTGCAACAAGAGATAATAAAATTATGATTAATGTTATAACAATTGTAGATAATCCTCTTTTGTTTTTTTTATCACTTCTCATAAAGAAGAATGCATTTCAAAATTTAAAAAACTAACTAACTGATTATTATTAAGAATAGCATTCAACAGCAACCAAATTGATTGTCTGATTTTCAAAAGTTACAGGAACCTGCTGGCATTGTGGTGGTGATGCTAAAGTAAAAAGTTGTGCAACTGCATAATTATATCCATCATTTTGTCCTTGAACAACCATCCCGTTTATTGCAGGTTTTATCAAAAAAATAAAAGCGAGGGTAATCAATAATGCTGCAATAACTAAAATCAAAATAAGTATGAGTCTATCTCTTTTATCTTTTCCCATATTATATATAAAATATTTTAGTTTAAAAATATTCTTATCCAGTTTGAACCGAAGTGGTGATGCTCTTCAAGATAACTCCGTCGGAAAGAGTAACATAAACTGAAATAATATCTCCGTTCTTGAAAGAAACATTTCCTTGTGATAATATCCCGTATACAAAATAACTTTTGGTATCAGGATTAACTATTAATTTATCAGGATCTATTACAAAAGAAGTTGTTAACAATGTAGGAACTCCATTTTTGTAAAGGGTAATTCCAATAGTTCCTTTTCCTTCATAAACTTCCAAGTCAGTTGATACATTGACAATATTTCCGCTTCCAGACATAATGTATCCATCGTTAATGCTTCCGCTTATTCCTGCAACACTTTCTAAAAATCCAGTCTTATCCATTTCTCCAGTAAATCTAAAAGCTAAATTTTTTGGAACGATTTGAGAAGGAAGACCTTTTGTTGGAGGAGTAATTGTTACATTCTTAGGTTCAAAAGGTTTTTCCATTTTCAGCCCGTCAGCTAAAAAGCTCACAACAAAAATTCTGTTTGATTTTCCTGCGTCATTAAAATCTATCTGATAAAATGCAATATCCGCGTCTTTTACATCTCCGATATTTATTTCGGAAGGAAGTTTCTCAAGATTAATTTCAGTTACATTGGTTATGCTTTCAACTTTTATTTCTTTTTTCTCGACGAATTTATCAATGTACTTATCTGCTTTGTCAGAAATAGAACTTGCAATCTTATCACGGATTTTTCCAATGTCCTGCGCAGTGATTAATATCCCAAACAGAAGAATAAAAATTGCAGAGATTACAAATAATTTTTTATTCATCTCTTTTTTCTTCATCAACAAATAAGTCGATTAATATATTTAAAATTATGTAATTAAAATTTATAAAGAAAAAAATACTGATATTATAATGGATAAAATAACAAAAGAAAAAATCGAAAAATATTTCACGCTGACTTCAACAGCATTAAAGGAAGTCAAGAAAAATATAATCAAAGGAAAAGAAAAATATGCAAAAGAAATAATTGAGATGGTTTCTAATTATCTTGCAGATGCAAAACATTTTGAAAAGAAAGGAGATTTTGTGAATGCTTTTGCTGCTTTGAATTATGCACATGGCTGGCTTGATTCTGGAGTTCGCCTGGATATTTTTGATGTGAAAGATGATAAACTATTCACGGTAAAATAATCATTTATATTTTCTTTTTTCTAAATTCCTGTAAGCAGATTTCAGAAGTTCATCGTCGGTAAGTTCTTTTTTCTTTTTTGGTTTATACAAGTGATATCCCTTCTTTAATTCCCAGCCCGCACATGCACGAGTTCCATCAGGTTGCTGAATCAATAAATCTTCTTCTCCAGGACGTCTTTTTCCTTTTAACAATCTGTCAATTTCTTTGTTGGTATAATTTGTCATAAAGAATTAAATAATTAAAATTTTATAAAACTTCTGTTCGCAATTAGCGAAAATATTAATCGGAGGTATTAGGAACCATTGGTTCTTATTTGCCCAATCTTTTGTGAATAAGTTTTATTAAATAATATGCAGAACCAAATACAATTACTCCTGGAAGAAGAGCAATTCCTAAAGTTGGAGCAAGCACGCTTGTTCCTATTGCACCGACAGTTCCTGCGCCGATAGCTTCAAGAAATCCAACAATTCTCGGTACTGTTTTCTCAACATTTTTTTGCAAAGCATCAAGTTGCATAACCATTTTTCCATTTTTTAGAATCTTAACTTTTCTGTCTTCTTCAGAGATTATTACGACGAGATTATCTCCTGTTGCTGCACTTAATGCTGCGCTGTGCCTGGTTCCGTAGTTCTTGAAAACTTTTTTGCTTTTTATCATGACGCCGTAAGCTTTCAAAAATCCATTCTTGTCAATTATTACAGCACCATCTATAAGCGCAAGTGATTCAAGAAGTTTAGGATTATCAACAACTTTGAAAGGGGGAACAGTTTGTTTTACAAGAGTTTTGTAGGGCACATTTCCGACGACAAAAAGCGCGCCTTCCCCTCGTTTTGCTATTCTTAATCCTACCTGAACTAACACTTCTTCAAGGCTTGATTTTTTGTTTTGCATATAATATTACTATTCAATAGTTTTTTAAATTTTATCTACCTGAAGTTTATATGAAAAAGAAAGTGATAGTTCTAAGTCTCGGCGGAAGCCTGATAATTCCCGAGAAGATAGACATAAAATTCTTGAAAGAATTCAAAAAAATTATTCTTGAAAATACAAAAGAATACAAATTTATTATTGTCTGTGGTGGAGGAAGTATTGCAAGAAAATATATTTATGCACTTCAGGAAGCAAAGATGAATGAAACTTTCCAGAACTTTGCAGGGATTTCAGCGACGAGAATGAATGCAAGATTTATGAGTTATTTTTTTAACCAAAATCAGGAAAGAGGAATTCCTCACAAGATGAAAGAACTGAAAAGATATGTAAAAAAATTTGATGTTGTTTTTTGTGGTGCATTAGAATACAAGCCTCATCAGACATCAGATTCAACTTCTGCGCAGATTGCAAAAGAATTCAGAACAATTTTTATCAATCTGACAGATGTTCAGGGTTTGCATGATAAGAATCCAAAAAAATTCAAAAATGCAAAATTCATTCCAAAAATTTCATGGAAAAATTTTTACAAGATGGCAAACAAGGGAAAATTCAAGCCAGGACAGCATTTTGTCCTCGACCAAAGTGCATCAAAAATTATAATGGAAAATAAAATTACAACTTATATTCTCGGAAAAGATATGAAGCAGTTTGATAATTTACTAAATAATAAAAAATTTAAAGGAACAATAATAAAAAATTAAGGATGAGGAAATCCCTTGCCGACTAAATAATTAACAACATAATCGTAATCACTTTGTTTTCCTGATACTTCTTTCGCAGATTCTGCCAAATATCTCACAGCTAATTTCTTCTGTTCTTCGATATTTTTATTTATAGCTGAATCATCTTGATTATACTTTCTGAAAAAGTTTTTTAATACACCCCAGCTGTATTGATTTTTTAATTCTGACATCAAACAGGCGAATATATCACAGGGAAGATTTGATGCACAGATTTCATTACTCCAATAGTCTTGTCTGGATTTGATATCATCATTAATTACAGGAAATAATCCTGTATCATAAATATAAAACCCCATAAAATTTGCCCACATTTCTGTTGCATCACCTTGCCAGGAAAAAGATCTATACATTGTAAAATCATGCCCTAATTCATGTAAGGGACCAAAGCCAGGATCACCGTGATTTAAAAAATTGGGAACCATACAACTAGGATCCATCTGTATAGGATTCCCAGCCCAGCCACAAGCAGGAATATCCCTAACAATAAGTGTTATATGCCCATCAATTAATTCATGAGAATCTTCACCAGTTAATTCCTTAAAAGAATCATAAGCCCTATTCATATTATCATTAAAATCAGAAGGATTATCAATATTGTTTAAAATATCGTCGGGAAAGGTTGAAAAATCAGTAACAAAGATTTTTGAATAATCAAGTGGGATTTTTGGCTCTTTAATTGAAATATTTCTTGTAATCTGCAAATTTTCAGGAACCCCATCTTCATATCTTACTACATAAACAATAGAATAAAATCCGGAATTTGGAGATATTATTGTTTTTATAGTTGGGTTTATTTCATGACTTGAAATTGCATAAAGAGGTACAGAATCCCCCCAATGTTTGGTTAAATCAATTTTCCCGTTATATAACAAAAGTTCAGATAGGATATACCCCTTGGTGTTTGTGGTAATAATAAGTTCTTTTTGATTATAACTAGTCAAATCTACAAATTCCACAGTAGCCTGATCATTAGCATAATTATAATGTTGCCCTAAGGTTATTATCTTAGTACCAAAATTATATTCACAAGCTCCGTTGTTGCATGTCCACCCAGCGAAACAGGATGTAACATTGCTCCAATCAAGGCAGGAATCAGCGTCGTAATTTCCGCATATTTGATATCCATTTCCAGAACATTTTTTTGTTCCGCTTGTGCATTCATTAGTGCAAACAGAAGAACATATTCCACTTGAACAGGTTTTTCCAGTAAGGCATGAAGTAACATTGCTCCATTCCAGACAAACATCAGAATCATAATTTCCGCATGTTTGATATCCATTTCCAGAACATTGTTTTGTTCCATTAGTTATGCAAATATTTGTACAATCAGATAAACATAAACCACTTGAACAAGTTTTATTTTCAGGGCAATGTCCACAATATACTTCTGCACTGCAGTTATTTATTCTTGTTCCGCATATCCAATTTCCGCAAGTTTGTTCCTTGGTTTCTTCAACACATTCTTTTTGCTCTGCTAAATTATAAGTAGAAGTAATAGTTCCAGCAATTTCACTTCCTTCATCATTCTTAAAAACAGGAACAATTGAAACAGTTTTAATTTCCGTCGCTGTTAATTTTGTTAAGTTCAAAAAAAAAATCTTCCTGTTTCCAGTTCTTTAATATTAGAATCAAGTTCAACAATTTCAGAATTTATCCCGTCTGATAAGATAAATTTAATTTTTACAAGTTCTCCTTCCCCTGCATTTCTCTTGACATCGACGACAATGTTTTCATTTTCAATGTAGGCTTTGCTGATATCAAGGCTTAAAGTAAATCTTCCAAGTCCGATTTCTAAAGAACCTTCTGAAAGAATATTGCTTACAACAGTCCAGACAATTCCTACAGCAACTAAGGACAATAAAATTATGATAAGTGTTATGATAACTGTAGATAATCCCCTTTTATTATTCCCCCTCATTAAACAGATAGTTTTTAATAATTTAAAATACTTTTGAAAAGATGGAACAAATATTCATTCGTGAAAATAATTTTGACAGGGCAAGAAAACTGATTAAAGAAAACAAAAACAAGAAAATAATTTTTTCTTCTGATGATGATGAAATAAACAGGAAAATTCTTGATAAAGAAGATATTAATGTCATTCTCATTAACCAAGCAGGAAGGAAGGATTTTCAAAAGCAGAGAAATTCAGGATTAAATCAGGTATTGGCAAAGATGGCAAAAAAGAAAAATATTGCAATAGGGGTAAATCTCGATGAAATAATAAAATCAGAAGGAAAAGAAAAAGCAAAAATTCTTGCCCGCATTTCTCAGAATATAAGAATTTGCAACAAGAATAAATTGAAAATGGAAATTATTGTTTTGGATAAAAAGAATGACAGAAATGTTTATGATTTGAAAGCACTTAATTTAGTTCTTGGAATGCCGACTTGGATGACAGGCGAAGTCGTAAATTAGAGAAAATATTAATCAGAAAGTTTTTTAATTCAACTTCTTTAAGAAATAACATGACAGAAAAAATCATAGAATCATTAAGTCCGAATGAAAGAAAGATTATTCCTTATCTGAAAGAAAATATAGATGAAATTTGCAGAAAATCAAAACTTGACAAGACTTCTGTTCTTCGTGCTCTTGAGTATCTTGGAAACAAGAATATTGTGACATTATCAAAAGAAAAGAAAAAAATTGTTGAACTTGGAGTTAATGGGGCATTATATAAGAAAAAAGAATTGCCTGAAAGAAGATTGTTAAATTTGCTGAATGAAAAAAGGATTCTCAAACTTGATGAAGCACAAAAGCAAAGCTCGCTTTCAGATGAGGAATTCAAGGCTTCAATCGGCGCGCTGAAAAAAAAAGCATTGATTGAAATAAAAAATGAAAAAATAAGTATCTCAGAAAGATCTGAAGAAATTTCGAGAAAAAGTCTTGAGGAATTATTTATAGAAGCAATGCCTATGGATTATGATTTGCTGACTTCCGAACAATTGTATGCAATGAAATCTCTGGAGAAAAGAAGAAATATAATTCAAATAAGGGAAGAGGAAATAATTGGGATAAATATTACAAAACTGGGAGAAGAAATTATGAGGTCAGGAAAAAAAGTCGGGGAATTAATTGAAGCAATAACTCCAAAACTTCTTGAGAAAGAATCTTCATGGAAAGGAAAAAAATTCAGGAGATATGATGTTGTTTCTTCTCTTCCGTCAGTAAATGGCGGGAAAAGGCATTTTGTAAATCAGGCAACAGATTATGCAAGAAAAGTCTGGACAGAAATGGGATTCCAGGAAATGAGCGGGAATGTTATGCAAAGTTCTTTTTGGAATTTCGATGCTTTATTCACAGCACAGGACCATCCAGTTAGAGAAATGCAGGACACATTCTTCATAAACAAGAAAGTCGAATTACCGAGCGATTTCGCGAATGCCGGAAAAAGATTTAACAGCAATGAGCGAGGTCGGGAGTTTGACAAAAAAATTGTGAAAGCAGTAAAAGAAGCTCATGAAAAAGGAGTCGACGGAAGCAAAGGATGGCAGTATGTTTGGAATGAAGAAGAAGCTAAAAAACTTGTTCTCAGAACTCATACAACTTGCCTGTCTGCAAATACTCTTGCAAATCTTGACAAAAAAGAAATCCCTGCAAAATTTTTCGCAATTGGGAAATGTTTCAGGAATGAAACTGTTGACTGGAGTCACGGATTTGAGTTCAACCAGACAGAAGGAATTGTCGTCGGTAAAAATTTGAATTTCAGGCATTTACTCGGTTACTTGCAGGAATTCTTCAGAAAAATGGGCTTTGAAAAAGTAAGATTCCGTCCTTCTTATTTTCCATATACAGAACCGAGTGTTGAAATAGATGTCTGGCATCCTGAGAAAAAAATATGGTTTGAACTTGGCGGTGCAGGAATTTTCCGTCCTGAAGTTACAATTCCCCTTCTCGGAGAAAAGATGACTGTCCTCGCATGGGGTCCTGGCTTCGATAGAATGATAATGGATTATTATGAAATAAAAGATTTAAGAAATATGTACAAGAATGATTTATCTCAACTAAGAAAAATGAAATTTTGGATAAAATGACAAGAATAGAAGTAATTACAATAATTTACCAGCACCCAAAAATATTATTAGGGATGAAAAAAGTAAGATTTGGAAAAGGAAAATATAATGGATTTGGCGGTGGGATAAATGAAGGAGAAAGTTTAGAGGAATGTGCTATAAGAGAAACATTTGAAGAAGCGAGTATAAAAATAATATCTCCAAGAAAAATGGGGGAGGTATTATTTCGATTTGAAGATGGAGAACAGGATCATTTGGTTCATTTTTTTAAGGCAGAGAAATTTTCAGGAATTCCAAAAGAATCTGATGAGATGAAGCCAAAATGGTTTGACATAAAAAAGATTCCTTATGAAAAAATGTGGGAAGATGATAAATATTGGTTACCAATATTTTTGGAGAATAAAAAATTTGAAGGATATTTTCAATTCGATATAAATAGAAAAATAAAAAAGTACAATATTGAAAAAATAATTTAAAATGGCAGTAATAACAGTAAACAGAAAACAATTTGAAAGAGAAATAGGAAAGCTCGACGAGAAAATGGAGAACAGGATTTCGATGTTCGGAACTCCGCTTGATAAATTTGATGACAAGACAATGGATGTTGAAATCTTCCCAAACCGCCCCGATTTGCTTTCTTATCACGGATTCAAAAGAAGTTTTCTTTCTTTTTTAGGGAAACAAAAAGGATTGAAAGAGTATAAAATAAATAAACCTGAAAAAAATTACATTGTAAATATAGATGCTTCTGTAAAAAATGTTCGTCCATATACTGCCTGCGCAATTGTGAAAGGGTTGAAATTTGACGACGATAAAATAAAGGAAATAATTGACATTCAGGAAAAACTGCATTTTACCGTAGGAAGAAAAAGAAAAAAACTTGCAATAGGAATTTATCCTCTTGAAAAAATAAAACTCCCAATAGCTTTCAAGGCTCTTGAACCTGATAAAATAAAGTTTATTCCTCTTGAATCAGACAGGGAAATGTCGGGCTTGCAGATTTTGCAAAGACATCCTACTGGAAGAGAATATGCGCATTTGCTTGCAGGGAAATCTAAATTTCCAATATTTGTCGACGCAGATAATAAAATATTAAGCATGCCGCCGATTATAAATTCCCAGACAACAGGAAAGATAATGAATGAAACTGCTGACGTGTTTGTTGAATGTTCTGGATTTGATTTTCCTGTTTTGCAAAAATGCCTCAATATAATTGTTACAATTCTTGCAGATATGGGTGGGAAAATATATCAGATGGAACTTCACGAAAATAACAAGAAAAAAATAACTCCTGATTTAACTCCTGAAAAAATGAAATTAAATATTGCATATGCAAATTCTCTTCTCGGATTAAATCTTAATGAAAAACAAATTAAAGAATTAGTTGAAAAAATGGGATGCAATTATAATAAAGGATTTGTTGAAATTCCGTCGTGGAGAGTTGATATGCTTCACGAAGTTGATTTGATAGAAGATATTGCAATTGCTTATGGGTATGAAAATTTTATCCCGATGATTCCTGAAATAGCAACAGTTGGAAAAGAAAACAAGAAAGAAATAATCAAAAGAAAGATAGCAGAGATTCTTTCAGGATTAAATATTTTGGAAGTTTCAAATTATCATTTGACAAGCAAAAAAGATCAGTTCAAAAAAATGATAGTTCAGGAAGAGGGGGTTATTGAAGTCGAGGGCTCAAAAACAGATTATACAATTTTAAGAAAAGATTTGTCTCATTATTTGATGAAGATTCTTTCAGAAAATGTAGACTCAGAATATCCGCAGAAAATATTTGAAGTTGGAAAAATTTTCAATGATTATAAAGAATCAGAAAGTCTTGCACTCGCTGTTGCTCCTGCAAATTTCACAGAAGTCAGGCAAATTCTGGAATATCTTTCAAGAATGTTAAATTTAGATATAAAAATTTCAGAACCAAAAGACAAGATTCCAAATTATTTTATCGACGGAAGAACTGCAGAAATAATTTTAGACAATAAGATAATTGGTTTCCTCGGAGAAATTCATCCAAAGATTTTGAAGAATTGGAAAATAAAAATGCCTGCGGCATTATTTGAAATTAGTTTGGAAGAAATTTTTAGGAAGCTGGATTAAGATGAATATTTTATTTGTTTGTAAACATAATAAATTTAGGAGCCAAGTAGCAGAAGCGTTCTTTAAAAAATTAAATAAAAATAATAAGTATAAATCAAAAAGTGCAGGAATAATTCATGGCCGCATGATTAATAAAAAATTAAAAGATTATACTAAAAAATATGGAATAAAAATAAATTCAAGTCCAAAAAGTATTACTACAGATATGTTAAGATGGGCAGATTTGATAATACTCGTCGCTAATAATGTTCCAAGGTCAATTTTCAAAGATAAAAAAATTAAAATCTGGATGATTAATGATGCAGGAATTAATGAAGAAGAAAAGGTAAATAAGATTATTGAACAGATTAAAAGAAGAGTAAATATATTAATAAAAGAACTCGATTAGATTAATTATGAAACCAAAAAATAAAAAAGAGTTAGATTATCTGCTCATTCCAACTGGCTGGGAAAAACAAAGAAAGAAAAGAGCGCTTGAAGAATTATCCCAAAGAAAAATAAAAAATATTTTAATTCTTAATGGAAATGACAGCGAAGAAGACATTCTTTATCTCGGGAAAATATTGAAAGGAAAAGAAAAAATTGGTTTTGTTACTTTTCCACTACATTTTCAGGAATACAAGGAACTGATAAGTAAAGCACAAAAAGATAAAAAAATTCCAAGAAGTATAAAGACAGAAAATATATCCACTAAACAAACTTCAAGGCAATTCATTTATGGAATTTTAGGTTTATTTGAAGAGAGAATTGATAAAAAAATAAATTACGCCAGAGAGGAAAATAAAAATTGGTTTGTAGAAAAAATAAAAAGTTTTGTTATAAAAATTTTGAAAGAATAATCTTAGACGATAAGTTTAAAAATTAGATATTTTATAGAATTTTATGATAAATCGAATAATTGAAGAAATAGAATTTTGGAAATCTGAAAGAGATTTCTCAAAAAGAATAAAGGAAGAAGATAAAGAAGCTAAGAGAAGAGTAGAACTTAATATAAATCCTGCGAATTTTAGTTTAATTGAGTTTATTCCAGAAATATATGAAATGAACGGGCGCTATGTTTATCCAAAAAAAAGCAACGACGGAAAAGAAGAAATAATCTATTTCAGAGGAGCATACATCATAGCTTTCCAAGAAAAAGACGAAATGGAAAAAGAGACTGATCTCTTGACTGGAGAAGAATATCAAAGAAAAATAGAGCATGGTACAAATATTTATGGAATAATTGATCCTAAAAAAGTTAGAAAGAATGGAACAAAATTAGAGCTTAGTAAAGCGAAAGAATTTATCTTAAATAGAAATCGATTAGGAAATCTACTCCAAGACAAAATAGATAGAATGAGTTTAGATAAGATTGTAATACAACTAGGGCTTAATCCAATTGAAGATTATGGCTATCAGAACATTATTACTATATAATCACCCGAAATATCCCTTTCCATTATCCTCTATCTTATTGTCCCAATTCTTTTTTATTACATCAACAATTTCAATAAGTTCTTTTTTTATTCCCTGCCAAATTTCATAATATCTTTTAATTGAGTCAGCTTCTTTTTTCTCAGAATATTCCAAATCAAGTTCAATTAAATCAATATCTATCGTTGCAATTTTTTTGTATAATTCAGTAAGTTTTTCCTTCTCTTTTGCTCCGAGAGTTTTTATCACAGCAAACATGAACATAGGCCCATTTGTAGGATTTATCAGCGTTTCAATAAATCGAAGATAATTAAGAAATTTGCCTGTTATGTTTTCCCTTATTTCCTTCAATACAAAATCAGTCTCATATTCTGCAACTTTTTCAATCTGGAAATCTTCGTTAAGTTTTTCAAAAGAAGGGAGATTATATTTCCCCTCAAAAAGATCATAATTTTCTTTTAATCTGTTAAGATTCCATTCATCTGTCATATCAGAGGTCTGATGAAGAGGTTTATAAATTTAATCAGAAATAAGCCTGTGCTGAGAATTGAACTCAGGACCTCGACATTACCAATGTCGCGCTCTAACCGACTGAGCTACGCAGGCATCAAGATGTAGCGAATGAATGCATTTTAAGCATTTCTACCATCGTAGTTTCTTTCATAAAGAAACCCGTGAGCTACGCAGGCATTGATAATTTATTCGATAAGAAGTATAAAAACCTAATTATCTTTTCTTAGAAATAAGTTTCATAATTGCTAATATCAGAAGGACAATTAAAAATCCAGCTCCAATAAATCCGAAAACTATTGCTATTACAAAGAATAAATCATTTAGAAATTTGTTTTCAATAAATCTGTATAAAACAAAAGATACCAAAGATAATGCAATGAATAATAATAAATTGTTAACAACAAGCTTTATTTTGTCGTTTATGGTTGTTGTTCTTTTACGTTTAGAAAAACTTTTTTTAATGGATTTTCGGGATTTCCTCGTCGCTGCTCTTTTCATCCTCTTTTTCTTTGCCATAATATATATTAGAACCTATGCTTTATAAATATTATGTTAACCTAATAGTTTTATTTCCTTCCCAGTTCATTTTTACCGCCTGTGTGGTGATAAATCTCATATTATTGAAAACATTTCCCAGCCAAGAAAAATAAAGATTTGTAACTTTTCCCAAATCAGAAATTTTTTTTATTGAAATGTCTTTTCCGTTGAATGCAAGATAGAAGCTAAAGAAAGAAAATAAAATTAATACTATCAGCAAAAAAGTTATGAATTTATGCTGAACTGCTTTTAATTTGAAAAGAACCCAGACAGCTATGATAAGAACAGCTACTATAAAAAAAATCACACCCATTTCCATGATTAGTTAAGATAAAAGACATATAAAAATATTTCTAAATTAGTAACCTTTTAATATTCTAATTTATCTTCTAATTGTATAGCCCCATAGTACAGCGGTCAAGTATATCGGCCTCTGGAGCCGGTGACCCAGGTTCGAATCCTGGTGGGGCTATAAGCCCCTGTAGTCTAGAGGCCAAGGACACCACCCTCTCAAAAAATAAGTTATAAGGAGAGGTGATCAAATCTCGATGAGAGTGGAGATCTAGCATCTCAATGCAATCTCTCGTTAGAGAATAACTTCAATCGCGGACAAAATCCGCAATTAGGGTACGGTGGTAACCCGAGTTCAAATCTCGGCGGGGGCATGAATTATTCAATTTGAACGAGGGGAACCCGAGCGATTTCGTGGTAGAGACGAATATGAAATAATTAATAACTCGTGCGGGGTCGGGAGTAGATTCAAATCCGAGCGATTTCACGAGAATTAATTACGAAGTCAAATTTGAAAAATTCGAGTGGGGTCGGGAGTAGGCGGGGGCATCCTAATTTGTAAACAAATTTCAGCAAGCTGTCGGATGCGTGATGATTTTTTTCAAAAATATTCGGAGACATATTATTTAAACGAAAAGCATTTCGTATTTCAAAAAGTTTAAAATCTTCAATAACTTGAATTCACTGAGGTGAAATTGAAAAAAAATTCTGCGATTCTTGCAATTGTATTATTAGTAATCATTGGAATCACAATATTTTTCTTTGTGATGAAACCAAAAATCAATCTTGCTTCTGGAGGAGAAATTGAATTGCAGTTGATTGCAGGAGGTTTTGTTTCTCCAGTCGAGATAACCTTTCCCAACGATGATTCAGGAAGATTATTCGTTGTAGATCGCCCCGGAATTGTAAGATTAATCAATTCTGACGGAACAATTCAGGAAGAACCATTTTTAGACATTACAGACAGAGTTGTTGCTATAAGTCCGGGTTATGATGAGAGAGGACTTTTAGGAATGGCATTTCATCCTAATTTCAGGAATAATGGAAAGTTCTATGTCTTTTACAATGCAGAATTAAGAGATGAAGCAAGAGACAATTGGGATTCAACAATAAGAGTCTCAGAGTTTAATATTTTGGAAGAAAATAAAGCAAATCCAAATTCAGAAAAAATCTTGCTGGAAGTAGATCATCCTCAGATGAATCATGATGGAGGAAAAGTTTTATTTGGAAAAGATGAATATTTGTATATCTCAATTGGTGACGGAGGAAATGCAAATGATGTTGGCGAAGGACATAACCCTGAAATAGGAAATGGCCAAGACAGATTTACTTTGCTCGGAAAAATATTAAGAATTGATGTTGATAATAAAACATCATTAAGGCAGTATGGAATTCCTGCAGATAATCCTTTTAGCGACGGAAAAGATGGATTGAAAGAAATTTATGCTTATGGATTCAGAAATCCTTGGGGAATGTCTTTTGATGCAGAGACTGGAGAATTATATGTGGGAGATGCAGGACAGAATTTATGGGAAGAAATTTCCAGAATAGAAAAAGGAAAAAATTATGGCTGGAATATAAAAGAAGGAACACATTGCTTCTCAACTGAAACTCCTAACGAGTCTCCTGAAGAATGCGGTAGTATTGGATATCTCGGGGAAGAGCTAATTGCCCCTGTGATAGAATATCCAAATGCAGGACAAAGGGGAGGATTTGGAAGAACAAATGTTGGAGGAGTAATGTATCACGGAACAGCAATTCCAGAGTTGGTTGAAAAGTTTATATTCGGAGATTGGAGCACTGAGTTTACAAAAACAGATGGGACATTATTTGTTGCAGAACCTTCAAGCGGATTGTGGGAAGTAAAAGAATTAAAAATAAAAGGCAGGCTAAATGGAAGGCTTGGAGAAGCAATTTTATCCTTAGGGCAGGATTCTGAGAATGAATTATATCTTTTAACAACAGGAAAAGTTGGCCCGAATGGAGATACAGGAAAAGTTTACAAGATTATTTCTCCATAATTTTTATAAACGGAAAATTCAAGTTTGTTTGGTGACAAGAATAAGTTTTACAGGCAGCACATTTTGTGCAATAAAAGGATTGCTAAGATTATTTTCCGGAGAGAGAAATATCAAGATGCAGATTCTTATTTCTGCAATTGTAATTTTTTCTTCTTTTTTGCTTAATGTTCCGAATTATTACAAATTGATTATTGCTATTATTTTTTTTATGGGGATTGTTCTGGAATTATTCAACACAAACATTGAAAGACTGATAGACATAATTTCCCCCGAGTATAACAAAGAGATGGGAAGAATCAAGGATTCAATGGCAGGGATTGTCTTGCTGACATTTATTGTTGCAATGATAGTAAGCTTATTTATTCTTTTTAACAAAATGCTAATCTTTTGGGGTGATGTTTCAAGAAATATTTTCCTGATTCTGATGATAGCTTCAAATGTCATCTTGTTATGTTTCATCTTTCTTGCAGTTTACATAAAAAACAAAAATTAAAAACAGCCATTCCATATAATAATATGGTGAAAAAAATTCTTGTATTTAATGTTGGAAGTTCCAGCATAAAATATAGCTTGTTTGAAGATTTGAATTTGACTGATTCGGGAAATTTTGAAAAATTAAAAACAAAAGAAGATTATAGCAAATCTGTAGAAGAGATATTTAAAAAAATTGATGGAAATCATATCAGCTTTATTGTTCACAGAGTAGTTCACGGAGGAGATTTGAAAAAGCCCTCTAAGATAACTAAAGAAACTAAAGAAAAAATAAAGGAGTATTCAGAGTTTGCTCCATTGCACAATCCGAAACAATTGATGGTGATTGAATTATGCGAAAAGTACAAAAAAACGCAATATGCAGTTTTTGATACGATGTTTTTTTCAGAAATTCCTGATGTCGCAAAGTTTTATGCTATTCCAAAAGATATAACAAAAAAATACGGAATTAAAAGATATGGATTTCACGGATTATCTCACGAATATGTCTCAAGAGATTTGAAAGGAAAAACAATAACCTGCCATTTAGGTTCTGGTTCAAGCATTTCTGCAATCTTAAACAAAAAACCAATTGACACAACAATGGGTTTCACCCCTTCAGAAGGATTGATAATGGGAACTCGTTCAGGAACAATAGACCCTGGAATAATTTTCTTCCTTGAAAGAAAAGGATATAACGCACAGGAAGTGCTGACAGAAAAATCAGGATTAAAGGGACTTACAGGCTTCAATGATTTCAGGGACATCTTATCAAAAATGAAGAAAAATAAAAATTGCAAGCTTGCCTATGATATGCTTGTCTATAACATTTCAAAAATAATAGGCTCATATGTTTCTGCTCTTAATGGACTTGATAATCTTGTATTCACGGCAAAAATCGGCGAGAATGTTCCAAGGTTGCGGGAAGATGTTTGCAAACATTTTTCTTTCTTGGGAATTGAAATTGACAAAAAGAAGAATAATTCAAATGCAGAAATTATATCATCAAAAAAATCAAGAATAAAAGTCTTTGTAAAAAAAACTAACGAAGAAAAAATGGCGGTTGAGGAAGTTTTAAAAATTTTATAAAATATATAATACTATGAGAATACCAGTAGAAATTTCAGCGAGACATATTCATTTGTCAGAAAAAGATTTTGAAAAATTGTTTGGAAAAAATAAAACTCTTACTCCAATAAAAAAATTATCTCAAATTGGAGAATTTGCATCAGAAGAAAAAATAGTTTTTATTAACAAAGACAGGAAAATTGAAAATGTGAGAATCCTCGGTCCATTCAGAAAAAGTTCTCAGGCAGAAATTTCCCTCACAGATGCTTATGGTTTAAAGCTTTCTCCATTGCCGAAAATAAAAGTTTCAGGAGACTTGGCAGATACGACAAATATTTCAGTTAAAGGACCAAAAGATTCAGTAAAAATTCCGTGCATAATTGCAAAAAGGCATTTGCATTGTTCAATTCAGGAAGCAGAAAAACTAAAATTAAAAAACAATCAAAAAATTTCAGTAAAAATTTCTGGAGGTAGAGAAGTGACATTTGGAGAAATTATTGTGAGGACAGGAGAAAATTTCAGGTTATCATTGCATCTTGATACTGATGAGGGTAATGCGGCAGGAATAACAGAAAAAACTTTTGGGGAAATTATAAAATAAAAATGAAGTTCAAAACAAAAGCCAAAAAAACAATAAAAATATTCGGAATAGAATTAAAAAAGTCTTTAGCAACAGCAACAATTGCAGCTCTTGGTTTTTTGATTGCCTTGTCCTGGAGAGATGTCATGGCTGAATGGCTTGAAAGATTTTCCGAAACTAGTCCCCTTAGAAATAGTTTTATAAGTGCAATTCTTGTGACAATAATCGCAGTTATTGGTATTGTAATAATTTCGAAATGGAATGAAAAGAAAAAACAACCTTGAACAAGTGATGAGTATTCTCGAACAGAAATTTCCAGTAAGCAAAACAACTCTGAATAAAATGCGGAAAAATCCAAACGCGTTCAAGATATTAATTTCCTGTCTTCTTTCATTAAGAACTCAGGATAAAAATACAGAGATAGCGTCAGGAAGATTATTTGCCGTTGCTGACACTCCAAAAGAAATTATTGCTCTTCCTTTAAAAAAATTGGAAAAACTAATTTTTTCATCTGGACATTACAGAAAGAAAGCAAGAACATTAAAGCACGTTTCAAAAGTATTACTTGAAAGATTTGATGGAAAAGTTCCAAAAACAAGAGAAGAACTGATGAGCATAAAAGGAATTGGTCCGAAAACAGCAAATATAGTTCTGGCATTTGCCTTCGGCAAAAAGGTTCTTCCAATAGATACTCACTGCCACAGGATTCCAAATCGCCTTGGCTGGGTAAAAACCAAAACTCCTGAAAAAACAGAAGAAGAATTGAACAAAATTCTTCCAAAAAAATACTGGGGGGAATTCAATTCCATCTTTGTCCAGTTCGGAAAAACAATCTGCCAGCCAGTTTCTCCTCTATGTTCAACCTGCCCAATTAGCAAATATTGCCCCAGAATTGGTGTGATAAAACACAGATAATTAATCAAAATCTTTAAAAACCAATTTCTCAATAAGATATTTATGAAACGATCAAGCCGTAGATGGAAAAAGAAACGCCAGATGAGATGGAAGTGGCAAAGAAAAAGGCTAAAGAAAGAAAAGCATAAGAGAAAGATGAGAAAGGAAAGAGCTAAATAAAATTCTAATAATTAATATATTCTGAGTATAAAAAAGCTTAAAAATTGATTAAAATTCTGGAATCAATGAGTCAAAGAAATTTGCAGATAAAATACATAAACGAAGTAGATAAAGAATTTCTTAAAAAATTTTGGCTATTAGGGAACTATCACACACCAGACGTGATAATCCGAAAAGAAACAGAAGAGGTATTAGAAGAGATTACCGAAAAGATAGGAAAAAAGATGAAAGCGGATCTCGCAGTAATTTTATCAGCTAATGAAAGTTACATTGTGGATAAGAGAGGAACTCTCAATTATGAAATTGAATTTTACCAAAAAACATATCAACATTAGTAATCATTACAATAATCTTTATAAGTTCTGAGAAAAATATTCTATTATGGTATCAAGCATATGGACAGAAAAATACCGCCCTAATAAATTTTCAGATATCTTTGGGCAGGATAATTCTGTAAAAAGAGTTGAAGCACTTACAAACTCATTGAATATTCCACACATGATGTTTGCAGGGCCGGCAGGAACAGGAAAATCAACACTTGCTTTGATAGTTGTAAAAGAATTATACAAGGATAATTGGAAAGAAAACTATCTTGAATTAAATGCTTCTGATGAAAGAGGAATTAATGTAGTAAGAGAAAAGGTAAAAAATTTCGCGAGAACAAAATCTATAGGAAATATTCCGTTCAAGATTATTTTTCTTGATGAAGCAGATGCCCTTACTCCTGAAGCTCAGCAGGCATTGAGAAGGACTATGGAAAATTATTCTTCTACCTGTCGTTTTATTTTGTCCTGCAACTATTCAAGCAAAATTATAGACCCTATACAATCACGATGTGCAATGTTCAGGTTCAAGCTTCTTGAAAAAAAAGATGTTGAAAAAGTAATAATAAGAATTTGCGAAAATGAAAAACTTACAATAAAGCCCGAGGCAATTGAAATATTATATGAAGGCTGTGAAGGAGATTGCCGACGCTGCATAAACATTTTGCAGTCAACAGCGTCGATAGCTTTGTCAATAACTCCTGAACTTGTTGCTACAATAATTTCAAACACAAAACCAAGAGACATAAGGGTTGTTCTGGATTATGCAATTTCAGGAGATTTTCTAAAAGCAAAGGAAAAGCTTCTTGATATAATGCTCAAGGACAGCATTTCAGGGCAGGATGTTATTAAAGCAGTTCAAAAAGAAATTTGGAATCTCCCTGTTGAACCTACAATAAAAGTCAAACTTACAGAAAAAACAGGTGAAGCAGAATTCAGAATCGTCGAGGGAAGCGATCCATTTATCCAGTTGCAGGCTCTTCTTGCATCTTTTGTTTTAGCAGGATTAGGGAAGGAGTAAAATGCCCGAAAATACCGAAGTTGAAATTCGTTCATTCATATCAGTAGAGCAATATGTAAACTTATTGAAATTTTTCAGGCAAAATGCTGAATTTGTAAAAGATGATTTTCAGGAAACTCATTACTTCGATTCTGAATGGGATTTGAGAATCCAGAAAAATAACAAAGGTTCAAAGATATGGATGAAAAAGGGACAAATCCACGACGATGCAAGAGAAGAAATTGAAATATTTACAGAAGGTGATTGCTTTGAGAATCTTGGAAAATTGTTTAATAATTTAGGATATAATGTAAATATAAAATGGTTAAGAGAAAGAAAACAATTTAATTGGAACGGGATAAAAGTTTGTTTAGATTACACAAAAGGTTACGGCTATATTCTTGAACTTGAAAAAATGAGTTCAGAAGAAGACAAAGAAAAAATTGCTGAAGAATTAAAACAAAGATTAAATGAGTTAAATATTCCCTTGACATCAAAAGAAGAATTTAACAGCAAGTATAATTTTTATAAGGAAAACTGGAGGGATTTGATATGAGTCCCTGGACAGAAAAGTATCGCCCGAAATCTCTGGAAGAAATAAAAGGGCAGGATGAAGCGGTTTTTAAAATAAGAGAATTCCTGAAAAATTTCGGAAAAAAGAAAAATGCGCTGATTCTTCACGGACCTCCTGGAACAGGAAAAACAAGCATTGCTCACGCAGCAGCAAAAGAAAATAATTTTGAAATATTTGAATTAAATGCTTCAGATTTGAGAAATAGGGAAAAATTAAAAAATGTTTTAAGACCCGCAACAGAACAAATGTCCTTGGAAAAAAGCGACAAGATAATTTTAGTCGATGAAGTTGATGGAATTTCTGAATATGACTACGGAGGACTGGGAGAACTTTTGAGTGTAATTGAATCAACTTCTTTCCCCATTATAATAACTGCAAATGACATATGGGATAAGAAGTTTAGTGCATTAAGAAAAAAATGTGAAATGCTGCAATTAAAGGAAATTGATTGCAATGTGTTAAAAAATGTTATTTTGGAAATTTCAAAAAAAGAAAATATTTCTGTTAATGAAGTTTTGATTAATGAACTGTCTGCAAAAGCCAGAGGGGATATGCGGGCAGCGATAAATGATTTGCAGGCGTTGTCTAAATTGAAGGATTATTTTTCAGTAATTCTCGACGAGAGAAACAAGGAAACAGACATTTTCAGTTCACTAAAAAAAATTTTTCAGGAAAAGCCGACAAATGAAATGTTGGGAATTTTTGATTCTGTAAATATGTCCATTGATGACATAATTCTCTGGATTGAAGAAAACATTCCTGCAGATTATAAGGGTGAAGAACTTGCAAGAGCTTATGATTTGCTCAGCAAAACAGATGTTTTCAGAGGAAGGATTCACAAGCAGCAATATTGGAGATTTTTAGTTTATGAAAATATTTTTTTAAGTTATGGAATTTCATCTTCTAAAAAAAATTCAAAGACAGGATTTACATCTTACAAAAGACCTTCAAGAATTTTGCAGATTTGGCTTAACAACCAAAAGACAGTTCATAAAAAATCAATTTGCTACAAATATGCACAATATGTTCATGTAAGTCATAAACGGGCAATGACAGAATTTCCTGTTATAAAATTAGTCATAAAGTCAAATCCTGAAATACAAAAAGAATTGAAACTGGAAGAAGAAGAAATTGAATATTTGAAAATTTAATCTTTTTTTAGAAATTCTGCAAATTCTTTTCGCAATAAATCTGCCTTATCAGTATTTTCCCAGGTAAAAAGTTCTTTCCCGTTTTTCCAGGTGTAATTTCTTCCAAAATGTCCGTAAGCAGCAGTTGGAAGATAAATAGGATTTTTGAGTTTAAGATGCTTGATAATATCAGCAGGTTTTACAGGGAAATATTTGAAAACTGATTCTTCAATTTTTTCTTCGGGAACGTGATTTGTTCCAAAGCAGTCTACATTTATTCCCACAGGTTGTGCAACACCTATTGCGTAACTTAACTGAATTTCACATTTGTCAGCAAGTCCTGCAGCGACGATATTTTTTGCAATGTATCTTGCCGCATAAGCACCGCTTCTGTCAACTTTGCTCGGGTCTTTTCCTGAAAATGCACCTCCGCCGTGCCTTCCAACACCGCCGTAAGTATCAACGATAATTTTTCTTCCTGTAACTCCAGTGTCTCCTTCAGGTCCGCCAATTATAAATTCCCCTGTTGCATTAATATGGAATTTTGTATTTTCATCTATCATTTCCTTCCCGCAGACAGGATAAATAACTTCATTCAAAATATAATGTCTCAACAATTCTTCAGAAATCTCTTTTGTATGCTGCTGTGCAATAACAATTGCTTCTAATCTTTTTGGTTTATTATCTTCATATTCAACTGTAACCTGACTTTTCCCGTCTGGACCTAAAGAAGATATTTTTCCGCTTTTTCTGAATTCAGCTAATTTTTGAGTTAATTTGTGCGCGAGCATAATCGGCATAGGCATAAGTTCAGGAGTTTCATTGCAAGCAAAACCATACATCATTCCCTGGTCTCCTGCTCCTTGTTCTTTTTCTTCAGAAGAATTTACTCCCTGAGCTATATTAGGACTTTGCCTGTGAATTGAACTCCATACTCCTGCATCCTCATAATCAATTCCAAACTCTGGATTAGTATAACCAATTTTCTTTAATGTTGCTCTCGCAATTTTTTGCACGTCACAATATCCTGCAGTAGTTACTTCTCCGGCAATATAAACACTTCCGGTTGTAACCAAAGTCTCAACAGCAACTCTTGAATTAGGGTCTTGTCTTATTAAGTCATCAAGAATAGCGTCAGAAATCTGGTCGCAGATTTTGTCAGGATGCCCCTCTGTTACAGATTCAGAACTTATCAGTCTTTTTTTCATATATCAAAAAAAAGAAGTTAATATTTAAAATTAATTATAAGAGAGAATATACATTAGGCATTAAGCAGAAAGAGCAGATTCTTTTCTGTTAAATAAGTTTGATAAAAAATTGTGTTTTTTTTCATATTTTACAACAATTAAATCACCGCCGAGGAAAGGTTTCAATAAAAAAGAATACCACGGAGTGTAAGCAGTTATTTTTTTGTTGTTTTCCTCATCCATTAATTTGTATCCGCTTCCCAAAAATGTGTTCCAGACATTAGTCTTGAATTTGCTGTTTTTTGACAAGTCAAGTTCGGGGAATCCAAAATAGATAGCAGCAAGCAATTTGTCCCATGACTTTTTTCTTGGTTCTTTGTCTCTGTTGATAATTACTCTGTAAGTGGAATTCTCGTTATGCCCGCCGAACCATATAGAATACTGTTCAGGGAGTTTAGGCAAATTTCCAATTCCGCTGTAAAGTGCATCGCATGTGTTTTCTAAATTAACCATAAAACAACTAAAAAGAAGCCATTTATAAATTTTATCGTTTGTTACTATTAACAAGTTTAAACAATCATAAAACAAGAAAATCAACTCGCAGTCTTATTTTGTAAGGAGCAATCTCACCAGCTTTCTTTTTTTCTAAAATTTTAATTTTCTTTTTTGCTTTATTTGCTTCATTTTTTATTTTCTCAATAACTAAATCAACATCTTCAATTCTACAAAAATCATAGTAATATATTCTCGTTCCTTTTTTGCTTAAATGAAATGCTTCTTTGAGGAAGCTGTCTTTCAGTTGAGGACGGGGCATGACAATTACATCAAATTTTTGATTTATTTTTGGTGCAACTTTTTTAATGTCTCCGTTAACCAATTCAATTTTTTCTTTTAATTTGTTCAGCTTGATGTTCATTTCAGCATATTTGTTAGCCTCTCTGTTAATTTCATTTGAGAAAACTTTCCTTGCAGAAGAATTTTTTGCAATGACAATGGGGTAAGGAGCAACTCCCGCAAACATCACCAGCACAGTTTCATTTTTCTTTATCTTATCTGCAATTTCTTTTCTTTCATTGCTCAGCCTCGGGGAGAAATAGGTCTTGTCAACGTTAAATCGAAAAAGGCAATTATTTTCTCTGTATAAAACTTCCTTGGTGTTTTCTCCTGCAATAAAATTCGTGGAGATTTTTCTCAGCCTTCCTTTTATTTTTTCCTTTTTTTCAAGGATAGTTCTTATTCCTTTATTCTCCCCAAGAATCTTTTCGGCAATTTTTTTCTTGTCTCCTGTTTTGGTTTTGCCAGGAAATTTAACAATTGCAATGTTTCCAAGAGCATCAAAAGATTTTACGTTCATAAAAAGAATACATAAACAGAATTATTAAAGATTACTTTTTTCCTCGTGCTTTTTCTATCGCCTTTGCAGTTCTTATTGCTTCCTCGGCAATTTGTCTTTCTGCAACGCTTTGCGCTTTTCTGATTTGTGCACCTATTCTCCATACCCATTCCCTGAATTTGCTGTTAAATATGAGTATTAAAGAAGAAATAAAGAAAACTGCAACCATAATAATTATAGTTAGATTTAATCCGAAAGAAACTTGCCCAGTGAAGAATCCTGAAATCATTTTATAGCCTAAGACAGCAACAAAGAAAAGCCACAGGAAAAATTCAAGCATAATTTTTGGAATGCTCATCTCTCGGATTTTTTCATTTGATGTCAGCATAGCAGAAAAGAATAACATTACAATAAATGGAATAATAAAAGTAAGAACAATTCCAAGTGTTGTATAACCTTGCAGGATTGTAAAAATTTCAGCAGGAGTAATAAAAGCAGTTGCTAAGAATGCAACAGGAATTGCAATTACTGCCTGGAAAAAAGCATTAGGCGGGAATTTAGCAAAACTCAGAACACTCCATATTAAAGCGGCAAGCATGAAGAAAAATAAATATTTTGCAATATTTACATCAAGATTCCCCTGGCTCCAGTTTGTAAAAAAGTCAGCAATAAAACTTGTCGTAGACATTCCTGATTGTTCCTGCAAACTAACATCCCCAGTAATTATTTTTCCTGTAGGATTAGTGATTGAGAAAAGGATGAATAAAAAAACAAGGATTACTAATGTTCCTATCAAAACAGGAAACTTGTCAGAAAGAAATCTTTTAATTTTATCAATCCCCTTTTTCTTCATATCTAAAAAAGGTTTTACAGATTTATAAATATTTTCTAACGTCTGGCTCTTTCAATTCTTTCAGCAGTTCTTATGGCTTCTTCAGCTTCCTGCCTTTCAGCCTCGCTTCTTGCCTTTCTGATTTCTAATCCCATTCTCCATACAGCATTTCTCCATCCTTTGTGGAAAACTACAATCAAAAGAGAAAGTCCAAAGGTTCCAATCATGATAACAATTGGTAGGCTTATTCCTGTAACAGCGATTTGTCCTGTAACCATCCCAGATATCAGTTTGTAGACAAGAATAACGAGGAAAAAAATCCATAAGAAAAGTTCAAGTAAAATTTTCGGAACACTCATATGTCCAAGTCTCTCATTAGACAAAAGCATTGCAGAAACAAAAATCAGAATAACGAATGGAATAATAAATGTAAGAACTATTCCAAGGGTTGTATAACTTTGCAGGATTGTAAAAATTTCATCAGGAGTAATATAAGCCGTTGCTAAAAATGCAACAGGAAGTGCAATTATTGCCTGAAAAAAAGCATTAGGCGGGAATTTCGCAAAACTTAATGCTCCCCAGATTAAACCTGCAAGCATGAAGAAAAATAAATATTTAGCGATGTTTAAATCGAGGTTACCAGCGCTCCATTGCGTGAATAAGTCTGAAATAAAACTTGTTTCCACCTGCTGTCCGGTAATTACTTCTCCAGTTGGATTCATTGTGCCAAGCAGAGATGTAAAAATAAAAACCATCGAAACTAATGCAATAACAGCAAAAGTGTTGTTGAAAAATATTTTTTCTTTTTTATTAGAAAGTCTTTTTTTCCCCTCTTTTTTCTTCATTTCTAAAAAAGAACTCTCGAATTTATAAACATTTTGATTAAGAAGATAATTTTATAAAAACAAATTCCTTGTGTCAGTTATGAAAAAGAGTTTGCTGATAATTTTTGCTTTAGTTATGGCCGTAGGATTTGTCAGTGCGCAGGATTTATTGAGCGATTTGCTCAATACTCTCGATGAATCAATGGTTATTTTGTCTGCAATATTTATAATATCATTTTCAATTTTATATTTCTCGCTCAGCAAGCTTTTGTTCAAAAAAAATATTACAACTTCAGCAGTCATCTCTGTAATCCTAGCATTTCTCATAACATACGGAGTAAATAAATCTGGATTTGATTTCAATGGATTTTTCTTTGACATTGGAGTTTCAGAAAATGTGTTAATGACAATAATTCCATTGGTAATTCTTGGAGGAGTAGTTTTCACAATAATAAAATTAGGAAGCAAATCATTATTTGTTTTCGGAGGATTACTGGTAGCATTAAGTTTCTTCGTCTATGCAAAAGCCCTTTTGATAATAGTTGGAATAATATTGTTCATAATTGGATTTGCTTTATGGAAGAGTAAAAAAGATGGAGAAGAAAATCCTTGGGAAGCAGCAAGAAGAAGATAGTTATCACTAGATAAAGATAACATTTCGAAAGATTTATAAAAGAACACTTCATACCTGTTTTTATGAATGATTTAGAAGGATTTGCTAAACAACAGGGAAAGACAGAGATACAAAGAACAATAATGGAAGGAGGAGCAAAGACATCCTTATGTGGTTATGGAGGAGGGGATTGTGTAATGCTGACGTGGAGAACAGACCCAAATAACGAAGGAGGATATGTGCAAATTGCTTATTGCTCAAAAGCAAAACAAGTAGGGACTGATTGGGTAAATCAAAGAACAAAAAAATTAAAGAATATGAATTGCCCAAATTCAAATCATTCTTTATTTTCTGGCTGGGACTGCATATATGCAGATGGTAAAAATCATTTAATTTAAATTAGAATAGGGTTTTTTGTTTGTTCTTTTCAAGAATTTCTCTAAGTCTCTCCAATTGTTTCTGAACTCTGTCGTCGGAAAAATCGTGTTCTTTGACAAGAAGATCTCTTATTTTTTTCTCATTTACTTTATTAAAAATAAAAACAGCATGGGAAACATTTGGCTTGTGGAATAATTCAAAAATTTCTTGCCAGTTAAATTTATCTTCTTCAGAAAGATTTTCCATTTGTTCTTTTAAGCTGTTGAAAATCATAACTGGTTGTTTGTACCTTTTTACAATCTGCAATGCTTTCTTTTGCCCGATTCCAGGAATTCCTTTTGGATTGTAATCAGTTCCAACTAAAATTCCCAGGCAGATTAATTGGTCAAGATTTATTTCCAAAGAGTTCATAACTTTTTCAAGTTCAATCATCTCTGGTTTCACTTCCATCCATCCACTGATTGTTTTTCTCTTTTTTGCAAGTGTTAAATTTCTTATTAATTTTGGAGCTCCGAAAAGCAAACTATCATAGTCCTGGCTTGCGCTGGCATAAATTTCTTTTCTTGTTCTTGCTAGGTAAGCTGCCTGTGCTTCTCCTTCTCCTGGAGCCTGAATAATTGCAATCCCCATTGCTTCAAGAAGTTGCTTGCTTTCTTTGATCATATCGTCTTCTAATCTGACAAGCTGGCTACTGTATGTCTTCATCCTTTCAAAATCTTCCTCGCCTCTCGCTTCTTCATATCTGCTTCTTGCAATTTCTCTCGCCCCGCTTCGTTTTGCAAAAGTCTTGTATTTCAATTCAGGAGGTTTTCCGTCAAAAACATAAACAAGTTTTATTCCGTGTTCAAGCAAAGCAATATTCCTGTAAAAAATTCCTGATAAATGACTTGTAATCCTTTTTTTGCTGTCCATCAAAGGAGTCCCGTCAACTTGCCTTATCGACGACAAAAATTGATAAAGAATATTAAAAGCATCAACGCAGATTGTTTTCCCCTTCAAATCAGAAAGTTCAATTTCATGTCTCGGGATGATTTCCCGAATATTCAGTCCCATATGCAAAAAGTCCCCTCTTTTTGTATTTGTGCTGAAAATTTATTTTCTGTCATTGATTTATCCACTAAGTTACGATATAAATAGTTTATTATAGAGAAGTTTGAGACAGTTCCTCAAGTATCTTTTTATGTTTGTTTAAGAAAACCCATGTATGAAGCTTGTCAAAATCATAGTTGCATTTCTTAAAGACAATATCTGCAATTTTATGTCCCACTTCATTATTAAAATCTTCATCAGAGTTGTAATTAAAATATAACTCTGCAAGCTGATTTGTCATATTAAAAGTTATAAAAGAATATTTTTAAAGTTTTCATATGCTTAATTTTATATAATAAAAAACAACATAAATGTTTATATTCTATTCTGTAAAGATAATTTTATGAAAATAGGAAAAACATTAAAAAATGTTATAATCGCGGGAACATTTGCTTTATGTGGAATCGGATGCAGTGAGAATAATTTTAGTGGAAAAATTGGAGGAGAGAAAGTTAGATTCTATGAAGGAGATGATTATAATCCTTTTTCCTTTTCCCCCACAGCATATTGGAATACTCTTGAAGTTATAAAAGAAGATGGAAGCAAAGTAGAATATAAAGATATTAACCGTGATTTTACAGTTGATAGTGTTAAAATAACTAAAGAAGACAATGTAACAAAATATGGTTCTTCGAAAAATCCTATTACAAAAGAATTTTTGGAAAAAGCCCAAAAAGATTTTAATTTTTATATGACAAAAATAATAGATATTCAGGATAATTCACCAGATAAGAAGTAATATTTCTATAGCAAACATTAAAAATATAAAATCTCCTGTCAGCATTATATTATGAAAACCGACTTCATTCCTGTAGATTATGATTACTTTGATTTTGAAGGGAGGAACTATGCAAAAATAATTGGAAGAGATTCAAAAGGGAAAAGAGTCTGTATAATTGATTCCTGTGATGTTTTTTTCTGGGCAATTTTAAAAGAGAAACTAAGTCAAAAGGAAATTGAAAAATTAAGGGAAAAAATAGGTTCAATACAGCTGGATGTTAAAGGAAGAAAAACCAAAGTTGAAAAAACAGAAGTTCTTGAAAAAAATTTTCTCGGTAAAAAAGTAAAGGCAATAAAAATTTTCGCGACAAATTACAAAGACTTGCACGATATTGCAGACCAGCTTGGAATGCCTGAGATAGAAAAAAGGAGAGGATATGACATAGGTTTCATAAGCCATTACATAATTGAAAAAAAACTTGTTCCCTTAAACTGGTATGAAGTTTCAGGAGAGATTTTGAATAATAGTTTAGAATTTGGAGGAATAGATTCTGCATTGAACGTTGATTTATGCATAAAAGTTGATTCAATAAAAAAATCAGACAAGCAGAATTTCTCTCCGAAGGTTCTTGCATTTGATATTGAAGCAGATGAGTTCAGGATTGGTGAAGGGGAAATTTTGATGGTTTCTCTTGTCACTGAAAATTTCAAAAAAGTAATAACATGGAAAAAATGTCCGAAGAAATTAGATTATGTTGAATGCGTGAAAGATGAAGCAGAACTTTTGGAAAAATTTGTCGAAACAATAAAAAAAATTTCCCCCGACTTTTTAGTTGGATATTTTACCGACGGTTTTGATTTTCCGTACATTAAAGCAAGAGCAAATTTGCACAAAGTAAAATTAGATATTGGATTAGACGGAAGCCAGCCGAAATTTTCAAGAAGCGGAATAGGAAAATTCGGAACTGCAAAAATAGATGGAATTGTTCACATTGATTTGCTGAGATTTATTCAGACAGCTTATTCTCAGTATATGCAGTCAGAAATAATGTCCTTAAATGAAGTGGCAAATGAACTTCTTGGAGAAGGGAAAAAAGATTTTGAATTCAGGCATTCTTCAAAAATCAACGGCGATGAATGGGCAAAATATTTTGAATATAATCTCCAGGATTCAGTATTGACGTATAAACTTTTTGAAAAAATCTGGCCTGATTTGTTGGAATTTACAAGAGTTATGCAGGAACCTGTTTTTGATGTTTCAAGAAATGGAATGTCGAGAAATGTGGAAGATTATATTTTGCATAATCTGGAGAGGTTTAACGAGATTCCTGAAAAGCGCCCTGCTTACGACGAAATAGGAGAAAGAAAAGGAAGAGAAAAATATACAGGAGCATTTGTATTTGAACCCACTGCAGGATTGTACGAGAATTTGGGAATATTTGATTTTACAAGCTACTGGCCAAGCATCATCGTTACATTCAATCTTTCAAAATCAACAATGCTTGAAAATAAAGAAAAAAATTCTCTTGAAGTTGACTTGAAAGACAAGAAAGTTTATTTCTCAAAAGAGCCAGGATTTTTTCCGCAGATGCTTGAAGAGATAATAGAAAAAAGAAAAAAATACAAAAAAGAACTTGCTGAAAAATTTGATGTTATAAAAAAAGCAAGAAGCAATGCTTTCAAGCTTCTAGCAAACGCTTCTTATGGTTATCTTGGATTTTTTGGAGCAAGATATTACTGCCCAGAAGCTTCTGCATCAGCGACATCAATAAGCAGAGATTTCATAAAAAAGATAATTGAAAAAATAAACAACGAAGGTTATACTACAATTTACTCAGATACAGATTCAATTGCATTTTTATTGAATAAAAGTTCAAAACAAAAAACTTTGGAGTTTCTAAAAAAATTAAATTCAGAACTTCCGGGAATTATGGAGTTGGAACTTGAAGATTTTTACAGGAGAGGAATCTGGGTTACAACAAGAACAGGAGAATTTGGAGCAAAGAAAAAATATGCTTTGATTAATGAAAAAGACAAATTAAAAATCAGAGGGTTTGAAACAGTCAGGAGAGACTGGTGCACTCTTGCAAGGGAAATTCAGAGTAAAATTTTAAAATTAATTCTTGAAGACGGAGATGAAAAAAGAGCTTTGGACTATTTGAAAAAAATTGTAAAAGAAGTTAAAGAAAGAAAAATAGAAGTTAAGAAGATGACAATTAGAACACAAATGAAAAAGCCATTAGATGAATACAAGTCAATTACCCCTCACGTCGTCGCTGCGCAGAAAATGTTGGAAAGAGAGATGCCGATTGATATGGGAAGCCTTATTGAATATTATATAGCAGAAACAGCAGATAAGAAAAAGTTAGTGAGAGATAAAGTAAAACTTGCAGATGAAAAAGGAGAATATAATATTGAATATTATCTTAAACATCAGATACTTTCGGCAGTTGAAAATATTTTGCAGGTTTTCAATTATGACGTTAATACGATTATAGAAACAAAAAAGCAGAAGACATTGGGGGATTTTTAATGACAAGAAGAACTTACGAACCAAAACCATTATTTATTGAAAGAATGAAAGAACTTCTTGGAAAAGATTTTGAAAATTATATGAAAATATTAGAAAAAGAACCTGTCCGCTCTTTTCGTTGCAATACATTAAAAATTTCTCCAGAAGATTTGAAAAAAAGACTTGAAGAAAAAGGATGGAAAATTAAAATTCCTTTCAAAGATTATCCTGAGATTATGGTTGTAGAATCAGAACTTCAGCCAGGAGAACTCGGACGGGCTTTAGAACATCTTCTCGGTTTTTATTATATTCAAGAAATTGCAAGCATGCTTCCTCCCTTAGTTTTAAATCCGAAAAGTGGTGAAAGAGTTTTAGATATGTGCGCATCTCCAGGAAGCAAGACAACACAAATGGCAGCCCGAATGGAAAATTCAGGTTTGTTAATCGCAAATGAGATGAAAATAGGAAGAATAAAAATTCTCGCAGCGAATACAGAAAGATGTGGAGTTATGAATATGATAATTACAAAAAAAGATGGAATTGCTTTATGTAATCGTTTCAAAAATGAAAATTTTCTATTCGATAAAATTCTTCTAGATGCTCCTTGTTCAGGTGAAGGAACAATAAGAAGCACGCCACGAACTTTGGAAATGTGGAATATTAAAACAATTGAAAATCTTTCAAAATTGCAAAAGTCTCTTATTGCTTCAGCAATAGAAATTCTAAAACCAAATGGCGAATTAGTTTACTCTACTTGCACACATGCTCCTGAAGAGAATGAAGAAATTATCAATTTCGCATTAAAAAATTTTAAAGTTAAAGTTGAAAAAATATCTCTTCCCCTAAAAACTTTACCAGGAATTACAAAGTTTGGAGAGAAAGAATATCTTGAAGATGTTAAATATTCTTGCAGAGTTTATCCCCAGACAGCAAACACAGAGGGATTTTTCATCGCAAAACTCAGGCGTGACCCAAATTTAAAGGGAAGATTAAGCGAAGGAAACCGATTAGGTGTCCTCGCAAGGAAGGTAAAATGATTCCTTTAAAATTTTTTGATAAAAGAGAAAAAGAAAAATTACTAAATCAGTTAAACGAACAATTTGGAATAAACGAAATTCCATGGAAAATTGCAAGGTTAGGGAAAGAAAGAATTATTGTTTTTTCCGGGGACATTTCGGAAAAGGAAATTCTTGAATTAGATAGAGTTGCAAGAATAGAAGGAATTGGATTATACTTTGCAAAAGTAGATGAAAAGACGCAGGATTTAAGATTGAGTATTGAAGGAGTCCAATTAGTAAAAGAACAAATTACAAAAAATATTTTTGAGCTTGATGAGAAACAGGCAGAACAATGGATGATGGGACAGGAAATTTTACTCGCAGATATAAAAACCTTCCCCGAGGGTGGGCGGGAGGGAATTAAAAAAGGATTTTTTATTATGAAATTCAAGAATGATTTTCTTGGAACAGGAAAAATCTCAGCAGAGAAAATAAGTAACTTTATTCCTAAATCTCGTCGGCTAAAGTATAAAGAAGAAAGACGGGAAGAATAATTCGGTTGCGAAGTACAAATTAACTTCCCTTTGGGCGGGAGGGCGGGAATACTGAACAAGCGAGAAATTTAAATATAAAGAAATTAAAATAAAGGGATGAAACAAAAACAGAAGAAAGAAATTGAACTTCCAATGGAATATAATCCTGGGCTTCATAAATATGAACCTATTTTACCAATGAAAAAAACAAAAAGAAAATTAAAAATTGAAGTAGACTGGAAATGGGTTGTTTGGACGATAATAAGTGTAATCCTTGCTATAGTTTTACTCTCTATATTATTCAATATATTTGTTAAATAAAATGACACTAACACCAAAACAAAAGGAAAAAATTTTGCAGGCAGGAAAGATTGCCAGCGAAGTAAAGGAATGGGTTAAGCCCCAAATAAAAAAAGGAATGCCTCTTCTTGAACTTGCAGAAAAAATTGAAAATAAAATTATAGAGCTAAAAGGAAAACCTGCTTTCCCCACAAATCTTTCGATAAATGAAATTGCTGCACATTATACTCCTTCTTACAATGATGACGCTGTTGCTCATGGATTACTGAAAGTTGATTTAGGAGTTCATGTTGACGGCTGGATTGCAGACACAGCTTTTTCAGTTGATTTGGAAAATAATTCAGAAAATAAAAAACTGATTGAAGCATCTGAAAAAGCTTTGAAAAGTGCAATCAAAGAAGCAGAGAATAAAAGTTCTCTCGGTGAAATTGGAAAAGCAGTTCAGGAAACAATTGAGTCATACAAATTCTCTCCGATAATAAATCTAACAGGGCACGAGATGGAAGAATATGAGCTTCATGCGGGATTGACTATTTTGAACATCGATAACACAAAAAAAGAAAGTTTGCACAAAGGGTTGTTTGCAATTGAACCTTTCGCAACAACTGGCTCAGGAAAAATCCACGAGGGAAAACCTTCAGGAATTTATATTTTAATTGACACCAAAAATGTAAGAAATCCTGACGCAAGAAAAATTTTGGATTTTATCAAAGAGGAATATCAAACACTTCCTTTCTGTTCAAGATGGCTTGTAAAAAAATTTGGACTTAAATCTCTGTTTGCATTAAAGCAGTTGGAAGAAAATGGGAACTTGCATCAATATCCGCAGTTAATTGAAGTCTCTCACGCAAAAGTTTCTCAGGCAGAAAACACAATTCTCGTCGACGACAAAGTTATTGTTACGAGCGAGTAGAATAATTATTTGCAAGAAATTTGTCTATAAACTCTTTCTATATCACCAAACATATCAGAAAGTTCTTTTCTTTGACTATCATTAATATTAGTGTAATTTTCTTTAAATTTAAAGACAGCAGGCATATATTCATTAAAAAATTTTATATCTTCTTCTGAAAAAATATCTTTAACTTTATCTTTATCAATAAAAATAGGTTCATTACCATCCATAACTTTACCAAAAAAATCATGAATTAAACTATATCTTAAAAATTGATTTTTTCCTTGTTTCAAAGTTTCAGTCAATTTGTTATAATCTTCTTCCATTTTTTAATCCTCCAAATTAATTATACTTTTTATAATTCCCTCTAATCTTGTTTTCTGAATTTCAGTCATTTTTCCTTTTTTCATTTCATCTATTTTTTGAAAATAATCTTGATTAACTTCATTAATTGCACGCTGATCCACTTTAGAAGAATATTTTTCTAAAACTGCTTTTTTATCAGAATTTGGTTTAAGATATTCTTTTACAAGATTAACTGCATAAATCATATCAATGATAGCATTTGATTTTGATTCTAAATTGTCCAATTCAATATCATAAAATTCTTCTTCCATATTTTTTCTCAGAAATGAATATTTATAAATATTTATATAAAATTATTATAATTCTTCTCCAGTCATCTCTTTATATTCTCTTTTCATTTTCTCAGCATCATCTTCACACATACAATGAGTAATATTATTTCCATAACTTGCTACAACATATTCATAATTTGGATATTCTTCGCCAATCCATTTATCATTAAAGTTTATTCTCTTACACCAAGCACACATTCTTAATAAATTATTTTTAATATTGCTTTCCATTTAAATTTTAAGAATTTAATTACCCAAGATAAGTATTATCTATTGGAAGAGCTGCCTTCGCTGATTTTAGATATTCAGCCTCTATTCTTTTGTATAAATCAATAGTTGATTTCGTCACGCTCGGTTTTACTTTTTTCAGTGCTTCTTCAAAATGTTTTCTATTCACTTGTTTCGAATCAATATCTTCTCTTAATGCAAAATAAGCAGCTTCTCTCGCAACAGCCTTGATATCTGCTCCCGTATATCCGTTTGTTTCCCTCGCTAATTCTTTCAAATCAACATCTTTTGCAAGTGGCATTTTCTTTGTATGAATTTTCAAAACCTGAAGTCTTCCGTCCTCTTCAGGAGCATTTACTAAAAGTATCTTATCAAATCTTCCTGGTCTTAACAAAGCAGTATCAAGCATGTCAGGTCTGTTGGTAGCCCCGATAACAAGAACATCATTCAAATCTTCCAAGCCATCCATTTCTGCAAGAAGCTGATTCAAAACTCTCTCAGTAACTTTTGTTCCCTGTTCCATTCCTCTTCTGCCTGCAAGTGAATCAATCTCGTCGAAGAAAATAACACAAGGAGCAACTTGTCTCGCTCTCTCAAAAATTTTCCTCATTCCTTCTTCTGATTTTCCAACCCACATGCTCAATAATGAAGGTCCTTTAACCTGAATAAAATTTGCTTCTGATTCTTTTGCAACTGCTTTCGCTAAAAGAGTCTTACCAGTTCCAGGAGGTCCGTAAAGTAAAATCCCTCGTGAAGGTCTTATCCCTAATCTTTCAAAACTTGCAGCATATTTCATAGGCCATTCAACCGCTTCTTTCAATTCTTCTTTCACAGAATCAACTCCACCGACGCTGTTCCACTCAACATTCGGAGTTTCAACAAGAACTTCTCTCATTGCACTTGGACGAACAGTTTTCAGAGCATCAATGAAATCTTCATGATTAACAATTAATTTTTCTAAGATTTCTTTTGGAATTTTTTCATCAGCATCAAGTTTCATCTGCGGGAGAATCTTTCTCAAAACAATAATTGCGGCTTCTTTTGTCAGAGATTCCAAATCAGCACCGACAAATCCGTGAGTTACTGAAGCAACTTCATCAAGATTAACTTTCTTATCCATCGGCATATTTCTAGTATGAATTTTCAAAACCTGTAATCTTCCTTCTTTTCCAGGAACAGAAATTTCCAATTCTCTGTCAAATCTTCCTGGACGTCTCAAAGCAGAATCAAGTGCATTTGGCCTGTTGGTAGCACCGATAACAATAACTTTTCCCCTGCTCTTTAATCCGTCCATCATTGTAAGCAATTGTGAAACAACTCTTCTTTCAACTTCTCCCTGAACTTCTTCTCTCTTCGGAGCAATCGCATCAATCTCGTCGATAAAAATAATTGCAGGCGCAGTTTTTTCTGCTTCTTCAAAAATGTCTCTTATTTTCTTTTCAGATTCGCCGTAAAACTTCGACATGATTTCAGGACCATTAAGTAAAATAAAATTTGCTTCTGATTCATTTGCAACTGCTTTTGCTAAAAGAGTTTTACCAGTTCCAGGAGGTCCGTGAAGTAAAATTCCTTTTGGAGGTTCAATTCCTAATCTCTCAAAAATTTCAGGATGCTTTAATGGAATTTCAACGAGTTCTCTGATTTTTTTAATCTCATCAGTTAATCCTCCAATGTCTTCATAAGTAATTTCAGGAATTTTCTCGTCGGAGAGTTCAACTGCTTTAGGACTTAGAGAAACTTCTGTGTTTTCTGTGATTATAACCGGCTGATTTGGATTTGCAGAAATAATCATGAATTTTATTTGCGTAACTCCGCCACCAAGATTTCCAAAGCCCATTCCTCCCAAGATGTCTCCGAGATTTCCAAAAACATCGTCCATATCTCCAAATTCTTCTGACATCAAGTCCCTTCTTCTCTGAACTCCTCCTAAAACAACAATATCTCCTTTGACAACTGCTCTTCCTAAAAGCCCTCTTCGTAATCCGTCGGAATCTGCCTGAACCATTATTCCTTTTTGTGCAGGAGCGATTACAATTTTTTTAGCTTCTTTAACTTCTGCTTTTACGATTGTAACAACATCGCCAATTCCTGTCTTTGAATTTTTTCTGAGAATTCCGTCAATTCTAATTATCCCTTCTCCAACATCAGCAGGGTAAGCTCTGTCAGCAATTGCAACAGTTTCTTTATTCCCTTTGATAAGGATTATGTCTCCTCTTCTTATACCAAGTTCTCTCATTATTTCAGAATCAATTCTAGCAATTCCTTTGTATGCATCATCCTGCAATGCTTCAACGACTTTCAATTGTATTGTTTTTTCTTTATTTACCATTTTATTTTTCTTTATATTTTCTTGTTATAGCATAACCTGCGGTTGGGTCTCCACTTGTATGCACAATATGCTTAACTTCTTTCGGAGTTGTTTCTACTTTTTCTTCAACGAAATTTAAACTTAATCTTCCCATATCTTCAAAACATAATCTTACCATGTCATCCATTATTTTTTCCTGTTGTTGCATGAATGAAACAATTTCCTTGGGAATTGAAACAGCATAGCTGTTTCCTACCAATCTCATCTTGACGTGAAATTCTTTATTTTTTAAGACTACAAATCTGTTATATTCCTGTTCGTCAGCAGGATGAATTATTTTTTCATTGCATTTAGGACAAATTACTGCTCTGAATAAAAATCCATTTTTTGCAATTTGAGCTTTCTGCATTTTTGTATTGCATTTCCTGCATAATATTGTATTGTCAAAAATGTCTGTCATTATGAAAATTTTTTAAATTTTTATTTGTGCTGAACTTCGTTCAGTCATTTTTTTTATGAATATAAAACCAACCGCTTTTTACGGTTGGTTGAAAGGGGTTATCTGTATATACATATGGTATACACAAGAAAGATATACTATTTAAATATTTCTGTAATTTTTTGTGATATAAATTATTATAAATATCTTATTTTTTTTAATGTATATGAATGAACTTAACGAAATAATAAAAAAAGGCAGCGTTGATTCAAAAAAAGAATATTATTTTCTTTATGAAAATGGTTTTTTAGGGAACAGACCATTAACATGGAATTCCATAGAAGAGATAATAAAAACAGAATGGAAAGGGGGAATTTGCATTCGGGGGAAAAAAGGAATTGCAAGAAGTAAAGCAAGATTTGATTTATCTTTGGATGAAGCAATAGAGTATATTGATAAATTAAAACAGGAAGGAATTTCCAATGAAGAACTGACCTTTAATCAATCAATGCCCAACAGTCATTTGTTAATTCAGGGAGAAATAATGAGAAGTTTGAAAAATTATTCTCTTACCTATACCACTATAAAAGAACCGACAAATTATGCTTTTGCAAAAGAAACATTGCATCAGGAAGGAATAAATGCCTTGCATATATTAAAAAGAAATTTATTTCCATCAAGTTATGAAGATTTGAATACACTCTTTGATATTTTTCCAGATTCAACAATTGAATTCGGCAGTTATGATATTTGTGTTGGAAATTTACCAAACAGGAATACAATAATTTGGGAAGTAAGAAATTATTAACCCAACCTTATGTCTTTCAATTTCTCAACAATTTCTTTTTTCTTTTCACTTGAAAGCCTGCTGTCAAGAAGAGGATAAAAACTTTCTATTTCTCTCCCTTCGTGAGCAAATAAAAGTTCTCTTAAAAACATAGTATTAGGTTTTCTGCCGTCGGCAATTTCCTCGTCGAGATTTCTAATAATTCCTCTGATATCTTTATGATCCTTTAGCAGATTCTGAAGTTGTCTCATTTCAGTTTTATTATTTCTATCTGAAACAGGAAAAATATTTTCTTCCTCAATAAAAATATGTTTGTTTAAATTCCACTTGAATAAATTAAATTTTTCAATCTGATAAGTATCTTCCTTCGAAATTTTTTCAAAATCAAGAAGAAGTTTATTTACAATCTGATGTTGTCTGAGCATCGCCAAAGTTATTAGTCCCATTTGTGCCATGATTAATTAATGTTTAAGATATTTATAAAAGTTATTTTCTAGGATAATAAAGGTTATAAGAGAAAAAAGGTATCAGATATTATGACATTAATTGTAGGAATGTATTATGAAAATAAAAAAGGTGCGCTGATTGCTTCTGACAGTAGAATGACAAAAGAATGCCACTATAATTTAATAAGAAAAATTTTTGGAGTTGAAAATATTATAATTGCTGTGGCAGGAATAGTCTGTATAAATAAACAATTAGTTAAAAATATTGAATCAATCCTGGGTGATGAAGAAGATATAGAAAAAGTATTAGAAAAAGCTCAAATAAAAATATATGAAGATTATATGTTAGGAGAAAATCCGAGATTATGTGAACATGAAATGTCTCAAGGATTGTGTGGTTTTTATACAGATCATCCGGAAATATTTAGATTTTTTAGTCAATTAACAGAACCTGTCGAAAATTTCAGTGCAGTTGGACAAGAAGATGATGATACAGAAAATTTTCTTAAAAAATTTTATAGAGAGGATATTACAAAAGAAAAAGCAATGGAACTTGCAGTCTATTCTATAATAGAAGCATCAAAAAATAATGTCAGCGTTGATGATAACCCCCAGATAGCAATAATAGGAGAAGGCGGATGTAAAATTTTAAATTACGAAGAAAATGGAAATTTTACCATACAAAAACCTGAAATCTTGCAGATTAAGAAAAAAATAAATGAAATATCTAATTATAATGAAATAGCTTTTGATATTTTATTACATGGAAAAAAAGACGTTAAAGATAAATTAACAAGCATATTAAAAGAATACGAAAAATAATATCTACACACATTTTAAAAATCTCTTTTCCTAATTATTCTGATGAATTTAAAAAGAGTTGGAAGTGAAACAAAAAAAGGTTTCAAGAAATTCTGGTTTCTGTTATGGAAAGATAATAGCGTAAAAGGATGGATTTTTTCGTTGATTTTTCTTTTTGTTTTTATAAAATTTATTTTCTTCCCATTTCTAAGTCTCGTGACAGGAACATCGCTTCCTTTAGCAATCGTTGAATCATGCAGTATGTATCATCAGGGGAATTTTTTTTCAGATTTTAATAGTTGGTTCGACAGACATAATTCAAAATATGAATCCCTTGAAATAACAAAAGAAAATTTTTCTGATTTCTCTCTCAGAAGAGGATTTGATAAAGGAGATATCTTATTTATTATAAAAGCAAATCCGGACAAATTAAAAATTGGGGATATAATCTTATTTAATTCAGGAACAAAAGGAACTCCAGTAATACACAGGATAGTAAAAATAGAAGTGAAAAATAATGAAAAAGTTTTTACAACAATCGGCGACAATAATGCTCAAATGCTGACTCCCGGTAATAATCCTGCAGAAGTTGATGAAAGAGAAATAAAGTCAGAGCAATTAGTCGGAAAAGCAGCTTTCAGGGTAGTTCCCTGGTTTGGGTGGGTTAAATTAATATTTTTTGAATCTTCAAGACCAGAATCAGAGAGAGGATTTTGCATCGAGAATTAGTCGCGGTTAGCGAAAATATGAATAGGAGGTATTAGGAACCTTTGGTTCTTAATTCAGTTTCCTACTGGGATGCAGGAGGTATTAGGAAACCCGCAGGTGGTTCTTAGTTGAGAAAGATTTTTAAACGAGATAAATCAAAGTTAAGAAAATAGAAGAGGAAAAAATAACAAAATGGATTTTTGCCCAAAATGCGGAGCAGTTTTATTTCAGAAAAAAGAAAAAGAAGCCTGTCCTAGATGCAGTTATAGTTCAAAAGGAAAAATGAAGATAATTTCCTCTGAAAAAATTGAAGACAAGACAGAAGAACTTGAAGTAATAAAAAAAGAAATGGAAACTTTTCCTATAATCGTCGGGAAATGCAAGAAATGTGGGAATGAAAAAGCATACTTTTGGACAGCACAAACCCGTTCAGGAGACGAAGCAGAAACAAAATTCTTCAGATGCACAAAGTGCGAGTTTACGTGGCGAGAATATAGGTAAACTTTTTAAAGAAGATATTAAGGATTAATTTATGTTTATCGCAAAATTTAAGGTATTAGATATAATAATCCCCATAGGATTTATGAGTTATTGCGATCATGGGTTTATAGATTCTGTATATAAATATTTATCAAAATTTGAAAAAGATTTAGATGAAAAAGTGAAAGAAAATGTAGGAATATGTATTGAACGTGCGTTAACAGTCCATATAGCTTATGAAAATATGAAATCTGAAAGTTATAATATAAAAAATAGGGCTCATGAAGAAACTCATGCACTATCTAATTTTGGTAGATTAGACTTGTTAGAAAAAAAAAATTTTGAAGGAGCAAGGAGTTAAAATTAAATTTTCAGATATAAGTGGTTCTGACGATGATGACAGCTATTACAGAAAAATAACCGCAGAAATAGGTGCAATATATGCGTTGAAAAAATTAGGTTTTAAATTAGAAGAATTCGAAAATTCAAACCATGGTTATTTTGCAGCAGCAAAAAAATTTTATGAGAAAATATAGATAATCCTATAACATAATTCTTTTATATCTAAATTCTCAAATCAGATAATTATGGCTAAAAAGAATTCCAAACTTGCAACAATGCTTTTTGATATTGATAACTATTGTCTTAAGGATGAAGATGGAAAGTATTTTCTTTATTGTAACTTTTACAAGCATAAGGGATTTGGAAAAAAGGATGAAGCTGAAGAATGCATAAAGAAAAAATGCTGGTATTCTTCAATTCACAGAGAAAATGAAATTGGCAGAGAATAATAAAAATAAAAATGGCCCCGAAGGGATTTGAACCCTCGACACCCAGATTAAGAGTCTGGTGCTCTAACCAGGCTGAGCTACGGAGCCATTTGGTTCTGTAGCGAATGAATGCATTTTAGGCATTTCTACCATCGTAGTTTCTTTTCTAAAGAAACCCGATGAGCTACGGAGCCATACAATATACTCCAAATATAAGTTTAAAAAATATTCTTTTCTGAATAATTCCATACTCTGGTGAGTTAAAGGGATCTCCTTTGATTTCTGAACTATAATTCAAAAACTATAAATAGGGGTGTGCCTATCATATCATATGGGGGGACAGAAATCTGTTATAGTTAACAATCTCTTGGTTGTTGCTGTTGTATCAATTGAGTTAAAGGTATAAAATATCCTTGTCCCCCTCATTTTCTTTGAGAAGTGTTACCATAAGAAGTTTTATAAAGATGTTTCCCGTAGTAGAACTAACTCAATTTGATAAGGAATAACGGGTTTATTATTTCTTATTAGTTCGGCAAACTGATATGGTGAAAAAAATAGGTTTGATAATTGGAAATTATATTCACATAGCTACAACTATGGAAAAAATTAAAGAACTTTTGCCCTCTTTCAACCTTATGATTAAAAGAGACAATTCTACTTTAAAAACTTTTCCCGTGGTTGCTGGTTTGTGTGAGCAACTAAATGCTACGGCTGACAACAGCCCAAGGCGACACGGGAGGATATACAAATAACATCAAGACTATGCCAGAAAAAATTTTAGATTCTGGGATTTCAGAAAACAAGGAACAAAAAGTAACACTTTTTGGAATCCTTGCAGGCACAAAAGTCCTATTGAATCCTATCAAGGAAAACCTTGAAATCAATAGACAAGGACTTGAAATATTGAAAAATATGGAAAGTTCCTTACAAAAAATGGCTGTCTCCCAAGAATTGCTTGCAGAGAACCTATTAAAAACTGCAAGTATTCTGAATGACTTGAAGAATAAGATTCATTAATTAAACTTTAAAGTCGGTGAATCTGCAAAGGAGATTTTTTATTTTAATCTTTTTTACTTTGCAGATCCACACCCATCATTTTGAGTATTCTTTCTATATTCTTATAAGCAAGGAATAATTTTTTGCTCTTGTTTCTTCTTGTGGATAAATCAGGGCTTCAGTTACTAATGTCCTGCTTAATTCTATATTCCCTCTTATAACGTCATTCTTATCTATTTTTATTTCCATTTTTATTTAGTTTTTTAAAATATTCCTCTAAAGCCACACTGATAACCCCCGAATCATTAGAGCCATATTTTTTATGATGTTCCTCAAGTTTTTTTATTAGTTCCTCTTTAATTGTTATTGTCTTGGGTTTTGTAGCCATTATGATAAACCCTTATTTATCATATTTATAAGAGTTTATAGTATAAATACTTTTCGGCTTTTAAACTTATTGTTTTTCAGAAAGAGCAATCAATTCAAGCCATCTATTAGGGCTTACAAATTTCAAAGAGGGAATAGCAACATCAGAGGGAGTTTTGCCTTTGAGGGCTTCGTGTTTTCTTACAAAATTGTAAAATACTTCTATACCTTTCATTATTGAATGTGCACTTTCAACCGAGCCGTGAAATCCTCTGAAATTCTGTGTTCTTTGTCTTATTGAGTTGTGCATTCTTTCAACCCATATATTAAAGCCCTCACCAGCAGAAGCATTTACAATATTGTGTTTAACATTATGTTTTCCTATATGTTTATTGTAACCCCAAACTTTTTTTATCGGTTTAATATATCCTGTAAATCCATCTGTTGTTACTATCTCAACATTATTGGATTTTTTCTTTATTATTTCAAGAACAGATTTTACTTCTTTACCTGTTCTTTCTTTTGCATAAGCAGAAGAAACCATAAATCTTGTTTTAACATCTATACTATCAATAAACCAATTTCTATCTATGCCTTTCTTTGCCTTATGGCTTTTTCTTCTATGGTATTCCATTTCATCAACTTCTATATAACTGCCTGTATTAATTTTCAATTCATCTGTGAATTTAGCAATCTTCAAAGAATATTTTCTTATCCATCTCAATATTGTGCTGTGATCTGAATTGTGAGGATAAAATGCTTGTAGGTGGCTTTGTACTTCTCTTGTGCTTAATCCCCTGAAAAACAAATCAAGTGATAAAGTAATTTTTTGGGGTGTATTCCTCATTCTGTAAAAACCATCATTTTCAACAAAAGAGAATCGGCAATTCTTACAGAAATGCCTTTGTATTTTCCCTCTGTTTTCGGTTTGTCTTTGTCCTCGTTTTTTGGTGCTCTCACCATTACACTTTGGACACCTTATACTATGTTTAGTCATACCATATATAGTAATACTTACTATATAAACCTTTCTGCTTGTAAAGTCATCACTATTAAAGTATTACTTATAATAGTAATATTTATAAAGGTTAAAATGTAATATATATTATGCCAGAAGTGGAAATAAAATTAAAGGGGTTTGAATGCAATAATTGTGGTTATAAGTGGATTCCTCGTTCCTCAAAAGAGAAACCTCTTATCTGCCCAAAATGTAAGTCGGCAAGATGGGACAAAGAGCCAAGAAAAAAGAAAAAATAGGGGATAAAATAAAAATGAATAATGGAATACCGACTTTTGTAAAATGGGCAGGAGGCAAAAAGCAGTTGTTAGGGCAGTTCAAAAAATTCTTTCCGATAGAAATAAACAGCTATCTTGATGTTTTTGTAGGTGGTGGTGGTGTTCTCTTTTATGTTCTGAAACATTACAAGCCCAAAGAAGTTATTATCTCCGATATAAACCCTGAATTGATTAATGCTTATCAAGTTTTAAAAAATAATCTTAAAGGATTAATAAAAGTTTTAAAAGAACATAGAAAAAACCATAGCAAAGAATATTATTATAAGATTAGAAAACAAGATACAAAAAAGTTAAGCAAAATTGAAAGAGCAGGTAGATTCATATATTTAAATAAAACTTGCTTTAATGGACTTTATAGAGTTAATTCAAAGGGTGGGTTTAATGTGCCTATGGGCTCTTAC
>Ga0210057_1000083_pt1 | contig 184480 bp, 222 predicted proteins | sample CryGeyCG2114_010_2_FD_183968 | JGI IMG/M metagenome (GOLD analysis project Ga0210057, IMG submission 183968) | Groundwater microbial communities from aquifer - Crystal Geyser CG10_big_fil_rev_8/21/14_0.10 (SPAdes) (version 2) | ecosystem: Environmental > Aquatic > Deep subsurface > Groundwater...
TCTTGTGATGAGTGCGGCAAAATCGCTCCGCACTCTTTATGATAAAAATGTTAAAAGAAAAATGTTATGGAGGAACCGCATTCCCCCCAATCTTAAAAGATTGGGTATCCTGCGGATGATGTAATGATAAAAAAAATTATGGATTATTTATTCAAGAAAGATAAAAGATTAATGAAAGATAGTATTACACTCTTCATTTCTATATTATTCTTGAATATAATGGGTTATGTTTTCCATTTTTATGTTGGAAGAACTCTTGGTCCTGAAGATTATGGAATTTTTGGGGCTATATTATCTTTAATTTACATAATAACTGTTCCTATGAATACCTTACAGACAAGCATTACAAAGTTTGTTTCTAATTTTAATGCAGATGGAAAATTTGGAAAAATATCTTATTTATTAAGAAGGTCTTTGAGAAAAGCATTTATTGTATCTATTATTGTTACGGGATTATTCTTAATTGTAAGCCCTTTTATTGCTAATTTTCTTAATTCAGAAAAGTTAAGTCCTTTTTTGTGGGTTGGTGTTTTTTTGTTTTTTGCTTTGCTTTTACCAATCACAAGAGGCGTTATGCAGGGGTTACAAAATTTCAAGGATCTTGGATGGAATTATTCAATTGAAGGATTGATTAAAATTTTAATAGGTGTTTTATTGATTTATTTATTAGGATTAAATGGAGCTGTTCTTGCATTTGGAATCTCATATATTATTCCATTTTTTATTTCATTTTTCTTTCTAAAGAAATTTATGAATCATGGAGAGAAATTTAATACAAGCGAGATTTACAAATACTCTTTACCAGTACTTATTATGCTGACAAGCCTTACTTTGTTTTATAGCATTGATGTTATATTGGCCAAGCATTTTCTTGATGCTGTCAGTGCAGGGCTTTATGCAGCCATTTCACTTTTAGGTGGAAAGATTGTTTTCTTTGGCTCCATAAGCATAAGCTTGGTAATGTTTCCAAAAGTTTCTGAAATGTACACTTTAAAAGGAGATCATAGAAGTATATTATACAAATCAATGTTGTTAGTTCTTATGTTTGGTACAGGGGTCACATTATTTTACTTATTGTTCCCAGAATTTTCTGTTGGTTTATTGTTTGGAAAAGAATATTTATCAATGGCACCAATGCTCTGGGTTTTTGCAGCTTTGATGACTATTTTTTCATTAGTATATTTACTTGCTTTTTATAATATTTCTATAAACAGAAGCAAGTTTATTTATATCTTGATTTTATTCAATGTTATACAGGCTGGCTTAATCTGGATGTTCCATGAAACAATATGGCAAATTATATTCATAATGGCTGGTATAATGGCAGCTTTGTTCCTGCTATTAATGGGCTATACATTTTTTAAAAATGAAACTAAACATAATAATCCCAGCATACAATGAGGAAAAAAGGATATTAAAGACTTTACACAATTATTCAGAATTCTTTTCCAAAAGAATGAAGAATGATTTTGAAATCCTTGTTATATTGAATGGGTGTAAGGATAAAACATTGGATATTGTAAAAGAGTTTTCAAAAGGAAAAAAATATATTAAATTCAAAGAATTCAAAACCCCCATAGGAAAAGGTGGTGCCATTATAGAGGGTTTTAAAATTGCTGAATCTGAATTAATAGGATATGTTGATGCTGATGGAGCAACAAAACCAAAAACATTTCATGATCTTGTTGAAAATATAGATAATCATGATGGCATTATTGCTTCAAGATGGATAAAGGGTGCTGTAATAAAAAAAAAGCAACCCCTATCAAGAAGAATATCCAGTAGAGGTTTTAATCTTTTAGTTAAATTACTCTTTGGTTTAAAAATAAGGGACACACAATGCGGTGCAAAACTATTTAGAAAGAATGCAATAAAAAAGATTACACCTGAATTGGGAATTACTCAATGGGCTTTTGATATTGATTTGTTATATCGGATGAAAAAAAATGGTTTTGAGGTTATAGAAATACCTACTGAATGGGAAGATATTGAAGGAAGCAGATTAAATTTGAAAAAAACAATACCAGAAATGTTTTTGAGCATTATTAGGTTAAGACTAATATATTCTCCTTTTAAATCAGTTGTAAAATTTTATGATGAGGTTTTTTATAGAAAATGAAAGATCTGGTTAGTATTATAATATTACAGTATAATGGAACAGAAATGCTAGATAAATGTTTAAAATCTTTAGCAAAAACAAAATATAAAAAATATGAATTAATAATTGTTGATAATAAGAGCAGTGATAATTCTGTTGAATTCATTAAAAAAAACTACCCTAAAATAAGATTAATAGAGAATAAGAAAAACTATGGATTTGCAGAAGGAAATAATATTGGGATAAAACATGCCCATGGAGAATTTGTTGTTTTTATCAATAATGATGTGGAGGTTGATCCTAACTGGCTTGGAGAACTTGTAAAAGTAATGAACAGTAATAACGTTGTTGCTTGTCAACCAAAAGTTCTTTCTTTAAGAGATAAAAATAAGTTTGAATATGCTGGTGCAGGAGGAGGCTTTATTGATAAGTATGGTTATAGTATTTGTAGAGGAAGAGTTTATGATGTTGTTGAGGAAGATAAAGGACAGTATGATGATGAAATTGATGTTTTTTGGGCGTGTGGAGTTGCTCTTTGTATAAGAAAAGATATTTTTGTTAAATCTGGAATGTTTGACAAAGATTTTTTTGTGTATGGTGAAGAAGTTGATTTGGCTTGGAGACTACATTTACTAGGATATAAACTAAAATATGCTCCAAAGGCTATAATATATCATTTAGGTAGAGGGACTTCTGGGGAAAAAATAAAAACATGGTATTGGCTACATAGAAATCATATAATTTTATTGCTGAAAAATTATTCTTTTTTGACTTTATTAGAAATAATGCCTGTAAAAATGTTATTAGAACTATTAGCTTTTGGGGGGTTTTTGTTTAAAGATTATAAAAGATCTATCGGGATATTGTGGGGCTGGTTATGGGTAATTACACATCCATTTAATATAATCAAGAGACATAATAAAGTTCAAAGGATAAGAAAAGTTTCTGATAAAGAAATTATAAAACAAATGTTAAATGGAAGTGTTGCATTAAGGCACTTTATCAAATGTAAGAAGTTTTTTCCTGAATTTCTTTATTAATTTTTAAGATAATTGCTCCAGGGATTGTTTTTTCTTCATTCATAAAGTACGCTCCAATCGGTTGATACCTTTCAGGATTATTTTGTAATATGGAAATAAACCAGTCAGGATATGCAACTTCTTTTTGGTACCAGTAAGAAACAATCAAATAATCAGGATCAAGGGTTTTCATTCTTTCATAAAAGTCTGTTTCGTTATTCCCTACTCCATTAGATGTTTTTCTTTCTGCATACGCTAAAAATTCCATTTGATTAGCTGTTATATGCACTTTTGTATCAGGAGGGGTATTGTCTTTAATCCATAATGCTGCCTGTTTTATTTGCAAATAAGTGTCTTTTTTTGCGTCTACAATCTGTTTTGTATGGTTGTATTGTTGGAATGCTCCAAAAATTAATATTACAAAAAGAATTACAACTGCTATTTGTTTGTTGTATTTTTTGATATAATCATAAACTGCCAAAATCCCTTTAGACGTTACAAATAAAATAGGTGCAATAGTCATTAAAAGATATCTTGGTTCTGCATATTTGTAAATAAATATAAAGAATAAGAAGGGAATTAGTATCCATAATAAAATGAAGAAGTCTTTGTTGTATTTTTTGTTTTCTTGTTTTATTATCATATCAAATCCAAAGACTACATTGATTAAGATTAATACAAATCCCAGCAAGAAAAATGCTAGGAATAATGATTCAAGATATAATAAGGTGTATTGAAGGATATAATATGCTGGACTTGAAAATTGATGAATTGCAGATGTTGCCTCATTTACAACATAAAATTTAAATGCAGGGAAGGGACTACCAAATTTTACTAAGTTCCAAATTACATAAGGAACCAAGAGAATGATAACGGATAAAATAGAATACCATATTTGTTTGTTTTTTATAACATTTAATCTATCTCTTACTAAGAGGAATAATATCGGGGGGACAACTATGACCCCTGTAGGGAATCTAAATAGAATTCCAACAATCATAAATATTCCAGAAAGATATATGTAAAGATTTTTTTGTTTTTTGATATATCCTTTCCAAAAATAATATACTGAGAGGAAAGCAAATAAAATTGAAATCTGATCTGTTAATAATCTTCCTGTCAAAAACAAACTCAACCAAAACATTGAATAAATAAAAGAGGATATCAATCCTATTTTCTTATTGTAAATTTCTGTTCCCAACAAATATATCAATAATACTAATGCAAAAGATGGGAGGAATTCTGTAAAAAATCTTATGCTTGTTTCTCCTAATCCAATCTTAAAAAATACAGCCCAAATCATAGGAAGCAATAGGGGTCTAACAGCATTCCAGTCCGCCCATGCAGGAGAGAATGCAAAATCTTTTGCCATAACAATATATTCTGCTTCATCCCACCAAATTGCTGAGTTTATATTAAAATAGATAATTCTAAGAACAAATGCAATTATTAAAATCAAAATAAGGGCCAAATCCTTCTTATTCTTTAGAAGCTCTTTATAGTCCATATTTAACCCACATTAACTTTGTTTAAAAAGATTGTTATTTACTTAAGAATCTTAATGGTTTAAAATTCCAGAACATGCTATAGATTAAGTTATTGAACCACACAGGAACATATCTTCCAAAACCCAGATAATAAGGAATAACATTTTCTCTTGCTAATAAAAGACAGGCTTTTATCAAAGATCTATCTTTGTAAACATTATATGAAAAAGTGTTTCTTATTTTTATTAATTCTTTTTGAGTAATGTTTGGATTATACAAACTCGTTCCTGTATAGTATGACTTTGAAAAATTACCCCTTATCAATCCTTTTTCTTTTGAATATGTATACAATTTTGTTCCATAAAATGGATTAAATATACTTACTTGCAGTGCATCTGGTTGTGCTTTTTTATTCAAGTCAATAGTCATTTGTATGTCTTCTTTTGTTTCTAAAGGTAAGCCAACCATATTATAAGACATTGAAGTTATTCCATATTTTCTTGCAAGTTTGAATGCATTTATTATTTGTTCATTGGATATTGGTTTTTCTAATAATCCTTTTCTTAATTTTTCATTTCCTGATTCTATTGCTATTGCTACTTTAAAACAATTTGATTCTTTTAAGTATTGGAATACTTCTTCATCACACAAATCTGCTCTCAAACAACATTCGTATGGAATATTGATTTCTTTTTTGTATGATTCTGAGAATTCTTTTAATCTTTCTTTGTTCCAATTAAAAGTTTCATCCAAAAAGAATATGCTTTTTATTTTGTATTTTTTCTTTAATTTTTTCAGTTCTTTTATCACTAGGGGAATTGAATATGTCCTTACATACTTTCCTTTTCCTTTGTAAAGATTTTGTAGGGTATGATTAACACAATAAGAACACTGGAAGGGACATCCTCTTGAAGTCATGAAGTCTATTTGATAATTTCTTGCTTTTAAGTATTTTTCATAATCAAAAATTTCCCTATCTGGGAAGGGATATTTATCCATCGTTGATGTTAAACATGGCATTGAATTCTTTATTATTTTTCCATCTTTATTAAACCAGAATCCTTTTGCTTTCGTATAATCTTTATCAATATTATTTATTAATTCTAACAAAGCTTCTTCTCCTTCACCAATACAAATTCCTTCAAAATGTTTTATTGCATCTTCTGGATCTACAGTGGGATGGATTCCACCACAAAACATTGGTTTTTTTAGTTCCTTTCTTAGTGCTTTTGATATTTTGATAACATCTGAAAATTCGTTTGTTCTTGAAGTAAATAAAATCACATCTGGATTAAATTTCTTGGCTTTGTTTATTGCCGAGTTTATAGACATACCAAAGGTAAAATCCAAAAGACCCACATTATGACCTTGTCTTTTTAAGAGAGCTGATAAACTACCTATTCCAAAATCATAGTACGGTATTCCGAGCGGGTTTGTATAAACAAACAATATATTTTTCATTCTTCCATCTTGAATAAGAATAATCCGAGAGCAGCATAATAATATTTTTTTATATCATGCCAGGATCTAATCTTAAGTATCATTCTTAAAATGTATTTTGGTCTAAAATAAAAGCTTCTGTATGCTTTTTTTACCCATTTGTCTGTGTCCTTAACAAAAAAGGGCAATCTTTCCTCTGTTTTACCTTTTGTATAATCCTTCCAATAATTTTTATCAACAAATCCTTGGGAAATTGCAAGATCATAAAGATTAGTGTCTGGAAGAGGTGTTGCTGCACAGAACATTACCATATCAGGATTAAGTTCTTTAGCAAATTCAATTGTTTTTTTTATTGAACTTTCTGTTTCATTGATATATCCTAAGATAAAATAAGCAAATGCTTCTATTTTTGCCTGTTTTGTCCATTTAAATGCTTGCCTTACTTTATCTAAATTAACCCCTTTTTTCATTAACTTCAAAATATTTTCATCTCCTGATTCTACTCCATATCTTAATCTTCTGCACCCTGCTTTTCTCATTAGTTTTAAAGTTTCTAAATCAACAAAATCAACTCTAGTTGGTGCCTCCCATCTTACTTTTATTTTTCTTCTTATTATTTCATTACAAATCTTTTTGATATTTGGTCTTGAGGTGGTTAGATTGTCATCTGCTATCACAATTTCTTTTATTTTGTAATTTTTTACTAAAAATTCTATTTCATCAACAATCTTTTCTGGGCTTCTGAATCTTAATTTTTTATCTCCTGGTTTTTTAAAACAAAATCCGCACTGCCCAGGACAGCCCCTGCTAGAAACCATTGTTATCATTGGATGCAATGCAATAACAAGATTGTATTTTTCTATAGGTAATAAATGATATGCTGGCATAGGTAAGGAATCTAAATTTTCAACAAATCCAAATCCTGGATTAATTTTAATTTTATTATTATTTTTGTAAACCAAGCCTTTTATTTTTTCAAAAGACAATTTTCCTTCTATTGCCTTAATTAATTGTGGAAATGTTTCTTCCCCCTCTCCAATTAATCCAAAATCAATGAACTCGTAAGAGAGTATTTCTTCAGGGCATGCTGTTACATGTGGTCCTCCCATAACAACATTGGCTCCTGCTTTTTTTGCTAGTTCTGCAGCTTCTAAAGCTCCTTTGATGGTAGAAGACATACATGTAACTCCTACTACATCTGGTTTTTGTTTGAGTAATAATTCATATGTTTCTTTTCTTGTTAGATTTAGTGCAGGAACATCAAGGATTGAAACATCATATCCTTCGTTTTCAAGAACTGCAGCCAGATAAGCCAAACCAAGAGGAGGAACAGCACCCCAAATCTTTATCAAACTCTTTGGAACTCTTGAATTTACCTGATTCCCCGTGTGATAATTAATTAAAGTTATTTTCATCTTACAATTTTTATTAAAACATCTTTTATTGAGACTGGGTTGTATTCCAAATCTTTGATTGCTTGACTATTATCTGATATTTTGCTTTGAATAATCTCTTTTATTCTTCCTTTTGATATTCTTGTTATTGGAGATAAAAGATTAATCAATGTAACCGAAATATGTAATTTTTTTCTCTTTAAATTAAGATTTTTTGAAACTTCATCCACTATTTCATTGAATGTTATTTCTTCTGATCCCCCAAGAGAATAGATTTTATTGTGTATTTGATTTGATTTTATAACTTTTTTTATTGCATAAACAACATCTTTTATGTGTACTGGCTGTAATTTATAATTTCCATTACCTATTATTGGGACTATTGGAAATTTTTTAACTAAAGAGATTATTTGTTTTAGGTCTTTTTCTCCTTTATCATCATAAATCCAATTGGGTCTTAAAATAATGTAATCAAGACCAGATTCTTTTACAATTCTTTCTGAATCTATTTTTGATTGTGCGTATGGACCTGGTTTTTTTAAGTTTACACTATCACTGCTTATGAATATAAACTTTTGAATATTGTATTTTTTACTTAGTTCTATAAGGTTCTTTGTTCCTTCAACATTTGTTTTTTTGATTGTTTCTGGTTTTCCTTCTGTTAGTGCTGCAACATGAATCACTGTTTTAACATCTGAAAATGCTTTTTCCAAAGCAAATTTATCTAAAAGGTCTGCATAAAATAACTTTGTATTTTTTGTTGGTTCTTGGTTTTTCTTTCTTACAATACAACTCAGAGAGTATTTTTTAGAAATCTCTTTAACTAAATATCTTCCAACAAATCCCGTTGATCCCGTTATTAAAATCATTTTATTTTTTCTTTTAAAAATTTAAAAGCATATCTTGGACGGAAATAATATGAAATAAAGGCTTTTTCCTTTAGATTTAATAATTCATCTTTGGTTAGATTTTTATGTCTAAATACCGGCATATAAGAAGTATAATGTGAAAAATCATTATCATATATTTTATCTTTTATTTGCTCATGGAAAGATGTTCCAGGAAATGGTGTTGATATAAAAAATTGTGCTACGATTGTATTTAATTTTTTTGCATAATTTATTGTGTTTTGTATAGATTCTTTTGTATCATCAGGCAATCCAAAAATATAAAATGCTGCTACTCTAATGCCTTTTTTATGACAGTAATCTACAATTTTATTTTGTTTTTCTATTGTTGCTGATTTTCTTGTTGCATTTTTAAGAATTTCTGGATCTGAAGATTCAATACCTACGTTCAGACTTCTAAATCCAGATTCATATAATTTGTCAATAAGCTCTTCATCTAAATAATCAAAATGAGTTTCACAGGCCCATTCTATATCAAGATTTTCTTGGATTATTAGTTCTGCAATTTTTTTTGACCTTTCTTTATCAAAAGTAAATAAAGGATCACGGAAGAGAAGTCCTTTTATATTGTATTTTTCTTTTAGATATTTGATTTCTTTTATTATGTTTTCAGGGGTTCTTTGTCTCCATGCTCCATAATACGCTTTGTATGGACAATAATTGCATCCAAAAACACATCCTCTGCTGGATAAAATAGGAATAAATGGTTTTTTATCTATCATAGGAGAATAACCATAACTTTCAATAGGAAATATGTCCCATTTGGGATAAGGCAGTATATCAAGGTCCTTAATTGGCTGCGATTCTACAAGGCCTGTTGGAATTTTTCCTTCTGCAATCTCAATCATTGCTTGTTCTGGTTCATTTTTTATTACAAAGTCAGCATGTTTCAAAAAAAGTTCTGATTTAACAGATGCGAAGGGTCCAATAAATCCTACTTTTGCTTTTGTTTCTTCTTTTATTTTTTTAGCATACTCTAATTCTATTTTATGATCCACAATAGAAGAAGGCATAATAATTAAATCTGAATCTTTTGGTATTTCATTTATTTTGTATTCTACTATATGGCCTTTATTTGAAAATATGGCAGCAATATATCCAAGCACAAAAACTGGCAGCTTAACGCCTGATTTTTTTCTATATTCTATTAACTTAGCAAGAAAGCTATTTCCAATTTTTGTTGCTGAGCCATATCCGCCCATAGTATCTTTATTAATGCATTCTTCTCTTTCCGATAAAACATTCAATAAGGTTATTTTCATTTTAATTCACAAATCTGTATTTAATCAAATAAAATAGGGCTTTTACACCATCTTTCCAGGTTATTTTTTTTCCTTCATCAAATAGTCTACTTCTGTAGGTTATAGGTACTTCATAAATTTTGTAACCTTTTTTGATTATTTTTGCTGTTATTTCAGGTTCAAAATCAAACCTTTTTGCTTTTAATCTTATTCCTTCCAGAACGTCTTTTTTGAATACCTTATAACATGTTTCCATATCAGAGATATTCTGTAAATATAAGATTTTTGTTATAAGTGTTAATATTTTATTGCCCCATAAATGAATCATAATGTTTTTTCCAGATTTTTTTCCTTTATATCTTGAACCATATACTACCTGTGTTTTGCCATCCAAGATGGGCTGTATTAATTGAGGGTATTCTTCTGGGCTATATTCTAGGTCTGCATCTTGGATTATAAAAATATCTCCTGTTGTGTATTTTATTCCAGTTCTTATTGCTGACCCTTTTCCTTGATTCTTTTCGTGATAGATAACCTTTATTTGTGGGTCTTTTATTTTTTTCAATATTTCTCTTGTTGAATCACTGGAAAAATCATCTATTATTATTATTTCCTTTTCTATGCTTAATTTAACGGCCTTTACTCTATCTAATATTTTTTCAAGAGTTTTTTCTTCATTATACACTGGAACTATTATTGATAATTTCATTTTAGAAATTTTTTCTTTTTAGATTATATAAATCATAAATCTTTATTACGTCTTTGTCATCTAATTTAATAAAATAATTGGGGATATAATCTTTTTTAAATATATCTGATTCTTCTGAAGTGTACCATCTTGGTGGGATATAATATCTTATGTCTCTTCCATCTGGTTTGAAATATTCTATTTTTTCAGGAATTGTAGAATACCTTCCTGTTTGGCTATAAACATAATTATCAAATTGTAGGTGTTGGAAAGAATCATTTTGCCTACCATACACATAAACTACCGCACCTTCTAAAAATAAGAATGTTTCATTATCATTCATTAAGGGATTTAGGAAATTTACTGTCTGCTTTATTGATCTTGAATATAACCCACTAATCATTATATGGTCACAATTTTCTTTTTCAAATAAACAAACAATATTGTTCCCCCTATGATAATATGGTTGGTGGGCAATGGTTATTAGTGATGAGTACAAAATATAAATTACTATGAATATGAAAAATATCTTTTTTCTTTTTTCTATAGGAATGTTAAATATTGAAAAAATTGAATATTTTTTATTTGAGAAAGTTAAACTCATTAATAATGGAATACTGATAACAAAGGGAAGTGCTACTCTAAATAACCCTGTTGATGCAGAAAATAATGCTACAAATACAAATAATCCAAGAAGATATAATATAAACTTCTCATTTTTTTGTTTTGGTTTTTTTATGATTAATTTTACCAATATAAATAAGGAGAAAATAAATATTAACAAATCAATTTCATTTATTTTAAGCAAGAATGTGTGAATTATTGAAAAAATCTGAGAATTAATACTTAGTCCCACAAATGAGGCCTCTAATTCTCTAAATCCTTTGATGGTGTCTATGAGCAAACCTGGATTTAGTTTGTAAGGAAGCAGAATTGCTATTGAATAAATCAAAAGATAAATTATTGATTTTTTAATAAAAGGAAATAACTTTGTTTCTTCTAGGGTATTTATTTTATTTCCAATGTTTAATTTTATTGTTTTAAATATTGTTTTTATTAATAATTTTGTTTCTTGCCAGTATTTTTCTAAATATAATAAGAATAAAAATGGAAGGTAAATTCCTGCTGATAATTTTGTTGCTCCTGCAAATCCCATTGAAATTAAGGCTAAAATAAAGAAAATGTTTTCTTTTTTTGTTTGTTTAGCTTCTATATATGCTTTGTAGAGGAATATTAACCCTGAAAATATAAAAACATACGATATGATATCTACGCTTATTACCCTACTCCATTCCAAAATAAATTGTGAAAATGTGAAAAATGCTATTGGAAATAAAGCATAATAGCTTCTTAATAATAAAATTGATAATAAGGATAAAAGTAAAAAGAATATCAAACCAAACAAAAAAATGGGTATTTTACAATATGGTTCTGCATCTGTCATTTGTTGTCCAATAAGGATGGGAATATCTGGTGAAAATAATTGATGGGCATTAGAGATTGCAGAAAAATCCTGCCCTGAAAGCATACACCCTGATCCTATAATGAGGTTTCCCAAAGGAGGCCCCATGTAGATAAAACCCGGAAAGTAATCAAGAGGATAAAACCAGGCAACGCTTCCTGCAGTTGTTAAAAGAGAATCATGAGGATATCCAATTGTATTATAATTATTGAATCTTAGATAGACTCCCAGAACTATTAAAATTATCAAGAAAATTATAGTAAGTTTGTCTTTCTTAAATTCCATAATATACCCTTTTTTAGAACATATTTAAAGATTTGTGTTCTGTTTAATCTAACTTTATTAATGCTGTTAATTCATTGTAAACTTCTTCTGCAGAAATGCTTTTTACCAAATCTTCATGGTATAAATCAGAGTAAAAATACTTTTCTAATAAAGGAGATACTATCTTATTAACTAATCCGTAACTTTCTACTTCCCAGGGAGGAGTGCAAAAGAATAAGGAAATTGTTTTCTTATCCAATGCTGTTGCTGCGTGTAAAGCAAGGCTATCATTTGTAAGCATTACATCACAAAGGTTCACTAATGAAAAAAATTCCTTAAGAGAGTTATTAGGATTATTTGTTAGCAGTTTATCAGATATGAACTGTCTTTTTATGAATTCCTGTTGTTTTACATCATCGGGTCCTGCAAATAACAACACTTTATAATTTTGGAGTAATCTTGAAACTAACTTTATTATCTCTTCTATATGCCAAGCTTTTGATACCCATCTTCCTGCTGTGCCTATATGTATTCCAACTATTTTATCATATTCATTAAGTTTATTTTGTTTTTTGAACTCTTCTGCGTATTTATTTTCCTTTTCTGACAGGTAAATTTTTGGTTTGTGTTTCTCATAGGTTAATTCACAGATATCAAACATCATTTCTTGGTAAGTTTTTCTGTTTGTTTTATTAATGTGATCTGAAAACACTCTTTCCAAATAATAGTGTGCTGATTCATTAAATGGTGATGGATGTCCGTCTTTGTCAAAATAATATCCATATTTATTTTCAGCATTTATCTCATTTGATAATAATGTTGCAGGAGACGTTATTTCTAAACAGAATAAAACGTCAAATTTTTCCTGTTTTAACCTTAAATAGTTTTCAAAATTGTAAGGGAGAATTTTATCAATATTTGGATTTCCTTGGAGTATTTCTACTGAGCTAGAATCAATCAGCCATGTAATGTGGGAGTCTGGATATTTTCTTTTTATTTCTGGGAGTAATGGAAGAGTTCTAATGACATCTCCTTTTGCCCCCAGTTTGATTATTAAAATTTTCTTGCCCTTGGGATCATAGAATTTACATTCTGAGCAATCTTTATAGCCTTCTGTCTTCAAAACTTCACATGCATAGTCCCCAAGGAATTCTTTACAATCCCTATTCCAAGAATACTCCATTTTGACCCCCTATTTTTTACAAATATTAAAACTTTTAAAGGTATCTGTATATCTATATTTATGAAAGTTTACATTGCGGGGCCTTTATTTGATAAAAAGGCTGAGAAAATTTTGAATGAGATTGATAGGATCTGTAAAGAGCTTGGGTTAGATACTTTTTTGCCTGCAAGAGATGCTGGAAGATTTGAGAAAGGGGATAGCAAGCCATTTTTCAAGAAAGATAGCGAGGAAATTGATAATTGCCAGATTATGATTGCTTATTTAAATTGGAAGGGGATTAGTTCTGGTACTGCATGGGAAATTGGATACGCTTATGCCAAGGGAGTTCCTGTTATTGCTTATGTTGAAGATTTAAAAAGTGCTGGAGAATATGATAGATTGTGTGTGATGTGCTTTAATTCTGTTGAATTAGTTGACAGTTTGGAGAAATTGAAAGAAAAATTAATCCTCACTTCTGGTTGATTTTACTTCTAAGTTTTCTCTCCAACCATCTTCATATTCTTGTTTTCTTTTTGTATACAAAATATTTAGCCATATGTATAATCTTGTTGGGAATAATAAAAGAGTCCAATAAAATTCTTTTATGTTTTTAGGATAAGAAAATATTTCAAATAAACCTGTTAATGCGCCCTTTATTTCTCCTGTGAAGCTTTTTACCCTAGGAAATTCTGGTGCGTATTTTGTTAGTTTTGCGTGTGCATTTGCTGTTCTTTTTCTTTGCTTTATGAAATCTTTAATATTTGTTGGATTCTTTACATAGACCTTTGCATTTTCAGCATAAGCTATTTTGTAATCTTTTTTATGGAAATAATATGGGATGATAGAATCTTCTGCAACATCCAAAGGAATTTCGTCTATTACATTATTTCTAAATGCGAATAGATAGCCAGAGCACTCGAGAAATTTATTTTTTTCATAATTTTTCTTTCTTGAGATCTTATGGGCTCCTACATCAAACAGAAAATGAGACCAGTAACCTAATCTATTGTCTCTTGGATTTATTGAAACAGGTCTTCCAGAAACACATCCTACCTTTGGATCTTTAAATTTCTTTAACAATTCTTTTATTGAATTTTCTCCAGTGTAAACATCTCCATCTGTGCTTATTATTATTTCTCCTTTTCCTTTTAGATTTTTGAATAATCTATTTAGTGATGCACTTTTTCCTTCTCCAAAGTCCAAATCATAAGTAATTTTATTTCCAAATTTAGATTTAAGATAATCAAGAACTTCTGGGAAGGGGTCTGATACGATAATTTCTGTGTTTTTTAGATTCTGGTCTAATAAAGACTGAACTGCCTTTTCCGTAGCTTTTGGCTCGTTAAAACTGGTTATTATTATGTGCATCATGACCCTAGTAAGTTAAAAAATTTTATAAGACTATTCTTCCACTTGAATCTCAGAATCAGCCACTCTAATAATGACTTTTTCATTGCCTTTCTCATCAACTGCTTCTATCCTGCATTTAACTTTTCCGTGTTTTCCAACATTTGATTTTTCAAAAGAAGTCACTTTATAATAAGTATCATCAATCATTACCTTGTCTCCAACTTTTATCTCACTTACTAATATTAGTTTGACCATACTTATTACTTTGTAGGTTAATTTATAAGTTTTTTTATAGTCTAAATAGCATGAATAATGCTATTATTGTGTGCAGTGGAGGGTTGGATAGCGTAACTACTGCTCACTATGTTAAAAAAAAATTGGGAATTGATAAATTAAAAATTATTTTCTTTGATTACAACCAAAGAACTGTAAAAGAAGAGGAATATTGTGCTAAGAAATGCGCTGGAGATTTGAATGCAGATTTTGAAAAAGTTGATATCAAATGGCTAGGTAAAATAAGTACTGCTTTGTTGAACAAGGATGAAAAAATTCCAGAAACCAAAGAAGAAGATTTAGGAAATATTGAAAAAGAGAACGAAGAAAAAATAATCTGGTGGGTTCCTTGTAGGAATTCAATTTTTTTGATAAGTGCTTTGGCTTTTGCAGAGTCATTGTTTATTTCTAAAAAAGAGAGATGGGATATTTATATTGGGGTAAAGAAAGAGGGACAGATTCCTATGAAAGATACTAGACCTGAGTTCATTAAGATTATGAATGAGTTAGCTGAACAAGGTACATATCACGGAGGTTATGAAATAAAGGCTCCACTGATTGATTTGGACAAAGATGAAATTGTTAAACTTGCAGAAGAATTGAAAGTTCCTTTAGAGTTTACTTACAGTTGTTATTCTGGTGGTGGTTTTGAAGAAAAAATTCCAAAACATTGTGGAACTTGTGCTAATTGCATGGACAGAAAAAAAGGATTTTATTGGTCTGGAATAAAAGATGTTTCTATTTATGAGAAGGTTTGATTCTGTCTATTAAATTTACAGTTAAATAAAGTATTGGTGTGTCTAAAATAGCAATTATTGTCTTTACAATCCATAATCCAATAATCATTGACCATATAGGATAGATTCCATAAAAGGCAATTGTAACAAAAATTAAAGAATCTATAAATTGACTTACTATCGTTGATAAATTATTTCTTAACCATAAATGTTTCCCGTGTGTTTTTCTTTTCCAGAAAAGGAAAGACCATACATCATGATTTTGACTTACTATATAAGCAACCAGCCCTGCTAAAGCAATTCTTGGGCTTAATTGTAATGCTTGTGTAAACATTTCTGAAATTTCCTGAGCAAATGGCGCCGATTGCCAGAATATTGCTATGTATAAAGAGATAATGAAAATTAAATTTCCATAAAATCCTGCCCAAACAGCTTTTTTAGCATAAGATTTTCCCCACTTCTCACATAATATATCTGTAAGAAGAAATGTTGTGGAAAAAACAATTATTCCTGCGGGCACATTAAAAGGTCCAAAGGCAACTATTTTGTTTGCAAGAACATTTGCAGTCACAACAAGTGCAGCCATGATTGCAATTGGATATTCTACCCCATATTTTTTTCCAAGTAAGGCTGAGAAAGATGAAACTAGGAGAGTTACTAATATCCAAATTATTATTAAAAATGAGTTCATGATAATTAAGCTTTGTATCTAACTTGATCATACCAGGATTTAAGTCCTACGGGTAATGTCCTGTAAACAGGCTTTGCTACGTTTTCTCTTGTCCAATCCATTACAGAAACTAAAGAGCCAACTGTTTTTGTTGGAAATTCGTTCTTTACATTATAAGAAAGGTATTTTGGGTTTATTAATTTTTTAACCAGCGCACGTGGAACTAAACCTAGCCTTGTTTTTGTTGCAGGACCCCTCATTAGGTTTAATAATAAATTCAAATATGGATTTTTCTTTTTTAATTTAATGTGCTGCCATCTATCCCAATAATTTAACATTTCAGCGGTGTCTGATTCTGCTTTAATATATCCATCTGCTAATGCTCTTTTATATAATGGAGTTCCCTCAAATAAATACTCATTTGTCTCTAAATTTTTTACTGTAACAACATTTACAGGACAAACACTTGCTCCTTCTACGATTACTTCTACTTCTTCATCAGAATAATTTCCTTCAAGAATAAAAATTCCTTCTTTGATTTCTTTTCCTCCAATTAGGTCTACTTTTTCGCCCATATCCTTCCATCTCTTAAAGTCCATAGCCATACAAGCTTTATTTCCTATGCAGTTAGTTTTGTCAAATTCTATTCTGATTTTAGGCATGTTTTGTAAACCTCTAAATATCTTTTTGATATTATGTCCCATGTATAGTTTTTAGATTTTTCTTTATTGTTTTCTGAAAACTTCTTATGAATCTTAGGAGTGTCCAGAATTTTTAATATTTTCTCTTTCAAAGCGTTTACGTCTCCATAATTAGCAAAATATCCATTAACATTTTCTTTCATTTCGAAAGGTATTCCGTTAACAGGAGAGGCTACTATCGGCAATCCGCAAGACATTGCTTCAAATAAAGTCAATGGAAGACCTTCTCTGTAGCTTGGAAGAACATAAACCTCTGCTGCTTGGTACATCTCTGCTATCTTTTCCTTATCTTTGATAGGAGGGATATAATACATTTGAGAAGAATCTTTGATAATATTTGTTACTTCCTGTAATTTTCCTTCATCTGGCCCTACAAAAACCACTGATATGTCTTTTCTTGTGTTTACAATCTCTTTTCCGGCTTTAGCTAAAACTTCTGGTCCTTTTGTTGGATTCAATCTACCGAAGAACAAAATTATTTTTCCTTTTATGCTGTGTTTTTTCTTGAAATTGTTTGGAGAAACTTTTTTGAACAAGATTGGATCTACCCCATTTGGAATTGTCACTATTTTTTCTTTTTTAGTCCATTTTAGCAAAGTTTTATGCTCCCAAGGGGTAATTGAAACTATTTTGTCTATTAAACTAAATGATATTCTATTTAGTATTAAATCATTTATCCATAAGAATGGTTTTAATATTGAAGGTCTAAATGCGTCTGTCCAAGGACAGTGTGTTGTGTGAACATGTTTGAATTTTTTTATCTTTGAAACTATTCCTGTAATCAAAACGTATAAATGTCCTGAAACGTGGGTGTGTACAATGTCAAAATTATATTTAGGTAACTTCCACAATAAAGATGGCCAGATATGTGTTGACATAGATAATCTTAACCAATAAGGATAACGGTGGATCTTAACGCCATTAATCGTTTCTTCTTTTATTTTAATTCTTGAATATTTATCAGAATCACAACAAAAGACATGCACTTCGTGTCCTTCTCTTACCTGTCTTTCTGCTAGTTCCTGCATCATTTGTTCTACACCTCCAAAGGTAGGAAGATAGAACATGTTGATGTGTGCAATTTTCATAGGAATCTATGGAATAAAAACATTTATAAAATAAATTGTATTGAAAAATATATAAATATTTGAGGTGAAATTCATGAAAAGATTATTTAGTTTTTTTGTAATATTTGTCCTTCTGAGTTCTTTTGTTCTAGCTGAAGACAATGATAGAATTGGAAAAGATTTAGAAGAAACACGTGATTCTGGTAACTCTTTAGATGCAGTACAAAAAGATGTTGAAGATGTTGACTCTGAAAATGTAGCAGATGATAGTGAAGATGAAAGGGATGACGATTCCAGAAATAGAGAAAGAGATCAAGTAAGGGAACATGTAGAAGAAGCATTACAACAAAGAGAAGAATTGTTTAAACAATTAAGAGAACAAAGGGTTGAAAATGCTAAAGACATAAGAGAACAAATTCAAGAAAGAAAGAAAGAGCTTAGGCAATTGTACCAAGAAGAAAAAGAACAAATCAGAGAAGCAAAACAAAAGCAAAATGAGGTAAGATTAGCCGTGCATGCATTACTTGCTTCTGAGAACTTCACTGGTGGAATTGGAAAAGAAGTTAGCGAGATAGCAAGAGACTTTGACAATTCTCTAAAAGATACAGAAGCTGCTGAAGAGAAGATAAGAGAAAGGGATAGATTTACAAGATTCTTGTTTGGAGGCGATTTTGAAAATGCAGATATGATTCAAGAGAGGGTTCAAAACAGAGAAGAAAAAGTTAAAAGATTAGAAGAAGTTTTGAATACATGTGAGGATTGTGATGCAGATACAAAAACCTTGTTGATGGAACAAATACAAGTATTGAAGCAGGAACAAGAAAGACTTAAAACATTAGCTCAAGAAGAGAATCAACTTAATGGTTTATTTGGTTGGTTAAGAAGATAAATTTCTTCTTTTTTTATTTTTTTATAAAATGGTTGAAGCAAAAATAAATCTATATTTGAATATTCTTTTGATTGTTTTGTTTATTATTGTGGGGATAAGTTCTATAATATTGTTCTTTGGAACAAACGATTTTATTATTTCAAAAACATTGTGGAAAACATTACATAATTATGTTGGGTTGATATTTATTGTTGCTATGTTTATCCATATCATATTTCACTGGGAATGGCTTAAGGCTATGCTTAAACTAAAGCAAAAAGCCTAAATACTTTTTCATCTTGGTCATTTTATGTTAGAAAAGAAATTTGGATTTAAAGAGTATATTATTGCAGGTATTTCTAGTTTAATTCTTTGTGGGATTATTACGTACAGTTGTGGTAAAATAATACAAAATCTTGAAAGACCATATGGCCAATTAGAGAACAGAATTGTAGAAGAGATTGTTGGGCGTTAGAAATAAAAATTAAATCTCTGTTTCTCACACATTATAGCCATTATCAACCATGGCTGATTTATTTTTGATTGTTCTAAGTTACTTAAGTCTTGGTCTGATGCCAAACAACTTCTAAAAGGATGTGAATGTAATGCTACGAGAGTATCTTGTGGGCATGGTTTGGAAACTACTTGTGTATAAGTTTGTGAGATTATCTCTGTTTTGTAAATTTCATCAATTATATAATTCCCTTGATCAATATTTCCTCTTAGACAGACCTTAAATTCCTTTTCTTTATTTTTATCATAATAATCAATTAATTCTTGGTATGTTGTATCTTGGAAAAATAAGAAATTAGTTTCATTTATTGAAATAGTATTATCTTCTATTGTTGAGCTTTCAAACAACCCAACAACCCTATGAAGAATATTTGGATTTGTAAGTAAATAGGATAAAAGTAGTAATATAAGAATTAAAGATACTATAAACATAAAAATTTTCTTGAATTTAGATGGTTTTTTATCTATATCTGGAATGTCATCAAATATATCTAAAGGATTTTCCATAATATCATTTTAATTTTATATTTTATAAATTAAACCCTATATCTTACTCTATCATACCAAACCTTAAAATTAACTGGAAGAGATCTGTAAATCGGTTTTGCTACTTTTTCTCTAATATTATCATATAAACCTACAAGATTTCCAATAAGATGGGTTAAAGTTTTATTTTTTAGATTAAATCTTATCATTTTTTTCTTTAAGAAGAAACTCAATAAGAAAGAAGGCATTAATCCATATCTTTTTTCAGTTACAACGCCCCTCATTAAGTTTAGTATCAACACAAGATAAGCATTTTGTGGCTTTATTCTAATATGTTTCCATCTGTCCCAATAATTAAGATAAGCTGTTGGTGGAAGATGATCCATAATTGCTTTTTTATGTAAATCTGTTCCTGTAAAAAATACTAAATTATTTACAGATAAGAAGAAGGGTTTGGGTAAGGATCTTATTAAATTAATTAAGGAGATTATTTCTTTAGGAGATTCATAAGGATTGCAGGTGATAACATCATACATTACTGCTAATTTATTTTTATATTTATTTAGTATTTTTGCGGAGTTTATGACTTGCTCATCTTTTTGAAATCTTTTGTAGATCCTTTTGTTTGTACTTTCTGAGCCTTGGATTCCAACAATAATATCTGTACAGCCAGCATCAACTAGTAGTTTAATTTTTTCATCTGTTATTGTAATGGGGTCTGCCAAGCATTTAAAGCCAATATTTACTTTTTTTTTATACAGTTCACAAAATTCTTTTATTTGTGGTAATGGTCTTAGAGCAAAAGTATCATCTCTTATATCAAATATTTTTAGTGATTTGTATTTTTTTCTTAAATAAAGAATATTGTCAATAATATATTGCGGAGAATGCCATCTTACAACAGAGCCCTTACCTTTATACATCTCATTTAACAAATTGTTACTGCAATAAGTACAACCATAAGGACATCCTCTTCCTGTTAAGAAGAATAAATATCCATTAAAATCTGATTCTTTGAATTTTCTTATTGTATTTTTTTCCAAAATAAAGTGATCTTCAATGTCATAGTCTGCATAAGGTAACTCATCTAGGTTTTCAATTAAGGGTCTTGGTCGATTTCTTATTATTTTGTTATTTCTTTTCAAGTAAACATTTGGGATATTTGTTATATCTTTGTTTTTTCCTATATGCTCAACAACTTCAAGAAAAGCTTTTTCTGATTCTCCTACAAGGACTATTGGATTATCTTCTAAACATGACTCTGGTGAAATAGTTGCATGAATCCCTCCATATAAAATAGGGGTATTTTCGTTTATCCTTGGTCTTAGATAATCAATAATTTGTCTTGCTCTTGGTGCAGTAGATGCAAAAGAATTTATTCCAAGTATATCGGATTTCTTACATAATTTGAAAACCTGTTTTAGGACGTTTTTAGGATATCTTTTAGAATAATCTTCTGAATATTGCAAAAAAATAATTTTCACATCATGACCTTCTCTTTTTAAGTAACTGGAAATACTTCTAATCCCTTGATCAGAGGGATATGTTGCTGTAGAGATTAGGGTTATTTTCATGATACATCCCTTAAGAATAAGGTTTATAAGTTTTTATTTAATCAAATACATCATGAAAAGTCTTACAATTGTTCCATGTTACAATGAAAATATTGAAACTGTACAGGATGTTGTAAATAGAACCAAAAAGTATGTAGATGAGGTTTTAGTTATAGATGATGGTAGTAAAGTTCCTGTTAAATTAAAAAATTGTATTGTTTTAAGAAATGAGCCAAATAAAGGCAAGGGATTTTCATTAATCAGGGGTTTTGAATATGCCAAAAAAAATAAATTTGATGTTTTGATTACCTTAGACAGTGATGGAGAGCATTTTCCTGAAGAGATTCCATTATTTTTAGATAAAATAAACAAATATGATTTTGTTGTTGGCCAAAGAAAGGTTTATAGGAATTTCAAAAGAAAGGCTTTGAATTATTTTGCAACGTTCTGGTTCATGCTTCTCATTCCTGGAATAAGAGATATGTATTGTGGTTTTAGAGCAATAAATGTTGATAAATTAAAAAGTATGGAAGTAGGAGATAGTGATTTTGAATTAGAGCCTGAGATGTTACTTGAGGCGTTTAAGAAAAGAATTAGTATTGGTTTTGTAGATATAAAAACAGAACCTGTTGAAAAGACTCATCTGACATTTAAAAATTATTTAAGAACCAATGATATGTATGATAGATGGATTTTAGAAAATTATAAATACTTAGGATTGTGGAAAAAATTAGTGCTTATGCCTAGTGCATGCATAGGGTTATTAATAAGCAAAATATTAAAATGAATATAGCAGAAATATTAATCTGGACACATTTGCCCTACACAATTTTATTAATTGTTTTATTATTTGTTTTATATGGGTTGAAGAAAGATTTAAAGAGGGTGAGATAATGGATAGTACAACTAGTGCAATATTATGGACTCAAATCCCCATAGCTATTGGTATATTAATTGGTGCATATTTTCTTTATGGAATTAAAAAAGAGTTGGTGGATATATTAAAAAAATTAAGTAAGAAATGAAAGTCTTGTTGGTAAATCCCCCGGATGAGAAAAAACTATTTAGAGATTCAACTCTAAGTAGGTGTGTTGGAGTTAGTCGTAAGGCTCCTTATTTATGGCCTCCAATAGGTCTAGCATATATTGCTGCATATATAAGAGATATTGTTGATGTAAAAATTCTTGATAGTCATGCTGAAAATCTTAGTTTTGAAGAATCTTTGAAAAGATGTAAGGATTATGATTTAGTTATTATAAATGCAGGAATGTCAACTATGAAGAAAGATATAGGTTTTGGCAGAAAAATAAAAGAAATGTATGGTTCTAAAATTGCATTGGTTGGAAGTCAAGCAACATATTTTCATAACAAACTAATAAAAGAAGAGGGTGTTGATTTTATTATCAGAGGAGAACCCGAATTAATTATCAAAAATTTGTGTAAGGAGTTTAGCAAAGATTATTTTAGTAGGGTTAAAGGTTTAACTTGGAAGGAAAATGAAATTGTAAAAGTAAATCCTAATGAAGCAATTATAGAAAATTTAGATAGCATGCCCTTCCCTGCGAGAGATTTACTTCCAAAAAATTATTATGATATTACTGCAAGAAAAAAGAAAGTTACCTTGGCTTTGAGTAGTAGAGGATGCCCATTTAACTGTACTTATTGCAGCACAAGAGTTTATAATGGAAAAAGCTATAGAGCAAGAAGTGCTGAAAGTATTCAAAAAGAGTTTGAAATCTTAAGAAGCCAGGGATATAATGATGTTTTCTTTTTTGATGATTTATTTGTTGCAAATAAAAAAAGAGTTTTAGAAATTTGTGAAAAAATAAAGGATTTCAAAATGGCTTGGAGATGTGAAAGTAGAGTTGATACTGTAGACAAAGAAATGTTAGAAAAAATGAAAAAAGCTGGCTGTTATCAAATTCAAATTGGAGTTGAATCTGGAAATCAAAGGATTCTTGATAATATGAAAAAGGGTGTTAAGATTGATCAAATTAGACAAATGTTCAAGTGGTGTAATGAATTAGGGATAGAAACTGTTGCTTATATGATTCTTGGTTATCCGGGCGAAACAAAAGAAAGTGCTATGGATAGTATAAGATTAATGAGAGAAGTAAAACCAAATTTTGTTAGTTTTAATGTTTTTACCCCCATACCTGGGAGTGAAATTTATGAAAAAATGAAAGAGAATGTTGAGTTGGAAAATGCTGATTTTACAAGCATTTCTTTTTGTGATTTAAAAAATGAAGAAGTTATGGACTTAGTAAAAAAAGGATATAGGGATTATTATTTTAGGTTGGGATATGCTATTGATCAAATTAAGAAAGCTAAGAATTTGGGTGATGTTGGAAGATTTGTTAGTAAAAATGTGAAATTTTGGACAATGCAAGAGGGAAATTTATGGAAGAGTCTTACAAAATAAAATGGAATAATTTGGATGTTTTATTAATAAAACCCAACGCAATTACTGGGGGGTATATGCAAGATGTATTTTCAATTACCCCCCCTGTTTCATATTTGAGTATTGCTGCATATATAAGACAATTTGGTATACGTACTGGTATATTGGATGCTGAAATAGAGGGTTTTGATGATGAAACTGTATTAGACATTGTTGAAAGAAGTGGTGCTAAAATAATTGGATTAACTGCTATGTCTTCTTACTACAAACATGCATTGAGATTAGCTAGAAAAATAAAAGAATTGGATGCAGAAATAAAAATTGTTATTGGAGGAATACATATTAGTTCCTTGCCAGATGATGTTATGAAAGAAGATGTTTTTGATTTTGGAATTATTGGTGAAGGAGAAATATCTTTCTATAAACTTAGTGATGCAATACTCAATGGAAAAGATTACAAAAAAATTAAAGGTTTAATGTATAAAAATAGTAGTAAGGTTGTGAATAATGGTGAAGGAGAAATTATTATGAATCTTGATGATATTCCTAGATATGCTTATGATTTAATTCCTGTTGAAAAATATAGGGCGACGCCTGCAGTTTCTATTGAAAAAAAATCAATTACAATGTACACAAGAAGAGGATGTCCATTCAATTGCATATATTGTGCAAGTAGCGTCATATCAAAAAAAACAAGAGCATTATCTGCAAAAAGAGTTTTTGATGATATTGTCTGGGCAAAAGAAAAATATGGAATCAAAGAGATTATTTTTTGGGATGATTCTTTTACAATGGATAGACAAAGGATTATTGATTTATGTAACTTAATTATTGAACATAACTTAGATATTATATGGACTATTGAAACAAGAGCAGACCTAATAGATGAAGAATTGCTTAAAATAATGAAAAACGCTGGATTATGGTGTATATTTTTTGGTGTTGAAAGTGGGAATGATAAAGTTCTAAAGATAGTAAAAAAGGGGGAAACAAAAGAAACGATAAGAAAAGCTTTCAATATGTGTTACAAATTGGGAATCGCTACGAGAGCGAGTTTTATTTTAGGATTGCCGGGAGATACAGAAGAAACAATGCAAGATACTATTAATTTTGCAAAAGAATTGAACTCTGAGGTAACCCAATTTCAAATTACTGTGCCATTTCCAGGATCAGAATTATTTGAAGATTATAAAAAATATGGAACAATTCCTGATATGGATTTTAGCAAATGGGATTATTATAGCGATGAAGCATATTTTATTCCTCATGGTCTTGATATAAAAACATTAAAAGAATTTAGAAAGAAAGCGTATGTTGCTTTATATACTAATCCTTTTTTGATAATGAAGAGAATTGCGAGGGTAAAATCTGGAAAACAATTCAAAAGTTATGTAAAAGGATATTTACTCTTTATGAATAAAATCTTAAAAAGAATAAGAAAATGAGTGTCGGACTTAGTTTTGATATTGATGGAATGGGAAAATTTAGAGATAATAGTGAAGAAGATGTTTTTTTAGAACAGGGCATTCCAAGAATTGTTGAATTCTTAGAAAAAAAAGATGCTGAAGCGACATTCTTTGTTGTTGGTAATAATGTAAAAGAACACAAAAATGTTCATAAGTTATTAAAAAAATATGAAATAGGGAATCATAGCTTAAGCCACCCTTATTTTTTGGGATTAAAAAGTTTTGGAGAACAGAAGAAAGAAATTCTTGAGGCAGACAAGATACTGCAAGAGTTTTATGGAAAAAAGATTATTGGATTTAGAAGTCCAGATTATAGTATAAGCCAAAGTATGATAAAAATATTGAAAGAAAATAATTATAGATATGATAGCTCTTTGATTAAGGTAGTTTATCCTACGCATTATCTTAAAAATTACATAAAAAATAGAGAACTTAAAAATGATAAATTTGAGATAAAACCAACAAGTTTTATTTTACCTTTCAATGGCACTACAAATATAGCCAGTAATTTTACAGTTATGAAGGGTTTGTTTAAATTTTTGAAAAGTGTGAATAAAGATATAATTCTTGTATTCCATGATAGAGATTTTGTGAATAAAGATATGGGCTTTAAGAAGTTTCATATGTCAAAAAAATTGTTTGGGAATAGAAAAAGGGCTTATGAAAAAACCACCAGATTTTTAGATTGGATAACTAAGGATAATGATGTATTGCCTCTAAAATATCTTTTACAGTAATAGCTTTCATACATTCCATATGTGCTTTATGTGTACAATGATGTTTCATACAGCTTGTGCATACTTCATTTTTATAGATTACTTTTGAATTCTCTGAAAATGGATGCCAAATTTTAGGATCTCCTGCTCCAAATAATGCAATTACGGGCTTTTTTAGGGCTGCTGCTACGTGCATAGCTCCAGTATCCACACTAATCATCAAATCTGCTCTCTCAGTTAATGCAATGAATTCACTAATAGTAGTAACTCCTACCATATTTATTGCTTTATTATGCATTTTATAAAATATATTATTGACAAGAGATAAGTCTTTTTCAGATCCGGTGAAAACTACTTTGTAGTTCTTAGATAAAATATCTGAGAGTTCTGCAAATCTTTCTGGTAACCATTGATGTGTTTTATGTTGTGGTGGAGTATGAATAATCAATATTTTATCTTTTGTTTTAATTCCTTTTTTTGTTAGTTTAGCCTGTACTGATTTTCTTGCTTTTGGATTTACAAATAGTTCTAATTTTGGGTTTATTACATTTATTCCAATTGTTTTTAGAACATCTAAGTTATCAAATACCTTGTGTTGCCATTTTGAAGGTTTGGTTTTTCTATGTAAATAGTATCCCTTTGGTTCTGATATTCCAACGCGTGTACAACCAATTCTAAATTTTGCTTTTTGTTTCAATAGTTTGGATATTTTTTTGGTTCCATTGTGTAATATTATTCCTAAGTCATATGTTTCGTCCAAGGCAGGCTTCTCTTTATCCATTGTAACTATTTTATTGATATTTTTATTTCCAAAAAGAATGTCTTCCATTCCTTTTGGGACTGCAACATCAATCTTTGCATTTGGAAATCTTTGCTTTAAGGCTGTGTATACGGGTGTTGAAACAATTATATCTCCTATATATTTTAGTTCAATAACAATTATTTTTTTTATCTCTGGGGGTTGTTTCGGTAAATGAGTTAGTTTAAAGAAATAATAATCCAAATAGTTAATAAATATTCTTGCTTTGTCCTCAATTCTGAATCTTAGTCTTTTCATTTGAATAATGCATCAAAGATTGGTCTTTTTTGCAGCAGTTTTTTTGTTTCTTTGTAAGAGATTTTTCTTGTTCTCTGAATCCTCCATCTTTTTTTAAGCATCTTTGGCAGATACCAAAAAATTAGCATTCTTGATTGAAATGCTCTTTTATTTAATCTGAATAAATAATATATGAAGGAGATAATTTGTCTTAAGATGATTATTGGTGAATAAAGAATTAATAATCTCAGGGGGTAATTTTTTATCATAAATAAAATTTTATTCTTAATTGCATAATACAAACCAAAATCAGGTATTTTCCCTGTTGTTCCTCTGAACTTATGAAATAGTTTTGCTTTTGGAACATAGAGACATTTCCAACCTCTTAATTGCAATCTGAATGCAAGGTCTAAATCTTCTGAGTAAAATCCAAAATCAGAATCATAATATCCATTGTTAAAATTAACATCTTCTAATGCTTGTTTTCTAAAGAATGCTGAACCACCGCAAGGACCAAAGACTTCTTTTATCTCTTCGTACTGCCCCTTATCTTTTTCTCCAAAGGCTTCATCCACTGCTTTTCCATCCCAGTATAATTTTAAACCAATTGAGTTTATTGTATCTAATTTATCAAAGAATAACATTTTAGAGGATAATGATCCTGCTTCTGGATGTGTTTCTGCTACATTTACAAGCTCTTCTATCCATTTAGAATCTACTTTTGTATCATTATTTAAGGTTATTATATACTCTCCTTTTGCATTTTCTATCCCTATATTATTTCCCTTAGCAAAACCATAATTTTTTTTGTTTTGTATTAATCTAAATTTTGGAAATTTCTTTATTATCTCTATAGAATTATCTGTTGATGCATTATCCACCACAATAACTTCATAATCAGAGTATGTTTGTTTTTTTAATGAATTTAAACATACTTCTAAGTCTTTTGAATTATTCCAATTTAGTACAATTACTGAAACTAATGGTTTTTTCATTTTTCCAATACCAATATGCATGCTGTGTGATGTTTTAGATTATTGAATGGCTTTAACAAAATGTAAGCCATTCCTGGAAATATCTTATTGATTAATGGTATTGTTTGCAGGAACATTATAGTTAACCAGACATAAGCGTTTTGTGTTAGGATAATTTTGGAGTTTGGAAACATTTTTTTTAAATCATTTATCTGTGGCAATCCATTTTGTATATGCTCTTTTGTCCAGGGGTCTTTTCTTCCTAGGAATGATTTAAATTTATATAAAATTTTATCATATTTTAAAGAACCTATTGGTGTAAAGATGATTATTCTTTTTTTTGCTATTCTTTTTAGTTCTTTTAGATAATTTTCTCTTTTATTTTGCTTAATATGCTCAAGTGCTGATACTGACACAACAACATCATAAGAAGAATCTTTTAGATTATTGTTGTTAAAGTCCACTTCAAGTATATTTGCTCCGCTTATTTCTGCAATTTTCAATTCTTCTTTATTGATATCCAGCACTGTTATTGGGTTTTTTATGAATAGAGAGATTACTCCAGGACCTCCCCCCACATCAAGAACAGTCTCTCCAGGTTTTATGAATCTAGATACTCCTGAGTAACGCTGGTACCTATCATTGCTTGAAAAAAACAGTTTTATCTTTGATTCCATGATTTTCCTAATAAAGTAAGATTTTTATATTTTGGTATTGGATTTGGATTAAATGAAACTTAAGATATACAGTGATTTAATTGATAAAGGATTTTTTATGCCTGCTTATTATTTGGAAAAAGAAGGGAAACTGGAAAATGTTGAGATGATTGGTTCTAGATTCCTGTATTATGCATATATGGGGCTAAAAGGAAAGAAAGTTTATCCATTCTTCAAAAGTTTATTTGCTCCGATTAAATTATTATTCACAAAATATCCAATTATTCTTGGTTTTGCTCCTTATAGAAGCGTTGTTTACTACTTGGTTATTTTGAAATTATTAAGGAAAAATATAATTTATTATACATCATGGCCTTATTGGGATGGAAGCGGGTATGTGCATGCTGGAGGATATATAAGACAATTTTTTTGGAAGAGATTTTTAAAAAATACAAAAACAATATGCATAACTGAAAAAGCATGTGGGGGGGTGAATATTCTTGGTGCTAAAGGGGTTCACATACCACACCCTATTGATTTGGGAATATTTACAAAAAAAACAAAGAGCAATAAGGATCTTAATGTTCTTTTTGTTGGAAGACTTTTGCCTGAAAAAGGTGTTTTAGATGTATTAAGGCTTGCTGAAGAGTTTAAAGATATTAATTTTACATTTGTTGGAAAAGGAGAATTGGAAGACAAGGTAAAGAATTGCGGTTTAAGCAATGTTAAGTATGAAGGGTTTGTTGAGGATAAAAAAGAGCTTGCCAAGATATACAGACAGGCAGATATTTTTATTTCAAATTCATATGCAACAAAGAACTGGGAAGAATTATTTGGCATTGTGATTATTGAAGCTATGGCTTCTGGTTTGGCTGTTATTGCTAGTGATTGTGTTGGTCCAAAAGAAATAATACAGAATGGAGAGAATGGTATTTTGGTTCATCAAAAAGATTATAATGGACTAAAAGAAAAATTTGGAGAACTGATAAAGAATAAACGTTTAATAAAGAATCTTGGAGACAATGGAATGAAAACTGTTGAAGAGAAATATGATATTAAAATAATTTCAAAAAAATGGATGGATTTGATAAATGAAAATTGATTATAGATGGATATTTTTTGTTGCATTGTTAATTTTATATACTTCTTTTGCTAATAATTATATTGGAAGTAATGCTGATGATTCAATTTATGTTGTTTTGGGAAAATCCTTGGCAGAAGGAAATGGCTATAGGATGATTAGTTCTCCTGAAAATTATGTAAATGTTGAATATCCTCCATTATTCCCTGTTTTTATAGCAGGAATTTTTATTTTGGGAGGAAATATTTTTGTAATAAAATTACTAATTACTGTACTTGGTGTTCTGAGCATATATTCTCTTTATTTATTTTTAAAAAAATTTTTGAATGATAAAAAAGCATTTATTATTACTGTTCTTACGGGAATATCCCCTTTGTTTATTTTTTACGCACATCAGGTTTTGAGCGAGGTTCCTTATTTTTTGTTTTCAATACTGGCTCTATACTTTTTTGTTAAATATTTAGATAATTCTTCAAATAAAAATTTGTTACTATGTTCTTTATTTGTGTTGTTATCTTATTTCATAAGAACAATTGGTTTTGTTTTGATAGTTGCAATGGGATTGTATGTTGCTTTTGAAAAACTAAACAAAAAAGATTTAAGAAAATTTATTTTTATTATTTTAATAATTGCTCTCCCTATATTATTGTGGTCTGTGAGAATATTAAGTAATGAAGGAGAAACTTATGAACAGTACAGCTACAAAGATATTTTTCTTAGGAATAATCTTTATGATTTTGATTCTGGAGGTTTAGATATAAATGGTATTCTCAATAGAGTTTTATACAATGGTGAAAAACACATAATTCAGTTTAGTAAAACAGTTTTTGATCCAATAAATTGGGCATCATTATTTTATCCCAACCTGAAATGGTTAGAATTTTCCATAATATCTATAGTATTCCTTATTATTGTTTTTGGCTTGATTCTTTCATTAATCAAAAACAGAACAATTATAGAATATTATTTTTTAACATATGTATTTTTTATTTTTTTGATTCCAGACCCTAGTAGCAGGTTTTTGTTTCCAGTTATTCCATTTATAATAAATTATTTTTTGAAGGGAGCAGAATTTATATTTAAAAAATTGGATAAAAAAAGAGTAATAAATTTATTGGTTGTTTTGATAGTTATTTGCAGTGTTTTAAGCATTTCAAAAGATATATATTTTGAGCATAAAGAAGATTATTATCTTAACAATTGGGGAGAAAATGTAGATGGTTTTGTTGATATGGCTCTTTGGTCAAAAGATAATATCCCAAAAGAAAATAATGTTATTGTCTACAATCCGATGATGTTTTATCTTTTGTCAGATATAAAGGGAAATTCTCCTTATTTGAGTTATAATAAAGAAGAAGTTTTAAATCAAATCTATAAGAAAAATGCTGAATATGTTATAATTGACAAGGGTGTTGGAAAAAGATATTTAAGCCCTGTTATAGATAAAGAGCACTTTGAAAAAATTTATGAGAGAGATGGTAATCATATCTACAGGGTTATATACTCTGACTGATTTTATTTTTTATTGTTCTTAAAATCATTTTGTCTTCCTTCTCAAAAGATCTTGTTATAAATAATAAAAGCAAATAAACTAAAGCAAAGGATATTGCATATGGAATTGAATAATAGATATTTTGAGGATAACTTATTTTTGTTATAAAATAAAAAACCAACAAAGTTACAAGAAAAGATAGCATAACCGGAATGTTTCTTAAACTGAAAGGATTTAGTTTGAATAAAATATAACTTTCAATAATAAATAATCCTCTTAAAATTATTTGTGTTATTGCTGTTGCTATTGCAGCCCCTACAATCCCGTAGGGAGGTATTAAAATAATATTAAGAATTATACTTAAAATTGAAACTATTAATGAATTTATTAAAATTACTTTACTTTTTTTGTGAATCATAAATAAATGTGTTGAATTTATCAATGAATAATTAAGAATGAATCCTATGCTTAAAATTATTAAAACTGTGCTTGCCTGTATATACTCTTGACCAAAAACTGAAAGAATTGTTTTTGAGAATAGCAAAAATAGTCCAAAGATTAATAGATTAAGAAGTAAAATCCATTTATTTAAAATTTGATATATTCTATTGAATAAAAATTGTTTGTTTTGAGAATATAATTTTGTTAATACTGGAATGAATAGTCCTGAAAGAGAATAGGGAATAAGGTACAATAATTGTGCTGTTGGCATAGCTGCATTGTAAATGCCTACTGTTGAAACATCTTTAAAATATCCAAGCATGATGCTATCAAACCAATTAAAAATTAATGGAAAAACAGAAGTTAGAAGAAGTGGAAAAGAATATAATAATAATTCTTTGTTTAAATATTGTGATTGTATTTTTGTTTTTAAGATAGAAAATACCTTTTTTTCCATTAAATAGAATCCAAAAATTGTTGTTAAAACTGTTGAAATTACAATTGCAAGGGAAAGTCCTATTATTTTATCAGTGAAGAATAAAATAACAATCAAGGTAAATATTATCTTAACAACGTTTTCCAAAATGTTTTTTGTGTATACCTCATATTTTACTTTTTCAAATCCTTTAAACACCATGTATAAAATATTATTTATAACACCTAAAGGAATTACAAAAACAAGAATTTTTAGAACGATTCCTAAATCTGCATTATGAAAAATGTTTATAGCTATGCTATCTAAAAAAAAGAACAGAACAAACGAAATTAAAATACTAATAATTAATGTTGTTTTTAGAGTATATATAATTGTTCCTTTTATCCTTGAATAATCATCTTTCCCTCTAAAAAAGGGAATATATCTAAGAACCGCATTATTTAATCCTAAAAGAGAAATTGTGGTTAGAATCCCCAGGAAAGCTAACCCAAGAGAAATTAATCCATAATATTCTGAGCCCATATTAGCCACAATTATTCTGTAAATGTAACCGAGAATTTTGGATATTGAAGCTCCAGCTAGAAGAATAATTCCTCCTTTTGCAATCACTTTTAATGAATTATCTATATCTGACATATCAAATTTGGTAGAAAGTTAAGTTTAAATAAAGATATGTTTAGAAAATATTATGGGGGGGGGTTACTGGATATATGGATTGTTGGTAGTAATTGCTTTAGTTTCTGTTGCAAATACAGGTTATAGTTATGCAGAACCAATTTATTTACCTTTAATCAAATATTACCAAGATAACACTCTTTTTCAAGAAGATTCACATATTTCCCTGCTTTCCAATCTTCCTTTGTACACTTGGCAAATGATAGGCTACATCACAAATAGTAGCAATCTAGAATGGTTCATGTTTTTATTATTTATTTTGGTTAGAATTCTTCTGTGTTTCTCAATTTATTTTTTGGCATTTAGTATAACAAAAGACAGAGCGGTTTCTTTAATTTCCACAACATTATCTATATTTGTTATTTGGACATTTAATATCGGTAATTTTATAATTATTTCATCAGATATTACCCCTTTCTCTATTGCTTTATTGCTATCTTCCTTTTCAATAGGTTATTTTATAAGAAAAGAATATGTTAAATCTTTGCTTCTTCTTTCATCAGTGGCATATGTTCATGCCTTGACGGCCTTTTATGTTGGTTTTGTGTATTTTATTTATTTTTTATTTAATTTTAAAGAAATTAAAAAAAACGTTGTTTTTGCTGGAATTGTTTCTTTGATAGTTGTTCTTCCTGTTATTTTAAAGAGCTTTTCATTCGGTGGTTCTGAAACATTTAATTTTGTTAATTGGTTAAATTTTGTTATGGCAAGAAGCGGCCATCACATTTTTCCTTCTTTTTGGGATCTTAGAAATTATGTTCTTTTTTCTTTATTGGTAATATTCTTTTTTATTTCCATAAAATACAATAAGGATAAAAAAATTAATAAAACTGTTTTTTATATTGGTTTGGGCACTTTTATTATGCTATTGGCTGGTTATATCTTTTCAGAAATTTATCCTTTAAAAGAAATAATACAATTATCTTTGTTTAGAAGTCTTATGTTTTTTAGAATTATAATGTTTATATATGCGTCTAATTATATTTATAATTCAATTAAAAGAATGAGGTTTAACTTTGAATTTTTTTCTTCTTTATTCATGATTCTTCTATTCATGGGTGCTATTTTTGGGCCTGTTATTTTTGGAAATGGTTTTTCTAGAAATATTGATCTTCCTTGGGGCAAAAATATAAATTCTTGGGAAGAGGTATCTCTAAATACAAAAGAGTTTACTTCCAAGAATGCACTTATTATAACCCCTCCATTTGAGGAATCTTTTGAGGTATTTTCTGAGAGAAGCAACTATTTTAGTTGGACAACACTCGGCTCTTTTTTGCATTTTCCTGATCTGGCAGAAAAGGAATTCAATAAGTTAGTGGATTTATGCGGTCCATTTGACAAAGAGAATAAATCTTCCTATGAAATTAAAAAAGTATGTGAAAGTAATATGAAAGATATAAATGAAAACAAATTGATGTGGTTAAAAGAAAAGTATGGAGTAACACACATCATTTTAAAAAACCAATCAAATTTTGAATTAGATATTCTTTTTAAGAATGAAGATTACGCACTTTATAAATTGTAATTTACTTTAAAAAAATCAGATACAACTATAATTTTTTTTCAATATGGTTAAATATAAAATTCTTTAATGATACTTCTATTGGTAATGAATATATGTGATTTTTCATTCTAAATCTTGCAATTGGCCTATACATTTTTGAAATATTCCTTAATAAGAAAAATTGCGGTTTATTTGATAAAAAATGCCATTCAATTTTTTTATCTACAAATAACGCTGCTAAATATAACATGTCCATAAGTTTTCTTCTATCAGGAGTTATCCAGGGGCATTTTTTTGCATAATCACTTTGATCAGTTTCTATCCAATCTTCAAGTTTTTTTGGTGGTTGGTACCCATACTTTACTGCCAATTCGTATAACTCTGTTCCAGGGTAAGGATTAAATTGACAAATACTACTTATTTGAGCATATTTATTTTCTTTTAAAAGATTTAGTATCAAATTAGTTGTTGAAAATATATCTTCTTCTGTTTCTCCAGGCACTCCTGTAAAAAAATTATATGAAGGTCTTAACCCACTATATTTTGAAAGCTTTTTATTTACATTAATTGTATCTTCTACGTTTATCCCTTTCTTTATCAAATCAAGGATTTTTTGAGAACCCGATTCTGCTCCAATATGCAATTCTCTTGCACCTATATCTTCCATCAATCTTAAAAAATTATCATCCAATCTGTTCAATTCACTTACCCTCATACCCCTAAATCCAACAATGACATCAATTTTTTCCTTCTTCATTTCAAGAAAAATACTTTCTGCTCTTTTAAGGTCTACAAAAAAATCATTATCATTAAAAAACAAATAATCTGGCTTAAAATTTTCAGTTATATATTTTATGTGATTTATTGTTCTATCTACATTCTCCGATAACCATTTATTATCTGTTGCAGGTACATGGCAAAATGCACACCGGTGTGGACATCCCCTACTTGTCAATATTGAAAATGATGTTTCTTTAAATCCAACTCTTTTATACTTTTTAATATCAACAAGTTCATAAGGTGGAATTTCACTTGGCAAGCTATTCGGATTTGTTGGTGGTCTTTTTGGATTTTTTATAACTTTTCCATTTTCCTTGAAGTATGTTCCTGCAATTCCATGGAAGGATTTTCCTTTTTCCAATGCCTTGGCTATTTCATATAATGTAAATTCTCCATCCCCCTCAACAACACAGTCTATCAATGGGTGCTCTAATGTTTGTATAGGCAGCAATGTTGGATGAATCCCCCCCCAAATAACAGGAACATTAGAATTTTCTTTTACTAATTTAGATACCTTAAGAGCATGATAAATTGGTTTTCCAGTCATACATGAAATTGTTACTGCCAAAGGATTGTTTTTTAATTCTTTTAATAATTTATTTTCCCAATCATCTTCAACCCTACAATCAATTATTTTTATTTTATATCCTTCTTTATGAGCAACTCTCGCAGCATATATCAAAGATAAAGGTAAATCTACAATAACTGTACCATATGCTCCAAGTTCTGGATATACCATAATTATTTCATTCATAATAATTTTTAATCCAATATTTATTTTTAAACCTATTGCTTTATCAAAATTCAATAATATATTATAAGCAATAAAAACATTTTTAAACCATTCAATTTGTGGAATATAATATGAATAAAGAAGGGGTACTTGTTACTGGGGGGATGGGATTTATAGGAAAATTCTTAGAAAGAAAAATTTTAAATGAAACTGATTATAATATCACAATAGTAGATAATTTATCCTCTAGTGTTCTTGATGAAAAAATAGCCAATGATAAAAGAGTTCAATTCATTGAAGAAGATTTTAGCGAATGGGCATTACCCGATAATGAGAAATATTTTCAAATTTATCATCTAGCCAGCCCAGTAGGTCCTGTTGGCGTACTTAAATACAAGGGAAAAATAGGAAAAATAATAATTGAACAAACTTACAAGGCGGCAGAAATAGCCATAAAAATGGGGGCTAAACTAATTGATATTTCTACATCTGAGGTTTATGGAAAAAATCCAGATGATGAAAATGAAGGTCAAAGGGAAGATATTAATAAGGTAGTTCCTCCAAATATAACTGTAAGACTTGAATATGGTGTAAGTAAATTGCTATCTGAGATTATGCTTAAAAACCTTAGTATAGACTTTCCATTAAAATATAATTGTATAAGACCATTTAACATTATAGGTCCTTCCCAGAATGATGAGCTTGGATTTGTTATGCCAAGGTTTCTAAGACAAGCATTGTCAGGAGAGCCAATAACAATTTATGGGGACGGTAAACAAAAAAGAACATTTACTCATGTTGAAGACCTTGTTGATGGGATTTTCATGGTTATGGAATCTGATATAAACGGAGAAATATTTAATATAGGTAATCCAAGAAATGTTATTTCTATTCGTGAACTTGCTGAAAAGATAAAAGAAGCAACAAATTCATATAGCGAAATAAACTTGGTTAATCCAAAAGAGTTGTTTGGTGATGAATTTGCTGAAGCATGGAATAAGATTCCTAATGTTGATAAATTGGTCAAAGCTGTTGGATGGAAACCTAGGTGGTCTATAGATGATATAATCTCCGAAGCAGCAATTTTGAACCAAGGATATTTAATAAAAAAGTAAGGGGATTATTATTAACTTAAATGTGGAAAAAAAAGACTATTTGGGTTGTTATGCCAGCATATAATGAAGAAAAAGGTATTTATAATACGGTTAAAAATTTTCTATCTATTCCTGAAGTAGACAAGGTGGTTGTTGTAGATAATAATTCTAAAGACAAAACGATAAAATTAGCAAAAGAAGCCGGGGCAATAGTTGTTGAAGAAAAAAAACAGGGGTATGGTTATGCTTGTATTAGGGCTTTAAAAGAATCAAAGGCAGATTATACTGTTTTAGTTGAATCTGATGATAGTTTTTATCCTGAAGATATTTATAAATTCCTTGGATTTATTGAACACTTTGATATGGTCAAGGGAGGCAGATCTAATGACCATTTAATAGATAAAGAAGCTGATTGGACTCCATTTTTAAAATATGGAAATTGGTTTATCGCAAAACTTATTCAGGTCCTTTATGGCGGGCCTTCTATGAGAGAATCTGGTGGAACATACAGGATGATAAAAAAAGAATGTTTGAATACATTATTACCTTATTTATCTCGTGGAGATGCTGCCTTTCTCCCCTATATGGTTACAATAGCTTCAAGATTGAATTTTGAAATTTTAGAGATACCAATAAGATATAGAAAAAGGTCCGGTATTTCTAAAATTACTGGAAATAGATGGGGAGCTCTAAAATTAGGTTTTACAATGATATGGGTTGTAATAATCAACCGTATAAAACCCCTTAAAATAATTTAAAGAACTATTTTTTGCATATTATCAACATTTGTTTTGCCAGAGGTCTTATCGGTAATTTTAAATAAAGTTTTAGTAACAATTTGCTTTTTGGAGCCTTAGATTTCATTGAAAAGGGTAGAAATTTCGGAATTATTTTTTTTATTTTGAATCCTTTTTCTTTTAATAAATTTGAAAGAGATTCATCGGTAAAGATTGTTTTATGTGTTGGGTCTTCAAAATAAACTTTTTTACAATACTTGTAATTTGGTTGAATTATGATAAATACTCCTTCAGGTTTTAATATATTTTTTATTTCATCTATTGTTTTTATTACATTATGTATTTCAAGATGTTCTAATAAATTGCTTGAGAATACAACATCAAAATAATTTTTTTTTAATATACTTAAATCAGTACATGTAATTATATGTGCTTTAACATCAGCATTTGTATGTTTAATCAATCCACCCCAAATATCTACTGCATGTTTTTCACTGGCGTTTATATTATTTATGAAACTTGCATATCCAGCCCCCAAATCTAAAACTTTGGAATTTTTTGGTATATATTTCTGCAGATATCTTGCTATAACTTTCCATATTTCATCTCTTTTTTTATCAAATTTAAAGCAATTTTTATGATAATCTTCCATTTATAGCCACTAAATAGTATGTTTTATATCCTTTTTGATTTTAAAAAAATTAATGAATAAAGAAGTAAAAAATCTAATTTGGGTATTTTTGGGATTAACAGTGGCTAAAATTGTATTGAATTCGTTTGTCAAATCTCCATCTTCATTTGCTGATGCTTATTTTTATACTTTGTCTGCTAAGGCATTGGTTGCATTAGAATGGGGTGTTTTTTTTCAAAATTATCCACCCCTTTATCCCCTATTAATAAGTTGGGTTTACCTATTTAATGATTTTCAATTGTCATATTTTTTGATAAAAATAACAAATTCAATAATAAGTTCATTGATAATCTTCCCTGCATATTTTTTAGCTAGAGAATATTTGAAAGATGAAAAAATTTCATTTTATACCGCATTAATCATTGGTTTATTTCCATCTAATTTTTCTTATTCCGCCTTTATCCTTTCAGAAAATTTGTTTAATCTATTATTTTTAACTACAGTGTATATTTTATATTTGATATTTGTTAAATCTAAGAATAATCTTATAGTATTATCATCTTTCTTTATTTTTTTATGTTACATAACAAGAGCAATATCTATTGTTATTTTTCCTGCAGTTATAATATATTCAATAATAGAAAAAAAGTATAAAGAAGGAATTTATATTATCTTGTTTTCCTTAGTTCTTTTAGCCCCCTATATCTTTATCAAGGGATCATTATTGACTGGATATGGTGTTGAAGTAGATAGAATCTATGAAGGGCATGTCAATTTAATAGAAACAATTTTCTGGGTTTTATTATATCCATTTTTTTTATATTTACAGGGATTTGTTATTTTTACAAACTCTGCTTTAAAAACAATAAAATGGGATAAAACAACAAAGTTGTTCTTGATATTTATTTTGTTTTTTGTGGGTATTGCTGCATATCATGCCATAGCTGGAATAAATGGTTTGTTTGGAATGATTAGTGGTAGACCTATTGGCAGGTATACTGCCGCTATTTTACCTTTGATTGTGATATTGGGGATTGAAAATCTCAGAAAATTCAAGGTTAGTTATTACTTAGCTATACCTTTTGCTGTTTTAATGCTTTATCCTCTTTTACTACCAAACAATATAGATTCTAGCTGGCTTGGATGGACTTATTTATTGTTCGGAAATCAGAGCCTTATCACTCAATTGGTGCTTTATCTTTTGATTTCAATTGTTATTATTTATCTGATTAATCATTTTAGAAAATACATTAACATAAAAAGAATAGTTATGGCCCTTTTTGTTGCTAATTTAGTTATTTTTGGAGGAATAATTTATAATTCCAATCATTACTACTCACAAAGAGATGACAGTCTCGCAGGGATATATTTAAATAAGCTATCTCCTGATGCAATTATTGCCATAGACCCTAGTGAATGCGTTGAAACTTTCACTAAAAAATCAGACACGTTATGTGATAAGGACAACCATATGTCAATTATGGGGATTTGGAATCGAAATGTGGTTGTTGGAGAAAATATAGATGCAGATTATATTGTATCAAAAAAAGAACTTAACTTAAAAAAAATAAAATCTTTTGGAGAAATCAACATATATGAAACCTAAAATTGTTATTACAGTCCCTGCATATAATGAAGAAAATAGTATTTCATGGGTGATCAAAGAGATAAAAGAGGTTATGGATAATACATCATATGAATATCAAATTCTTGTTTTAGATGATGGAAGCAAGGATAAAACAGTAGAACTAGCAAAAAAAGCAGGGGCTATTGTTTTTTCAAATCTAAGCAATAGAGGTTTGGCAGAAACATTCAGAATTGAAATGAAAAAATGCTTGGAATTAAATGCAGATATAATAGTTCATACAGATGCAGATGGCCAATATTTGTCTAAAGATATTCCAAGATTAATAAAAAAAATAGAAGAAGGATATGATCTTGTTCTTGGTTCAAGATTTGGAAGAAGTGTAAAACATATGCCCCTATTAAAAAGGTTTGGAAATAAGGTCTTTGCAATTGTTTTTAAACATCTTACAAAAATAAAATTAACAGATACAACAACAGGATTTAGAGCGTTTACCAGAAATGTTGCAGAAGATATAGAGTATATTAACAAATTTACATACACCCAAGAACAGATAATAAAAGCATCCAAGCAAAAATTTAGAATAACAGAAATTCCTATCGAGACCAGAAAAACAAGACCAAGCAGATTATTCAAGAATCCTTTTGAATATGCTATAAAGGCATGGATAAATATATTTAGAATTTATAGAGATTATGACCCTTTGAAGTTTTTTGGTACTATTGGTATCTCATTCTTGTTATTGGGATTTATTATTGCAATTTATTTTTTATATCTACACATTTTCGGTGGAGGGATTATTGGACATCTTGGTTTATTATTTTTAATGCTATTGTTGATAATGGGTGGAATTCAAATAATATTTTTTGGATTTTTAGCAGATATGAATAGAAATTAATATGACAAAGGTATTATTCATCCAGGATATGTTATTTGAATTCATTGGTCCTATGCAGATTTCTGCCTTGCTTAAAAAAGAGGGACATGAGTGCGACTTATTAATACTTGATGAAGAAAAGGATATCATAAAAAAAGTTAAAAAAATTAATCCCGACATAATTGCTTTTTCTGTAATGACTGGTTCGCACAGAATATTGTTGGATTTTGCAAGTAAAATAAAAAAAGAAATGAATGTTCTTACTGTTTTTGGAGGACCACATGCTACTTTTTATAATGATTTAATAGAGGAAGATGGAGTGGACATAATTTGTATTGGTGAAGGAGAATACCCTATTTTAGATTTATGCAATAATTTAAAAAAAGATATAACAAAAATAGACAATTTATGGATTAAAAAAGATGGAAAAATAATAAAAAACAAAATAAGACCCTTGATAGATAACCTTAATGAGCTCCCTTTTCCAGATAGAAATATTTATTATAAGAGATACAAATATTTGAAGATTTTACCAACAAAAAAATTTATGACTGGAAGAGGTTGTCCTTATAATTGTAGCTTTTGTTTTAATCATGAATTAAAAAAGATATATGCTGGAAATGGAAGATATGTCAGAAAAAGAAAAGTTGATAATGTCATAGAAGAAATATTGATATTAAAAAAACAGGGAGATATGAAAGTTGTAAGATTTTCTGACGATACATTCACATTATACAAAAATTGGCTTATAGAATTTCTAGAAGAATATAAAAAAAAGGTTTTTTTACCATTTACTTGTCTTGCAAGGGCTAATGAAATTGATGAATTGGTGGTTAGAAAATTAAAAGAGGCTGGATGCATCAATGTTTTTATTGGCTTAGAAAGTGGTAATGATAGAATAAGAAATTCTGTTTTAAGGAAAAATTTATCTAAGAAAGATATAGTCAATGCGGCTAGACTTTTCCGTCATTATAAAATAAAATTTGGTACATATAATATGTTTGGAATTCCAACAGAATCTATTAATGAAGCATTAGAAACTGTTAAAATTAATTCAAAAATAAAAACAGATTTTCCTTTTAGTACTGTTTTGCAACCTTATCCCGGGACAGACATATCCAGATTTGCAATAGAAAAAGAACTATTACCTGAAGATTTTTGCCCAAATGATTTGACATTAATGAATACAAGATCTCAAATAAAGCTTGAAAGTAAAAAAGAAATAATGAATTTGCATAGACTTTTCTTTTATGGCGTTAAGTTACCCTTTTTATTGCCTTTGATAAGATTGCTTATAAAAGTCCCAGAGAATAAACTATATCATCTTATGTTTCAAGCAAGTGTTGCGTGGACAAAAAAAGGTTCTTTTGGGTTAGATTTTTTTGATACTTTAAAATTAGCATGGAAACTTAAATCTAAATTATAATTTTTTACTTTTTTTAGACAAAAAATATGTGAATATTGGTGCTAAAATAATGATCAAAACAATTATGATTATTCTATCTATTGTTGCTGCGATTACCCCTTTATCAAAATTTAACCCAATGATCTGTGAGGAAAAACCTACAAAAGATTCTCTTATCCCCAGTCCGGCAGGGGTTATACTCAATAAAACAGAAATTGAGAAGAAAATTGAAATGAATATTGAGGATGCAAATCCCAAACTGTAAGATATTGCCTTGAAAGCGTAAAACATTCTTAAAGAAACAAAGATTAATGAAAAAAACTCTATTGCCAATAATTTTACCACAAATGTTTTTTTCTTACTTATATTAGACCATTCATTTATAATTTTAATAAAACGATTAATAAATCTGAAAGATGTATTATTTATCTTTGGAGAAAAGAGGATTATATAGAGTGTGAACAAAGTTAAAATAAAAAAGAAAATTACCATTGGCAATTTAAATAAAAAATTTGAATTAAAAAATAAAACCAAAATAATTCCTATCAACCCATAAATAAAAAATCCAGCTATGTATGAAGCCAGAACAGTTGTTATAAAAGAGCTATAAGGAAAATTATATTTTTTTTTAAGATATATTGACCTAAAAAATAATCCTCCTTGAAAAGGCGTTAAATAATTCCCTGCGGTATTTAATACAGATATGCCAGACCATTCTGAGAACTTTAATTTTATATTATAGGGCTCCATTAAGACCTTTATCCTTAATCCATTTAAAATTAAGGTTATAAGGTTTAGAAATATAAGGATAAATATCAAATAGAGAGAAATATTCAGAAGACTTATTATTTCTTCTTTCTTAAACATAAAAAATATTATTGAAATAGATATTAATAAAATAACCACAAAGATAGACCACCATTGTTTATAATTCTTCATTTTAATTCCTCGTATATTTTAAGATATTCTTGTATTCTATCATCCCAGCCTATTTTTTTTGTATTTTTTTTGTATTTTATATTGTTTAATATTATTTTTTCTTTGTTTATATCTATCCAATTATTTGTATAATTTAATGCATCTTTTATCCCTTCAATGGGATTTGCTAGGATTATATCTTCAAAAACTATTGCTTCAAGAACAACCAGACCAAAGCCTTCCATATCCCCCCCTACAAATATGTTAGGCATTACAAAATATTTTGCTCTCATGTAATACTCATATTTTTTATTATCTGAAAGTCTTCCATGTAAAAATATCCTATCCTTATATTTGGAATCATTGATTGCTTTGGATATTTTCTTATTTTCTGGACCCTCTCCAATTATATGAAATTTTAGTTGAGGATTATCTTTCATTAATGTATTTAATTTTCCTTTTATGAAAATTTCTACACCCTTTCTTTTTACTTGTCTTCCTACAGTTATCATAAGATTGTTATCTTTTTTTATTTTTTTCTTGGGATATTTATCAATATTCAGACCAGGATTAATTACTATTAGTTTGTTTTCTGTAATCCCTCTTTTTTTACATTCTTTTTTGGTATATTCACTTATAGTAATTATTTTTTTGGAGATGTTAACACAGGGAATTATAAGTTTTTGATAGAAAAAATTGTTGTAGGTTATATCTAAGCCTAAAATAGTTGTAACTATCGGTTTTCTTTTAAAGACTTTAATAAAGGGGTTTAATATTGTTGTAAGTCCATCTCCTATATGATATACATCTGCTTTAGAAAAAGCAATTTTAAATAATGCTTTTGTAAAAAAGAATGGAAGATATATTTTGCTTTTCTTGTGAATTATTAACTCCAGATCTATATTTGTCTTTTTCAAACTATTTACTGTACTTAATGCTAACTCCTGAGCTCCTCCTACATTGGGAGGGAATGTCCTATTAATATAGCAAACCTTCATCTATCTTTTATATCTTAGTAAACTTTATATTTTATTCCTTTTAGGCGAAGGTATAATAAAAAGTAGTATTATAGGAGTTTAAATAATAAAATCTGTGCTTAGCTCTTTTTCACTGTTAATATCTATTGCTTTCAGAGTATAATCTCCATACGGTAAATTAGGTTCATATTTTATTGTAGTTGATTCACAAATATCCTTTTCTGTAAACTTAATATCTTTTAATTTTTCGGTTTCCCTATATAATGTAAACTTTCTATAAACACAATTATTTTTATCTGCAACAACTCTCAAAAATATTTCCTTATTGGGTGTTTTTATGGTATTGCCTTGTTCATCCGAAAGAATCTTTATTTTTGTGGCTGGTTCAAGATTCAAAACTTTTGTAGCAAATCCAGTAACTTTTCCAGGATTTTGAGATATTAAGAAACTTAGAGATATTAGAAGGATAATAAAAAGAAAAATATAAATTTTTTTCATATTAAAAAATAAAAAATTAAGGGATGCTAAATTCAGCCCTTATTAGTTTACCTGTGTTTAGATCTTTTGTCTCAAAGTAGAAATCTCCGTGTTTTCCCTGCATTCCATAATCAAATACTACTTTTTCACACAATCTGACTGGCAAGTTATTTCCATCTATGTCTTTCTTTACAGTTATGCTTGTGCTTAAGGGAATTGGTCTAGTAGAATCTTCTCTGATTTGGTAGAGAGATAAATCTCTGTCAACACAGTTTCCTTGGCTTCCATATACTATTATCTTAACCTTACCCGTTGCATCTACTTTTGCAAAACTACTTCCCTCATATATTTTTTCTACAGTCATGGCGGTTGTTGGTTCTTTGGTTACCTTTCCGGTGATATTATTAAAATTGAAGGCAACTAATAGAACTACAACGACTATTAGACCGTACATTATTATTTTTTCGTTCTTCATTTTTCACCTCGAGTCTTTCTGATATGATTATGATTTTTCCTCTTTTATTTTATTAAAAAAATAAAAAAATTAATTTATGGTTAATATATTTGAAACTACTTTTTTACCAGTTGTTCTGTCTTTTACTGTTACTGCATAATTTCCTTCCCAATTTGTTTGGGTCTTATGAGTTATTAAGACGGCGGTATCACAGTTTTTTCTTGTTCCCAATGCATTACTAAAATCTCTTGTTGCAGTTCTTAATCCCAATGTTCCATCTTCCTTTAGTTGATAAAACTCTAATTCTGATTCAACACAAACCTTTGGATCTCTTGATGGCATGACCGTTATAGATATCTCTTCACCTGCTTCTACTGCTTCAGGAGATACCACAATTTTACTTTCTACTGGAAGAATTGTAGATTGAATTTGGGATGTTGCTTTTCCTGTCCATCCATCAAAATTAAATGCTAATACTGCAACTACAATAACAAGAACACCTGTAATAATCCATTGCTTTTGATCCAATATTTTCACCTCCGAATGTAAATATTATTAAAAAATATAGAGACATAACATATATTTAAGTATTACTGTAATCTACAAAGGGTAAGGACCCGAAAAGTTTATATATAAAAGTATATTAAAAAAAGTATAATATTTTATATATAATCAAAGAGGTGAATAAATGAATATTAAAAAAGAGGTATTTTATGTTTTTTCTATTTTAATTATTTTTGGTTTTGTTTTAAATTTTGCTTATGCTGGAATTATAAGCGAAGTTACAGCTGACGTTTCAACATTTAGTGCATATACAGTAGATAATTGGACAAAGGGTGGCGAGAATAAATCAGTATCTTTCACATTAAATTTTAATAATGGTGAATATGACACCATTTCAAACATAACACTATACACTCCCGGAAATGTTCTTTTAACTAATTATTTTGTTGCTGCTAACTTAACAAATATAACAACAAGCGATGGTTATTTATTAGATTCATGGAGTTGTGAACTTAATGCTACATTGCATGATTCTCTTGATTTTATGGAGGGAATAGCATGCCAAAATCAAACAGCAACTACTTCATTAAATACAAGTTTAAATAGCAGTGTTATAATTAATTTGGAAGTTTATTATAATGCAACTGGAACTGAAGAAACTGTAGATTGGAAATTTGAAGTTTCTAATAGCAGTGGTGGTGTTGCTACAGATTCAGTAATTGTTTCTACTAACATAGATAATCTTGCACCAAGATTAATAGAATTAAATGTTAGTGATGGATATACAACAATAAAAAATGGTACTACTGGTAAATTTTTATTCAATTTCCTTAACCAAATTGGAGATGAAAAAAATACCATAAGTAATGGTACTTTAAGAGGAGATGGAATATTAACAGTGACTGCTGAATTTGATGATGCTGGAGCTAATGCACAAACAATGTTAACGGACAATAATGTTTATCTTTACTACAACACAACAGGCAATGCTTCTGAAGGAGGAGAAGTGGCTGCACCCATTTTAATGACTACGAGCGATTCTATTACACCATATAAGTTCACAGGCATTATTAATGGACTTACAGAAAATGAAATTGTAACTTTTGTATTTGTTGTTAATGATACATTTAATAACAAAGTCTATCAAAATAATACCCAAGATGGAGCTGCACCATTTGCGGCTTTAATAAACACAACAAATGTTCCAGTTTTGACAGTTTTTAATATAAGTGATGGCACATACAATATTTCATCCTTATCAGGTGGCTATTTAACTCCTGGAACACAAACATTTACGATTAATACAGAGGGTAGAGATGTATTTGGAGCAAGTATTGATAGAGATCTTTCTACAGATGGCGTATTATTATACTATAACACAACTGGAAACTTAACAGTAGGTGTCAATGGTTATGTCACAAGGGCTGATGCACAATCTGTGTTGTTAGCAAATAACACTGTGAGTGGTTATTCTGCAATATACAGTGGTTCTGCAAGCATAGTAGCTGGAAATGACACAAATACAGTATACTGGGCAATTGTAGCAAATACAAGTACAGGAACATATTACACATTATTGACGGGACAATATACAATAGATGATTCAAGTCCAACAGGTACAGCAGTAACTAGTGATGATACAGATAACAGAATTAGTATAGGAGATACAGTTACATTTACATGTAGTGCTAGTGATGTAGGTAGTGGATTAAAAAGTACAGGATATATTTGGAATGTAAATTTGGGGGGATCAGATACACAAATTATTGACCAAACAGACACTACATTGACATTAACGTCATCAAGTAGTTCAATGACAACAAACAAAGCTGGAGATTATATCGCAAAATGTACGCCTTATGATTTGCTTGGACATGCAGGAACAGAAGCAACATTGTCATATATTGTAACTGCTTCAACAGGCGGAAGTTCATCTAGTGGCGGAGGAAGCAGCAGTAGTTCAACAACAGCAACATTTGATGCGGATTTATCAATAGAGAATTCTGCAAGCATGAGTGGAAATGTTGGAAGAATTAGAAGCTTTAGTTTTGATGGTACAACCAAACATACACTAACCTTTAAAGAAATTACAGCCAACAGTGCAAAAATAGAGATTGCTTCAACACCCATAGAAGTTTTATTGAATGTGGGTGAAAGCAAAGAAGTTGATTTAAATGCAGACGGAACAAATGATTTGAAAGTAACTTTGGATGGTATTAAGTTTGGATCAACTGCTAGTGTAAGCATAGAAAAACTTGAAGAAGGTGCAAAAAAGGTTGTTGAAGAAGATAGAGAAGCTGCTGGATTAGAACCCAAAACAGGAGAAGAACCTACTACGGAACCAAAATCTGCTGGTAGAACGTGGTGGATTATATTGTTGGTGATTGTGATATTAGCAGTTGTTCTATACTATGCATTTAAGAAAAAGAAATAAATATCTTTTTTCTTTTATTTTTTCTATATTGATAATCTTTATAAATGGGAACAATTAGAATTCTTTATGAAAAAAATAATTTTATTAATTGTTATTTTGCTTTTGTCAATAAGTGGTGTCAGTGCGGGAGCAATTTATGACATAGATTTTTCTAAAGCTCTTACCCATGTAGTAATCTTAGAGGAAAGAGACTTAGTTAGATTTGATTATCCTATTAGGGTATATGTTGGAGGACCCTTCTCCACTTTAGAGGAAAAAAGAAATAGCCCTTATGAATTGGAGGAATTTGAACAGAAATTAATGGTAAGAAATGTAAATCCTATTAAAGAAAGTTTGGATCTTACATTATTTATCTATGGCGCAGAAACCCCTCAATATTTTACATTAGCGAGGAATAATCTTGTGAGGGTTGATTTTGAAAGAGATAATATTGATGATTTAGCCTTGGAATTATACAAAATAGAAGACAATAAAACAGCAATAATTATGCAAAAGATAAATGTTCTAAATAAAGAGGTTAAAAAAGAAGTGAATTTATGGAATAAAATAAAGAATTTTGATATAAAAAATGTTTATTATGGTATTGCTGTAATTTTAGCTTTGGTTCTATTTATAAAAAGAAAAAAGATAAGAGAATTCTTAGTTTCTAATAAATAAACGCCGGGACTGGGATTTGAACCCAGATATCCGTAAGGAAACAGGCTAACCTGATACATACTCTCAAGGCTTACGCTTTTAGTTATTAACTAAAATCTGCGCAATACCAGGTTATGCGATCCCGGCTTAAGAGAAGAAAGATAATTTCTATTTAAAAAGTTTACTTTTGTATATCTCTCCATACCTGATGGTTTTTGATGAGATGTTTGCATTTAATAGAACTGTCCACAAAAGATTGAATCTTTAAATTATATAAGTCTATGAAAAACCATCTATCATCAAATGTATTTTTCTCATATCTAAAATTAACTTTTTCTAAGATATCTCTATGGATCAATAAGCAGCCTAATCCCGCAGAAACGATTTCCATTAGTCGGGGGTTTTCCCAAAGCTCTACATCATTTAGGGGTCGCATAGAAAGGGTTTTTTTATCTAAGAGCTTGTAAACCAATGGAATTAATTTTCTTTGGTTATTTACAATGTTATGGGCAAAGTATACTGCTGTGATTACTTTTTTATTATGCTTTAAAAGATTTTGCAGCACATCTGTTGGAGGGATTACATCTTGTTCTAAACTAAAAAAATAATCATAGCCTTCATCCAATACTTTTTGCCTTAAAATATTTCTTGAGGCTATTATTCGGTCTCTCGCTCCATCAAAATAAGGTCCTTTGATAACTGGAATATCTTGTTTTTTAATTTCTTCCATATAAGCATTATCTGGAGAATTATCAACTAATAAGACCTCATAATTAGTGTAAGATAGGGATTTTATTGCTTCTGCATATTCTCTAAGACAATATTCTTTATGGAAAGATGTTGGACAACCAACAAGTATTTTTGGAGGCATTTTATTCCATTATAGTAAGAATCTGATAAACTAATCTGTCTGATGCCCTTACAATTTCCCACTCATTTTCTCCCTGAACGACTAAACAGCCATTTTCAGAAAAAACTTTTGTTTCAGGGCCTAATTTTAGCCATATTACGCTTATTTCAGGAGTTACATCCTTACATGTGATTACTGCTGTTCCATTATTTGCAAATTCAGTTGTGGCTCCTATGGTTTCTTTATTGAATATCCCCAACTTTCTGCTGATAATCCCAGAGATTTCTACTGCACCCAATACAGGAATAGAGCTTAAGTTAGGATCGACTGTAAGGTACACTGTTTTTTTGTTTAATAAGTCTTCTTTTATATTGGTGTTTATGGTTATGTTTTCAACACTCTTAGGATCATATCTAAATTTTAGCTGGTAAGGTTGGTTATCTATATGTGTCAAAATTGCATACCCTACTGGCTCTATCTTTTCTACCTTGAATTCTTCTCCGGTTACAGGGGAGGTATAGGCATATTTTCCTTCTGTTACTGATTGGTATATGAAAATTCCTGCTATCCCAAACACAACAATAACTATTACTACAGCAATAATTCCTGATTTTTTTTCTTCGTCCATTTTAAATTCCATTAAGTATTAATGTTAACTTATCGATAAATATTAAAGCGTTTTGATAATCTCCTTCTGTAGACAAACAATTATTTTCATATGACATTTTAGGGATTTCTGATTGTTTAAATTGAATTACTTTTACTGAATTTGTTGCATCTCTACATGTTTTTAGGGGGGTATTAGAACACTCTTCTACGTCCTCCGTACATGCTAAAACTATAGGCGTATTAATCAGAGAAGATAATTGTATTGACAATTGATTCGATGCTCTATAAATATCTTCTTGAGGATTAAATGTTAAATATATTTTTTGGGCGGTATTTAATTCATCTAAAGAAATACTTATTTCTGAAATAGACTCCAAAAGAGAGGGGTCTGTTTGTATTAATAGGGGTCTATCTTCTTTATAAGTTAACCATCCTTGATCTGATTTTACAAATGAAAAACCATGATACTCTTCTTTTTCTATAGTCTCATTTGATGCAGAAAAATAACCAAAGATACTGAATACCATAATAAATATAATAAATAATGGTAAAATTAGTTTTTTTAGTTTAAATTCTTTCTTCATAAGAGTTTAGAATATGTTTAGAATAAAAATGTTTGGTTTTAAAAAAAAGAAAAAAAAGAAAAAAAGTGTTAGGTTTATTCAACACTGTACTCGTTTAGTTGTGTGCTCTTTACAACAACTTCTGCTTTGGCCTTTCCAGCAAGCTTTCCAGTTGCTACAGCGTCTGCTGCGTTTCTGGTATCCACTGCTTCGTATCCTGCAACTAATAGAGCCATTTTTTCACCGTTTGCCATTAATTTAATCATGGCTTCGTTTGGTGTGAAATCAGCTGCATTTAGTCCAAACACACTGGATGCTAAGCTGTTTACTGCTGGTCCACCAACAACGATAACGTTTTGTGCGGATGCGCTTGTAACTTCTGTATCCAATACAGCGACTGATGCTGGGATTGGATTTACTCTTACAGATCCACCAGTTGTTGATGTTGTTGCTGCACTTCCCTTAACGATAACATTTGCCTGTACCTGGTCACCTGGAATCTCTAGGACCACTTCATCACTTGAACCACGTGCTTTTGGATCTCTTATGATGATTCCATATCTTGTTCTATGGTCTTCATCTTTAGTTCCTAAACTTCTTTGTGTAGATCCCCATACAATTTCATCTGCTTCTTCTGATGATAATGTATCACCCAAAGATGCGAAGTTTGTGGAGGATACTCCCCAAAACATGGTTATGTTATCATCGTAGTTTGGCAAGTTTGTGCTATCGTATGGAACTAATGTCAGGTTTATGTCTGTATTTGTACCACTACCCTCATCTTGCTCTAAATACATATAGATATCTGAGTCTTTTGTATTGTCGTAGTTTATTCTTGCAAATCCATTTGATCCAGCTTGTCCTGCTGAATCATTGTTTATTGCTCCAGCCAAAACTACCTTGTTGGTGTTTGTATCTTTGTAATAAACAAATACATCAGTTTCATTACCTTTTCTTAACCAAATATGTTCGGTTTTGGTGTCTGCTGCAGTTCCATTATATGCAGTTAGTTGGTCTCCATTAACAACCAGACCTTCAGATTGTGCTGTGTGTATGTAAACTGTTGCTGCAGCTGATTGTCCATCAGCATCACTTAAGTCTGCTGAATTATCAAACTCAAATGTGTATGTAGCATAATTACTATCTGCTACTGTTAATGAGTCTAAACAAACACTTAAGTAATTATTTGGCAAATCTACACATTCACCAACTGTTGGTGGGTTATCTGAATCATCATTGTAGATGAAGTCGTTTTCAACACCCAAATATGGTCCTGAAAATTCTGCTGTTGTTGATGTTGTTGTTGCTACACTATTATCATTGATGTTTCCAAAGTTCCATACCCAATCTGGATCATCCGTATCTTCACCAACATATGCATCTCCATCTTTGTAGGTTTCTGTTGCATCTTTTCCAAGAATTATACTTGCAGATCTTTCAGTTTTATCATTGGAAGAGTAAAATGTATCATCTACTTTTACTTCAATACCATTTACTGTTTCAGCTGTTGAACCTACAGTTTCAGTTACACCATCTACATCAATAACAATATTTCCATCACTACCAACATTTTTTAAGGTTACTGTTTTACCTAATACTTCAACAGAATCATCAACTTCCATAAAGTATTCTGTTCCTATTGTTGCTGTGAATGTTGTGTTTCCTGCATTTGTATCAGTTATTTTTAGTGTTTTACCTAAAAATTTGATGCTTAATGGTGTTGTAGTTGATGCAGAAGATAATAGAATCTTTTCATCAAACACATAATAGTATTTGATTGCATCTCTTGCAATTTCCAATACAACATCTGTCTGATAGTCATCTTCAGAACTTGTTAGTGAAGTCTCTACAGTTACGTTATTTCCTGCTTGACCCAAAACCAAGTCTTCTGATATATCATAATCTGAACTTGAAAAAGATATTGCTGTATCTATCAAGTTATCTATATCATCGTCTTGTAATTCTTGATCAAGAGTATAACTTTGTGCGTCTGCTATTGGACTTCCTAATGGAATATCCTCGGTTACACCTCCAGCAACAGATATAGATCCTCCTCCACTAACTGGTGTAACTGCTTTTGTTTGTAGGTCTGATAATATAACTGATTGACCTATTGTATCAGAAGCAGCTGCGTTTGCTCCAACTACTAACAACCCGGAAAATACCCCGTTTGTTACGAATGGAGTTGGATAGTCAGCTAAGGTATAATCTACTGCTAATGCACCTGTTAAAGTTGCACCAAGCATTGCTACACCTGTAGAAAGAGCTGCTATTTTTTTTAATACTCTTTTTGTTTTCATTTAGGCATGCACCTCCATTTAGTTTGCCTTGTGTTTTATTATAACTTTTTATTTTTTCACTGTTGTCGATTAAAGCAATGTCTCTGTTTGTCGTCTATAAAGTTAGATTTAATACCCTTATTTTGTTTATATAGTTTGTGGTGATAAAATATAAAAAATAGAGTATTTCGACGGGAAATAGGTCTGTAGTGACCATAAACGTTAAAATTAGAAGTTAGTTTATTAGTCTTGTGTTACCACTTTTATGTTGTTGTTATAGTTGTTATTAATTGATAGTATGGGCCTGGAGAGATATTCGCCTTATAGGTCTCGAACTCTCGGCCTCCACCATGTCGAGGTGGCGTCATAGCCGCTAGACTACAGGCCCAAAAAATGAGAGCCTCAGGAGGGATTTGAACCCCCGGCCTATTGCTTACAAGGCAATTGCTCTACCATTGCTCCTACCGAATCAATGCTCGTATAGTCTGAGCTACTGAGGCTTGATTGATATCAGTAATTATTTTAGCTTCAAAGGGTTTATAAAACTTTTTTATTTCTGGAGGAATAATAAATCTTACGTTAAAATTCTCTTTTTCAAAATCTTTTAATTTTTTCTTTAATTTGTTTACTTTTAGATAGCCTTTCCAAGAAGTGCATTCTAAAATGAGATTTCCTATTCTAAAATCTGGAAAGTAAATTGAATTATTAATTTTCATATAGGGCTCATATTGATAGTCCAATCCAAATGAATACAATGTATCTGCAGTATCTCTTTCTAGTTGATTTCTAACTATCTCTCCCCTCTTTGTTTTATATTTATATTTCCCTACTTTCTTAAATTTTTCATATTGCATTTTGGAAAAAACCTTTTTTCCTCTTTTTCTTAAATAAACTAAATAATCTTCATAAGTTCCATTTTCTTTGTGTTTTTTAATTAATTCAATTCCCCCTTTATTTCTTCCCCAATTTTCTTCTAATTCCTTTTCTATTAAATATTGAATATCTTTAATATTTAGTCCTAAAAAATTTAATATTTTGTTTAATCTTTTTTCATCTATATTAGTACGTTCCCTTCTATAATTATTTAAGCTTTGGTTAGGAATACCCAAAATCTTTTTTAATTTTCTTTCAGAACCTGCTTTCTCTATAGCTTTATTTAGTAACCATTTTTGCTTTCCTTTTTTAAATTTGATTCTCACAATATTTCTAAGGATCCAACATTTATAAATTTTACTTCCAATTGAGCTAATGGGACAATAATAGATTTCTAAAAGAAACAATAACTTTTTAAATAACTTATTTTTGATAATTTAGATGAGGTGGAATATTGTTTTTGGTGGACCTGCTGGAGAGGGGCCTAATATCTTAACACATATAGTTGCAGAAACATTAGTTGAGCAAGGATATTGTGTTTTTTACTCTAGAGACTATCAATCTTTGATAAGGGGAGGGCATAATTTTAATGCTTTAACTTTTTCTGAATATCCTGTTTATAGTAATGATTCAAAGATAGATATTTTAATTTGTTTGGATGATGCAACAGAAGAAATTCATAAAAAAGATTTGAAGAAGGATTCTATTATATTAAAAGAAAAAAGAGATAATATGTATTTTGCTGGAAGAGTATTCAAACTTTTATGCTTAGATTTTAAACTTCTTGAAAACAAATTAAAAAATATTGAAAAAAGATTTGAAGAGAATATAAAGGAAGCAAAACAAGGATATGAAGAAGAAAAAAGAACAGCTTGTAAAATTGTTCCAAAGAAAAGGGATATTTATTTCACAAATGGAAGTTTATCATTTTCAGAAGGGGCAATAAAATCTGGATTGGATATTTATTATGCTTATCCGATGACTCCTGCTACACCTGTTTTGATAGATTTAGCACAAAAACAAATTGATAATAATTATATCGTATTGGGATTAGAGAATGAGATTGCGGTTATTAATGCTGCTATTGGTTCTGCTATTACTGGAGCAAAAAGTATGATTGGTACTTCTGGTGGTGGGTTTGATTTAATGACTGAAGGTTTAAGTTTAACCGGCATTGCAGGTGTTCCCTTAATTATTTATCTTGCACAACGACCCGGACCTGGAACAGGGGTCGCAACATATACTGCCCAAGGTGATTTAAATATTGCAAGACATTCTGGTCATGGAGAATTCCCAAGAGTTGTTTTGGCTCCAGGAGATCCAAAAGAGTGTAAAGAATTGGCAAGCCATGCTTTTTATTTTTCACAAAAGTTTAAAATTCCTGTAATTGTTATGAGTGATAAACATTTAGGGGAGAGCTTTTATACACTATCGGAAAAAGCCGAAATAATAAACTCAGAAAAAAGCACATCTCTTGGAAGGTATAATAGTTATGAAACTGATGAAAATGGTTCTGCAACAGAAAATCCAGAAATTATCAAAAAAAATGTTGAATTAAGAAATAAAAAAACATTAGATATTATTAAAGAAGCAGAAAAATTTGAAATGTATAAAAAATATGAAAAAAAAGAAAGCAAAAATGTTGTTGTGTTTTGGGGATCCACAAAGGGAGCTATATTAGATGCTATAGATGGTATGAATGTTGAAGCTATACAAATTTTATACATTGATCCATTCCCAAAAAAATTGAAGAATGAAATCAAAGGCAAAAATATAATCTTAGTTGAGAATAATTCAACAGGTTTATTATCTAATTTAATTAGTGAAAAAATAGGAATATTTATTGAAGAAAAAATATTAAGGTATGATGGAAGACCTTTTTTAGCAGATGAATTGAAAAATGAGATTGAAAAGAGGTTAAAATGAATTTACATACAACTACAAAACCAACATGGTGCCCGGGGTGTTTTAATTTTCAAATATTGGCAGGATTTAAGAAGATAATAGAAGGAGAAATATCCAAAGGAAAAAAGAAAGAAGATTTTGCTATAGTTACGGGGATAGGATGTCATGCTAAACTTTTTGATTATATCAACCTTAATGGTCTTAATACCCTACATGGAAGAGTTATTCCTACATGTTTGGGTCTGAAAATTGGAAACCCTAATCTGAATGTATTTGGGTTTTCTGGTGATGGAGATGCTTATGCTGAAGGTATTGCACATTTGGTTCATATGGCAAGATATAATTCTGATTTTACCTATGTTGTTCATAATAATCAGGTTTTTGCTTTAACTGTTGGTCAACCCACCCCAACAACAGAAAGGGGATTTAAAGATAAAACAACGCCAGAAGGGGTTGTAGCAAAACCCATGAATCCAATTAGATTGATGCTTGCTTCTGGAGCAACTTTTGTTGCCAGAGTTTATGCTGATGTAAAACAAATAGAATATGTATTAAAAGAAGCAATGAAACACAACGGATTTTCTTTTATTGAGGTCATACAACCTTGTTTGATATTCCATAATGATGCAAGTTATAAAGACAAAACATATTCACTTGAAGAAAAGAGGCATGATAAAAAAAATCTTGATGCTGCATGGAAAAAAGCAGGAGAATTTGATTATAACATTGCAGAAAAAATTCCTTTGGGTATTTTTTATCAAGAACAAAGAGATACTTTTGAAGATAAAATAACACAATTAAAAGAATTAAAAAATAAAAAAATTGGTTGGAAAGATATAAAGAGATAAATTATTTTTGATGGTATTCTGTTAGTTTTTTTATTGCTTTTATAGCTTGTTCAGGGAAATCAAAACAAGGAATATTACTTTCCATTAAATTTTTATTTAAAATCTTTGTAAATTCTCCCCCTGTTGAAACTACAACAATTGGTTTCTTTTGCATATCATTAAATTCTATAATTGTATCAACAATAGATGTATTAAGTAGGGGGGTTTGATATAGAACAAGCAATAATAATATGTCTACATTTTTATCATTAATGGCTGTTTCTATTACTTGACGATAACGAGCATTTGTGGTATCTCCCAGAAGATCTATGGGATTTGATATTATTACATTAGAAGGCATTATTTTTTTTAGATGATTTTTGCTTTTTTTAGATAGTCCTGCTGGTTTTTTGAAGTTTAGTCAGGCTGCTGGGTCAACAGGAATAGCAAAGGTTTGTAAAGAAGAAAAAGCAAAAATAATTGATTTAGAGACAAGCAGACCTGTTAATAATGCAAAAAACCATGTTATAAAAAAATTTGTTTTGGCTGCTGAATTAAAGAATTTTGATGTTATTATTAATGCACCAAAATTAAAGACCCATAGTTTAACTGTCTATACTGGTGCTGTAAAAAACTTATATGGTTGTGTTCCAGGGACTATTAAAATGGGCTATCATGCGAAATTTAAAGATGAGCATGTTTTTAGTGATTTATTGTTGGATTTATATCAAACCATTATGCCTGATTTAACGATTATGGATGCTATTGTGGGTATGGAGGGAAATGGACCAATGTCTGGAGACCCAATAAAATTGGGTTTTGTTGCTGCTTCTGATGATGCTTTGGCATTGGATGCTGTTATTACAAACTGTGCTGGAATTTACTCTAAAGTTCCAATTAATTATCTAGCCAAAAAGAGAAAATGGGATAGTGTAAATTTAAAAAAAATAAAAGTTTTAGGCATTAAGAAGAAGTTTAAATTAAAATTAGGAGATATTCATTCTTATGCGCTTGCTAGAATTTTTTTAAGATATTTCAAGGGTTTGAGGAATTTTATTCTTGCAAAGCCTTATTGTGATCATGATAAATGCATTCATTGTGAAAATTGTGTTAAGTTTTGTCCTGCTGGAGCAATTACTATGGTTAAGGGTTTTCCAGAATTTGATTATAAAAAATGCATAAGATGTTATTGTTGTCATGAAGTTTGTCCTGCCAATGCAATTTATTTAAAGAAAAATTGGTTTGTCAGAACTTTTAAAAAGTAATTAGATAAACCCAGATAGTTTATTTAAAGCCTGTTTTAATCAACAACCTTAATTTCTTCGTTTTTACATGCAAATTCACAGGCCATGCAACCTATGCATTTGTCAGGATGCTTTACAATAACTTTCCCATTTTCCTCAGCAAAAACATCTACTGGGCATACTTCCATTGCCTGCTTTAAACATGGTTCTTTGCCAGTACATTTATTATTTATTACTGGGTGTGGCATTTAAACTGCCCCCTATTTTTATTAATGACCTTATCTGGCAAAAAGATATTGGATATAGTTTATTAAGTTTATCTTTTAATTCTTTTTGAATGTTAAAGTTAGAAATTTTGATTATTAGTTCGGAATAGGTTGTATTTTTAATCTTGTCTATCAGAGATTCTTTAGCATTTTTTCTTATTAGGGATAATACTGGTTTTGTTGTTTTGTTTCTTGTTAGGATTATGGGTTTTATCCTTACTTTAACATTATCTTTTGTTTGAGCAATAAAGGAATCATCAATCTTATTTTTTCCCTTTCTTGCAACTCTCTTGACAGATGATGGGGAAAGTTCCATTTTTTTAACTTCCGTATCAATCTTATTATCTTTTACAGAAACAATCTCAAAAGTTACTTGTGCGGTTTGTCTCTTTCCTTCTTTTGAAAGATTTGAAAGTGGAACGCTTATTGTTCTTCCAATTAGGCTTTCTAGTGTTGGAGCAGGTATCTCTCCTATCTCAACTCCCCTAAACTCCTTGGATGCTTGGATTACAAACCATTTCTTTTTTTTCTTTTTTAACTCTACCATTTTAGATTTATGTTAGATTTGGTTTTAAAAAGGTTTCTGTTCTCATAACCTCCATTACTGACTGGACAAATTGCTCTTCCTTCTCTAATGGAACTATTGAACCTGCTGCAAAATCATGACCTCCCGACTCTATTCCTATCTTCTGAGTTATTCTATTAAGGACATCTTTTAGGTTAATGTTATTATTCCTTCCTGTAATTCTTATTGAAACTTTTATTTCATCCTCTGGGGTGTATGCCATTGAAATTAATATCGTATTTTCAGGATAAGTATTTGAGTTAGAGATCATGGAAGTGATGGTACCTATAATTGTGGATCTTATATTGTTTTCAGCATTAATTAGAACAAATCCTGGTTTTTCAATTATTTTTTCTGAGCTCCTATTTGCATGAAACCAATTTAATCCACTAATTAACTCTAATCTATATTGATAAAGTAAGTCTAATGCTTTTTGTTTTGATTTGGAATCGTTTAGACATGTGCCAATTCCAATTGAGTATTTCCCGAGTCTTCCGCATGAGTTTAATAATGTAGAAAATTCTTTTACATCTTTGGTAGGAGACTCTTCTGGCTCATCTTTCAAGAGATAAATAGAACCTATTACATCCTCGGGATTTTTTTCTGAACCTAATCTCTTTAGAATTATTGCTGTGATAAGTTGTTTAGTTTCTTCTTGGGTAAGCTGTGTTAACTTTTTATCAGATGGGATGTTTAGCTCTTGTAAAAATCCTTCAATATTCTCTTCATTACCTGTTATGCCTGGGATGTACGGATCTGTTGAATATAGCAGTAATTTAGATAGTGGTCTTGTTTGAGAGCCAAACATTCTTAATCCTGTTTTTACTTCTAATTTTCCAGAGTTTATTGCGTCCTCCAAGATTAGGTTGTTTAATTCTGAAAACCCTTCTTTGTTTTGAACATCTCCTACAGCACCTATGATTGCTATGTGCGCAAGGGAAGTGTTTTTTTCATTCAATGCTTTTGCAAAAAAGTAGGTTATGCCTGCCCCAGATATTTCTGAAGAACCATCGATATTAAACAAATGAGGATTGATATGGTAAAAATCAACCTCTAGTTTTTGCGGTTGGTGATGGTCTAATATGAAGATATTTTTTTTGGGAAGATATTGTTTTATTTGTTCTAGAACTCCAGAACCCAAGTCAAGGAAAATAAATGTTTTGTAATCTTCCAAAGAAAGTTGTTTTAGTATTGTCTCTGTTAGGTTGGGTTCTAAAGACAAAGAGAACTTTATATCCTCTCTTTGCAATGCTGCAGTCATTATAGAGGCTGAAGTTAACCCGTCACAGTCTATGTGAGAGATTACTCTAACTGGATGGTCTAATTTTTTAAAATTTGAAACAGCTATTTTTATTGCTTCGAAAAAATCTTTCATTCTATTAATAATTTGGCATTTTCTCTGGTGTACTTCCAGTCCTGAGGAATTTTTCCAGTCTTTTTATAGTATTTTGCAAGCCCATTTACCTTGGATTCTGTTAATGTTAGCCCTCTTTTTGAAGGTTGGTCATGTTTATTTAATTCCATGTGCTTCATTATTATTATTGCCTTTTTTATTAGGGCAGTTAAATCTTCTGGAATCTTTGGAGATAATTTGTTTTCTTTTAGAATCTGATTTATTTTTTTGTTGGTTATTATTTTTACACTAGGAATCCCATAAGTATCTCTTAAGATTATACCCATTTCTGAAGCAGTCTTTTCCTGTTTTGCTAGTTTTTGGATTAACAAATTTATTTCTTTTTCATCATACCTTAACCAGCTTGGTTTTTTCATCTCTAAAGGTTTGACTGATTTAGATTTTCCTTTTGCTCTTGAATGCATACGTGCCATTTTTTATAATCCTAGAAATTTATTTCCAGGTTTAAGTAAGCCTAAACTGACTTATCCTTGAAATTTTACTAAAATAAGGGTTTATAAATCTTACTCTACCTTGTAAACTACATCATTGGGTCTTACCTTGTCTCTTACTTTGATACCCACAGAGTCCCCTGTTTTTGCTCCGTTTACCTCTTTTCTATCTATCTGCATTGAGTCTATTTTCTGTTCAAAATCTGTGGTATTTCCTTTTATGTGAATTTTGTCTCCCTTTTTCAAAGGTTCATCTAGTTTAATCGCGGCCACCCCTACTTTCGAAAAATAACTTCCTACTTTGCCTATTGGTTTTTCTACCATAAGTATGTAATGGAAAGAAAATATATAAATGTTATGATATGTTTAATACCATGCTTGAAAATGTAATAATAAACAATTCCAGAAATTTGGAGAAAAAAGAAGGAAATAATTAGGAAAGAAGGCTTAGATAAGATTCACGTTATTTCTGACTTTGATAAAACTTTAACAAACGCATTTGTCAAAGGAGAAAAAGTTTTATCTTTGATCTCTTATTTGAGAAATGGAAAGTGCCTGACATCTCATTATGCTGAAAAAGCACATGAACTGTTTAATGAGTCTCACCCAATAGAAATTTCTTCTGTGATTTCTGAAGAAGAGAAAATTGGGAAAATGAAAGAGTGGTGGAAGACCCACTTTGATTTGTTAGTAGAAAGCGGGTTAGATAAAAAGACTATAAAAAAAGCAGCACAAGAAATGACAAATGATAAGGATATTTTATTCAGAAAAGGAAGTTTAGAGTTTATTGATATTCTTCATAAAAAAATATTCCCTTGGTGATTATGTCATCCAGCATAGGTGATATGATAGAAGAACTACTAAGATTGCAGGGAAGATTATACAACAATGTGTATGTTGTTGCAAACTCTCTTAATTTTGATGAAAATGGAATGTTTGTTGGAATAAAAAACAAAATTATCCATAGCATGAACAAAAAAGAAATTGTGCTTAATGGACTGCCAATTTATAGGGCTATTGAAAAAAGGAAGAATGTTCTTTTGTTGGGAGATGGTTTGGGGGATTTAGGAATGATTGATGGATTTTCTTATGATAACATAATAAAGATTGGATTTCTGAATGAAAATATTGAAGAAAGAATTGGCGAGTATAAAAAGAAATTTGATATTGTTATTACCAATGATTATGGTATGAAATATGTTAATAAACTACTAAAAGAAATTACAAGTTAAATTTATATGGGAGTTATAGAAATATGGATAATTTAACACAAGTCAGATATATCCCCGAACTTAATGTGTTTTATAGTTTAAAGAGATACAGAAATACTATTGAAAGTCATAATAGTGGATATCTTTTGACTATTTTTGAAACACTTGTTGGAAGTATTAATTCAAAAGAGAATGTGAGAGGAGACATCATTATTGGGAGTTATTTTAGCGAAAGAGACTATACTAAATATGTCACAATAATAGGGAGTCCGGCAGCGTGTTTAACCTTCTTTCCTCTGTATGGATCTATTGAATACAAATTGAATGAGGAGGGAATATGGGCAAGACACGGAAATCCTTTGGTTGTGACGAAATATAATCGGCGTCTCTCTTCTCTTTCTGAAAGAGTTCCAGGTTGCTTATTCCAAGAAGAAGTTCCGAAAGGGTTCCATCCGTTGGTTAAAGCTTGTTTATTTTTTGAAGAAATGCCTTCCGAATTAGAGAAGATAAGTGAGATAGCCCCGCCAGGATTTGAACCTGGGTCCCAAGCTCCAAAGGCTTGTATCCTTGGCCGCTAGACTACGGGGCTGTAAGAAAAGATGAGAATTGGGTTCTTTTAAAGGTTTCTTTTGGTTTTTCTTTTGTATCTTCCTCGTTGCTCTACTTTTTTCAATCTCTCTTTCACTTCGTTTATTTTGTAATTCTTTGATATTTCCTTGAATAAAAATTCTGAGTGTTTATAATGCTTGGAGTCAAGAGCTTGCTTTAGTAACTTCAAATCTGTTGCTTTATCTTCTATCTTTCCTGAATTATATCCCAAACCAAAATCAATGAAGTATAGTCTGTTTCCTTTTAGGATCATATTTGATGTTGTTAAATCCCCATGGATTATATCTTTTTCATGTAGTTCCTGAATATTTTGAGCTATTTTCTTGCATACCTCTTGTTGTTGTGGTTTAGTTAAATCATCCAGTACGTCTTTTAGCAATTTTCCGTTGATAAACTCCATCTCAATCTTCATTGTTCTGTCATTTACGCTTAGAAGTTTTGGAGAAAATGATACTAAAGATAATAATTTAGCTTCTTTTCTTGTTCTTATTTTTCTTAACTTTTCATCGAGAATTGAATGGCGATAAGATTTTTTTATTCTTTCTTTTATTAGTTTTCCATCCTCTTTGTAAAGTTTTGCTTCTGCTCCTTGTGAAATTAACTGTCCCATATACTTACCTCAAAAAATCCCAGTTGTCCTTTTTGTTTTCTTGGGATTAATCTTTTTGGATTTTCTAATATAAACCCGTATTCCCCCCATTCCATAGTTTCTGCTAAATGTTTGTCCTTGTCTTTTAAGAACTCTTGTTCGTCTTTATATTGTTTAACATCAATAAGTGTTACTTTACCAATAATTGCCTGTCTTGGAAGATCTTTGAAATTAAACTCTCTCATCTTTTCTTCATCAATATTTCCTGAAGAATGGATAAGAAATTCCCCTCTAAAATTTGTATTCCATCTCCTAAGCTCAATAGTTTTCTTTCCTTGTAGAACTAATTCTGCCCACGGCTGTTTTAAAGATAATGCTTTCATTTACATACCTGGAAGTTTGAATTTCTTCATCATTTTTTCAGGAGACTTGCCCTTCATCATCTTAATCATTTTCTTAGACTGTTTGTATTGTTTTAATAAATCTCTGACTTCAGACGTTGGAACTCCAGCACCTTTTGCAATTCTCTCAATTCTTGAGCTATCAATACTATCTGGATCTTCCAGCTCTTTTTTGGTCAAGCTGTCTAGGATAAATCTCCATTTTTTTAACTTTCCTTCTTGTACTTGTAACGCTTCTTTAGGCAATTTTAATTGAGAAGCTCCTGGGATCATTTCCATTATTTTTGTCAATGGCCCCATTTTGGACATAGCTTCCATTTGTTCATACAAATCAATTAAATTAAATTCGCCTTTCAACAGTTTTTTACCGAGGTCTTGGGCATCTTCTTCTGAAATAGCTTCTTTTGCTTTTTCCAGCAGTGCTTCTATATCTCCCATCCCAAGTAATCGTGATACAAATCCTGGAGGGTTGAACGTTTCTAGATCATCAATTTTTTCTCCGACACCAATGAACTTTATTTTTGCTCCTGTTATTGAACATGCAGACAGTGCTCCTCCTGCCTTTGCAGTTCCGTCCATTTTAGTTACAATAACTGAAGAAATATTTGCTGATTCATGGAATTTTTCTGCTTGCTCTTTTGCAGCCTGACCAATATCTGCGGAGACAACAAGAATTTTTTCGTCTGGTTGGATTTCTTTATTTAATGTTTTTATTTCTTTAATCAAATCATCTGACAAAGCATCTCTTCCTGCAGTGTCTATAATTAGAATATCATAATTTTTGTAGTCTTTTTCAAATTCTTTGTATATTCTTAATGCGTTTTTTTCTTTTTTGTCTGTAAAACATTTTACTTTTACCTGGCTAGACAATTGCTCTAACTGCTCCGGAGCTGCTGGTCTGTGAACATCCAAACCCAATGTAGCAACCTTGTAATTTCTTTTTGAATAGTATTTTGCTAATTTTCCTATTGTTGTTGTTTTACCAGAACCATAAAGACCCACCATCATTATTTTGAAAGGTTTTTTCCTCTCAATTTTTATTTCTGCTTTTTCCTTACCTAAAAATTCTGTTAACTCTTCATAAACTATATTTATTACAAACTCTTTTGGAGAAATATTTTTTAGAGGCTTTTCTTTTAATGCTCTTTCTTTTATCCTTTTTGTCAAATCAAATACTAATTGAACATTTACATCTGCCTGCAATAATGCCCTTTGTAACTCTTTTACAAGATCATTTATTGTTCTTTCATCTATAAAAACTGCCTTGGTTAATCTTTTCAAAGCTTCTTTTAGTGATGTGCTTAATTTGTCCAGCATTTTATAGCCCTAATTGTTTTATTATTTCTTCTTTGTCGAACTTCTTTAAGTCTTTTGGGTGTTGTCCTGTTCCCAAGTATAATATTGGAACTGCTGTTACGTAGCTTGCAGATATTGCAGCTCCGCCTTTTTCATCTACATCTGCCTTGCTTAAAATTATTCCATCTATCTGAATAGATTCGTTGAATCTTTTTGCCTGTTCAGTACAATCATTTCCTGTTATTGACTCTCCAACAAATATTTTCAAATTTGGTTTTGTTACTCTAATTATCTTTTTCATTTCATCCTGGAGATTTTGGTTTGAATGTAAACGCCCTGCAGTGTCTATAAGAACAACATCAATGTTTCTGGCTCTTGCCATTTTCACCGCATCAAATCCTATACTTGCAGGGTCAGAGCCATATTCTCCTTTTACTATTGGCACTTTCAAAGTTTCAGCCCACTCTGTTAGTTGTTGTATTGCTGCTGCCCTAAATGTATCTGCTGCCGCCAACACCGGTTTTAGCTTATTATCTTGTAGCAATTTTACAACTTTTGCAATTGTTGTTGTTTTGCCAGAGCCATTTATCCCCACAAAAACGATAACAAATGGTTTTTCTGATTTTTTTATTTTATCTATCAAGTCAAATGGTTCTATCAAGATGTAATCTAAAGTTTCTTTTAGGGTATGTTTTATCGTCTCTTCTATTTTTGACCTTGTAAGTGGCTTGTCAACAAGTTCTTTTTTTAGCTGCTCTTTTATTTTATCTATCACTTCTAAAGCAACGTTATTTTCCAATAAAGTAACCTCTAATGTTTCAAACAACTCTTCAAACTTATCATCTGATATCTTTTTTGTTGTTACTGTTTCTTTTAATCTTGTTAGAACAGACTTTTTAGGTTCTACAATCTCCTCAACTTCTTTTACTGGCTCTTCTGTTTTTTTCTTTAATTCCTTTTTCTTTTCTTCCTGTTTTTCTAAAGTCTCGACTATATCTGCTTCTTTATCTGCTTTCCTTGAAAATTTACTAACAGATTCTTTTAGTTTATCTTTTAGAAACTTAAACATTGTCCTCTGGTAGTTCTTCTAATACGTCTACCTTTTTAGGTTCTGCGGTGGTTAGCTTTTCTTTTAGAGAATCTCTGTTTGTATCAAAATAATCATAAAATTTGGGGGTTAGTCTAATCAGTTTAGAGACTCCTGATTTCTCTCTTGTGATAAAACCAAGTTCTTCTAATATTTTTACATGCTCGTATGTTGAGTTCCCTCTTACTTTTACTACATCTGATTGAAGTGCTGGTTGTTTCCAAGCAATAAGGGATAATGTGTGTAATGTTGGTCTGTCTAGTTCGGTGTTAGGCATTAAATCTTTTACTAATGAAAGAAACTGGCTTCTGATATGCATTCTATATTTTCCCTCATCTTCTATAATTTCTAATGCAGAATCTTTTTCGGAGTATTCCTGTTTTAGTTTTATCAGGGAGTCTTTAACAATCCCTGGAGATCCAACTCTTATTATCTGAGCTATCTCTTCTACTGTTAGAAATCTTCCTAAAGTAAAGAGTACTGCTTCTACCTGCTGTTTATAATCATTCATCTTGATGCTAGCTTGATGTCTGAAGCTTTTATTGTTTTTCTTTTTGCATGCTTTGCTGCTTGGGATGCCTTTTCCGCTATCTTTTCTCCATAACCTTCAAGAATGTCTTTTAATGTTGCTTTGGCATCATCTCCTATTCTAAACCCTGGAGCTGATTTTTTCATTAGCTTTTCCATAGCCGCTAAAGGTAGTATTTTTGACATTTTGCCTCCAAATTGCTTTAATTAAAAGAAAAAAGGCTGTTTTTAAAGGTTTTGTCTTTATTCTAACTTATACCTAAGAATTGCGCCTATTCCACTGAGGTTTTTGAACTGCTCTCCTTCCTCGGTTTCTGTTGAAATAAATTCTGTTTTGGTTCCGTATGCTTCTGCTGTTTCCTCAAGCTGCTCTGAAATTTTATTCTCTATTGATTCTGACAACAACAATAATTCTACAGCCCCCCTTTCTAAGGCCTTTTTTACTTTTTCTAACCCGTATGCTGTTTTTCCAGGTTCTTTGGCTAACATTTCAAAGAATCTATTTATCAGGGCCTTTTCTTTAGTTATTGTCTCTTCTGATAAAATATTTTTTGTTTTTTCTACCAACTCACCAAGACCAAATTCTCCTGTATAGGAAAGATCTTCTGTGGCTAAAATCTTGTTCTTTAGATTTGTGAAAATATAGTCCCCTTCTATGAACTCGTGTTTTGTATGCCCCGGTCCACCTACAAGAATTCCTTTCAGATGTGGAATGTTTTCAAATTCTTTATTTACTGCATCCCCTATTCTTTTATAAAATTCGTGGGCCATCTGTTCAATGATTCTTCTGAAACGATTGGAGCTCTGTCCTCCAGCCTTCATTTTTCCCGGAACATTTGAAGTTAAGTGGACTAGCTCTTTTATAGAATTTCCTTTTAATAATCCAATTGTTGTTTCTTTTCTATCTACCACCACTAATCCATAGGTTTCCTTATCTTCTATTTGGTCCTCAAGATATTCCAAAACAAATGATTGGTCACAGCGGTAAAGACGTGTTGTAATTTCTCCCGGCGGTTCTATTGACCAAACTTGTAAATCTTGTTTTCCTTCTTTTGCTAATAGATTCCCTGAAAATATTGCAAGACCATGTTCGGGTGTTTTTTTGAATAATCTTAGATGCCTTACCATCTTTTCCAAAGCATTAATAACATTATTCTGGGTTGACTTAGATTTAATATTTCTGGCTGTGCTTTGTTCTTCTTGTAAGTGCTGTATAATTTTATTTAAATCGTAACCTGCAGGGATATAAACAGAAATTAACTCTGTATGCGGAGCTCTAATTACTCTAAGCTCTTCTATCAGTTTTCTTAGTTTGTATTTTTGTTTTGAGTCTATAGCCATTTTATTATAGAACAAAAAGGGTTTATTAAATGTTATGCTAATTCTACTTTAAATTTTCCAAAAGAAATATCGGCATTTAATGTTGCCTTCAAATCTTCCATTAGTGGTTTTAGAATCTTCTCATCTTTTTTGTCTAATGTTAATTTTACTTCTTTTTTCAGAGAAACATTTTTTTCTGCCTTGAACCTTCTAACTTCCTTGACAACCTCTACAAACCTATCTCCTACTTTTTCTGCATCTTTATCATCAATCAGTTTTTTAGGCCAATCTGAAATATGAATTGATTTTATTTTTTCTTTTTTTGCGAAATAAGATTGGAAGATTTCTTCTGTGATATAGGGAGTTATAGGTGCCATTAATTTTAATATTGTGTGTAATGAATGATAAAGAGTGTATTGTGCCGATAATCTTGATTCTTCTCCTCTTTTATCTGGGTTGTATAATCTGTTTTTAATAAACTCCAGATAATTATCACAGAATGTATTCCAAAAGAAGTTTTCTACTTCTGATTTTGTTCTTGAGTAATCATAGGATTCAAAGCTCTTTGTTGATTTTTCTATAACTTTGCTTAGTTTGATTAGAACCCATTTATCCATAGTTTCAAGATTTTTTGGTTTCTGTTGCTTGTAATTTTCTAGATGCATTAATGAAAACTTAGAAGCATTCCAAAGTTTTGTGCAGAACTTTTTTCCAGCTACAAATTCTTTTTCTTCATAGGGAGCATCTTCTCCAAGTTTAGTATTGGCTGCCCAGAATCTTAGTGCATCTGAACCATATTTTTGCATAAGATCTTGAGGAGCAATTACATTTCCTTTGGATTTGGACATCTTCTCTCCGTTGAAAGTTACAAATCCTGAGATGATTATGTCATTCCAAGGAATTTTGTTTTCGTGTAAAAATGCCTTAGTTATTGTATAAAAAGCCCAAGTTCTTATTATATCATGAGCTTGCGGTCTTAAAGAGAATGGAATTTTTACTTTTTTTGTTAGACTTGCTGCTATCTGTGGTGTTAAAGATGATGTTGCCCAAGTATCAAGAACTTTTGTTTCCGGAATAAGATTTTTCTTTTTAGTGTTTACGGGGTCTATCGGCAATTCAGATTCTTTTGGCAAGACAACATTACCTTTTTCATCGTACCAAACAGGGATAGGTATTCCAAAATGTCTCTCCCTAGAAATAGACCAATCCCAATCAAGACCCTCTACCCAGTTTTCATATCTTTTGAACATGTGTTGGGGGTACCAATTTATTTTTTTACCTTGTTTGATTAATTCTTTTTTATTTTCCAAAATTTTAATAAACCATTGTTCTGTTGGCAAGAATTCTATTTCTTTTTGTGATTTTTCAAAGACATTAACAGTATGGATTATTTTTTTTCTATCTGTGATAAGTTTTTTTTCTTCTAAATCCTGTGTTATTTTTTCTCTAGCTTCTGTGACAGATAATCCCTTATAATCTTGAATTTTTAACGTTCCATTTTTATTGATTATTACATGGGGGTTTAGTTTGTGTCTTGTGATTGCATCTACATCATATTTATCTCCGTAAGAACAGATCATTAAAATCCCAGTTCCCTTTTCCATATCTGCAGATTCATCAGCTATAATTGGAACTTCATGATTAAATATTGGAACTATTGCTTTCTTTCCGATTATGTTTTTGTATCTTTTATCATTTGGGTTTACAAATACTGCGACACATGCCCCCAATAGTTCGGGTCTTGTTGTTGCAATTAACATTTCTTTTCCATCTACTTTGAATTTTATAGTTATGAACTCTGTTTCTTTTTGTTTATCTTCCAATTCTGCCTGTGCTACAGGTGTCTGGAATTCTGTGTCCCATATTGTTGGAAACTCTTTTTTGTAAATTAATCCTTTTTTGTATAGCTGTATAAACGACAATTGGGAAATTTTTTGTACGCTTTTATCTATTGTTGAATAGTTTTTTTCAAAGTCACAGGAAATTCCAAGAGCTTTCCAATCCTCAATAAACTTGGGGGTTATTTCTTTTAAACTTTTTAAGCATAAATCAATAAATTCTGACCTTGACATATTTGTGCTTTTTACTTTCTTCAGATTCTGGATTAATTTTTCTGTGGGTAATCCATTGTCATCAGTCCCAAATGGATAAAAAACATTATAACCCGACATTCTTTTATATCTTGCAACAAAGTCTTGCTGAGAATAAGAAAAAGAATGCCCCAAATGCATAGCTCCTGAAACTGTTGGAGGGGGGGTATCTATTGAAAATATTGGTTTTTTAGAATTTGTATCAAAAGAATGTATCTTATTTTTATCCCAGTATTTACGCCATTTATTTTCCACTTGTTCTGGGTTGTAATTCTTGTCCAACATTAATAAAATAGAAGAATAGCAATATTTAAATATTGTTAATTTGGTTTTAAATTATACGGGATCGTAACTCAACCCGGGAGAGTGCACGACTGAAGCTCGTGATGTTGGGGGTTCAAATCCCCCCGATCCCATCTCGTTTTATAGAAACATTTATAATGTAGTTTTGGTTAGTTAAATTATAATTTCACGAGGTGTATGTTAATGAAGATGAATAAAAGGGGTGCAATTGAGTTTTCTATGACTACTGTGATTATTATTATCATAGGTGTCGCAATCCTTGCTTTAGCTTTACCATGGGTCGCAAGAACTTTGGGTCAGGCAAGTGATTTGACAGACAGCGCATTCAGTGCTGCTAAAGAACAATTAAGCGGACAAGTAAATCCAAGTAACCCATTAGTAATTTATCCTGCTGATGTATATTTATCAATAGGAGACCAGGAAGTTGTAACTGTAGCTTATTATAACAGTGCCGGGGGAAGCAGTAGCTTAACTGTGTCTCCAGGAACTAAATTTCAAGTAACAAAATCTGACAATCCATCAGGGAGTCAACCTGCAGGTTCAACATTATACTGGAAACTAATTGTTGAGAATACTGGAACTGCTGCTGGACAGATTGAGCTTAGAACATTAAGCGTTGGAAGTGAAGCTAAACCTCTAACTATTATTGCGGAATAGATTTAAATAATTCTTTTTTCTTTTATATTTATGGTTAAACGTAAATTTGAGTTCTTTGAGAAAAATGAGAAAGGTAAACTGTTGTATGTTTTTGCCGATGCCAAAAGATTTAGAGTTGTGGAGTTCTTAGATGGAAAGAAAAAAGTTTTACTAAATAAAGAAAGAGAGATTAAGAAGGTTAATGCTGGTGGGATGAGCAAAAAGAGATTTAGAAGAATATATGGAGAACAGAAGAATAGAACAGAAGAGTGGCATGAAAGACAAATAGAAAAATTAGAAAATAAAAATTATGATAAATTAAAGTTGATTTGTAGAGATGAAAAGTGGAAAGAGAATGTTTTAAATAATCTAAAGGATAAAATAAAATGGAAGCAATTGGAAGTTAAAAAAGATGAAAAAGAATAAAGAATGGTGGGAAAATTTTAGATGGTTTTATAGTTCTACAGGGGTTTTAGTTGTTGGAGGCAAGAATGCTGAGAGTAATGATAATTTGTTAAATAACCATATGGACAAGGGGGATATTGTGTTTCATACTGAAGATCCTGGAAGTCCATTCTTTGTTATAAAGGGCTATGCTGACAAAATAACTATGAGAGAAGCAGGGATAGCCGCTGCGTCTTATAGCCAAGGGTGGAAGAAGGGTTTGAGTAACATGAAAGTTATGTATGCTGTTGCAGAACAATTATCAAAAAGTAAGAGTATGAAGAAAGGTACATGGGGAGTTAAAGGAAAAAGAGATTTTATGAATGTCAAGTTAGAATTGGCTGTGGGAGTAACAAAAGAAGAGAAGATAATCGGTGGACCTGTGGACCCCATAAGAAAGAAATCGGATAAATTTGTTAAGATATTACCAGGCGGGAAAAGCAAGGATCAGATAGTTGGAGAGATAACTAGAAAGATTGATGGTGATGAATCTGAGGTTGTAAAGTTTGTTCCTGCTGGAAAAAGTCATATTATTAAGAGATTTTTCTTTATATAGTAAGATTTATAAATGCTCTAAATAGGAAATTTTCATGGTAACTATTTACGATGTTAATCCAAACAAGCTTATTAACAAAGCTGCAGAAGAATTGAAGAATGTGGAGAGCATAAAACCTCCAGTTTGGGCCAAATTTGTAAAGACGGGAGTCCATAAAGAAAGACCCCCTGTTGAAAAAGATTTTTGGTATAAAAGAAGTGCTTCTATACTAAGGAAAGTTTACATTTTAGGGCCTGTTGGGGTAAGTAAGTTAAGAGTAAAATACGGTGGAAAGAAAAACAGAGGTACAAAGCCTGAAGAGACAAGAATTGGAGCAGGCAATATTATAAGAAAGATTTTACAACAATTAGAAAAGGCAGAATTAATCAGACAAACTGAGGTTGGGGTGCACAAAGGAAGGATAGTGACTCCAAAAGGAAAAAAGCTTTTAGATGGTGTTGCTAAAAATCTAAAATGAATCCAGAAGATGATTTAGGATTAAGACATCAATTAAATCTTTTGGAGCAAGAGGTTAAAAAATATTTAAGCAGGGATGCAATCTTGAGGTATGGAAATATCAAGGCTGTAAATCCTGAAAAGGCAAGGCAAATAATTGTCTTGTTGAGCCAGCTTATACAAAACGGACAAATAAGAGAACAAATAAGTGATGAGCAATTCAAACAATTATTGTTACAAATTCAAGAACCCACAAAAACGTTTAACATAAGAAAATGACAAGAAATATTGGAAGCGGAAAGAAAACAAGATTATTGAAAAAGTTAAAACAGACCAGATGGGCTCCTTTTTGGACGGTCCCAAAAAAATACGGACCAGGAAAGAAAGTTCATCCTGGCAGACATACTTCTGTAAAAAGAAATTGGAGAAGGAGTAACATTGATGTGTAAAAATGGCTGAAAAAATATTTACTATCCCTCTGAGAAAGGACTGGTTAAAAGCTCCAAGATACAAAAGAGGAAAGAGGGCTATTCATAGTCTTAGAGATTATTTATCTAAACATCTTAAGAAAGAAGTCAGGATTGGCAAATATTTGAATTCTGAAATCTGGGCAAGAGGAAATAGAAAGCCTCCTGCAAGAGTTAAGATTAGGATTGAAGAAGATAAAGATAAATTAACTGCTGAATTGATTAATGCTCCTAGAGAAATTAAGAAAGAAGAGAAGAAGAAAGGGAAGCTGGAAACTCTTAAAGATAAAGTTGGTGGAGAGAAGAGAGAGATAAAAGAGACTGCTGAAGAATTAAATAGAGAATTAAATAGAGAACTTGAAAAAGAAAATAAAAAACCAGCAAAAGAAGCTAAAAAAGAAATGAAAGAAACTGTTGGAATGCAAAAGTTAGTTCCTAGAAAAGAAGATATAAAGAAGTAAAGAAAGAGTAAGTTTATTAAACGCTATTTTTAACATTGTTTTATGGGAAAATTGCCTTTTGAGAAGGAAGGAAGGAAGATATTAGTTAAGAAAGATGGAACTACTATTTCTGATTACGGAAAACATCCTAGTGAAAGAAAAGTTGAAGAGTTAATTGATTGGGGCGTTATAAATTTAAACAAACCTCAAGGACCAACATCCCATCAGGTTGCTGGTTATGTTAAAGAGATTCTTAAACTAGATCACGTAGGGCATGGAGGCACCTTGGATCCTAACGTGACGGGAGTTTTACCAATAGCTTTAGAGAAAGCAAGAAGAATTGTTCAGGCGTTATTAAGTGCTGGAAAGGAATATGTTTGTTTGATGCACATCCATAAAGAGGTTGATGAAAAAAAAATAAGAAATGTTTTTGAAGAGTTTTTAGGAAAAATTGAACAAATACCTCCTGTGAGAAGTGCTGTTAAGAGAAGAAAAAGAGAAAGACAGATATACTATTTGGAGATATTGGAAATTGAGGGAAGAGACGTTCTTTTCAAAATGGGTTGTCAGGCTGGAACTTATGTAAGAAAATTGTGTGATGATATTGGGAAAAAATTAGGCACTGGCGCACATATGGCTGAATTAATAAGAACTAAGGCGGGTCCTTTCAAAGCTGAAGAGTGGCATACCTTACATGATATAAAAGATGCTTATGAATTCTATAAAGAGGGGAATGAAAAAGAATTAAAGAGTATTATACTACCTATTGAAAAGGCGGTTGAGCATCTTCCTAAAATTTGGATTTTTGATAACGCTGTTGATACTGTTTGTCATGGAGCTGATTTGAAACTTCCAGGAATTAGTAAGTTACATTCTGGAATTAATGAAGGTGAGATGGTTGCAGTTATGACTTTGAAAGATGAGTTAGTTTGCTTGGGAGAATCTTCTAAAGATAGCGAATCTATGATAAAAGAACAGAAAGGATTAGCTGTAAAAACAAAAAAAGTGTTTATGGATAGAGGAACTTATCCTAAGTTTAGTTTGAGTAAGCAGGATTAGTATCTAAAGAGTATATTTTTCCTGAGGGTTCTTCTTTTGGAGTTATTTTAGTTTCTCCACTAACCAATTTTTCTAATCCCCTAAAAAAATCTCTAAATGATCCTTCGTTTTTGCCATATAACATAAGAAAAAGTACAAAAAATCTTTTTATAAACCTATCTTTTCTAATATATAAATAGTTTCCATTTTGAAGTGATTAAAAATATTTATATAACCGATAAATTATAAATATACAATCAAAAGGAGGTGTTTTATCGTGGCAAGTAAAAGAGGAGCATCAGCTTCAAAAGGAGATTTAGTAGGTGGATGGTCATTTTTAATTGGTCTAGTTCTAGCGGTTATATTAGGAGCCATGGGAAGAATAGATGGTGCTATGAGCACAATCTTAGTAATCTTAGGTTTAATTGTGGGGTTCCTGAATGTGTCTGACAAAGAAACAGAACATTTCTTATTGGCCGGAGTTACACTTGTTATCGTAGCTAGCTTTGGTGCAGGTGCATTACAAGGATTAACAATAGTAGCAGACATATTACATGCTGTATTAATCTTGTTCGTACCAGCTACAATTATAGTAGCACTAAAATCTGTTTTTCAGATAGCTAGAAGATAACTTTTTCTTTTTTTTCTTTTGTGATGTTTAATTTAAATAAATTTTTAAATATTTTTTGATTTAAAAGAAATAGAAAAAAAGAGTGATTATAACAGACTCTTTATTTTTTCTATGTTCTCAGCAACCTTGGTTCCGCATTCTGTAAGGCTTATTGTTTTTATTCTGCCTTGCTTTTGAAAGCTTACAAGATTAGCCTTCTCCATTTCCTGGAGTATCTTAACGGTGTGAGAATACGTACAATCTACCTCTTTTGCGAGTACACTTCCATATTTGTTTTTCATATCTCTCTTTAAAGCCACCAAAATCATAGCTGGCTTTTTTCTAAAAAATACTTCAAACATATTATTGGCTTTGGTCATATTTTTCAAACCTCCAAAACCTCTTTTTTTAAAATTCCCCTTTTTATGAACTTTACAAGAGATATATTAGATAATATATTTAAATAGTTATCGGTTGAAATCGCAACCAATATATTTAAAAATAATTGTATTTACAACAAGGACATGCTTGATATAAAGTTTATAAAAGAAAATCAAGCACTTGTCAAAGAAAACATCAAAAAAAAGTTTCAAGAAGAAAAATTATCCCTTGTTGACAATGTAGTAAAAAACTACGACAAGTGGTTGAAGGTGAAGAAAGAGGTGGAAGATCTAAGACATAAAAGGAACGTTATTTCTGAAAAGATTAATATTTTACAAAAAGAAAAAAAAGATATTTCAAAAGAGGTTAAGAAAGTAAAAGAAATTCCAATTAAAATAAAAGATTTGGAACTTAACCAGAGCAGAATTTATGAAAGTTTAATGTGGGATTTAAAGCAAATTCCAAATATCATGCATAAATCAGTTCCTGTCGGTAGAGATGATTCTGAAAATGTTGAAGTTAAAAAGATAGGGAAAGTAAAAAAATTTAATTTTGAAGTGAAAAACCATTCTGAGTTGGCTGAGAAATTAGGAATTGCTGATTTTGATTCTTCTGCGGATATTTCTGGAAAAGGATTTTATGTTTTGAAAGGAAAGCTTGCATTATTGGACATGGCACTAATTAATCTTGCAAGAGAGTATATGATAAAAAATGGCTTTGAATATATACATCCCCCTTATATGATAAGAAGAAAAATTGTTGAGGGAGTTATGTCTTTCAAAGAAATGGATGATATGATCTATAAAGTTGATGGGGAAGATTTGTATTTAATTGGTACTGCTGAACATCCAATGATAGGAATGTTCTTTGACAAAGTTGTTCCTGAGGGAAATTTGCCTGTTAAAATAACTGGGTTTTCTCCCTGTTTTAGAAAAGAAATTGGTTCTCATGGATTAGATGAAAAAGGTCTGTTTAGACTACATCAGTTCCACAAACAAGAAATGATTGTTATTTGTGATCCTAAGGATTCTTACAAATGGTTTGATAAGATGATTAAGATGAGTATTGATGTTTTCAAAGCATTAGAGGTTCCAATACGAGTTTTGGAAATCTGCTCTGGTGATTTGGGAGACCTTAAGACCAAACAATACGATCTAGAAGCCTGGAGTCCAAGGCAGGAGAAATATTTTGAGGTTGGATCATTATCAAATTTAGAAGATGCACAAGCCAGAAGGCTTAATATAAAAATTCAGGGAGAAAAAGAAAAATATTACCCACATATCTTGAATAATACTGTTCTTGCAACATCAAGAGCAATGGTTGCTATTCTAGAGAATCATCAACAAAAAGATGGTTCAATAAAAGTTCCAAAAAAACTACAAAAATATATGGGAGGTATTAAAGTAATAAAATGAGGGGTGAAGATTATGAAGAAACTTACGAAGATGAGTATGTAAAAGAATCTGAGGAATATAGTGAATCTGATGAAGATGAATTAGAAGAAGGATTCATGAAGGGTTATGAAAAAGAAAATAATCCCAAATGCGCAAATTGCAAGGAGATTATTGAAGAGGAAGATTCTATAGAAGAAGATTTTTCAGGATTTTCATATAATTTCTGTTCTGTTGAATGCTTAAGAGAGTTTGAGAAAAAACACAAGTAAAAAGCAAACTTATTAAACCCCCTTTCTTTTTTTATTTTAATTATCTTCTTGTTAATTTTTTGAATTCTTTAAAGGTCAATTCAAATCCTTCAATAGAAAAATCTCTATATAACCTTACAATGTCTCGGAAAAGAGTTGGTGTTAATTTGGGAAGTCCTTTTTCTTTAAAACAATTATTTTTTGTTCTATAAGTGTCCCATTTTGTTGCTTTTATTATCTCTGGGGTATAAAGTTCTTTATTCTGCTCTGCAATCTTGTGACTTCTTTTATAACTTTCATCCCCTTCTTCCAAATTTTCACGTGTTACTTGGTTACAAAGAAACCAAAGGGGATAATATTTTGGATATTCTTTAATCGTCAGGGATTTATCTAGTTCCATAGTTAAAGATACCACTTTTATATCCTCTGGGTCCCAAGTATCTCTTCTAACAGTATCAAAAAGATGTCTGAATCCTCTATAAAAACGTAGTTTATATCCCTTTCTAACTCTACATGCCCAAGGTTCATTAATATACCTATCTTTAGAATCACATTTTAGGATTACCGGATCTGGATTTCCTTTATCAACAAGAGCATGATATATTGGTCCATATTTAGTAAGAATATCAAAACTAACTTCTAATCCCATCCTGCCTCTATCCTCTATGTCTATATCTAATCCGTAGTCTGGATATGCATGCCCTTTTTTTACTTCTGAAATTTCTATTTCTGAGAGGTCATTTGTTGGGATAATAATCCCCCTTCCTCCATTTCTAATAAAATCTAAAGACATTCTCTCTGGCAAATTCTCAGTTACTAGTTTTGTTAAGGGGTCAATTGGGTATTTTGTCATTTTAATCACTAACCAAATATTAAAAGAGGAATATTTAAATAGATGTTGTCATGTATGTGATGACATGAAAGAAGAATTAAGGAAATTGGGACTCACAGAAAATGAGACTAAGGTATATTTGGCTTTATTAGAATTGGGAAGTACAAATGCTGGAAGTGTAATAAAAAAAACTAAATTACATAGGAATATTGTTTATGATAACTTAGACAAATTAGTAGAAAAGGGATTGGTAAGTTTTGTTACTATTAAGAATATCAAGCACTTTGAAACAACTTCTTCTAAAGAATTAAAAGAGTATATTGAGAAAGAAAAAGAAACAATATTGGAAAAAGAGAGTATTGTTAAAAAAATTCTTCCAGAAATAGATAGTATTAGAAGTTCTAAAGATAGAAAACAGGAAGCAACAGTTTTCAAAGGCAAGAAAGGATTGAAAACAATATTAGAAGAAATTACAAAAACTAAAGAATTGCTGGTCTTTGGAACTGGCTGGGGTATGAAGGAAACTCTTGGCCATTATTATGAGCAATGGCATCTAAGATTGAGAAGAAATAAGATAAAGGCAAAGATCTTGCTTCCAAGAAATAGGAAAGGATTATTTTTGAAACCTTTTAATGCAAAGTATTTACCAGAAGAAAACATTATTCCTTCAACCATTGCAGTTTATGGAGAGAGGGTGTTAAATATTATTTGGGGAGAAGAACCTATTGCTGTTTTGATCATAAGTGATAAGGCAGCAGAATCTTACAAGAACTATTTTAAGTTGTTATGGAAAATAGCCAAAAAATAAAAAGAATTAAAAACGTAACTAAAAACACAAAAAAGTTATAAATACTACAGACTTAATAATAGAGTGATAAGTTATGAATGTACAAACTACGGACCTATTGCCTAAAAAATCTTATAGCGGTTTTAATCTAAATTTTAGAGAAGAATCTGATAATTTATATATTTGGTACAGAAAGCCCCAAGGAGGTAAGATAGTTGAATTTAGATTTCCTCTAAAAATAAACATAAATGAAGATTTTATCAAAAATTTATCTTTGTGCTTGGGAGATGGGTTAAATAATCCAAACAAAAAAAATACTCATTGTAATTTCTCAAATAAAAATTTAGATTTAATAAATATAGTCTATGACTGGTGGCAATCCTTGGGTGTTCCAAAAGAAAAAATAAGCGTTTATGCTTTTACTAATTCAAAAAAAGATATAAATTTAATAGAAAAAAAAATTATTACCAAATTGGGTTGTAAATCAGTTAGATTCTATACGTCAAATAGGCATAAATCTTTTACATCTTTTATTCAAATTGGAAATTCTATTTTTCAGAGTTTTTATTTAAATTTATTTAAAAAACTAAAGAAAGAAATCTATAAGAATAAGGAATTTCGTCATGCCTTTTTATCTGGATTATTTGCGGCGGAAGGACATGTTAAACATAGTATTTATGGTACTCCAGAATCAATATCCTACTCATTTAATCCAAAAACAGAGCAGGATCTAGCAAAATTTGTAAAAATATGTTTAGAAAAAGAAGGCATAATCTCTAAAATATCCAAGGATAAACTCTATTTTTGTAATTATGAACAAATGTTAAAATTTTTTAGGTTGGGTTTAGTAGGATTGCACTCTGATAAAGAAAGTAAATTTAAATATTTATGTAAAACTATTGATTTAACATTACATTTTAAAGATAATTTTTTGAATAGTTTGGATTATAGTTCTCAGGGAAAATTAGCAAAAAAACTGGGTTGTTCACAATCGGCAATATCTCAGAATATAAAGCATAATAGATTCAATTTAAACTTATTTAAGCTAGCATTTCCAAGTTTTACAGAGGGAGAAATTATCAAAAATACAGATTTTGTATATATAAGAACATCTAAAATTGAAGATAAGGAAACGATAAGCTTTTTAATAAACTTACAATCAGAGGATATAAAATGCCAGAATTAATAATTTCAGAAAAACCATCTCAAGCTTTAAAGATTTCAGAGGCGTTAGCAGATACTAAACCAAAGAAACATACAGAAAACAAAATCTCTTATTATGAACTTACACATAAAGGAAAAAAAATATATGTTGGTTGTGCAGTAGGACACTTATTTAATCTAAAAGAAAAAGACAAAAAAGGCTGGACATATCCAATCTTTAATACTGAATGGGTTCCAGCTTACAAATTGAGTAAATCGTCCCAGTTCACTAAAAAATATGTTGATGTTTTAACAAAACTATCAAAAAAGTGTGATAGTTTCACAGTAGCATGCGACTATGATTTAGAAGGAAGTTTAATTGGATTTAATATTCTTCGTTTTATATGCAATAAAAAAGATGGAAAACGTATGAAATTTTCCACGTTAACAAAAGAAGAATTACAAAAATCTTATGAAAATGCCTCTTCTCATCTTGATTTTCTTTTAATTGAAGCTGGAGAAACAAGACATAAATTAGATTGGATGTGGGGAATTAATCTTTCCAGAGCACTGACACTTGCTGTTAAGACTACCGGGCACTTTAAAATTTTATCCTCTGGAAGAGTTCAGGGTCCTGCTTTGAAAATTCTTGCTGATAAAGAGAAAGAAATAAAGAAATTCAAATCAAAAAAGTACTGGGAGATTTTCTTAGATGGACTGTTGGGCAAAGCAAAAATAAATGCTCAGCATAAAAAAGGAAAGATATGGAATGAGGATGATGCAAAAAAAATATTAAAAAATACAAAAGGGAAAGAAGGCACTATATCAGAGGTCAAACAAACACAATTTGAAAAAAACCCACCTGTTCCTTTTGACCTTACGACGTTACAAACAGAGGCTTATAGAACATTAAATATCCAACCAAAGGTTACATTGGAAGTTGCTCAAGAACTTTACATAGCTGGATTAATATCTTATCCAAGAACTTCTTCTCAAAAATTACCAGAAAGTATTGGATATAAACATATTTTAAATAAAATTGCAAAACAAAAAGATTATGAGCTGCTAGTAAATGAAATTCTTGGATTCAAAAAATTGAAACCCATAGAAGGAAAAGAAAGTGATCCTGCGCATCCTGCTATATACCCCACTGGAGAAATTAAAAAGTTACAAGGCAGGGAAAAACAAGTTTATGATTTGATTGTCCGCAGATTTTTGTCTGCATTTGCATCCCCTTCAAGAAGAGAAACTTTGACTATTGAAATAGATGTTAACAAAGAGATATTTAGTTTATCAGGAACAAGAACGTTAGAGCATGGATGGCAGAAGTTCTATGGGAAATATGTTGCACACAAAGATCAGGAAGTTCCAAAAGCAAATAAAGGAGAGAAAATCAAGATAAAAAAAATATACGATGAAGAGAAAGAGACTCAACCACCAAAACGTTATACTCCTGCTTCTATAATAAAAGAACTAACAAAGAAAAATTTGGGTACAAAGGCAACCAGAGCTTCCATTATAGATGCACTTTATGAAAGGAATTACATTATTGATACCTCTCTGGAAGTTACTTATCTTGGTTTGAAAACTGAGGAGACTCTAGAAAAATATGTTCCGGAAATTCTAGATGAAAAGTTAACAAGAGAATTTGAAGAGGATATGGAAAAAATAAGAGATAAGAAAGTTAAAGGCGAGAAAGTGCTGAAAAATGCTGAAAAATTCTTAAAAAAGGCCTTAGATCACTTTAAGGAAAACGAGAATAAGATTGGGAAAGCCTTAGAAGAATCCATCATAGAAACAAGAGATGAGATAAATAATATTGGCAAGTGCCATAACTGCAAAGATGGAGATTTGAGAATTATTTATAACAGAAGGTTTAAGTCTTATTTTATTGGGTGCGGCGGTTATCCAAAATGTAAAACTACATTCAGTCTTCCTTGGGGGTTACCAAAGAAAACAGGAAAAGAATGCAAAGAATGTGGATACCCTATTGTTAAGGTGATAAGGAAAGGCAAGAGACCTTTGGATTATTGTATTAATAAGGAATGCAAGTTAAAAGAAGAGTATTTTGAAGAACAACAGAAGAAAGTTAAGAAAACAAAATCCCAGAAGAAATAATCTCAAATTTTTTGGTTTCTTTGTTTTTGGTCCATGTCCTTGGTTCTTTTTGTAGCCTTATTATCTCATCACTAAACTTATCTGTAAAGTAGCCCCCAACCCCCTGAAAATTCCCTTTCATATCATCAAAGACCTGGTTGGTCAAAATTATGTTTACATTGCTAGATAGATCTTTTAGTATTTTTAACTGTGAGTTAAGCATTGACTTGGCCAGAGAGGGTTTTGAGTTGTACAACCTTCTGTAATAAGAGTTGAATGAATCTATTACCACCAGGGAGATTTTTCCATTTAATTTTTCTAAAAATCTTATTTTTAACTGCTGGTCCTTGAAACTTTTTATTTTTATCAGTAAAATATTATTTAGAGCTTTTTCAAAATCTTTTCCTGCTAATTGTTTTACTCTTTCTACACTAAACCCATTTTCAGTATCTAAGTAAACTATCTTTTTTCCTTGTTTTGCCAGGCTAATGGCTTCTGCTTTGGCAAAAGTGGTTTTTCCAGAAGCACTTGGTCCGTAATAGGATGATATCATATTCTAATAAAATATCATGAACTTAAAAAGATATCTCCAATTTTAGTTTTTGTGCAACTCACTTCCTTTTTGTGCAGAATTGATTATTTGTGCAAAGCCACTTGAACCGAAAACTTTATATACGCCTTGTATATACAAATTCGTGTATACACAATGACAGATATATTTGATCATCCGATTCTTTGTAATAAGTGTGATAAACGCATGAAAAAGATTTTATTAATCAGAAATGGATTTAAGATGAGGACATTAGAGTGTTCTGAGTGTGAGGAGCAGATAATTCATCCTGTTGACAAGAAAGAATACGATAATTTTAAGAAATTAAAGGACAAACAATATCAAGTTAAGTTAAGAATGGTTGGAAATTCATATACTGTTTCAATACCGAGAGAAATCATTGAGTTTCATGAAGAAATGAACAGAGAAATAACAAAGATGATAAATATGACTTTAGAAGAACCTGAAAGATTAACATTATACTTCAGAAGAAGAATGCTTAAATAATAAACAAATAGGGAAAACAAAATGTCAGACCAAAAATTAAAAGTTATGGAAGCTTTGCAGGAAGAAGCCTACAAAGGGATTGTAAGAATTGATTCTGATACTATGAAGAAGATTGGTGTAAGGCCGGGAGACATAATTGCAATTGAAGGAGGAAGACAAACCGTAGGTATTGTTGACAGAGCTTATCCCTCTGATGTTGGTCAATCAATTATAAGAATGGATGGTATCTTGAGAAGAAATGCCAAAACAGGAATTGGAGAAACTGTTGCTATCAAGAAAGCTGAGGTTAAGGAAGCTAAGACTGTTACTGTTGCTCCATCTCAGAAAGGTGTTATGATTCAAGCTCATCCTGATATATTTAAAAGAGGATTATTAGGCAGAGCTGTTGTTAAGGGGGATATAATTGTCTTGGGAGGAACTAGAAGCAGAAGAAGAACTATGGCGGAATCTCCATTTTTTGATGATATTTTTAATGTTTTAGAAGAGGGCATGTTTAGTAATTTTGGTTTTGGTTCTCTAAAATTTATTGTTGCAGATTCAAATCCCAAACAACCTGTTATTATAACCGAGGCAACTGATATTAAAGTAAGCCCAAAGGCAATTGATATTGTTGAGGAAACTATTCCTGATGTGACATATGAAGATATTGGGGGACTTGATCAGGAAATTGTTAAGATAAGAGAAATGGTTGAGTTGCCATTAAGACATCCAGAAATATTTTCAAGATTATCAGTTTCTCCGCCTGCAGGAGTTTTATTGCATGGTCCTCCTGGAACTGGAAAAACATTACTGGCTAAGGCCGTAGCAAATGAATCTGATGCCAATTTTATTTTGGTTAATGGTCCAGAAATAATGAATAAATTTTATGGGGAATCTGAAAAAAGAGTCAGAGACATTTTTGAAGAGGCTGAAAAATCGGCACCTTCTATTATTTTTATTGATGAAATTGATGCTATTGCCCCCAAGAGAGAAGAAACTCACGGAGAATTAGAAAGGAGAGTTGTTGCTCAAATTTTAAGCATGATGGACGGTTTGAAGTCAAGGGGAAAAGTAGTTGTTATTGGAGCTACAAACAGACCAAATGCTCTCGATCCTGCATTGAGAAGGCCTGGAAGATTTGACAGAGAGATACAGATTGGAATTCCTGACAAAAAAGGCAGATTGAAAATTTTGAAGATTCACACAAGAAATATGCCGTTAACAAAAGATGTTGATTTAGAAAAACTGGCTGCTGTTACGCACGGGTTTGTTGGTGCTGATTTATCTGCATTAGCAAAAGAGGCAGCAATGAATGTTCTAAGAAGATTGTTACCTGAGATGAGACTAAGGGAGAAACATCCAATTCCAAAAGAATTACTTGAAAAGCTAGTGATTACCAGTGAAGATTTTAAAGAAGCTTTGAAAATTGTAAGACCATCTGCAATGAGAGAAATTTTGGTTGAAACTCCCAACATAACATGGGAAGATATTGGTGGATTAGAACATATAAAACAAGAATTAAAAGAAGCTGTAGAGTGGCCTTTAAACTCCCCAGAAGCATTTACAAAAATGGGAATAAGACCACCAAGAGGAATCTTACTTTATGGACCGCCTGGAACCGGAAAGAGTTTATTGGCCAAGGCAGTTGCAAAGGAGTCTGAATCAAACTTTATTTTGGTTAATGGACCATCATTATTAAATAAATGGGTTGGAGAATCTGAAAAAGGGATAAGGAATATTTTTGAAAAAGCAAGACAGGTTAGTCCGGCAATTATCTTCTTTGATGAGATTGATGCCATTGCTCCAAGAAGGGGATATGATGATGGCAGCAAAGTAACCGAGAGAATGGTTAATACTTTATTGGCTGAGATGGATGGCTTAGAAGGTTTGGCTGATGTTGTTGTTATTGCTGCAACTAATAGACCTGACATTTTGGACCCAGCATTATTGAGACCTGGAAGATTTGACAGGATAATCATGGCTCCTATACCAGATAGACTCTCAAGATTACAAATACTTAAGATTCATACAAAGAATATGCCTCTCTCCAAAGACGTTGATTTAAATATTCTGGCTGATAAAACAGAAGGCTATGCTGGTGCTGATCTTGAAGCGTTATGCAGAGAAGCAGCAATGTTAATTTTAAGAAGAGATATTGATGCTAAAGAGGTTGGTATGAGTGCATTTGAAGAGGCATTAGGAAAAGTAAAACCTTCTATTACTCAGGAAGATATTGGAAAATATAAACAGATTGAAGAACAGTATATCAGAACTGCAAGAGGAGCTGCAATTAGAGAAGCTCCAAGTTATTTTGGTTAAAGTTATCTTTTTCCAATGACAGTTAGAATTTTATTAGCCATATCTTCCAATTGATTTAAATCTGCTGTTACTTCCTTTTTATCTTTAGAACTTGCTTCACCAGAACTAACTAATACTGAGAGTTCAACACGCAAATTACTAACTTCATGTTCTATTTTCTCAGCAATTTTTCTAACACCATAAAACTCCCCAAGAAGGTTACTAACCCTAAGATGAAGAGTTTCTAAAGTAGCTTTATTTTTTGCCATTAATTTATTGAAAGATATGAATTATATAAATATTTCTATATTAGGCTATCAAATTCTTGTTGTAACTAGGGGTCTATCCCCAACAATAACAGTATGTTCTGCTTGGCTTACAATTCCCTTAGTTCTTTCTGGAAGCTGAGCATATTGTTGAACTGCTCTTTCCATCTCTAAAAATCTTAAACCTGAAGAGACTTTGAACTCTGGGAATTTTGAAGTTAGCCATCTAGAAGTAAATGGAAGTCCTTTGTACTCTCTTTTTGCAAATTCGAATATTTCTCTTCCTACTCTAACTGGTTTTTGTTCTAAGACCCTAAATATTCCTGAAGGCCGACCATCTTTTACAAAACCTTCTCCGGTTGTTGCAAATGGTTCAACTGCAAATACCTGTCCTTCTTGTAACTCTGTTGGATTATTAGTTTTAAAATTAGGAACGCTTAGTCCTGCATGTAAGTTGAACTGTTTTACTTCGTGTCCTGAAAGATTTTTTATTGGGTTAAAACCATAAGCATTAATTATTTCTTGTATACTTTCGCCTATTTCCCCTAAAGTAATTCCTGGCTTGAATTTTTCCAAAGCATCTTTTAGAGCATCTTTGCTTGCCCTTATTAACTCAATATGTTCATCAGTGTCTACTTCTATTGTAACTGCAGTATCTGCTATAAAACCATTAACATGAACACCTACATCCAGCTTAATTAAATCCCCCCTTTCAACTAACTCAACTTGGTCCAAAGGACAGAAATGGGCTGCCATTTCATTTTTAGAAAGCGTTACTGGAAATGCTGGTTTGCCACCCATTCTTATTATTTTTTCCTCTACCTGTTTGGCAATGCTTACTAAAGTAACATTTTCTTTTATCAGTTTTTTACCGAATTCCAAAGCCTCCGCAGCTATTTGTCCTGCCTTCAGATAACTAGCTTCCATGAAAAGTTATATACGGAAAAACTATTTAAACCTATCTCACTACTGGAGTATACAAATGAAAGGTTTTATTATTTATCCTACTTATAAAATTTTAAATGGAAAACCATGTGTTTTATTATATGGAAAACTAGAAAATTCGCAGTCTTTTTTGACGATTAACCCTTATGATCCTTATTTTTTCATAAAAAATAAAGATGTTGGAAAATGCAAGGATTTGCTAAAAGAGTACCGGGTAGAAAAAACGAGTTTAAAAAACTTTAAAAGAGAGCCTGTAACAAAAATAGTTCTTGATGCCCCCTCAGGAGTTCCAATTTTAAGAAGAGAGCTTGAAGAAAAAGGGGTGGAGTGTTATGAAGCAGATATAAGATTTGTTTATAGGTTCTTGATCGATAACAACATAAAAGGTTCTTTAGAGATAGAAGGAGAATATGAAACTTCTGATGTTGTGGATAGAATCTATCATGAACCTTCACTATCTCCCACAAAATTTTTCCCTAAATTAAAAATATTTTCAATTGATATAGAAACTTCCCAAGATTTAAAAAAATTGTTTTCTATTGCAATACATTCTGATAGTTTTAGGAAAGTTTTAATGGTTTCAAAAAAAGAGGTCAAAGACGTTTTAACATTTAAAGATGAAGAATCTTTGCTTGAAGAGTTCAAAAAAATAATTCTTGAAGAAGATCCAGATATAATCACGGGGTGGAGTGTTATTGACTTTGATTTGGATTATCTTAAAAAAAAATTCAAACAACATAAAGTTCCATTTGTTCTTGGTAGAGATGATAGCAGATGCAAGATAAAAGTACAAAAAGATTTCTTTAAAGATTCAAAGGCAGACTTTCCAGGAAGACAAGTTTTAGACGGCATTGCTCTTTTAAAATCCTCTCTGGTAAAGGTTCAGGATTACAAACTTAACACAGTAGCTGCAACTTTCTTAAATGATAAAAAAACATTGGAGGATGAGAATAAGGGAGAACAAATAGAAAGATTATTCAAGGAAAATCCAAAAAAATTGGCTGAGTATAATCTAAAAGATGCAGAACTTGTTTATAGGATAATAGAAAAGACAAAAACTCTTAATCTAACAATAACACGCTCCTTGATTACGGGAATGCAGCTGGACAGAGTTTCTGGATCCGTTGCATCTCTTGATTCATTGTATCTAAGAGAATTAAAAAAAATAGGTATTGTTGCTCCTTCTTCAACTTTTGCACAGAAAGTGTCCCCTATCAAAGGGGGTTATGTGATGGAATCAATGCCTGGAATTTATGATAATCTTTTGGTCTTGGATTTCAAAAGTCTATACCCATCAATAATGAGAACATTCAACATTGATCCTATCACGTACCTTGGTAAAACAAAATCAAAGGATTACATAGAAGCACCAAACAAAGCAAGATTCAGTAGAGAGAAAGGTGTAATCTCAACTATGATTCAGGAGATATGGGAAGAGAGAGACAGAGTAAAAAAAGAAAAAGATGAAATTGCAAGCTTTGCCCTTAAGACAATAATGGCTTCATTTATTGGTGTGCTTGGTAACCCATCCTGTAGATTTTTTAATCCTGACATAATAAATGCAATTACTCATTTTGGCCAGTTTATAATAAAACTAACAGCAAAAGAAATAGAAAAAATGGGTTATGAAGTAATTTATTCCGACACAGATTCATGTTTTGTTGATTCAAAAGAGATCTCTCCGGAAAAAGCAGAACGGATTGGAAAAGAAATAGAGAGAAAGATAAACCTTTTTTTTGAGAATTATGTTAAGAAAAACTACGATGCAAAAAACTTCTTGGAGTTAGAGTTTGAGAAAAATTATATTAGATTTTTTATGCCAAAGTTAAGGGGTAAAGAAGAGGGTGCTAAAAAAAGATATGCTGGTTTGAGAAAAATTGACGGAAAGGAAAAAATTGATTTTGTGGGAATTGAAACTGCAAGGTCTGATTGGACTGAAGTTGCTAAAAAATTCCAATTTGAAGTTTTAAACAGAATATTCCATAAAGAAAAAGTTACTGGATTTATAAAAACTTTTGTCCAAGATATAAAGAATGGCAAATATGATAAGTTATTAGTTTACAGAAAGTCTTTGAGAAAAGGCCTTGAAGGATATGAAAAAACAACACCACCACATCTAAAAGCTGCAAGGAAAATGAAAGATTTCAAAGGGGGGCTTGTTGAGTATTACATAACAACAGATGGTCCAGAGCCAATACAAAATCACAAACATCCAATAGATTATGACCATTATGTTCAAAAACAGATAAGGCCAATTGCAGATTCAATATTATTATTTTTTGATGTTAAATTTGATGATTTGTTAGAAGGAAGTAAGCAGACTAAATTATTTTAAAAATCACTTATTTTTGTTAGTTGAGGAAGTAAACTCTCACTTGGATTGAATACATATGTGTGATGAGAATCAAAATATCCGCATCTGAAGTTTTCCAAAGGAATATCTGTCCTTTTGCTTAACATTAAAGCGTAAAAGTAAATCTGGGTACTGGCATATTTTTCCCTTTGTGCGTTTGGTTTGTAATCCCAAATCCATATTTTTCCATCTTCTATTCCTACTAAATCTATGTGACCTGTTAATTGCTCCCTACTTTGAAATAACTCTTCATAAGATTCTAACTCTTCTGGCTCTAACCAAATTGGAACTTCTACAGCTACAGTTTTTGTATCTTTTTCCAGCATAAAACATTGTACTTTTGTGTGTGCTGTTTTCTCTTGGCTGTCCATTAGCCCCATCCTTGCCATCATGTTAACTTCGTGCCCTCTGATTTCTTTTAAATTTAGATTATTTAATGGAAATTTTAAGCAAGAACCTCTTGGACCTTTATCAAAATATTCATCTGGACATTCTGAGAACATTTTTTCTAAATATCCTTTTAGCTCTGGGAACTGATTGATTAATTGTAACTTAGGAAAATTAACACGATAATGGTAAAAACCACCTTTGTGCATAAAACAAGTTTTTTCAATCACCATCTTCTTCAACATGAAAGATTATATCTTATTAATATAGTTTTTGTCTCTTATTATTTGCTATCATCATCAAAAAACTCATACCACGCCAAAATAGCCATAGCTAGCAACATAATCCAAAATATAAGTTCTTCTAAAGGAAAACCAACGCCTACAAAATATATCCATCCAATAAATTGGTGTCCTGGAAAATCCCACCATCCCAATTTTAAAGCTGTAACCTCATATAGAAATGTAACAAAAAAGAAATATGCGCCAGTGCGTAAAAATTTAGGTATCAAATTTCTATACTTGACTAACTCCAATAGGATAGGTATTAAAAATAAAATTGTTCCTGCATAAAAATAAAAATAAGAAATTTTTAGAAGAGTGGGGAAATTTAATAGCAGGATTAAAAAAGTTGTGAATATGCTAATTAAAATTATTAACCCATATTTCATATGAGGATGCCAAAGTCTTTTGGTCATATGATGATCTAAAAAGTGTTCATAGAACATTAAAACATAATAGGTATTAAGTATCGCCCAAAAAATTACTTCTATACTTACAATTCCAAAAAGTCTATAAGGAAGAATTGAATTGGGGATAATCCACTGCTTGTTTATATGCGCTATATAATCTAAAATTATTGTAATGGGGATTGCGGTTATCAATGAGAATACCAAAGATTTTTTTATATATTTTTTTGCTTTGAATGATAAATAAATGGAAGGAACCCCAAAAAAAATCAAAATTGAAAAGAATGCATTAGCTTTGGTAATGAAAGATACTAAAACTGCTAAGAGAGGGTATATTAATAGAAATATCAAATCATTCTTTTTTTTCATAAGGTTATTGAACTAAATAAATTAATATAGTTTTTGCAAACTTTTTTAAATTTCTCTATTATTCTTCTATTATGGGAGTCAAATTACCGGGGATCTTACCTGTAAAAACAATAGCTTGGGAAGATTTGAACGGAAAGAAGATAGGGGTAGATGCATCCAATAGTTTGTATCAATTTCTAAGCTCTATTAGGCAGTCTAACGGAACTCTTTTAATGGACTCTAATGGAAACGTTACTTCTCATTTACAAGGGTTGTTTTCCAGAACATTAAATTTGATGAATAAAGGAATTAATCTCTGTTATATTTTTGATGGTAAACCTCCCATATTGAAACAACATGAACAAGAAGAGAGAGAGCATAGGAAGAGAATTGCTGAGGATAAGTTGAAGATGGCTATGGATGAAGAAGATGTTGAATCCATGGGAAGATATTCAAAACAAACTTCAAGGCTAACTTCCCAAATGGTTATGGAATCAAAAGAATTAATCAAAGCAATGGGTCTGCCTGTAATTCAAAGCCCTCAAGAATCAGATGCTCAGGGGGCTTTTATGACTGAGAGAGGAGATTTGTTTGCCTTTGCAACTTCTGACGCGGATTCTTTAATGCATGGCTGTCCTAGGACTATAATTAACTTAACTTTATCTCAAACAAGAAAATTACCTGGAGGAAATTTTGTTTATATTAAACCACAAATGTTAGAACTGGAAGATGTTTTGAAGCATTTGAAAGTTAATCAAGACCAGTTAATTGTTATGGGAATTTTAACTGGGACAGATTATAATCCAAAAGGAATTCCTGGGATAGGACCTAAAAAAGCTCTTAATTTAGTGCAGCAGTATAAAACGTTTGATAAGTTATTTTCTGAGCTGGAACCTGATTTTGATTGGAAACAAATTTATGCAATATTCAAATCAATGCCTGTTATGAAAAACTATCAATTAAAATGGACCGAGTTGAATGAAGAAGAAGTTTTGAGAATATTAGTTGATAAGCATGAGTTTAGTGAAGATAGAATTAAAAAATTATTAGACAAAAATAAAGAAACCAAAAATAAAGTAAAACAAAAAAGTTTGGGAGATTTTTAAATTTATTTTATGTATCTGTTCAAAAATTTTTCTGCTTCTCTTTTACTAAATCCTAGTTTTTTGGCTTGTTGAACAAATTTACTTGTAATCTTTACCCTATCTGAAATTGAGTTTCTTTTTAATATTGAATGTGCATATGCTTTAGCTAATCTATCCAATTTTACTAAGTTTTCTCGTTCCTCATTTTTTCTTGCATTTTTACCACTTGCTTCACTGTATGCTCCTCCAAATTCTTTGAAAGGTTTAAGAACGTCGTACCCTGCAACTTTTCCGAGTGTTTCTGCTCCCCTTTCAACAGACAATTTACTAGCTCCTTTGAATAATCCCTTAACCACTACGCCCCAAAAAAATCCAACAAAACAGGATAGTATCGCCAAGGAAAGTAGCAAATCCCATAAATCTCTTAATTCACTGTTGATTGATACTCTCCCCTCAATAGCACCTATTACAAAAATAATCCCTAAAAATATAACTCCATAAATAATGTTAAGAAATCTTTCATCTGACTTTCCAAGTTTCCTAAATAGATAAACAAGAGGTATGTATATAACAGCCCCCCAAAATATTAGTCCAATTGTTCCCCCAAACAATCCTGGAGCATTTGGAGATCCAAAAATACCGATTATTACATCAAATGGAGTAAAAACTGCTGTTGCAATAGCCACTAATGCTGAGATTATTTTGATATTTTTTTTATGGGCTGGAGAATCTCCCCATTTTTTCCATCCAGCAGCAAGAGACACTACCCCATACACAACTATAAAAATAAATAATCTAATAATAATATCATTATATAAAAGGAAAGACCCAAAAACTGTTGATTCCAAAATATCTCTAAATACAAAATCAATCATGGTACGCAATAAATCAGTTATTTTTCCAAATGAATCTCCTATAGCATAGCCTGTTACTTGATTTCCATCATAAGATGCATATTGATCTGCTACATTAAAAGCAACAACTAATGCTAAAAAGACGAGCAGAGCCATAACATAGCCATTTTTTAATATTGGTTTATCAGAAAACATAGATTGTAATTTTAAATTTGATTTGTTTTTTTTTGTTACCACGCTCTCACCTCTAGAGTTATGAGAGAAATAAACCTTAAATAGTATATAAATCTTACTGTGATTTATGACATCGTTTGATAGTATTGGAGAAATAGCCATTTTAGCTGAAAAAGTAAAAAAACCAAAAAAAGTGGCTGAAGAATTATTAAAAGAACATAAAAACATAAAAACAGTTGCGATAAGAACAGAAAATTATTCTGGAAAATATAGAACTCCAAAATTAAAAATAATTGCTGGGAAAAGAAGCAAAACTACATTGTATAAAGAGAATAATGTTATTTTGAAAGTAAATCCTGAAACTACTTATTTCTCCCCAAGATTATCAACTGAAAGAAAAAGAATTTCTGAGTTAGTAAAAAATGGAGAGAGAATATTAGTTATGTTTTCGGGAATTGCTCCGTATCCAATTGTTATTTCTAAGAATAGCGAGGCTAAAGAGATTATTGGAATTGAAATTAACCCAAAAGCACATAAGTTTGCGGAAGAAAATTTGAAATTAAATAAAATAAATAATGTTAAATTGTATTTGGGGGATGTTAAGAAAGTTTTGCCTAAAATAAATAAAAAGTTTGATAGGATTATAATGCCTCATCCGACTGATGCTGAATCTTATTTGGATATTGCTTTAAAAAAGTTGAAGAAAAATGGAACGATTCATTTCTATGATTTTCAGTTTGAGAAAGACCTTCCAAAAGCTACAATAGACAAAATAAAAAAACATTGCAAACCAAAATCAATCAATGTTAGAAAATGTGGTCAGGCTTCACCAAGAAAATATAGGGTTGTTGCTGATTTTAAAGTTGTTTGATCCTGTCTTTTATCCAAGTCAGTCTATCTTCTTCAAAACGAGTTATTACATTTTTCCTTTTTTTATTTTCAAAATCTACAAAATTAGTTTCTATCTTCGACTTAAATTCTTTTAGATATTTATAGATATTATCTTCTTCTAATGCCAAGACCTTAATTAATTTTTCAAATGATTCTATCCCTTGTATTAAAAAATTAAAATTTGACGGGGTTTGTTTCTTTTTGAATTGTGAAACCCTTCTGTTTAGCTGTGCAAGGCCTATCTCCAATTTTTCTTCTGTGCCCATAAGTATTCCCATAATCCAAAAGCAATCCTTATATATATAAAAAGATTTCTAAATTCTATGCATCCATTACTAAAGAGGTTAGAACATTTCACAGACAAGATAATCCCTTATTTACTGATATTATTAGCAGGTATATTGGTTTTGGAATTTGGGTTTCAAGAGGTGGCTGAACATTATCATGCTTATATTTTAATTGCTGATTACCTAATTATTTTCTTCTTTACATTGGATTTATTCTATAAATACAATAGGGTTAGGCATTTGAAAACCTTTGTTAAGAAGTTTTGGTTAGATATTCTTGCTGTATTTCCATTCTTCTTACTATTTAGGGTTGTGGAAGAGTTTTTATTATTCTTCAGGATAAGCCAAGAGGTAAGTGAAGGTCAGAAGTTTTTACACTTGGGTGTTGAGGCAGAAAAGATAGCCAAGGAAGAAAGAGCATTGAGAGAGCTAGCAGAATTGCAGAAAGAATCTAGATTTTTGAGAGAGATTGAATCGGGAACAAAATTATCTAGGACAAGATTGTTTGCAAGATTTTTTAGATTACCAAGATTCATTAAAATTTTTCCAATTTATGAAAAACCAATAAAAAAGGAATTTAAGGTTGTTGAGAAGGATATCAAAAAAGAAGCAGGGGTTTTGGAAAGAGATATAAAAAAAATAGAAAATATATTCAGAAGAAAGAAATCAAAATCCTAAATCTAATTTTTGTGTTCTATGCACTGCTGTGGGACTTTCACCACCATGCCATGTTGTTCTTGGTCTGATTCTTAAAGAATAAAGTCTTTCGCTTGTGTCGTCCAAAATAACGGCACTGCCTTTTTCATCCGGTAGATCGTTCATAGCATCTACTAAGCCTTTTTCCATATAACTCTGCATCATTTCATTTAGAGCGTCTATGTCTCTCTTGGCAGTAACTCTATGGCTAAGAACAATATCCGCCTGCGTTAAAACATCATCATGAACTTTTCCTGGCTGTTGTGTTGCTAAAATCATTGAGATTCCCGGCTGTCTCCCTTCCCTTAACAATGCAACTAAAGCGTCTGAAGCAAATGTTTTTTCATTGCTCCCAAGAAACTCATGCGCTTCATCTATAATCATCCAGACAAGAGGCATTTTCTCTCCAATAAGATCTGATTGCCTTGAGAAATAACTATACCCTCTTTCAATGGTATCGACTTCTTCTTTTTTTCTGCTTGTTATTCTATCTGCTAATAATTTTTGAGAGATTAATCCTACTACAAGATTTTTTATGTTCCATCCCCCTCCAGAAGTTGTGCTATAAACGCTTAGATCAAGTATGCTTACTCTACCTGCTTTGATTATATCTTTGATTCTTGTTCCTTGTCTAGAAAATAATCCCCACGATCTTGCAGCCTGAAATAAATCTTCTACGGTTCCTTTAACGTGCCATTCTGCAGATTCATTTTTTCTTATTATTGCTATTATATCTGAAATACTGTAATTTGTTGTTGGATCTAATTGCTCTAATGAATCTGATATTAAAACTCCAATTTCATCATAAGGATTAATACCAAATGTTCTGCACCAATCTAAGGACGTTAATTCTCTGGGTTGTATTGAAAATGGATAGTCTGTTGGAATTCCTTGTTCTTTGTATTTTTCGAAATGCCCCTCAGGAGTGTAGATATCAAGATCTAATCCTTGTCCTACAAGTCCCCACTTATCTAACAAGTCTTTGTCCTGTTCATTAGGATTTTTCATAGTCCAAAAAACACCCATAGTATCAAAGATTAAAACTGCAATGTTATCTCTGATTTCCTTTGGTTGCGATGCTATTCCCTCTGCGATTACTCCTAAACTGTAGGACTTTCCCGATCCTCTCTTCCCCGAAACTAAAATTACGTGGCTTCTTGCAACATCTAAGTATATGTTATTACTTAGGCTGACCATATTGCCCATTTTTACATAACTTTTTCCCAAGAGAACTAAACCCTCTTTACCAAACTTTTTTTTGTCTGCTTCGTCTCTACCAATTATAATATCATAAGCCATAATTATTTCTTCTTTTTAGAAGGTGAATTCATGAAAGCAAGAGCTATTACTAGCCCTATTATTACCCATTTCAAAATGTCATAAACATCAAGAACCATGTTAACTCCTGGGCTAATAAGGCCAATATAACTTAATTTAGGATTTCCAATTGCAACTAGAAATTCAATTATTAATTTTAGTGCTATAAAATAAACGTAAATTATTAGTAATGTTAAAATTCCTCTTCCAACCATAGGAGAGTCTTCAGAAAGACCATCAAGAACCCTTCTTAGTACAGGGAACACCCAGTTTAAAACAATTAATGTGCCTATAACAACAAATACTATGCTAAGAATGCTAGTAGCCCATACACTTACCATCATATCACCTCTTACTATAAAAATATTCTTAACATTTATAAACTTTACTAACTCTTATTGAAACATGATAAAAAATCAAATTAAAACTGCTTTGTTACTGGGAATATTAACAGGAGTACTTCTGTTAATTGGTAGTTTCTTTGGCAGACAGGGTTTGACCTTTGCATTTGGTTTTGCAATCTTGATGAACTTTGGGGCTTATTTCTTTTCAGGTAAGTTAGTTTTAATGATGTATAGAGCCAAGGAAGCTAATGAGAATGAGCATTCCAAGCTGTTTAAAATTGTTAGAGAAGTCTCTCAGTTGTCCGGAGTTCCAATGCCTAAAGTTTACATAATTCCTACTTCAAATCCAAATGCGATGGCAACTGGAAGAAATCCTAAGCATGCTGTCGTTGCAGTTACAGAGGGAATTTTGGAACTATTAAACGACCATGAACTGAAGGGGGTTATTGCACACGAATTTGCACATATTAAAAACAGAGACATTTTGATACAAACAGTTGCGGCTACTATTGCAGCAGTTATTTCCTATGTTGCATTTATGGCTAGATGGGCTGCTATTTTCGGAGGATATGGAAGAGATAATGAAGGCGGAAATAATATTTTGGAATTATTAGTTTTAGCAATAATTGCTCCCATCACAGCAACAATAATCCAACTAGCTATTTCAAGATCAAGAGAGTATTTAGCTGATGAGTCGGGTTCAGGATATATTCATTCTTCAGAGGGGTTAGCTAATGCTTTAAAAAAATTAGAAGCGGGAAGCAAGAACAGACCAATTAAATTTGGGAATCAACAAACTAGTTCATTATTTATTGTAAATCCTTTTTCTGGAAGATCTTTATTCAAATTATTTTCAACGCATCCAGATGTAGAGGATCGCATTCGAAAACTGAAGGAACTAAGAATTTAGAATGAAATTTAACAAAGAACAACATAATTTGAAAAGAAAATTAGAAAAATTAGGCTTTTAAGACTTCTAATTGCCCGAACTTTCCAGCACTTAATTGTTTCTCTCCCTGGAATTCACTGCAATAGCCGTTTGTAATTTTTACTTGGTCTCCTTCTTTTACCTTGTCTATCTCGTCATTCCAAAGAGTCAGCTTTATTTTTCCACCTTCTTCGTCTTCAGCAATTGCGTTGCAAACTCTTAATTTTTTTCCAAACTTGTCAAATTCTCTTGCTTCTTCTAAAATGATGATTTTTAGAGAAATGTCAATCTTCCCCTGTCGTGGTTGTATATCTTTTACTAACATGCAAAGAATTTCAAAATAGATTATTTATAAAAGTTTGGGTTTTAATCTAATCAAACAGAGTTTATTTAAGAATAGAAGAGGCTGACTGAAGATATTCTCTAACCTTGCTGATGTTTAACAAATCGTCTCCATAAGCAGAGGTAACCTTATCTCTTAGTCCTCCTTCTGCATCAATACAAAAATCATTTCCTCGAATTTGTTCTTCTATCTTCTCTAATTTTGGAGCAACATTTTCTCCTGTAAATCCCCCCGCGAATCCAACAGTTAAATTGGGACATTGCTCTCTTAACTCTAAATATATTGCTATTGAATAGTCTAAATCAAAGGGTATGCCTCTTCCTCCAGAAGGATCAATAAGAACATAATCTATTAGATCTCTATAGCCTTTTATCCCTTGCACAATTTGAGTCGGTGCTTTGTTTTCCATTGTTTTATGAGAAGCTTGAAAAACAACTTGCATCTCTGGATACTGTTCTTTTATTCTTGCTATTTGATTAATTTCTGGCCAGACAATGTTTAACTGAATTGCTCGGCACAAACCATCTTCATAAATTCCATCAAAGATTTGAGCAACCTGATGGGATAACTCGTCAGTTTCTTTTGAATTATAGTGAATCATAGTTAAAACTTGCCTATCTGTTGCTTGCAATAAGTCTTGAATGATGTTTACGGGAGGATATCTTCTGTTTTGAGTCGGTTGCCCATTAAGAGTTTTGTAGCTTACTAAAAATCCAAGCATGGGAAGGTGCTGTGAATATATAGAATAGCCTGCTTTGGAAAATTCTTTACAGATATCTTTCGTTTCCTTGATGCTGACAGGACCAGTTATTCCCACATAAGGTTTTGCTATCATAAGATTATAGAAGACAGATAAACTAAAAAATGTATCTTATTCTAAACTATCTTTTTAGCCAATCAATCTCTTCCTTAGAAAGATCTAAATCTTGAACTATTTCTTCGTTTTTCAGTAGTCCAATGTAATCTTCGAAATTGCTTAGAATATTTTTCGTTGAGGTGTGTGTATTTTCTGCTATTTTTTCTGCAATGGCTCTTTTTTTGCCGTATCTTTGCTTTGCTATAAACATCTTTAGTATTCTTTGTGGTTTTTGATAGCTTGTAAATCCTAGTTTTGCTTCTTTTTTAGCATAACTAACCCCTGTGCTCATCAAAAACATTTGATAAACTAAGTAACGATAATATTGCCATCTCATAATCCTTCCTTTGAAAACATCCGCCTTGCTTAACATTTCATAGGCTTTCAACAATTCTTCTCCTTTGTACTCTCTAGGAATATTTTCATCTAACCACAATAAATACTCATCAAAATTGACGTCCATCTCATTTAAAATTTCTTGAACATTGTCATCTTTGTTTTTTAAAACTTTTTTTAACACTTGAAAGATATCTACTTTTCTTTCTCTTGAATCCAATCCCAGTTCTGTCATGCCCTGTAAATCATTGATTGCTCCTCTTAAGTCCCCTTCATTTTTTTTAGAGATCTCTGTTAAATTTTCATTAGAAATATTTAGGTTTTCTTTTAGATTTATTTCATTTAGAATGTTATAAATCGTTACATGGCTTAATGTCCTAAATCCAACCAACTCACTTTTTTTTCTTAGCGTAGACAGCTTATTATCCCATGGATCTGTAACAGTCATTACAATAGGAAAAATGCTTTCTGAGATTATTTTTGCAAGAGAAGCTAATCCCCCCCGATCATATCTCCCGCTAAAAGCTTCTACATCATCAATAAGGATTAGTTTTTTATCATTGAAAAGACTCCTTTGTTTTACAGCATTCATTACTTTTGTTTCCATTAAATTTTGATTTCTTAATTCAGACGCGTTTATTTCAACAATTTCAAAATTATTTTCTTTTGCCAGAGCATAAACTGCACTTGTTTTTCCAACACCCGTTTTACCATAAATCATTATTGCTTTTCCTGGTCTGTAATTCTCTATTAAACTTTTAAAATCAGAAACCGGTTTATCTTGTCCTTTGATGTTGCTTAATGTAATTGGTTTGTATTTTTCAATTAGGGGGATCATTTTCTAATCTCTAGTATAAACTTATTAATATTATTGAAAATATTATCGTAATTGTTAGTTATACGATATTGTTTTAAAAACTCAACTATCTTTTGATCATCTAATAATTTAGCACATAAAAGAGCGTAATCATAATCATACTGTTTTAGGGCATACTCTACTTCCTGTTTTAGTTTTTTATTTACCATATCTAAATTATTAGCCAAGGCATAAGACACTACACAGTTTGACATAAAAAATAATCCATTAAAACCTAGGAACTGTTCTGCATAACTTTCATAAACTAATTTTCTCTGTTCTTCAGAAAACATACTTATATTAACATTATTTACCCCCTTATCTCTCATAAGATTATGCAATTTCCTTAACTGCCCTTTATCTAATATTAACATTTTATTTTTTTGAAAAGTTTGCAAGCAAGGCTTCCACTTGTAAGAATTCATCGCTACCTTCCACCATTCTAAACTCTATCTCGCCACATTTGTCCACTAAAGAAATCTTTCTTTCTTCTTCTAAATTTAGACTCCATATTTCTTTTTGTATCTGTTTTACCGTGTCCAACCCACTTAGTCCATGTTTGAGCATCGTGTTAAGGAGTAGATCCCTTGCTTTTAGGAAGTCTCCTTTTATTGCTATATCAAGGACTTCTCTAATCTCTTGTGGTTTAGCTTCGCTTATAATTTCGTATATAACCTCTTCAGTTATTTCTTTTGTTGATGATGATGCACTTTGAAGAATGTTTTCTGCCCTTCTGCAATCTCCATTGGATATATTTATTACTGCTTTTAATGCTGTTTCATGTAATTTCAACCCTTCTTTTTGTGCAATATCATTTAAAATTGAAATCATGTGCTCTTCTTTTACAGGTCTGAATCTAAAAATAGCGCATCTTGATTGAATAGGCTCAAGAATTTTACTTGAGAAATTGCAACTTAAAATAAATCTGCACGTATTTGTGTAATTTTCCATGGTTCTTCTTAGTGCTTGTTGTGCCTCTTTTGTTAGGGCATCTGATTCATCTAAGTAAATTATTTTGAAAGGAAAATTTCCAATTGCCTTTGTTCTAGCAAAGTCTTTTACAGTATTTCTTATTATATCTATTCCTCTCTCATCTGAGGCATTTAATTCTAAGAAGTTTTGTCTCCAGTTGTCTCCAAACAGCTTGTATGCTATGATTAATGAGAGTGTTGTTTTTCCAACCCCTGGAGGCCCTGCAAACAACATATGGGGCATGTTTTTATCATTCACAAAGGATTCTACCCTTTTTACAATATTATCCTGGCCCTTTAAATCAGAGAACTCCTTTGGCCTATATTTTTCTACCCATATTTTTGTCATGAAATCCCCCCAAGTTTACTAATTTAAATATATTTAGAAGGTAAACTATTTAAATCTTTCAACTTAGAGTCTAGGATATGTATGATCACAAAGAGATTGAGGAAGAGGTAGCAAAACTCTGGAAATCTCAGGAAAAGGAAATAAAGAAATCTTTACAGTATGACCCAAAAAAGAAGCTATTTTCATTTTTAGAGGGCCCTCCTACCGCCAATGCTCCACCAGCGCTCCATCATGTAGAAGTGAGAGTTTTCAAAGATTTATTTTGCAGATTCAAATACATGCAGGGGTTTACAGTTCCGAGGAAGGGTGGATGGGATTGTCATGGATTACCTGTTGAAGTACAGATTGAAAAGAAGTTAAAATTAAACTCCAAAAAAGAAATTTTAGATTATGGGATTGAAAAATTCAATAAACAAGCAAAAGAATCCGTCTTTTCCTATATTGAGGAATGGAATAAGCTAACAGAAAAAATGGCTTATTGGGTTGATTTAGAACATCCTTACGTTACATTAGACAATAAGTATATTGAATCTGTTTGGTGGTCTTTGAAACAGTTATATGACAAAAAAATGCTTTATTTGGGACATAAGGTGGTTCCATTTTGTCCAAGATGTGAAACTCCTTTAAGTTCTCATGAAGTTGCTCAAGGTTATAAAGAGGTTACTGAAGAGACCGTTACAGTAAAATTCAAGGTTAAAGGAAAAGAGAATCAATACCTTCTAATTTGGACTTCGACTCCATGGACTCTTCCTTCAAATTTAGCTCTTGCTGTTCACCCCGGGGTGGAATATGTGATTGTTAGAGATGGAGAAGATGAGTATATTTTAGCAAAGGAATTAGTAGAAAAATATTTTGATAGTCCTAAAATTATAAAAGTTGTGAAAGGTTCAAGGTTAGAGGGGATGAAATATGAGCCTGTATTTCCATACTTCAATGAGTTGGATAATGCATTCAAAGTTCTTTTGGCTGATTTTGTTACAACAGGAGAAGGAACCGGAATAGTTCATATTGCTCCTGCATTTGGGGAAGATGATTATGAGTTAGGAAAGAAGAATAAAATTGCATTTGTACAACCCATAACTGAAGAAGGGAAGTTCACATCAAAAGTGAAAGACTTCTTCGGAATGTTTGTAAAAGATGCCGATCCTAAAATTATAGATTATCTAAACAAGCATAATATTTTATTCAAGAAGGAAAAATATACACATACATATCCTTATTGTTGGAGATGTGATTCTGCTTTAATTTATTATGCAATGCTGTCCTGGTTCATTAAGGTCTCTTCAATCAGAGATGAGCTATTAAAAAACAATAATAAAATTAATTGGGTTCCCGAACATATTAAAGATGGAAGATTTGGAAACTGGTTAGAGGGTGCTAAAGATTGGGCACTTAGTAGGAAAAAATTCTGGGGAACACCTTTACCAATTTGGCAGTGTAGTAAGTGTAAAAAAGAAATAGTGATTGGTTCTATTGATGAACTAAAAGAAAAGGGAAAAGATGTTCCTGAGAGTTTAGATTTACATAAACCTTACATTGATAAAATAAAAATTAAATGCGAGTGCGGGGAAATGATGGAAAGAGTTGATGATGTAATTGACTGTTGGTATGACTCGGGGTCTGCTCCATTTGCACAATTCCATTACCCTTTTGAAAATAAAGATATGTTCAATAAAGCATTTCCTTATGATTTTATAGCTGAGGCAATAGATCAAACAAGAGGATGGTTCTATACTTTACATGTTCTTGGAACTTTATTATTTGATAGTAATGCTTACAAAAGGGTAGTTTGTGCTGGATTATTAGTTGATGAAAAAGGAGAAAAGATGTCCAAGTCAAAGGGAAATATTGTAAATCCGTGGGATATGTTTGACAAAGTGGGAGTTGACGCTGTCAGGCTACAAATGTGTACCACCGAACCAGGAGATGAAAAGAAATTTAGTGAAAATCTTGTTAAGGAATCTATATTGCCATTCCTGAGAATCTTATGGAACGTTTATATTTACACATCTAATTTGGAAAAAGGCTCTTCAAAGGATTTAAAATTAGAAGATAAATGGTTAATCTCAAGAACTAATACTTTTGTTAAAGAGTTTACAGACTCATTGGAAAAACACAGTTATCATCATTGTCTTGCAAAGGCAATTAATTTTGTAAATGAAGACATTTCAAGAACATATATTCAGTTTATCAGAGAGAGGACTGATGATCCAGAGGTTGCATATACTTTAAGGTATGCTTTGGAAAGGGTGTTTAAAGTTATGGCTCCATTTGCACCGTATATTACAGATTATTTGAATACAAACTTATTTGACTCTAAAAAAAGTGTTCACCTAGAATCTTGGCCTAATGAAGAAAAAAACAAAATAGATTTAGATTTAGAAAAAAAGATGGATGCAGTAAAAGAGATAGTACAACTGATATTATCAGAGAGAGAGAAAGCACAGATAGGAGTTAGATGGCCTTTGGGGAAGGTAGTTATATCAAACAAAGATAGCATTGAAAAGTTTGATGAAATAATAAGAAGACAAACAAATGTTAAAGAGATAGAATTCAAGAGTGGGGATCTTAATATTAACTTAGACATAACAATTACCCCTGAGTTAGAAGCAGAGGGATTTGCAAGAGAAGTAACAAGGAGGATTCAGGCATTGAGGAAAAAAGCAAGCTTGCAAAAACAGGATAAAATTAAATTAGAGATTGTTGATAAAGAAAACATTTTGAAAAAATTTGAAAGTGAAATAAAAGAAAAGACTGGTGCCTTATCAATAAAGATTTCAAAAGAAGCAAAAGAGAAATATCAGTTCTCCTCCAAAGATACTATCAAAGGAAAGGAATTTGAAGTTCATTTGAATAAAAAATGAAAGAAAAATGCAAATTATGCGGGCATTACGCTGATGAAGATATATATTGTACTTGTAGATGTCATGATAGGTTTAGGGTAAAGACTATAAAAGAATAAGTTTAATATTCCTTTTTAAATAAGCTTTATATACTTTTCTATATTTATAAATAAAAAACTTGGGGGTTTTCCTAATGGTCAAGAAAGAAATTAAAATTGTTAACATTGTTTGCTCTGCTTCTTTGGGACAAGATGTTCCTTTGATAAAACTAGCCGAAACATTACCCAACACCGAATATAATCCTGAACAATTTCCTGGATTAGTAATGAGGATTAGAGAGCCTAAGACTTCTGCTTTAATCTTTAGTTCCGGGAAAATTGTAAGCACTGGGGCAAGATCAATGAGAAAAGTTAGGGAATCTGTTAGAGCTATCATTAAGAATTTGGCTAAGATTAATGTTAAAATTAAAACTGAGCCTAAGATAAACGTTCAAAACATGGTCGCATCTGGAAATATTAACATGGATTTGAATCTTAATGCCTTAGCAATGGAATTAGAAAATACAGAATACGAGCCAGAACAATTCCCTGGATTAGTTTACAAATTACCGGGGACAAGAGCAACATTTTTGTTGTTTAGCAATGGAAAAATAGTATGTACTGGAACAAGGTCTGAAACCAAACTAAATGAGGCAGTAGACAAGCTCATCACCGTATTAAGAAAAAAGAAATAGTTTATTCTTTAGGGGGGGAGAATGGAAGTATCTGAACAGATTGAAAAATTTAAAGAGTTCATAGATTTGCACTATAAAGAAGAGCTACAAGAACTGATAAGAAAGGACAGAAAAAGCTTAGTGCTAGATTTTGTTCTGTTATCTAAATTTGACCCGGAGTTATCTGAGATGCTTCTTCATGATCCTGAAGAAATAATAAAGGCTGCTGAGATTGCTTTAGAAAGCTTTGATTTACCTCCTGGCGTAAGTATGCACATCAGAATAAAAAACTTACCCAAGACCCAGCAGATTAAGATAAGGGAGATTAGATCTAAGGATATAAACAAACTAATTGGATTTGAAGCTATTGTAAGACAGGCTTCTGACGTAAGACCGCAGGTAACGTCTGCTAAGTTTGAATGCCCTTCTTGTGGCAATAAAATTTCTATTTTACAGCTTGAAACTAAATTCAGAGAACCAACAAGATGCTCCTGTGGTAGAAGAGGAAAATTTAGGTTGATTAGTAAAGAGTTAGTTGATGCCCAACATTTAAAGGTTGAAGAAGCTCCTGAAGCCTTAGAGGGGGGAGAACAACCAAAGAGACTTTCTATTTTTTTGAAAGATGACTTGGTAGAACCAAGAATGGAGAAACATTCTACTCCTGGATCCAAAATAAAAATTGTTGGTATATTAAAAGAGGTTCCAATCCAATTAAGCTCTGGTGCACAAAGTACAAGATATGAACTTGCATTGGAAGCTAATAATTTAGAACCTGTCGAGGAAGATTTTTCAGAAATTCTAATTGACAAAAAAGATGAGGAATTAATCATAAGTCTATCAAAAGATCCCAAAATCTATGAAAAACTTGCTGGTTCTATTGCCCCTTCTATATATGGGCATGAGCAGATAAAAGAAGCACTAGTATTGCAGTTAATGGGTGGAATAAAAAAAGAAAGAGCAGATGGAACAAGGACTAGAGGGGACATGCATATTCTATTGGTTGGAGATCCTGGAAGTGGAAAGTCACAATTATTACAATTTATTGCAAAATGCGCCCCCAAGGCGAGATTTTTGTCTGGAAAAGGTGCAACAGCCACGGGATTAACAGCTTCTGTAGTAAAAGATGAATTTTTGAGGGGCTGGGCTTTAGAAGCCGGTGCACTCGTTTTAGCAAATAAGGGTATTGCTTGTTTAGATGAATTAGATAAGATTTCACAAGAAGACACCTCGGCATTACATGAAGCTTTAGAACAACAAACAGTTACGATAAGCAAGGCAAATATTCAAGCAACATTAAGAGCAGAAACTACTGTACTTGCTGCTGCAAATCCTAAACTAGGAAGATTTGATCCTTATTCCCCAATCGCGTCCCAAATAAATATGCCCCCCACATTAATCAACAGATTTGATTTAATATTTCCTATAAGAGATATTCCTAACATCGAAAAGGACAGTAAGATTGCATTACATGCTTTAGAGCTACAGAAAAGCCCCGATGCTGTAACTGCTGAGATTCAGCCAGTTGTTTTAAGAAAATATATTTCTTATGTTAAACAACGGGTCTTCCCAAAATTAACAGATGGAGCCATACAAGAGATAAAATCATTTTATGTTGGATTAAGAAATACAACCCAAAAGGGCGATGAGGCTATAAAACCAATTCCAATTTCTGCAAGACAGCTGGAAGCTTTAGTCAGATTAGCTGAAGCAGCAGCAAGGGTAAGATTATCAAAAAAGGTCACAGTTAAAGATGCTAAAAAATCTATTGACCTTCTAAAACATTGTTTAATGCAGGTTGGATTTGATCCGGAAACAGGACAAATAGATATTGATAGGATTTCTACAGGCATCCCTGCTTCTGTTAGAGGAAAGATAATGGCTATAAAAGAAATTATAAGCCATCTTGAACAAAAAGTTGGAAAACAGGTTCCTATTGAAGATATTAATGTAGAGGCTACTGACAGAGGGATAAAGGAAGAAGAAGTGAAAGAAATTTTAGATAAATTAAAAAGGTCAGGAGATGTTTTTGAACCAAGATCGGGGGTAATACAAAAGATATAAAATGACAGAGCAAAGAGAAAGGCAGGTTGCATACAAGACAGATATCAATAGTTTGAAGAAAGGAAATTATGTAACGCAAGAGGGATGGGATCCTAATTACATACAAATTGATGATAAAAAGATCTCAAGAGCAAATATTATTGCAGCAGTTGTTGATAAACAGGTTACAGATAACTTGGCCACAATCACAATAGATGACGGGACAGGCAATATTGTTGTTAAAGCGTTTAATGAAGAAGTAAAAAAACTTGAGAATACTCATATTGGAGATGTTGTTTTATTGATAGGAAGACCTAGAGTCTATAATAACGAGTTGTTTGTTTCTTTAGAAATAATCAGAAAAGTTGATTCTCTTTGGGCTAAGGTAAGAAAACTAGAATTGGGAAAAGATTCCAAAAAAGAAATTGAAATACCTACCAAGCAAGAATCTAAAAGAGAAAAAATTCTGAATATTGTCAGAGCCATGGATAATTCTGAGGGGGTAGACTTATCAGAAGTTTTAAAAAGAGCAAACATTGAAGATGGAGAAAGTATAGTTGATGAATTACTAAAAGAGGGTGAACTATACGAAAATAAACCAGGGAGATTAAGAAGTCTAATTTGAAAATGGATTATGATAAAGCTCTTGATAAGGTGTATAAAAATTTGCCTGAATCAGTGTTAAAAAAAGAAAGATTTGAATTGCCTGAAGCGAATGTGATTATTCAGGGAAATAAAACAATTATAATTAATTTCAATTTTATTGCCGGTCAGTTGCGTAGAGACCCCCAACACCTATTAAAATTTTTATTGAGAGAGTTGGCAACACCAGGTAATATTGAAGGACCAAGGTTAGTTCTTGGCAGAAAAATACCTTTGAAATTAATAACCCAGAAGATAGGAGAATATGCAAAGATATTTGTTTTATGCCCAGAGTGCAATAAACCAGATACAAAATTAATGAGGGAAGATAAAGTATTATCAATAAAATGTGAAGCCTGCGGTGCAAAGCATCCAATAAAATCAAAGATATAAAATGGAAACCAAAAAAGAATATGAAAAGTTAGAACAAAAGTATGGTTTACCTAAGTATAAATATATGGACGATGAGTTTGAAATTTCTGCAATAAAACTACCAGATTCGGGTGTTTTTATTAAATCAATATTGAGATCTATCATAAATAAATACGGATTGTGTATGAATCTGTTTGATCCAGTTGTTAGCCCTCAACAAACTATGCACTCTATGATTGAGCTTAATGGGCTAACAGATGATGATAAAAAAGAGATTTATATGTTGTATAAAAAGATAGGACTTATTTTACATGAAATGTATTTATCTGAACTAAAAGATGAAAAAAGCATTGCTGAACAAATAAAAAGTTCTATAGCCAATTGGGAAAAATTAAAAAAAGAGGTAGTAAAAGGCCTTGAAAAGATAAAAGGTAGTTGGGCCAAGGAAGATTTGGAGGGTTAAAATTATAGCCTTTAAAATCCATGAGACTCCAGAATCTAAGTTTATTTCTTTGTGTGACTCTAATCTAATCGGGAAGCATTTTGAAGAGAAAGGTCTTGTATTAAACGTCAGAGAGAAGTTTTATGATGGAAAAAAATTGAATGAAAAAGAGTTTGATATTGCTTCCAAAGAGGTTGGTTCACTCAATGTTGTGGGAAGAGAATCTATTAATTTCTGTTTAGAAAGGAATTTATTAAAAGAGGAAGAAATAAAAACCGTGAAAAACATTCCCTTCGCAATTGTTGTTTTCATAAGATGAGAAAAAAATTTTGTCCGAAATGTGGTAAAGAGGAATCTCCGGAAAATCCTCTCATAGATGAGTTTTGTAAACAATGTTCTAATATTTCAATATTTGAGGGATATAAAGATCCAAAGATTAGAATTTGTACCAACTGTGGGTCTTATTATTTTAAGAAAAAACTTATGCCTTCTAGTGATGATGATTTCGAAGAAAATGTTTCAAAAATTATTGAAGAAATGCTTATTCCAAGAATAAAATTTAATAATGATGTAGAAATAAAAAAATTAGAATTGGAGGTTGATATCCCCAAGGGATTTACTCCTGCTCCAGGAAATAATCTAAGGATAAATACAAGAATTATTGTCAGCGGGAGTTATAATAGCAAAATGTTAAAAGAAGAGAAAAATATGAATTTGAAAGTTAATTTTATCTCATGTAAAAGGTGTAATTTGGAAAATTCCAAGTATTACGAAGCTATTCTCCAAATAAGACCTCATTCTGATAAGATTGTAAGTTTTGTGAAAGGGATGGTAAGTCAGAGAAAAGATGTGTTTATCACTCAAGAGGATATGTTAGACGAGGGCATAGATTTATACATCACGTCTCAACAATACACCAAAACAATTGTATCAAGGTTAAAAAGTAAGTTTAGCGGAGAAGTAAAAATAACAAGTAAATTATTTAGTCAGAGAAAAGATGGGAAAAAACTATACAGAACCACTTTCTTGTTTAGAATTTCAAAACCTTTATAAAACAACTTTTTCTAAGGGATAGTATGGGTAATAAAAAAAAGGAGCAAGAACAAAGAGAAGAACAGCTCCAACAGGAAATAAGTAGAGTAAAGTTGCCTAGAGGGAGGCAGGTTCTTGGTCTTTTAGACCAAAGACTTGGTGCTTCAAGAACAAGAGTTAACTGTCTAGATGGAAAAACAAGAATATGTAGAATTCCGGGGAGATTAAAAAGGAAATTATGGGTAAGGGAAGGAGATATTGTGTTAGTAGAGCCATGGGAACTTGGCGGAGATGAAAAGGGAGATATTATCTTTAAGTATAGACCCTCTCAAGTTGAATGGTTAAAAAGAAAGGGTTATTTAAAAAAATTGGAAGAAACTGAAGAATTCTAAAATGTATGAAATAAAAATACCAAAAGCAAGAATAGCTGTTTTGATAGGGGAAAAAGGAACAACCAAGAGATTAATTGAGAAGGTATCAGAAACAAGACTGAAGATAGATTCTGAAGAAGGAGATGTAATTATTAGTTCTGAAGAAAGCCTAAATGCATTCACTACCCAAGATGTTGTTAAAGCAATCGGGAGAGGATTTAATCCAGAGATTGCCTTAAAAATTATTAGAGAAAATAAAGTTTTAGAGATTGTAGACATGGATAGTTTTGCAAAAACAAAAAATCATTTGATGAGAATCAAAGCAAGAATAATTGGAAGAGAGGGTAAGATAAGAAAATTTATTGAGGAGTCTACAAATACCAATATTTCCGTATATGGAAATACTGTTTCTATAATCGGGAGCGTAGAAGAGGTTGGCATAACAAGAAAGGCTGTTGAAAAAATACTTTCTGGCGCGCCACATGGTCCAGTATTCAAATTTATTGAGCAAAGTGTCAAAGAGCTAAAAGTTGATTAGAATAAATTTATAAAGATATTATTTTTTTAGGAGACATCATGGAAAAAACAAGAGCAGAAGAACTTGCAAAACTGCAAAAAAATATAAGCATTTCAGAGTTTTTTACGAGGAACAGACATTTATTGGGATTTGACAATCCCATCAGAGCTTTACTAATGACTGTGAAGGAAGCTGTAGACAACTCTTTAGATGCTTGTGCTGAAATGAACGTTCTTCCCGAGATAATTATAGAAATAACTCAGGTTTCAGAGAATCGTTTCAAGATTCTTGTAGAGGATAATGGCCCGGGGATTGTGAGAGAACAAATCCCAAATATTTTTGCAAAGCTATTATACGGAAGCAAATTCCACAGGCTACAGCAAAGCAGAGGACAACAGGGGATAGGAATATCTGCTTCTGTGTTATATTCTCAGCTTACAACAGGAAAAACTACCAAAATTATCTCAAAAACTGGACCAAAAAAATCCGCCCATCATTTTGAGTTGCATATTGATACCAAACTAAATGAACCAAAAATAGTGAAAGACGAAGTTGTTGATTGGGATAAACAACATGGAACACGAGTTGAATTAGAACTTGAAGCAAAATACCAGAAGGGCAAGCAATCTGTTGATGAGTACATAAAACAAACTGCTATTGTAAATCCTCATGCTACTATAATTTATAAAACCCCTGAAAAAACTAGGATAGAATTCCCAAGAGTTTCTAATCAGTTGCCTATTGAACCAAAAGAGATTAAGCCACACCCTCATGGAATTGAGCTTGGAACATTTATAAAAATGCTTCATGATTCAAGATCTAGAACCGTACAGCAATTTCTTCAGAGTGATTTTTGCAGAATTGGGCCTACTCTTGCAAAGAATATTCTAAATGAATCAAAAATATTTGAAAAAACAAATCCCACAAAGGTAACTAGTGAGCAAGCTGAGATCTTGTTTAAGGCATTACAAAACACAAAGATTATGGCTCCCCCCACTGATTGTTTGAGCCCTATCAAGGCTGATTTGTTGGAAAAAGGATTGAAAAAAGAAATAAATGCTGATTTCTACATTACCACGACAAGACCTCCGTCAGTTTATAGAGGTATGCCATTCCAAGTGGAAGCTGGAATTGCATATGGTGGAGAAATAGACAAAGAGGACGCTGTTAGGATAATGAGATTTGCAAACAGGGTTCCATTACTTTACCAACAGGGTGCATGTTCTATTACCGAGGGGATATTAGAAACAAATTGGAAACCTTACGGCCTCCAACAGTCAGGAAACAATATCCCAAGAGGCCCTGCAGTAATCTTAATACACATCGCTTCTGTGTGGGTTCCATTTACTTCAGAAGCCAAAGAGGCAATTGCGCATTATCCTGAAATAATTAAAGAAATAAAATTAGCTGTGCAGGAATGTGGAAGAAAGTTAGCGACATATATAAGAAAAAATGTTAAAGCAAAAGAGCAGAGAGATAAAATCAATCTATTTGAAAAATATATCCCTGAGTTATCATCTGCTTTATCTAATCTAAGTAATGAAAACAAAGAAAAAATTGAAATTAATCTAAACAGTATGTTAAAAAAGGCAGTTCCCGAGATGAATGGACAAATTCAAAATGACACAGAAGAAAAATAAGCCCCAAGAGAGATTAGAAGAGTTGGGAAAAGAATTAGTTAAAGACATTTCTAAGAAGAAAAACCCTGCTATCAATATTCCAATACGTTCTATTGGCAATGTAGAATTCGATAAAAAAAGCAGAACTTTAAAAATGGGCGATAAGATGTCCAAGAGGTATTTTTTTAATGTTGCTCATGCTAAAAAATTTTTACAAACTGTGGAAGTTGCATCAATAAGCAAGAACTTATTGAAAATAAATAAACATGCGTCTCTGAGAGATGTATTCTATATGGCAAAGAGGACAATTCCAGGAACAAAAACCAACCTTGTTGACGAACAATCTGAGTCCGATTCAGTTATTGAAGATTTAGAGTTAGTTACAGACCTTTCAAGGGAAGAGTTAAATGTAAATGCTAATAAGAATGGGTCTGTCGCTGGAAAAGTAATTATAGAGGATAAAGGAGATATTATTGATTGGTCCAAACTAGGTTCTGGAGGATGGAGCATACCTTCTAATGTTGAAAATATTAAATTCAAGAAAGTTCAAGCAAATTATATTATTTATATGGAGAAAGCTGCTGTTTGGGAGAGATTACATGAAGATAAATATTGGGATAAAGAAAAATGCATTATAATGTCTTCACAAGGACAAACCACCAGAGGAATCAGAAGATTGTTACAAAGATTAAGCAGAGAACATAATCTTCCAATATATGTTCTTGCTGATTTTGATCCTTGGGGATTCTATATTTATTCTGTATTAAAGTTTGGTTCTATCTCACTTGCACATATTTCAGATAAACAAGCCATACCAGAAGCAAAGTTTTTGGGCATTACTGCAGAAGATATTAGCAAGTATAAACTAGAAAAACATCTGATTAAATTAAAAGATACAGATATGAACAGGTTAAAACAAATTGCTAAATATGAATGGTTTGAAAACAATAAACCATGGCAGAATCAGTTTAAACTAATGAAAGACTTGAAAGCAAAAGCAGAAATACAGGCATTAAGTGCCAGAGGAATTTCTTTTATTTCTGAAAGGTATTTACCTGAAAAAATTAAAAATAAAGATTTCTTGGACTAGGCAGCAGCTTTTTTTTGTTGGTTTACATAAACACCAATGAACCACATAGTTAATTCTTTATAGGCCCATACCATTTTATTTAGCTTTGCTTCTTGGGTTGTTTGGCTTAATCCTCGGGCGTTAAATTTAGCAGATGAACTCAAATTGTTCAAATTTTTTCTTAACCAAGTTGGAACTTCTCTCCAAAAATATTTTATGTCATTGCAATAATCTTTAATCCAATTCAAATCATCGTCATTTATTTCTCCTTTAATAACTGCTTTTTTTATTTTGTCTCCAATAGTTATTAATGCTGCATTTGTTAATGCTTCAGGAGATTTATGTTCAAGATTAAATCCTTTTAAAATTTTTATAACACTCTCAATTTCATATTTTAAAATATCAGCCATTCTTGTGGAACCTCATAAAATGTTCTATTGATTTTATAATATATTCCTTCTTTATTAAAGTTTTTATTCTCAACCTCAATGCTTACCTCTCTTAATGTTTTCTGGCATTCAAAATAAAATGGACCTAACATGTCTAATTTTAGCTTAAAAGAAACATCTACAAAGTTATCACTAAACTCTTTAGGAGAAGCAAGTTTTACTAATTCAATATGATTGTCTTTTAGCCTGCAATATTCTTCTAAAATCCCCACAGGGCCCACCATTCTTTCGTCTGGTTCTTTTCCTTGATTAAAATCTGTGAACAATCTATGCCACAAATCCGAATATGAACGTTTTAACTCATAAGAATCAGTTTTGGATATTGAACCTAAACACTCTTCCAATCTTGTTAGTATAGCCTCTTCATCTAAAGTTTCCTCTTCCTGTAATCTATCGAGTTCTGTTATTGAGACTCCAAAGGAGTTCTCTTGTTTTGGTCGAGATGGAAAAGCTACCATCAAAATGATATAATAAAAGCTTATTTAAAATTATCTTTTTGTGACTATCTAAAAGTAGTTCTCTAAACAGTCATAGAAACCTTTAAAAACAAAAATAGGGGCTTTTAAAATTATGCCTGAGTAGCTCAGCTGGCAGAGCGTGCGGCTGTTAACCGCAAGGTCGCAGGTTCAAGTCCTGCTTCAGGCGTATGGGCCCGTGGCTTAGCCTGGCTAGAGCACCCGTTTGGTTTAATCACCAAGGTGAAACTGATATGCTAGCCAACTTCATCTCTTCGGAGGTGAAATGAGTAATGCTCTCGGCTAACTCAAAAATCGGGAGGTCAAGAGTTCAAATCTCTTCGGGCCCATTCTTTTAATATCAAAAAGAGTTTCTCTTTTTTTGAAGGATGAAGGAATCCGATTTTATCTCCATAAATTTTTAAATCATTTTTATATAAATTTAGATACCAAGAGTGATCAGAATTTTGCCCTGTTATTTTGGAATAAATGCCGAGTTTATTCAACATAAATGAAACTTGTTGAAGGCCTTTTTTATTCATACTTTTTATCCTTATCATTCTTTGTTTGGTATTGACCGTTGCTTCATCATCAAAGAAAGCTCTTAACCATGCAGCCAACACGGGCTTATTTGATGTTGTTTTTCTATAAACATCCCAGTTATATGAGTTTTTACCTTCTAAATCTAATTTTTTGATTATCCATTTACAGTGAGTTAAAACCACTCTTTTATACTTAGAGTAATCATAACATTTTCTATTAAATGCTTTTTTTATATCTTCAATAAACTCGTTTCGAAGTATTTCTGAGGTATTTGTATACTCCATCACCCAGATTTTTTCAAAAATATTTTTCCTTCTATGTGATGCTAATTCTTTCGGAGATCTTTTTAACATTTTAATATATACACATCCATCTCCACAGATATGAGCATGAATTCTTGCTATTTCAGAAGTTATTTTTTTCATTTTGTTTACTTGATTTTGAAGTATTTAAAGATTTATTTACTACCGTAGGCCCAACACATCATAACTTTTAAATATTAATTGGTTATAAACAAATCAATGGAACCAATTACTATTGGGATTATAGGGGTTTTGTTTATCCTTATTGGATTTATTTTGGTGGAGTTTAAAACACCAATAAATACCTCTTCAGAGTCTTATCAAATAATTAATATTATAGGTTCTGGTTTTTTGATATATTATGCGTTTCTTTTACAATCTTTACCGTTTATTATTCTAAACATAGGGTGGTTTGGAGCAGCGTTCTATAGGTTAACAAGAATTGTTTACAGAAGATAATCAGTTAACAATAATCTTTATGTTTTCACTGGTAGTTTCCTGGCCATCACTCAAAGTTACCGTGACAGAATACTCTCCTTTGTCTCCTATGCTAGTCTGCCATTCTCCTTGAGAGTTTAATGGACCAGTAAAACTGGTAAACAAATTATCTCCATCTTTATCGCTTGCTATAACGTCTAGTTTTACCAAATCTCCTTCATTTACTTCTAAAGTTCTAAAAAAATTCTCTTGTGGTGTTTCATTAAAAAGCCCATACCAATCGTAATACAGCCCAAATGACACAAATATCACAAGCACAACTGCTAATCCCCAAAATAAATATTGAAGGTAATCCCTTTCTTTTTTTTCAGTATCATTGACCACTTCTTTTTCTTCTATCTTGGTTTCTCTTCCTTTTAGTTTATCTATTTCTTTTCTTAGAGATTTTATCTCATCTTTTATTGATTTTAATTCTTCGATATCTTTTTGGTTAGAATTTAATTCTTTTAAATCATCTTTTAAGATATTCAGATTAGTATCAAGAACATCTATTTTTTTTTCAAATTGATTATTTTTTTCTTTTTGATTCTGAAGGTTGTTTTTCAAAGTTAGAATTTCTTCTTTTACAACCAAAAATGCTTCTTTGATTCCTTTTTCCAATTGTCTTAGTGTCATTCTTTAAGTTTGATATCCTCGATTACAGGAGGGTTATTTGCTGTATCTTGATTAGTTTTATTTGAAGAAAAGCTAGGAGAGATGATTGAGGAGTTTATTCCAAAATAGTCAGAGACCTCACATCCCGATACAAAGATTAATGCTAATATTAATATAACCAAAATTATCTTTTTCATATTCCCCCCGTATCTATTTAAAAATAACAAAGGGGGTATATAAAAATTATTATAATGCAATTTACTCTATTTTAGAACCATTCTTGATGTCATTATCAGGCTGTAATAAGCAAACCTCTTCTCCATCAACAGCAGCCAGCATCATTCCCTCGCTCTTAATGCCTCTTAATTCCCTTTGTTCAAGATTGCAGAAAACAATGACCTTTCTTCCTATTAACTCGCTCTTGTCATAATTCCTTTTTATGCCCGCAACTATTGTTTTTTCTTCTCCAACATCCACCTTGAAAACCAATAACTTATCTGCATTAGGGTGATCTTTAACCTCTTTTATCTCTCCAACCCTTATATCTAATTTTTTCCAATCGTTATAATCAATATCCATTTTACCCTCCAATGTTGTATTCCGTTATTTTTGAAGTTTTTTTCTTTAATTCTTCAATTTGTTCATCTTCTATTTTACTAAATAAAATTTCTGGTTTGTTTATTTTTTTTAAAGTGAGCTCTTTTAGTTTATCGAAGTTGTTCTCATTGCAGTTTAATATTTTTAATAATCTCTTAGATGCATCCGGGATATAGGGTTGTATTAATAAGGCTAAAGTTTTACACAAGTTTGTACATATTTTGATTACTTCTTCATCTTTGGATTTCCATGGTTCTTTTTTCTGGAAATACCTGTTTCCCATGTCAGATAATTTCAAAATTTCTTCTAAGGCTTGTCTTAGTTCTACTTTCTCATATAAACCTAAAATTTTATCTGTCTGCTCTTCTACTTCATTCCAAAATTCATCTTTTATTTTTACATCTGGAATATTTCCATCAAATTTAGTATAAACAAATGTTAAAATTCTGTTAACAAAGTTCCCAAAGTTCCCGACTAACTCACTATTGATTCTATCCTGAAAGTCTGACCACAAGAATTCTGTATCTTTTGTTTCAGGAATAACATAAGCCAAATAAAATCTCCAATAATCACTATCTAATCCTGCATGGGGTAAATTTTCACAAAAAACTCCATGCCCCTGACTTTTTGAAAATTTTCCTCTTTCGTAATTTAGGTATTGCAATCCAACAACATTATACGGAAGAGCATAAGAGCCTTCAGCCATCAATTCTGCTGGGAATAAAATTGTGTGAAACGGAATGTTATCCTTTCCAATAAAGTGATATATTTTTGCATTTCCTTTCCAATAGTCTTTCCATTTTTCTTTGTTCCATTCTTTTGTTGAGCTTATATATCCTATAGCTGCTTCAGCCCAAACGTAAAAAACTTTGTCTTCATATCCTTTTATTGGAACATTGATACCCCACTCTAGCTCTCTTGTGATGCATCTTGGCTTTAATCCTTCTTTTATCCAGGATAAGGCAATACTTCTTACCTGATCTCTCCATATCTTGTTTGGTTTAATCCAGTTTTCTAATTTTCTTGATAATAAAGGCAGATTAAGGAATAAGTGTTTTGTTTTTCTGAATTCTATTTTAGTGCCCCCACATACGGCGCATCTAGGAGACTTTAGTTCTTTAGGGTCTAAAACATGCCCACACTTTTCACATTGATCTCCTCTAGCATTTTCATATTCACAATGGGGACAGGTTCCTTCGATATACCTGTCTGCTAATTGGAGTTTACAATCTGTACAATAAGGAAGTTCTAATTCGTCTTCTATTAAGTATCCCTTTTCAAATATTTTCAGAAATATCTCTTTGGTTGTTTCGTGATGAATTTTTTTGCTTGTTCTTGAAAAATTGTCATAGCTTAAATTAAACCAATCATAGATTTCTTTGTGGATTTTATAAAAAAAATCTGTTAGTTGCTTAGGTGTTACATTATGCTGTCTTGCTGCTATTTCTGTAGCAGTTCCGTGCTCATCTGTCCCACCTATAAAAACTGTATCATACCCCTTCAGTCTACAATACCTTGCAAATAAATCCGCAGGGAGATGACTCCCAACAATATTCCCTATGTGGGGTACATTATTTGTGTAAGGCAGGGCAGCCGTAATTAATCTTTTTTCCATATGATTACTTCTAAAAACAAGTTATTTAAATATTGTGCTCATTAGGATAAATGCGCGGCCTTAGTTAAGTGGTATAATACGAGCTTCCCAAGCTTGTGTTGCGGGTTCGATTCCCGCAGGCCGCAGAAATTTAATTAGTCCCGCCAGGATTTGAACCTGGGATCTCGGGGCCCAGAACCCCGCATACTTGGCCGCTATACTACGGGACTGATTATTGATATTTGATTACAGATAACCTTTTATAAATCTTAACATTAAATCGCTTTGTATGTTTGAATTAAAAAAAGAACAACAGGCTATAAGAAAATTAAAAGATTTTACCAAGCACAATCACGTTATTTTGACAGACAGAGGGAACTCTGCCATATTTATTGCTTTATATATTGCTAAAAAAGTTAGAGACAGACCTGTAATATTAATTCCTGATCAAGGGGGGTGGATTTCATTTAAGACCTATCCAAAGATGCTGGGCTTTGAGATAAAAACAGTCCCAACGGAGTATGGAATAATAAATTTAGATGAATTGTCTTTGCTTTCAAAACATGCTTCTGCCTTATTAATTACTTCTTTTGCGGGTTATTTTGCAGAGCAACCAATAAAAGAAATAGCCAATATTTGTAAAAGTAATGATTGTCTTTTAATAGAAGATGCTTCCGGATCTATTGGAGACTCTATTTTGTGTAATGGAGAACATTCAGACATAATTGTTGGCTCTTTTGACAAATTTAAACCAATTAATTTAGGCTATGGTGGATTTATTTCATTTAATGATGCAAGGTGGTATAAAGAAGCTCAACCCGCATTTTCGATGACAAAACCACACCCGAGAATATACAAGGATTTATTGCCATTATTAAAAAGAAGAAACTTAAATGATATGTTGGAAAAAGCTGAAAAGGTAAAAGAAGAATTAAAAGAATACGATATCATTCACAAGAATAGAAGGGGTGTTAATGTTGTTGTTAAGTTTAATAATGATATTATAAATTACTGCCAAAGGAAAAAGTATAAATATCTGCTATGCCCTAAGTATATTAGAGTTAATGCAAATGCAATCTCAATAGAGTTAAAAAATGTTTAAAAAAATAATAATTGGAATTATCATCGTTCTTCTAATTGGAGCTTTCTTTATTCAAAAAGATACAGGGCTTGATACAAAAGAACAAAAGATATCTTTTGCAAAGGCAATGGTATCCTGGGTAGGAGACTTATTTAGCAATACCAAAGACATTACAGCTTATGCAGCAAAAAAAGATTGGAAACCCGTGGATGAACCAAAAAATTCTACAGAATGACATTAAGGCAACCAAAATCTATGGATGAATGCATTTATTTTACTAATAGATTGCTAGATAAAGGCAAGATAAAAGCATGGGTTTTTAGGGAAATGTGTCCGAAGTGTGGAAAAGGCTTGATGGGAAAACCGAGGGATGAAAAAACCGGTAAGCCAAAAATAAGGGCAACAGAGTATGCCTGCCCAGAATGTAAATATTCTGTTGAAAAAGGAGAATACGAAGACACTTTAACAATTAACATTGAGTATACTTGTCCTTACTGTGGCAACAAAGATGAATTGCAGATGTCTTATCAACGTAAAAAAGTACAGAGATTTAATGAAGAAAAAGGGAAAAAAGAATCTGTTGATGCTATCCGTTTCCAGTGTTCTAAATGTAAAGAAAATATTGATGTTACAAAGAAAATGAAATGAACTATTGGTTTAAAAATAAAAAATATGGATTGGGTTGGACTCCTGCAAATTACAAAGGGTGGTTAGTTCTTTTGGTTTTTATTCTTATGATAATAGCTTTAAGCCTGTATATAAAAAAAGACATTAACCATTATCTGTTGTATGTTATCTTTCTTACACTTTTTTTGATTGTAATATGTTATAAGACTGGAGAGCCTATTAGATGGAGGAGAGATTAGAAAGCTTTAAAAACCCACAACTTCTAAAAAAATTACTCTTATCTCTGAGATAAGGCGTTGCTCATCGAGAGCAAAAAAAGTTTCGCCTGATTCTAGGAGGATGGTGACGGGAAGTCACAAAAATCATCGCACACCCTGAAAAGGATGCGATAATAAGCAAATGTCTAAAAGAATTAGTCCAACTCATGGAAGTATGCAGTTTTGGCCCAGAGTAAGGGCCAAGAAAGAATCACCGAGAATAAAATTTTGGGTTAAGTTAGCTGAAGCTAAAGTGTTAGGATTTGCGGGGTATAAAGTAGGTATGGGACATATTATACTGAGAGATACGTCCTCAAAAGTTACAAAAGGACAAGATGTTGTAACCCCTATAACAATCATTGAGTGTCCACCGTTAAAGCCTCTTTCTCTTCGTTTCTATAAAAATAATATTTATGGTTCAAAATTAATTTCTGAATTGCCTGCTAAAAATTTAAATAAAGAATTAGCAAAGAGAATTAATCTCACAAAAAAGAAGGAAGAGAAAAAAGAGCCTGAAGATTTTGATGAGCTAAGATTACAAGTCTATACCCAACCAAAAGACACAGGAATAGGAAAGAAAAAACCGGAGATATTCGAGGTGGGATTATCTGGAAGTAAAGAAGAACAGTTAAGGTTAGGAAAAGAATTGTTGGGAAAAGAAATTAAACTTTCCGACGTGTTCAAAGAAGGGGAGCTAGTTGATATTCACTCTGTAACAAAAGGAAAAGGTTTTCAAGGAACTACAAAAAGATTTGGTACAAGATTAAGACAACATAAATCTGAAAAGGTGAAAAGAGGTGTTGGTTCATTAGGACCTTGGCACTCTAGAAGTATTTGGAGAGTTCCACACCCAGGTAGAATGGGTTATCACACAAGAATAGAATATAATAAACTAATATTAAAGATAGCGTCTGATTCAAGCATAAACCCCAAAGCTGGATTTAGAAATTATGGGGTTATAAAAAATGATTATATAATATTAAGTGGTTCAATTGGTGGTCCAAAAAAAAGGTTAATCAGATTAACAGAACCAATCAGGCCTAAAAAATCACTAAAGATGATTCCAGATATCAAGAAGGTTGTAATACAATGAAAGCAAAAATTTTAGGTATAGATGGAAAAGAAATCGGAGCAATTGATTTGCCAGAACAATTTTCAGAATCATTAAATCAAAGTTTGATAAAGAGAGCGGTCTTAGCAATCCAAGCCAAAAAAAGACAAATCTATGGTGCATTAAAGGGTGCTGGTCAAAGGGCATCCGCTAAATTATCTAGGAGAAGAGGCCATTATAAGGGAGCCTATAAGCATGGAATTTCAAGAGTGCCAAGAAAGTCTCTTTGGCATAGAGGAACTCAATTTGGTTGGGTAGGTGCATTTGCCCCTGGGACTGTGGGCGGTAGAAGAGCTCATCCTCCAAAAGAAACTAAAATCTTTGAAATAAAGGTCAATAAAAAAGAGAATAGAAAAGCCATTAGATCTGCAATTAGCGCTTCATTAAATTATGAGCTGGTAAAATTAAATCACAGAGTCATTGAGAATATTCCTCTGATAATTGAATCTAAGTTTGAAACCCTAAACAAAACAAAACAAGTTAAAGATGTTTTGGAAAAAGTGGGATTAAAAGACGAATTAAAAAGAATATCAGAAAAAAAAGTAAGAGCCGGAAAAGGAAAAAGCAGAGGAAGGAAATATAAAATAAAGACCGGTCCTTTAATAGTTGTATCAAAAGATTGTCCTTTGGAAAAAGCTTCAAGAAATTTACAAGGAATTGATGTTGTTAAGATAAATGGATTGAATGCAGAATTACTGGCTCCAGGCACCAAACCGGGAAGATTAGTAATCTGGACAAAAGATTCCATTGAAAAAATGAAGAACGAGGGGCTATTCATATGAAAGAATATTCAATTATAAAACACCCTGTATCCACAGAAAAAGCAATTAGGATTATGGAATCAGAAAATAAACTAATCTTTGTTGTAGACAAGAGAGCAAAAAAACAAGAAATAAAAGAAGCTTTAGAGAAGATGTTTAAAATAAAGGTTGTTAAGATAAATACTTATAATAGCACAAAAGGAGATAAAAGAGCTTATGTGAGATTATCTCCAGAAACACCTGCAATTGATATTGCGACACAGTTAGGATTAATGTAAAATGGGAAAAAGAATAATAACACAGGCAAGAGGAAGAGGAGGACCTAGATATAGATCTCCAAGCCATCGTTTTAGAGGCAAGCCTGAACACAGACCATATGATGACCAAGAGAAACAAAGTATTGTGTATGGAGTTGTTAAAGATTTAGTTCATTGTGCGGGTCATTCTGCTCCACTTGCTGCAGTTGAGTATGAAACAGGTGAAAGAGGATATATCCTAGCTGCAGAAGGGTTGAGAGTTAATCAAAAGATAGCCTGTGGGATTAGTGCTCCTGTTGAGAAAGGAAATACCTTACCTCTAAAGAGCATCCCTGTTGGAACGGAGATTTACAATATTGAGTCTATACCTGGAGACCAAGGGAAATTTATAAGATCTTCAGGAGGATTCGCAAGAATAGTAGGAAATGTAAAAGGAAAAATAGTTTTAAAATTTCCTTCAAAAAAGAACAAACCATTTAACCCTGAATGCAGAGCAACAATTGGGATTATAGCAGGTTCGGGAAGGGTTGAAAAACCATTCACGAAGGCGGGGAAAAAATATTTTGCAAAGAAAGCTAAAAATAAATTGTACCCCGTTACTTCCGCAGGTGCAATGAATGCAACAGACCATCCATTTGGATCTGGGAGAGGTGGACCAACATATGGTGGAAAAGCTTCATCTATTGCACCAAAGAATGCACCTCCTGGAAGGAATGTTGGAATGATAAGAGCAAGAAAAACAGGAAAGAAGAACTAAAATGGCAATAAAACAATTTAGATACCGAGGAAAAACAATTGAAGAACTAAGACAACTATCCCTTAAAGAGTTTATACAACTGGTTCCTTCAAGATTAAGAAGGAGTCTGAATAGAGGATTTACTCCTGCTCAAAAAATATTATTAGAAAAGATAAGAAAAAATATGAAAGCGGGCAAAGTAAAACCCGTAAGAACCCATTGTAGAGATATGATAATCATTCCTGAAATTGTAGGCACCTCATTAAGCATCCATAATGGAAAGGAGTTTGTTAATGTGGTGATTACTGATGAAATGTTGGGTCATTACTTAGGAGAGTTTGCATTAACAAGAAGGAGAGTTCAGCACTCTGCACCAGGAGTAGGTGCAACAAAGTCTAGTGCTGCAATATCTGTAAGATAAAATGGATAAAAAAATTGCTATAGCTTTCAAGGAATCTGCACCAATATCCACAAAAGTTTCGGTAGAGATATCTTCGCATTTGAGAGGAAGAGAAACTGAAAAGGCAAAAAACATTTTGAAAAAAACAGTAAATATGAAGGAAGCAATTCCGTTCAAAAGATACAATAAGGATATTGCACACAAAAGAGGAAATATGGCGGCTGGAAAATTCCCAATAAATGCATCAAAACATTTTTTGAGATTGATAGAGGAAGTTGAATCAAACGCAAAACAACATGGGTTGGTCTCTCCATTTAAGATAACCCATCTGTCTGCTCATAAGGCTTCAAAAACATGGCATTATGGAAGATTCAGAAGAAGAACCGCAAAAAGAACAAATGTAAAAATAGAGATACAAGAAATGAAAAAGAAAGAGAATAAAACAAAAGAAAAGAAGGTTGAAAATAAAAAATGATTGAGAGAAAAATTTTAGGACAAAAGATGAAGGAGTTTAAGATAAAGGAGTTTATAGCAGAAGAATTTGCTAAGACTGGTTATAGTCATACTAAGATACAAAGAACTCCTTTAGGAGATAAGGTAATAATTTATACATCAAGACCTGGACTTGTTGTTGGGAGAAAGGGTCAAAATATAAACAGATTAACTGATGTTTTAAAAAAGAGATTCAAGATGGAAAATCCTCAAATTGAAATAGGAGAAATAGAAAATCCTTATATCGATGCACAATCTATAGCTGAAAAAATTGCTTATGCATTAGAGAGGTTTGGTCCTAAAAATTTTAAATCTATTGCTTATAGAACATTACAATCCATAATAGATGCTGGTGCACTTGGTGCAGAAATAGTAATCTCAGGAAAAGTACCAAGTTCAAGAGCCAAAACATGGAGATTTATGGATGGTTATCTTAAGAAATGTGGGGATATTGCTGAAACACAAGTAATTAAAGGATTAGCAACTGCGGTAACAAAAGCAGGGGTGGTTGGAATCAAAGTGAGTATTATGCCATCCACAGTTGAGCTTCCCGATAAAGCATCCTTTAAAGATCAAGAAAGAAAAGAAGAGCTTGTTGAAGAAATTAAAGAGACCCCCGAAGATAAAAAAGAAGTAAAGAAAAAAACAAAAAGGAAAACAACAAAGAAAAAGAAAGTAGAAAATGAAACAAAAGGAACTAGCTAAGGCAAGTGAAAAAGAATTAACTTCAAAACTTGAAGACATGAAAAAAGAATTAATTAGATTGAGTGCTCAAAGAGCTACTGGAACAACACTCGAAAATCCAAAAAGAATTCATGTTGTTAGAAAAACAATTGCAAGAATAAACACATTCCTAAAAAATAAACCAAAGGAGGTTATCAAGAAAAGCAATGAGTGAGATATGTGCAACTTGCGGGTTGCCAAAAGAGTTATGCGTTTGTGAAACCATAGCAAAAGAGGCTCAAGAGATAAACATTATTGAGAATAAGAGGAGATTTGGAAAAATCTCTACGATGATAGAAGGCATAAACGGAAAAGAGATTAACATCAAAGACCTAGCAAAGAAGTTGAAAAACAAATTTGCTTGTGGTGGAACAGCAAAAGACGGAAAAATAGAGTTGCAGGGAAAACATACAGAACAGGTGAAAGAAGAACTCATAAGGATGGGTTTTTCTCCGAGCATGATTAAAATAAGAAAGCTGTAAAATGCATCCAAAAGATGTGCTGAAGATGGAATTGATAGGGAGCAAACTGGAAGTGATATCCTCAAAAAATCCATCTTTGATGGGCATAAGGGGCATAATTACATACGAAACAAAAAACATGTTCATCTTGGATAATCAAAAAAAACTCATAAAATCACAATCAAAATTCAAAATCAGTCTCGACGGAAAAACTTTTGAGATTGAAGGCAGGGTCTTGCAAAACAGACCAGAAGATAGGATAAAAAAATGAAAAAGAAAACAAAAAAATTGGAAAGTAAAGAAGTTGTTAGTTGCAATGATGCAAACTGTCCCTTCCATGGTTCCTTGAAGCTAAGAGGCAGAACATTTTCAGGAACCGTAACCTCAGCAAAGATGAACAAGAGCGTTGTTATTGAGTGGGGCAGAATACATTATATTCCTAAGTATGAAAGGTATGAAAAAAGGAAGACAAAAATTAAAGCACATCTTCCTGAATGCATTCAAGCAAAAGAGGGAGATAAAGTTACAATACAAGAGTGCAGAAAAATAAGCAAAACAAAGGCATTTTGTGTGGTGAAAAATGAAGGGAATTAAATCTGATGTTACAAAGGGATTATCTGTAGGTTCAAGAGTGAACACATGTGACAATTCGGGAGCCAAAATAATCCAAATTTATGCAGTTAAAGGCGCTAAAACAGTCAAGGGAAGAGTTCCTTCTGCAGGGGTAGGAGATTTAGTTTTTGCATCAATCAAGAAGGGTGCACCTGGTATGAAAAAACAAAAAGTTTTGGCAATAATAGTTAGACAGAAAAAAGAGTATATGAGGCCCGATGGTATGAGGGTAAAATTTGAAGATAATGCTGTGGTTGTATTAAAAGATGACAAAGGAAATCCCAAAGGAACAATACTAAAGGGCCCAGTTGCAAAAGAAGCTGCAAATCGTTGGCCGGGGGTAGGAAAGATTGCCTCAATAATCGTATAAAATGAAAAAAAAGTTTTCAAATTCATGGATATCAAGTAAACAACCGAGAAAACAGAGAAAGTATAGAGAGAATGCTCCTTTACACATAAAGAGTAAATTTCTGACTGCTCCTTTATCAAAAGAATTGAAACAAAAACATGGAAAAAATAGTATTCAGTTAAGAAAGGGTGATGTTGTAAAAGTGTTGAGGGGACAGTATAAAAAAAAGACTGGAAAAATTGCTAGAGTTATGAAAAAATTGGGGAGAGTACATGTAGAGGGAATGGAAGGAGTAAAAAAAGATGGATCAAAGATGCCTTATCCGATTCACCCTTCTAATTTAATGATTACTGAGCTAAACTTAGAGGACAAGAAAAGACAAAAATCAATTGAGAGGAATAAAAAATGAAAAGACACCTAAAAAGAATATCTGCACCAAGAACCTGGTCTATAAAACGAAAAGAAAATGTGTGGATTACTAGGCAGAACCCAGGACCCCATAATATGAAAAATAGTATTCCTCTTAATGTAATATTTAAGGATATTTTGAAATATACAAAAACAACAAGAGAAACGAAAAGAATTTTGTCTCAAGGCAATGTTTTTGTGAATGGAAAGGCTAGAAAAAATGTGAGATTCTCTGTTGGTCCTCTTGATGTGCTATCTCTACCAACTGGAGAAAATTTTAGACTTTTATATAATAAGCTTGGAAAATTTGTGTTGGTCTCAGCAGGTAAAGATGAAGGAAAAAGAGTATTATACAAAATAAAGAATAAAGTTCCTTTAAAAAATAAAAAAATTCAGCTGAATTTTTCGGAAGGAAGCAACATTATCGTTGATAAAGATACTTATTCCACAGGAGACACACTTGTACTCGAAGGAGGAAAGATAAAAGAGCATGTCAAGTTTGAAGACTCTGCCTCAATATATGCTATAGGTGGAAAACATATTGGAGCTATTGGCAGTCTGAAAAAAATAGATAATGGTTATGAGATTAAAACAAAGCACGGCTCATTTAAGATATTAAAAGAACATGTTTTTGTGATCGGTAAAGATAAACCTTTGTTCAACGTAAAAGAAGAAAATGAATCAAATGAATGATATCAAAATAGAGAAAATCACCTTAAATATGGGTGTTGGAGAAGCTGGAAATAGTTTGAAGAAGGCTATGAAGCTATTAGATAGTATCACTGGAATGAAATCTGTTGAAACTAAAACAAAAAAAAGAATACCCACATGGGGGGTTCGTCCAGGACTAGCCATTGGGTGTAAGGTAACAATTAGAAAAAAAACAGAAGAGTTTCTAAAAAGATTGCTTGTTGCTAAAGAAGGTTTATTGAAAAAATCAAATTTCTCTGAGGGCACAATCTCCTTTGGGATACATGAATACATCGACATTCCAGGATCACAATATCATGCTGATATTGGAATATTGGGATTAGATGTGTCAGTTACATTACAAAGACCCGGTTACAGGATAAAAAGAAGAGCCTACAAAAAAAAGAATGTGGGCGTTAGGCATCTGATTAACCAAGAAGAAGCAATTAATTTCATGAAAGAAAAATTTAACGTGAGAATAGAAGAATAAAATGACATCAAGCAATCCAGAAAAAGCATACGGACAATTGAAGGTTAAACCTGCTAAATTAAAAAAATTCAAGAAGCATAATTATCCAAAAAAAAGAGAGTTTGGACAGATTACAAAAAGGTGTGTAAGATGCGGGAGAATGGGCGCACATATCAGTAAGTATAATCTTAATCTTTGCAGACAGTGTTTTAGAGAAATTGCAAAAAAGATTGGATTCAAGAAATATTCATGAGGGAAAAATGACACTAAACGATACACTATCAAATGCATTGTCAAAAATTAATCATTATGACAAGTTAGGTAAAAAAGAATGCATCCTTTCACCTAGTTCAAAAATCCTCAAGAAGGTTTTAGATATTTTAAATGATCATGGTTATATTGGCAAGTATGAAATTGTAAAAACTCAGAGAGGAGACTTTTTGAAATTGAATCTTATTGGAAATATAAACAAGTGCGGGGTAATAAAACCAAGATTTGCTGTGAAAAAAGAAGAGTTAGAAAAATTTGAAAAAAGATTCCTGCCTGCTGAAAATTTTGGTATGCTTATTGTTTCAACTTCAAAAGGAATAATCTCCCATGAAGAAGCGAGAAAACAGAACATTGGAGGGAAATTACTTGCTTTTGTTTACTAAATATGAAACAAGAATTATTGAAGAAGGAAATTGAAATCTTACCGGAAGTAGATGTAAAAATAGAGGATAACGCTTTGTTTGTAAAAGGCTCGATGGGAGAATTAAAGAGAGAGTTTACAAACCCAGAAATAAAAATAGATGTTAAAAACGGAAGGATAATCCTTTCCTCAAAGAATGCTACTAAAAAAGAAAAGAGAATGATTGGAACATTTGCTGCTCATATAAAAAATATGATAAAGGGTGTTAGAAAAGGATTCACATATAAATTAAAAATATGCTCAGGACATTTCCCCATGAATGTTTCGGTTGAGGGGAATCAGGTCGTGATAAGAAACTTTTTGGGTGAGAGACACCCCCGAAAATCAAGAATAATCGATGGTGCAAATGTAAAAGTAGAGGGAGATATCATTGTCATAGAAGGTCCTAATAAAGAAGTTGTATCACAGTCTGCAAGCAACATAGAGCTTTCATGCAGGATTACTAATAGAGATAGGAGAATTTTCATGGATGGTGTTTGGATAATTGAAAAAGATGAAAAAAGAATCAGATAAAAGGAAGAAGAAACCAAAATTTGTAAGGCAGGAGTCAAATAAAAAGAAGGCTCTTGGCTCAAAGTGGAGAAGACCAAAGGGGTTGCAATCAAAACTAAGATTATCCAAGGCAGGTCATAGAAAGAAAGTGTCTATTGGTTATGGTTCCAGTAACAAAACAAAAAATCTTGATCCCTCAGGGCTAAAGAGAAAATGGGTTTACAATCTGGATGATATCTTGAACGTCCAAAAAGATGAGGGGATAATAATTTCCTCAAGTGTAGGAAACAAAAAAAGATTAGAGATTTTAAAAAAAGCAAAAGAACAAAAAATAAAGATTCTTAACATAAGAGACATTGATGGAAAAATTAAACAAATCACAGAGAGCGTAGAAAAGAAAAAGAAGGAAGCTGAAGAGAAAGATAAGGAAAGAAAAAAGGCAAAAGAAGAGGCTGAAAAAAAGAAGGAAGAGAAGAAGGAAGAGCCAAAAGAAGAAGATAATAAAGAAAAGAAAGAATTAACCAAGAAGTTTATAGAAGAAACAGAACATAAAAAACCACAAGCACAACAAGCAATAAACATGGATAAATCACCAAAGCAAATGAAGGTAACTGCTCCTAAACAAAAATGAAATTAAACAATCAAAAAAGGATAGCTTCAAAATTATTGAAGGTTGGAAAAAAGAAAGTAAAATTTGATACAGAAAGACTGTCTGATATCAAGGAATCAATTACCAAAGCAGATTTACGTTCATTAATAGGTCAAGGGGCTATTAAAGTGAGTGGAAAGAACTCACAATCAAAATCAAGAGCGAGAAAGAATGCAGAACAAAAGAGAAAAGGAAGAAGAAAGGGTCATGGTTCTAGAAAGGGAAAATCAACTGCAAGGCTTCCTTCAAAGAGAACATGGATCAACAAAGTAAGACTACAAAGAACACTAGTTAAAACATTGAAAGATAAAGATTTGATTACATCCCAAACCTATAGGCTCTTAAGGAATAAAATAAAGGGTGGATTTTTCAGATCCAAGAAGCATCTTTCATTGTATTTGAAGGATAATAAACTGGTAAAAGAATGAAAAAAACAATACTAAAAAGGAAAAGAGAGGGCAAAACAGATTACAAAAAAAGACTTAGTCTGCTAAAGTCTAGAAAGGCTAGACTAGTTGTTAAGAGAGCTTTAAAGAATATTTATGTTCAAGTAATCAAATATGAGCCTGATGGAGACAAAATCTTGGTTTCATCAAATTCGAATATGCTAAAAAGGTACGGGTGGAAGTTCCACGGGGGAAATATCCCTGCTGCATATCTGACTGGATTGCTTTGTGCTGTTAGAGCAAAAGAAAAAGGAGTTAAAGAGGCAATCGTGGATCTTGGATTATACAAAGATATCAAAGGAAATGCTATATATGCTGCTGTTAAAGGAGTGATTGATGGTGGATTAAACGTTCCATGCTCAAAAGAAGTATTTCCCAAAGAGGATAGAATTCAAGGAAAACATATCAATGAAAATATCCAAAAATCATTTCAAGAGGTAAAGGAGAAGATTTTGAAATAAAATGGCTGAACGTAAAAAACAAAATAGACCAAACAGGAAACCAGAATTAAGAACTTTTGATAAAGAGGCTTGGAAACCTAAAACAGAGTTAGGTAAAAAAGTGAAAAGCGGAGAAATAAGTGATATTAAAGAAATATTGTTTAGTGGAAAAAAGATTCTTGAGGCCGAGATTGTTGACTCTTTAATTCCTGAATTGGAATATGACCTTTTAGCAATTGGACAGTCTAAAGGAAAGTTTGGTGGTGGAAAGAGAAGCATATGGAAACAAACTCAAAAGAAAACAAAAGAAGGAAACAAACCAAATTTTTCCACAATCGCGGTAGTGGGAAATAAAAATGGTTATGTTGGCGTTGGAAAAGGAAAGGCAAAGGAAACAGTTCCTGCAAGAGAGAAAGCAATAAGACAGGCAAAATTAAATATTATTTCCGTTTCAAGAGGATGTGGTTCGTGGGAATGTGGTTGTAGAACCCCCCATACAATACCTTTCGCAGTTACAGGAAAGAGCGGGAGTGTTGTTGTCAATTTAATGCCTGCTCCTAAAGGTGTAGGGTTAATAACAGAAAAACAAATTTCAAAAATACTTCAGTTTGCAGGATTTAAAGATGTTTATTCAAAGGCAAGAGGACATACTGCAACTAAAATAAATCTTGTTTATGCATGCTTTAATGCTTTGAAAAAATTAAATGATATGAAAATAAGACAAGACTATATCCAAAAAGGGGGAGTGGTTTTGGGAAGTTTAAAAGATGGAAAAGAAAAGACTAGCGATAGTGAGAATTAGAGGAACGATTGGAACAAAACAAGAAATGAAAGATACCTTAGCTATGCTTAGATTATACAGAAAGAATAATTGTGTGGTTGTTGAAAATAATCCTAATTATATTGGCATGATTAAAAAGGTCAAGGATTATATTACCTGGGGAGAAATTGATGAGGGAACTTTCAAAGAGTTATTAGAAAAAAGAGCAAAGTTGCCTGGAAACAAAAAATTAACAGAAGACTATGTCAAGAATAAAATTAATTTAAGTTTTGATCAATTTACCAAAGATTATTTCTCATTCAAAAAAGAGCTAAAAGATATCCCTGGTTTAAAATTATTCTTCAGATTAAGGCCACCTGTGAAAGGATTTGAAAGAAAAGGCATCAAGAAACCTTTCAGTTTAGGAGGAGCATTGGGATATAGAAAAGAGAAAATAAACGATTTAATAAAAAGGATGCTATAATGACTGTCAACAGAAGAAAGAAAAACGTGAAGCAAAGAGGTTCTCATACTCATGGTTGGGGTTCCAAAAAGAAACATAGGGGAGCTGGAAATAGAGGGGGAAGAGGATTAGCTGGAACTGGAAAGAGAGCAGATCAGAAAAATCAGTGGGTAATAAAATATTTTGGTAAAGATTATTTAGGAAAGAGAGGCTTTGTTTCAAAGAGAACAAAGATAAATGCCATTACCATTGACACAATTGAAAAAAGATTACAAAAATTAATTGATAAAAAAATTGCTGTACCAGAAAAAGACGGATTCGCAATAGATTTTACAAAAACAAAATATGATAAGCTGTTAGGTACTGGAAGACCCACAAAAAAGTATAATATAAAAATAAGCTATTCTACTCCTAAAGCAAGAGAAAAAATAGAAAAATTGGGTGGATCAATTGTCTCTAGTCAATAATATTTTAGCAAATTTACCTGAAATCAAAGGTCCATTGCAAAAACATGTACCGTTTAAACAAAAATTGAAGTGGACCCTAATAGTTTTGGTACTTTTCTATGTTTTATCTGCTATCCCTCTTTATGGGTTAGGACAAAATGCATTAGCAAACTTTGAATTTTTGTCTATTATTTTAGGAGCTAGTTTTGGTTCCATACTTTCTTTGGGTATTGGACCAATTGTAACCGCTTCTATTGTGCTTCAGTTGCTTAAAGGCTCTGGTTTGATTAATATTGACACCAGCACACATGAAGGAAGAGTATTTTTTCAGGGTATACAAAAAGTTTTGGCAATCTTCTTTATAATTTTTGAAGGTGCGATCTATGTATTTATGGGAGGTTTATCTCCAGACCCAACTTTAGCTCCTGCATTGTTTAGAGAAATGGAGTTTATATTGATAGGTCAATTAATTTTAGGCGGTATAATAGTATTATACATGGATGAAGTGATTAACAAATGGGGGTTCGGTTCTGGTGTAAGTCTGTTTATTGCAGCAGGAGTTTCACAACAGCTATTGATTAGAGCATTTTCTCCTTTAACTAGCGCTGGTACTTGGGCCTTTGGGAGCGGAGAAGCTCCAGTAGGTGCTGTATGGGTGTTAGTAAGATCTTTAGCAGGAGGGAATCCTGGAGAAGCTGGAAGAGCTTTGTCAGGCATACTTGCAACAGTATTTGTATTCGTGATTGCGGTCTATGCTCAAGCAATGAAAGTTGAAATTCCATTGAGTTTTGGAAGAGTAAGAGGTCACGGAATAAGATGGCCATTAGCATTTTTGTATACTTCAAATATTCCAGTTATTTTAGTAGCTGCATTGATTGCAAATGTTCAGTTAGGTGCTAGATTATTACAAAACCAAGTTACTAATGCTACTGGGGGGGTTTTATTATGGATTTCTGAACATCTTGTAGGACAATTCTCAGGAAACGTGCCCATCTCAGGGATTGTAAAATGGGTTTTTGCTCCAAACTTGATTGCAGAGATATTTGCTGCGTTTAGTTCAGGATCATTTAATTGGTTATCAATAGGCCAGGCATTTACTTATTCAATATTTATGATTATTGGAGCTGTTATATTTTCAATATTTTGGATGCAAACCGCAGGAATGGATGCAGGCAGTCAAGCAAGACAAATAATGTCCTCTGGGTTGCAAATCCCTGGGTTTAGAAGAGATGAAAGAGTACTGGAAAGAATTTTAAGCAGATATATTCTCCCCTTAACAATCATGGGGGGTATTGCAATAGGATTCTTGGCTGCGTCCGCAGATGTCTTAGGAGCCTTGACCAATGGTACGGGACTATTATTGGCAGTTATGATTATTTACAGGTTATATGAAGAAATAGCACAACACCACATGATGGATATGTATCCTGCATTAAGGAGGATGATGACCTAATGTTTGATGGATTTTTTAATGCAATATTTGGATCTATTATAGCTAAAAGCCCTCTTTGGGGATTGATATTAATTAGTTTTGTGCTTACACTTTTAATTACTGTAGCCTATAAATATTTGACAGACCAGGAGCTAATGAAGTCTTTGAAAAAAGAAATGAAAGATTTTCAAAAAGAAATGAAAGATTTTAAAGATGAACCATCTAAAATCATGGAACTGCAGAAAAAAGCAATGGAAAAAAACATGAAATATATGATGCAAAGCTTTAAACCCACCTTATTTACGTTCATTCCATTAATAATTGTATTTGGTTGGCTAAGAAATGTCTATACTGAGCAAACCGTAAGCTTTATAGGTATATCTAGTTGGTTTTGGTTGTATATTATATTTTCAATAGTGTTTAGTATAATATTGAGAAAGGTGATGAGGGTTCATTAAAATGCCATCAGGAAAAGATAAATCAAGAAGCAAGAGAAGAGTTTTTGTTAGAACTCCTTCCGGAAAGGTACATTTACAATACAAAAAAAGAGGACCTAGTAAGGCAGTATGCGCAGGATGTGGGAAAGTTTTATCTGGTGTTCCAAATGTCCGTGCATATAGATTAAAGAGCATTAATAAAAGCAAAAAAGTGCCTTCACGGCCTTATGGTGGAAATCTTTGTACTAGTTGTGCTAGAAAAAAGATTATTGAGAAGGCAAGGAGTAAAAAATGATAGAAATAGGAACATTATGTATAAAGACTGTTGGTAGAGATGGGAACAATTATTGCATTGTTGTAGATAAAATTGATGATAATTTTGTTTTGATAGATGGAAATGTCAGAAGAAAAAAGTGTAATGTAAAACATTTAGAACCAATAAAAAAACTCGATGTTAAAAAAGGAGCAAGTTCTGAGGCAGTATCCAAGGTGTTAGAATCTGAAGGGATAGTATTAAAGCAGAGAGGAAGACCAAGAAAACCTGGGGATAAACCAATAAGGATAAGGAACAAAATAGAAAAACCAGTTAAAAAACCTAAGAAGAGTGTTGAGAAGGAAGAGAAGAAGGAAGAAAATAAAAAAGAAGTAATGGAAAAACCAAAAAAGCAAGAGAAGAAACAACCAAAGGAAGAAAAGAAACCAAAAGAAAAATAATATGCAAGTTTTAAAAATTAATTTTAATGGTAATCCAAATATAGGTCTATATGGTTTAGCAACGGACAAATATTGTTTAGTAGGCCATGATGTTTCTAGCAGTACTATAACAAGAATGAAAGAAATTTTGAGGGTTCCGGTTCATAAATGTTATATGGCTGGCACTGAGCTTATTGGTGCTCTGTGTGTTGCTAACTCAGAAATTTTGTTAGTCCCTGAGATTATTAGAGAAGAGGAACTTCATGAACTAGATAAACTAAAAATTAAGTATGCAGTTCTAAAAACCAAAATGACTGCTCTGGGGAACAATATCTTATTGAAAGAAGATGTTGCAATGATAAGCCCCAATTTTGGAAGCGATATCATCGAGCAACTAAAAAACCTAAAAATAAATGCTCAGAAGGGGAGCATTGCAAAAAGTATAACCACAGGATCTTGTGCAGTTATCGGAAGAGGTGGGGGAATAGCCCATAGAGATGCTTCAGATTATGAAATAAAAAAAATGGAAAAGATTTTTAATGTTGAGTTAGATATAGGGACTGTAAATCTTGGAAACCCTTATCTTGGTTCCGGTATCATTGCAAACTCGAAGGGCCTATTGGTGGGTGATCTGACATCCGGTTATGAAATTTTGAGGATAGAGTCCTCATTAAAAGAAAAATGAATGAACAAGAAGTACAACAAAAGTATATAGAAATCCAAATCATAGAACAACAGATGAAAGAGTATCAGAATGATTTGACCTCTCTTCAAATGCAAATAAATGAGATGGAAAATTTAAAAGAATCTCTTGAAGAAATAGATAAATCCAAGAAGGATAATGAAATTCTTACAACTTTAAGCCCAGGAGTGTTTATTAAAACACAGTTAAAAAGTAAGGATATCTTAATGAATGTCGGGTCTGGTGTTGTTGTTCCAAAAGATATAAAAGAAGCTTTGGAAATCATAAAAGACCAGACAATAAAGATGCATGGTATCATCCATAACCTTGAGAAAGATATGGAAATTTTTATGCAACATATGATTAATTTACAGACCGAACTGCAAGAGTTATTAAACAAAAAATAAATCTTTATAAACAAGCGTTCTGTGGGATATTAGGGGTCTTCTTATGAAGCATGATTTAACCGAGTTTTATTCTAAAAAAGAAGTGCAAAATGAGATATTTAAGTGCGCTAAAGGAAGAGAGTTTTCTATTAAGTTTGGAATTGATAGTTTTGGAAAAAGACCTGATGCTTTAGAGTTTCCCAATGATATTCTTGAGTTTATAAAATCTGGAGCAAGCTCATTTCATATATCTGAGGAAAGATGGAAGGATCCATTACAGTTGAAACCAGGAATGTCTGTAAAACAATTAGACGAATTAAGGGAAGGCTGGGATTTAATAATTGATGTCGATTGTAAATTTTGGGACTATTCTAAACACATCACCCATTTAATAATAAAAGCTCTTAAGGCTCACGGAATTAAAGCCATAGGATGTAAATTTTCTGGGAATAAAGGTTTTCATATTTCTGTTCCATTTGAAGCATTTCCTAAGGAGTTTAACAACCAGTCTATAAACTTATTATTTCCTGAGGCACCAAAGAGAATTGCGCAATATCTGATAGATTATATTGATTCTGAAGAAACAGGTTATGAGCTTTCAGAGTACATAAAAAAACATACCTCTGAGGAAGATTTGATAAAATATTTTTATGATAAAGGAAGCCCTGCTACAAAAATTGTGTGTAAGAAATGTAAGAGAGAGGGAGAATTGAACAAAGAGGATACTGAGTTTATCTGTCATAATTGCAGTTTAGTTTTGAAAGAAAAACAAGATACTAAGTATAAAATATGCAATAATTGCAAAAAATTAATGGTAAGGCAAGATGTTCCAAAGTTTAAATGTAAACATTGTGGTTCTAATGAATCTGTTGAAAAGTTTGATATGACTATTTTAATGAATGTAGACACTTTATTAATTTCTGCAAGACATCTTTATAGAGGGCCTTATTCTCATCATGAAAAAAGTGGTCTAATTTCTGTTCCTATTGACCCTAATAAGGTTCTTGATTTTGAGAAAAAAGATGCAAGAGTGGATAGCATATTGGAGTTCATAACTTTTTTGAAGAAGGGCAAAGAAAATGAAGCGTCCCGATTACTAATTCAGGCTTATGACCACTCCCCTAGTATCGAGGTTGTTAGGGAAGAAGAGCAAAGAGAGTTTGAAATACCGAGCATTGCAATAGGCGAAGATAGCTTCCCACCTACAATAATAAAAATTTTGAAGGGGATTGTTGATGGAAGGAAGAGAGCCGTTTTTATTTTATTAAATTTCTTAAGAAATGTCGGGTGGGACTTTGATAGCATAGAAAAGCTATTGAAAGAATGGAATGAAAAGAATGATCCTCCGTTAAAGTGGGGCTATATTCAATCTCAACTATCTTATCAGAAAAGACAGAAAGAAATTATCTTACCCCCTAATTATGATAATAGAGGCTATTATTCAGATATGGGCATATCCCCTACTGCAGAAGAAGCCAAATATAAAAACCCGGTAAAATATGCAATAAATAAGGCAAGGAGAAAAAATAAAAAATCTTAGTTGACACACTTGACATGCGTGCGCAGGATTTATAAACAAACTTTGATTATTAGAAAAAATGTTCTCAGTTACAGATTTGTCAACATATTTGTATTGCCCAAGAAAACTTTTCCTACAGAGGGTTCTGGAGTTTGAAGAGCCACCCTCCGAAGTTTTGATTCTTGGCAGGATAAACCACTTAATGTTTGACAGGATAAACAAGATGGAAGAAAAGATAGTTTCATCCATTATGGAATTAAATTCTGAGAAAATAAAGGCTCTCTATAAAAATTTCTACTTTAAAGAATTAAAAGAAATATTAAAATTTCAAAGGGAAGAATTGAAAAGTCTTGGGTTAAAATCTATTGAGGTATTCCATGATATCTGGCCAAGATTTTTGAGTGAGTCTGAATTAAGAGCCAATAATGTTATTTCTTTTATTAATAAAAATGAAGTGTTTGGAGAAGAGTTATGGAAAAAATTAACTCCAAAATATATGACTGAAATAAAATTGTATTCAGAAAGATTAATGTTGAAAGGGATTATTGACAGAGTGGAGATTAATGAAGAGCATATTGTGCCTTATGAGCTTAAAACCGGGAATCCCCCCAGAGAAGGAGTATGGCCCGGTCAGAAAATACAGCTAATTGCCTACATGCTGCTGATAAAAGAAAAGATGGGCAAAGATTTGAAGTATGGATATATTCATTACATTAATATAAAAGAAGATAGAAAAATAGTTTTGACCCCCTTTTCTGAGATTGAGGTGAGTAATACTATCAATGAAATGAAAAAAGTTTTGGGTTCAGAAGATGTTCCGCCTATTTTAAAAAATAAAAATAAATGCGTTGCTTGTAATTTGAGAGAGCAATGTTATAAATTTAATCAAAGCGATGTGAAATTTTAGCTAACAATTGCTCTGAGACTATCCTTAATTGAATCTTATTATTTGTTATTTGAAACCCAAACTGTTTGTATAATCTTATAGGAATAATCAAGATCTCTTTTGTATGGGCACCATATTTTTCTCCGGCAGTTAGTATTCCTAATCTTTTGAGGGTATACTCTTTTGGTGCATTGCATGTATAATGAAAAACATTGTTTCCCTCTATGTAATCTATATCTTCTAAATTATGGGGTGGTCTTTTCATAAAAAAATAGAAAATGGTAGTTTATTTATATCTTTCGTCAAGAGTGATATCCTCTAATTGAAAGTGATTGTCTTTTTTTGCTTTTTCTTTGATAGTGTTAATATCTTCTTGTGGAACTTCTTTATCATAAGTTAAAATAAACTTCCTTTTTTGAGGCAACCCAACTATAACCTCTTGGATGGTTTCATATTGCTTGGCTTCTTTAATAGAATCTCTAAGCCCCCTAAAGTTTAGAAAGTATTTTCCATCTGCCAACCCCAAATAAATTTGTTTCATTTTAACTGCAATCTACAATAGTTCTAATATCATATTTAACTCCAGAGTTAAACTTATCTTTTACTTTTGTTACTGCCTGAATTACACACTCGTAACTAAGATTACCCACAATATTCATCTTGGGACATTTTGATTTTGGAGTTGAGCCTTTTACAAATTCTACCTGCGCTTTGGTGGTATGTTTAGCGAATATGCTCCTCAAGGATCTTTGGATTGTGAAAGCCATTCCAGGATCTCTTAATTTAGATAAGGATAATCTATAAGTTCTGTTATCTTTTAGTTTTGACTCTAAGGATTCTACTGTTTTAAACAAATTTTCTGCTATGTACTCATAAAATGTTTCGTCCGCATATCCTGGTTTTTGAGGAGAAGATACTCCATTGTATCTATCTTTCAATGCCATCTTCATAAGTCTTAAGTACAGTTCTTTTTCTTCAAAAGGAATGACTGCTGGAGGATATTTATTAGATTCTAAGAAATAATTCTGGATTAAAAATGCTGCCCTGCTATTTCCATCTACATATGGATGAATACGTGTAAAATCTAGATGTGCTTCTGCTGCTCTTATTATTGGGCTAATGTTTACATTCCCTTCAAGTACACAAAGCATATTTGCTATTTCATTATGGATAGCTGTTGGATCTGGAGCACTATACCCTAAGAATATTACATTTGAGGGTCTAAACGCTCCGTATGGATGATTTTCTGGTTCAATTATTTTACCCATTCTTGACAAAGAAATTAGTGTTAATCCTTCTTTATTAAGAAAATCTCTTGCAGAGTTTATATTCTCAAGAGAGTTTGTTCTCATCATCTGATGGTCAAAACATTCATCATTTTGTTGCTCTTGATGCTCCATAGCATATGCATGTTTATCTGCTTCACTTCTTAGATAATTAGTAAACCTTCTACCAACTAAACAAGAGTACTCTGGATGTGTGTTTATCCTTCTTACAATAGAATCTATCTTTTGGACTGTTGGATTTTGCATTTTTTACAAAATAATGACTCAAATCCCATTTATAAACATTTCTATTTGTTACTTAATTACAGTAGTGAATTTATTACTTGATTGAACGTTTTGTTTGTTTTGTTAGTCTTATATTGCTTTAGAAGGTTAATAAAATTCTTTCTGTTTATTTTGACACATTTAGACCTCAAATTCTCTTTTTTTCTTAACAAAAATTGGCCAAATTGGGTTACATTTTTTGGATTTTCAGTGTTATAGCATCTTTCAAAATCTATCATTTTTGCTTTTTTTCCAATTATGACATGTTTCCAAGGGTTATGCATCTCAAGCTTATTGATTTTTAATTTATCCATTGTTCTACATTGTTTGAAAACTTCCTTTAGAACGTTAAGAATTTGTTTTTTGTTATGCGTTTCAATATAATCAAGAATTCTTTCTCCTACAACAAGTTCATAAACAAGATAGCCATTTGTAGATTTTATCAATTTAGGACCAACATTTTTTTTATTTAAAATTTTTAACCAAAAAGCTTCTTTTTTTGCTCTATCTGTTACTTTTATTGCTACGTTCTTCCCATTTAAAATTCCAGTGTAAACCTTGCTTCTTTTTCCTCTTGCTAAGAATTCAATATTTCTTATACCTTTGATGTCCATCCTCTAAGTATACGAAAGATATTTAAATAATCTTCCGTATATCCATTAAAAAGAGGGTGCCAAATTTATGAAGATAAAATATCTAACCTTAATGTTTTTAATTTTAATTCCACTTGCTTATTCTACACAAGAACATGACTGGCTTGCTGATAGATTTTCTGAAGGCTCATGGGACAATAATATACAAGATACTTCTTTAGCCCTGTTGGCTCTTAAAGATTCTTCTTATGAAGATGAAATAAGTAAAGGAATCGCATGGTTAGAATCTAAGATGGAGTCTTGTGTTAGTTTAGATAATTGTAATTTTAAGGATGCTTCTTTTGCTTTATTGGCCTTAGATGAAGTCAGTCCTTCTTCAGAAACCGTTGACAATCTCCAAGAATGGATTCTAAACAATTCAATTTTCCAATATGAAGGAGAGAAAACAGGATGGCTGGCCCAAGTAATCTCTGATGGTGCTGGTATTTGTGATTTGTATGACACAAACAATCCCTCTCAAAAAATATCCATGGCCATTAATAGCGGGTTTACCCCATTTAAACCAATAACGTTTATTTCAGACACAACCAGCAGTATTAGTGTAGACTGCTCAAGTTTATCTGGAAATCCAAAGGCAATCTCACTTATGAGACAATCAGGCACAACTTATTATGTTAACAAAGAAGCAAATAACCAGAAACAAGTTGCTTTGAATTTGGGATATTCATGCTGGGGTTCTGGGACTTGTGATGCAGACTCAACTGCATTTGTATTATTAGCTTTGAAAAAAAGTGGAAAATTATCTGACCCCAAATGGTTGGAAAACAGAGGTAGTTTAACAGCATTGCAAAATGCAATTCTTTACTACGTGACAAATGATGAAGATTATTTGGACAAAGTTTTAGAAGATCAAAGTCAGTTTGGTTATTGGGGAAGTGCAAATGTTTATGATACTGCTTTGATTTATTCTTTGATCCCTGATTCTAGTGCAAGAGATGATGCAGAAGATTGGTTAAAAGAACAAAGAGATAATAACGAAGGTTGTTGGCCCAAACCCGCTAGCTTGTGTAAGACAAGGTCGAGTGCGGCTGTGTTATATAGCGGATTGTATGGGTTTGGTTCTTCAAGTACAGATGAAAGAATAGACCAATTTGAGAATAGAAGTGGTGGAGATAATGGAATAAGTGAAGAATGTCCTGAAGGGTTTAGTTGTATAACAGAAGAAGGAAATGAAGGAGTTTGTGATTATTGGGGCCAATGCATTCAGGGAGCTGGAGGGATACCTAGAAGTGATTCTGGTTCTGTGACATGTGAAGAAGGAGACGTATGCACTGAAGGAGGATGCCCGGGAGTGTGTGACGCATTTGGGGATTGTGTAGACGACCAAACAGACAATTGTATTCCAGACACAGCAGTCCCAAGAGGTACTACCACAGAAGAAAAAGGAGGAAGCTTGTTATTCTGGTTGTTGATGATTCTTTTGCTTTTGATAATTTTGATTGGAGGGGGATATCTTGCTTACAGAAAAGGATGGATAGAAGCAGATTTTCTCGACAAATACTTAAACAAAGAAAAAAAATCCAAAAAAATAAAAAGTTCTATTAGCCCCTCATTCCAAATTAATAGACACCCTTTGCTTCCAGCATCACAAAGAGCACCAAGACAACATAGCGAAAGAAAAATAAAAGACCGAATAGGAAGCGATCTGGACAGATCCATCAGAGAGATGGAAAGATTGCTTAGCGGAAGAAAAAAGAAATAATTATTTTTTGCCCATTTGTTTTTTTAATAAAACGTTTTCAGCATGCATGTTTCTTACTGCCATACTAAACTTGTGAAGCTTATCAAGAAGATCGTTTAAGATATCATCAATTTGTGTACTTCTAAGTCTAAATTCCGTAGGTTCTATTATTTCTACTGAACTTGGCATGAAATCAAAACAAACTCCAATTAAATCTTCTATTGACTCAACTTCAATATCTATCTCCACAAAAGATGTGAAAAATTTGTTTAGTCTTTCATCTTCAACATTTTTTGCTTCTGCTATGTGTTTATCGAGAATATTCAGATTTTCTCTTTTTCCTAATTCATCTAAAACTTTTGTTACTGTCTCATCTACATGCTCTTTTGGGGAGCCCATAATTTCTATGATTATCTTTGCTACAATTTTCATTTTTTTCTCCAAATCTGATATATCAATAATATTGATGTGGCAAATGCAAAGAAGAATATCCCCGCCCTCTTTGCTTTCACCTGGCTGCTTTCGTATACTACAGCACCCGTAATGGCATTTATAATATTTTCCCTTTTATCTTCAGGGTTATTTAGTAAGATTTCCTTTTTTACTTCATAGGGTGTTTTTCTTCCTTCTTTCAAGATTTTTATTTTATAGTTGTACTCTCCTGGTTCTGCCTCCGGGACAATATTCTCCAAAGAAATCTTTTTTTCTTCGTTCTTAGGCAATGTTAGTGTCACCATATTAGATGTCTCATTCCCACTGTACTGTTTTGGTCCCCGATACACATAGCTCCATAATACCACATTTATATCCTGCTCATCATTGTTTTTCAGGACAATCCTGCTTTCAAAGGGTTCATTTACAGTTGCTATCTGAGAGTATTTTTCTAAGGAATACTCAAAATCTTTTAGTTTTTCTGTTGTTTCCTTTATTTTACAGACATCGTTGCCTCTTACTTCAATTTCCTTTGTTTCTGGCTCTGCATCTAATCCAGAGATGATTATGTTGTATCTTCCGTCTTTTAGTTTTCCATCACAATTTGTGTCTAATTGCAATGGAATTGTAATTGTCTGGTTAGAGAATTTTTCATATACATCTAGTTTTGTTTGTTTGCTTATCTTTATGTTATCTTTTTGTGCATGAACATAAACCACGTTTTTTGTTGAATCACCCTTAAATACATTTATCTTTAATCTTAATACATCTCCCCATTCTGCAACACCATTACTTCCCATGTCATAAATTTGTTCTAGCTTGAAATAAGATTTAGTTGGTCTGTCGTCACTATTTTTCATGCCTAGCGTTGGTGGGGTCATTCTCCATTCATCATTTATTTTACTCCAGCTTAATCCTTCTTTTGATTCGCTATAAGTTATTTCATCCAAACTTTTATCTTTAAAATCCGTTAAGATTAATTTTTCAGATCCTTCGTTGTTGAGAAAACCATACTTTCCATTTACATAAACGATAAGGAAACTTTCTGGCTGGATGATTGTAGAATCTTTCACATGGGTGTTATCAAAAAGAAGCTCTTTTCCAGATTCATCTTTTATTTTGAAGCCCAGTAAATCTAGACTCTGTTCTCCTGAATTGTAAACTTCAATCCATTCCCCGCTTGGCATTGATGCATCATCATCTCCTTCTGGATTTGGAAGAAATTCATTTATTTTTATCACAGAGTAATCTAAAAAAATATCTACATTTTCATTGCTTTTTCCGGGTGTAGGCTCTGATTCTTGCCATGTTCCATTAATCAGGGCGTAAGATTTTCCTTCAGTTATGTCAAAATCATAAAAAATTGCGTCTATAACATTTAATTCTTCATCGTAAATAGTTATTTGGTCTGAATCCCCTAATTTATTTCCCAGAGTAGTGTCTCCGGTGTAAATCCAACCTGTGCTTTCTGGAATCTCATACTCATTGTAAATTCTGGTGTCATCATCTACAATCAAAGCATAACTGTTCCCAGGCAGGATAAAAGAGGGGAATCCCTCTAAAGTGTCATTCTGATCATTATCACTAAATACCCATCCTGTGATGTTTAAAGAGGTTTCATTTTCATTGTATATTTCAACCCACTCACAGTATTTATCTGAGTAACATGTTGGATTATACATTATCTCTGTTATTTTTATATCTGCATAGACAGAGCTAATAGAAATTATAATACATAAAATTACAATGCAAATATTTTTGTTCATTCGGGTTTAGATTAATTTTTTCTGCTTGAATTTTCCTATGAGTTCTTCGAATCTCAACCCCTTTTTTTTAGCAATTTCTAAAGAGACCATAAACGTATCTTTCTTACTCTTGCCAAGATTGTTTAAATCGAGAAACCACCAACCTTCTTTATCAAATCGTACACCAATGAAGGGTTCTGCTCCAAACCTTTCACTAAATATATTTAATTCGTCGATTTCTCTCTTTGAGAAGTATTTATTACCCATTTTTAAAGCCTTGCATTCTATTGCAAGGGTCTTATTGCCGTTGCTAACTATCAAGTCTGGATTAGGGATGGGTGTACTACCAGAACCTGCAGACCTTACAGGGATGAATGTGCCTGTTTCCCAAAACATGTGAAACAATTCTCTTTCTGCTCTTGTACCTTTGTTTTTTGTACTCATTTTTTGTATAATTTCTTATGTTCTTTATATCCAAATAACACATACCATATTGCTGCCAAACCAAACAATACAAGCATCCATGGAAGTGCTGGATTCATTTTAATTGATTTAATAATTTTACAACTCTTTCTTGTCCAAGGGTCAGAATGAAGTTGGCTAATCTTGGACCTTTATCCTTGTTTATCAGAACATTATACGCTGCCTTGAAAAAATCTGTGTTTTTGATGTTTCTTTTGTTGCAAATTTCATAAAACTCATTGAACAGTGTTTGTTCATCAAATTTCTTTTTCTTTAGCCTTTCTGCTAAATCTAAAAGAGCTTCTTTGTATTCCTTATTTATTTTTGAGGTTACTTTCTTGACTATTTCAAACCTAAACTCCTCTGGGGCGTATTTGTCCAGCCAGTTTTTTACACAAATAACTCTTTCTTTATTTTTAATTTTGTATTCTTTTATGACCTTGTCTACATTGTTTTCATAGATTTGCAATAACGTTGTTAAATGTCTAAAAGAAATTTGTTGAGGCATTGATTTAGGAGGTTTATCTACACAAGAGAGCTCATAAATTCTTTTTTGTTTGTCTAGATCCTTTTCCTTCCCTTCTTCTTTTCCGTAATAAACCCTTTCTAACTTATCAAAATCTTCATAATTTTTTAATACATCCAAATCAAAGCTTATTGAAAACTCTGTATTGGGTCTTGTTCCTGCAAATATCCATCTTAATACTTTTGGTTCATAAATTTCAAGAGTATCTTTCAAGGTGATTACATTTCCTAAGGAGCTACTCATTTTTCCACCTACCCCCTTAACAATGATATAATCATACATCAAATAGAGGGGGGGAGTTTTTTCAGAATAGATTCTTTCAAAAATTTCTTTTGCAGTATCTCTACTTCCACCAGGTGTGCTGTGTTCTTTTCCTCCAGGTTCAAATGCCACTTTCTCATGATACCAACGCATTGGCCAATCAATTCTCCAAGGCAACTTCACAATTCCTTTTTTTCTGAAGTCAATTGTATTCTTATGACCACATTTGCAAGAATAAGTTATTGCGTACTCTTCATTATAATCATTTATTTTTGTTTCATCTGTGTTACACTTTTCACAATAAACACTAAGTGGAATCCAATCCTCTGGAAGCTCATCTTTTCTGTACTTATCAAGTACAGTTTTGATTATTTTTCTTTGGTTAAGCACATATCTTATGTTATCTGCGTATTCGCAGTTTCTATATTTTTTACTTTGATAAAGAAACTCCGGTTGTATCCCTACTCTTGGAAGCTCTTTTTCAAGTTCTCTTTCCAGATGTTCTGCATAACTTTGATGACACCCAAATGGGTCTGGAGTGTCAACAATAGGCTTCCCTAAATTCTTTTTTAACATGTCCTGCTTTGGAAAATTTTTAGGAATCTTTCTTAACCTATCATAATCATCCCAAGAATAAATGAATCTAATCTTTTTCCCTTTGCTTTTTAATGCCCTAGAAACCAAGTCTACAGTGATTACCTCCCTAAAATTGCCAATATGCACTGTTCCCGAGGGAGTTATCCCTGCTGCGCATGTAAAAACCTTTTGATCTTTAAAATTTCTTAGTAGATTTTCTGCAGCCAAATCAGCCCAATGATAACTTTGTTCTTTCATGGGGTAAGATGAGAGTACTAAATTTAAATAACTTTCCAAAAGATTATTAAATGCTTTTCAATTATTTTTTCTATGCCTTATGCAGTAACACATGTATTAACACCAATAGTCTTGGTTGACCTATTCAGAAATTATTGGTATAGCGCTAAGAAAAAATTTCATCTGCACTATGTTTTGATTGCTGGACTGGCAGGATTGTTACCAGATGTTGATATAGCATTGGTTTGGTTAATGAAATTAATTACTGAGGTCTCTGTTGCAGATGTCCACAGAACAATCACTCACTCGCTATTTTTTCCGTCGATATTTTTAATCTTGGGTTTGTTGGCTATAGGGAAGAATGTTACTATCTATAAAGATAAATTAAGATTGGATTGGGTATTTTATATGATTGCTGTTGGAACATTCATTCATCTTGTGTTGGACTTTGTATTATCAGGGTCAATTAGACCTTTATATCCTCTATATGATTTTAAAATAGGTTTAAATTTGATTAGGGGGAATTTGGAGGGAACATTATTCCCGGGAATAGACGCTATACTCTTATTTGTTTGGTTAGTTCATTTAGAATTAAAACATAAAATATCAGATTATATATAAAAATAAAAAAAAGAAAAAAACTTATCTCCTTCTTTTTTTGGTTGCTTTCTTTTTAGTTTTTCTAGCAGTTTTTTTCTTTGTTGCTTTTTTCTTTCTCATAATTTTCACCTCTTTTTTTTATAATTAATTATTTTTGTTAAATTAAATGTGGCTTTTTTCTTTATATAGTTTTCTATTATTTCCCGAAGAGAAACAAATTTAAAATTTTGAAAAAGAAAAAAATTTGTCTACAAAAGATTTAGGTATTGCTTATATGTTTTATTATCGTGCGTACTATATATAGTTAATACGATAATTTGTATTTTAAATATTTATTAAAAGTTATGAAAAGGTTTAAATATTTCATTACCGTCGTATTATCATGAAAAAACCTTCTTTTTTAGAGTTTAAAAATTTTCTAAGATTTCAAATTTTACTAGAACTAAAGAGAAAAAAATTATATGGAGATCAATTAGCTGAGATTATAGGAAAAAGTAAAAAAACAAAGTTGAGCTCTGGAACAATATATCCTGCATTGAAATTTTTGAGACGTAAAAAATTAATTTTGCATAAAAAAGCTGGAAGAAAAAAAATTTACTCATTGACAGAACAAGGAGAGAAAGAATTAACACTTGCAAAAAGCTTTTTGAAAAATATGTTTAAGAAATTTTTATAAAAAAAGAAAAAAAATAAGAAATGCTAAAAAGTTTTATTTCCTTCTTTTTTTGGTTGCTTTCTTTTTGGCCTTTCTCTTTTTTCCGCCACGAGCCATCTTAGCTTCGCAGACGTTTCCTTTTCCATCTACATAGTATAGATAGCCAGGTTTTCTTTTAATTACGTTTTTTGCAATGACTTTTCCCATTTTTCACCTCTGAATGATTGATATTGTCGACGATAGAGAAGTGCTTAAAGTATATAAATATATTGGTTCTCGAGGGCTAAATTGAGTCAAGAGGGTTCTTTACTCGCTTAAGCTGCTCATTAGAAACATGGGTATAAATCTGTGTTGTGGAAAGATCTGCATGACCTAAAAGTTCTTGGATTATCCTTATATCGACGCCAGAATCCAACATGTGAGTTGCAAATGAATGCCTTATTTTATGGGGGCTTACAGTCTTAGTTAGCCCTGCTTTGCTTGCTGCAGTTTGTAATAATTTTTGTATATTTCTGGGGGTTAAAACATTGTTTTTCCCAGGAAGAAGGTATCCTTGATTGGGATCTAAAGTTGAAATATGTTTTTTTATATCATCTATTACCAAAGAGGAAATTGTAAAAAATCTATCTTTATTTCCTTTTCCTCTTCTTACCCACCCCGATCTATCATCTAAGTTGAGGTCATTTATCTTTAAGTTTACCAACTCTGAAACTCTTAACCCTGTTGAGTAAAGCAATTTTATTATGAGCCTTGTTTTTGTCGTTGGTGCTGCAACTATCAACTTTTTTATTTCTTCTCTGGATAATACCTCTGGAACAGATTTAGCAATTTTGGGGGTTTTGACATTTACAATTTTCTTTTTCAAGAGCTCATCATAGAAAAATTTTAGGGCTGCTTTTTTTAGTGTGACGGTCTTTCCTGAAAGCTTTTTAACAGCCATTAGGTCTGCAAGGTAAGCTTTGATATCCTCTTCAGTAACCTCTTGAGGCTGCTTTTTTACAGCTTCTAAAAATAGTTTATTATGCCTAAGATAGGTGTCTACAGTTCTTTCTGAGAACCCCCTTAATTTTAATTCTGTTTCTAATTTTTTAAGTTCGTCGTATAACATTTAATTCTCTTTTTTTAAGATTAGTCCTTTTTTTCTTAATTCTTGCAATATTTCTTGTGCCATATCTTCTAATATTAATCGGTAATCTTCTGAAGGATAAGTAGGTGTGAACGAATCAATAAACTCCGGATCAACACAGTAAACTCTTGTAAAAATATCTCTTATCAAGACTCCGTGATTGTGGCGTGGGTCACTCAACTCATCTAGCCTTTTTTTTAAATCGTTTACAGAAAAAAAATTATGTAAATGTCTATGAAATAGCTCTAGATCTGCCTTAAAATAACAGTCAGTAGGAAAATAAGACAATATTGTTTTTAGAGGGTAAAAACTTGCTTGATGTTTTGCCTGAACAGTATCATTCATAGAATTAAAAAACCATAAAGGGTTATAAATGTTCGCATAGTTTTTATTATGGGAACTATAGATAAGCTTTTAAGTTTTGTATTTCTTGTTTAATTTATGAAACGTGTAATGGATAGAATGAGTATAACTCTTCGAGATGAACCAGATGGAAATTTATATGTTGAAGATGAACGGGAAGGGCTTACAATAATAAGAGAGAATTCTGGAGAAGAGCTATATGATATCACCGTGATTATAGATAAATATAGCTTCCACATTCCCGATGGTTATGGTTGGATTGTCAATTGGGATCAGGATTTTGGTATTGTGTTTGAGGGCATTACTCATCAAAAATGGGAAGAACTTTCTAAAGCTTATGTACGAGCAAGAATAAAGGCAAGAAGAGGTTTTGTTGAACCCCTTATGGAACTTATGGATAGAGAGTTATATTTTCCAATCGATGTGTCTTTGTGGCTGTCAGAGACACTTTGCGATGGGGTACCTATACCAGGGGACTCAAAAAAGGAGCAAAAACAGTGCATGCAATTTTTTGATAGTGAAATTTCTAAAATTCAAGGTATTCAGTATGACTGGAAGAATAGAAAAAGCATTGGTTACTTGGCATATCTATATCGAGGATGCGGATGATTACGTATAAGGAAGCTTATCAGAACCTTTAAAAACCAATATTTTAGCTGGTTTTTATGACAAAACCAAGAGTATTAGCATTGGATGTTGGAATATCTAAGAAATATGAAGACATTTTGAACATTGTTAATGTAGAATCCACCATCGAAAGATCCTTTATAATTGATAATGTGTTTCTAGATGGTGATAGAACCAGGGTATCTGAAGGTGTTTTGGCTGTTGTTCTACATAGTTATACATCTCTAGATGAATTAGAGGAGATTATTACCGAGATGAAAGAAGTTAATTTTCCAGTTATTATCTATCAAGCTGATACTGAATCTGATAGATTTATGATTAACGCTGAGAACTTGATGTATAATAATCTCTTTTTTGCAAGGGCTCCTTATGAATTAAAAAGAGAGATTGGGAGATTATATGAAGAGTATTGTAAAAAACCTATCCAAAATGTTTAAAACCCAATATTTTAGCTATTTTTTATGAATAACCCTTATACAATCTTATTTGTAGAATATGTAACAGATATTTTATTGTCTGGAACAGAACTATTTAGAGGGCTTGGGCATCGGGTTGTACCTAAAAAAAATATGTGTGGGGTGAGCGATAAAGACTATAGCACCTCCGATTGTATTTTAGCACATCCTCCTATGAATGGAAAAGAGATTGAAAGATTAAGAAAATTAATGGATAAATACCCTCAAACAGGGGTTATACTAAATACAGGCAAAGATGAGGGAAAAGGAGGAATATATAGCAAATTGGAAACTGATATTCGGGGAACAATTTTCTTGACAAAACCTTATGATTATGAAGATCTTGTTGAAGCCATGGACAAAGCAGTTGAACAAGCCAAAGAAAGAGCTTCACATTAATAACCTATTTTTTTATAGAAATTCTTGTATCTACTGCTCGTCTTTGTGATATAAATCTAGAATGAATATCAAATCTTCTTCTTTTGTGTAAACATAAGATAGTCTGAATGGAGAAATATATAATTCTCGAGTGCCTTTTCGAGCATATTTCATAGGTTTTCCTAATTCAGGATTCTGCTTTAATTTAATTATTTGTTTGATTATTTTCTCTTTTAGGGTATGTTCTTTGAGTTTAGAAAACTTTTTTTGGTATGAATCCCCCAATTCGACTTCTACCATTTTTTCATTTCTTCAATAAACTCATCAAAATCCATTCTTCTGGATTTTCCGCTTTCTATTTCTTTATATGCTTCCTCTGTTCTTCTGGCAAATTCTAAATCCTCTTTCAATTGTTTATCCATTTCACTAGCTTTTTTCATTATTATCCTCTCTTTATCTTTAAAAAGGATTAATTTCTCTCCTTCTTTGATTCCGGCCCTCATTTCTTGGGGTATTACAACTTGTCCTTTTGAACTCATTTTTGTCATAGCTATTTCCATATTTATCACCAGTAAGAACAATCTTACCACCTATATAAATGTTTCTATTGTATAATTTGGTATCCTATCACAGAAATTCTTATATTTAACTTGTTATTTCTGATCATATGACTCTAAAAGATGTTCAGGATGAAGTGCATAAGTGGGCGTCTCAGTTTGATCCTGCTTATTGGAAGCCTCACGAGATTCTTGCTAGGCTAACAGAAGAGATGGGGGAATTAGCAAGAGAGGTAAATCATCTTTATGGTCCTAAAAAGAAGAAACCTGAAGAGGACACTAACAGTTTAGAAGAAGAGGTAGGAGATATTATATTTACTCTTGCTTGCTTGGCTAATTCAAAAGGGTTTTCATTGGAAAGTGCCTTTCAAAGGGCTATGGATAAATGTTATGGTAGAGATAATGATAGATACCAGAGGAAAAAAGAATGAGCGAGGCTTTTTGGAAATCAATTAGTTATTACACTGGACGTCGTTATCTGTTTACTGCTAGCACAGGTCTTGTTGTGGACGGGGGGGTGATGAACGCCTACGAGGGAAGGTCCCTAAACAGTAGATTTGTGCTGATTTTAGAAGTAGAAAAAAATAATGGAAACCTCAGAAGAGAGTTTTTTATGAATGTTTATGAAGAAAGGATTAATGATGACTTTGAGAATTCTCAGAGAGCAAAAACAGAGACATACACCAGAAGACATAGAATTGCTGCAAAAGACCTAGAAAAAACAATTTTGCGTGCCTTAGAAGGATAAAAGCTACGTAGAGCATGTATTATGCGTAGTATTTAAACAAAGGTTAGACGAATGTTACTATTTGTCCCATTCATACACTTCATTTTCTTCATCTATAAAATAAAATTCAGTGATGGAATTATCTCCTAGGGTCATAGTAGCCTCTTTAACCTTTTTAGGATGTTGTCTCAAAAATCCAAGCAACCCATTATAGTACTGTTTAATATTATCCATTCCATTATGGATTACAGATTTAGAGTTTGTATTAAAAAAGAGTGTAATGGTGGGGTTAGAAGGTTCAATAATCTTTATCCCTAAAAGGGGGGTTTTTTGAAAATACCTATGAAATAGTGAATCAACAATCTTTTGTTTAAATTTGCTATATAATAAAACAACATCCTTCCCAACTGCATCTCCCACATTTTCACCTATTTTAGTAAAAAATCCTTGAGAAAAAAACATTGCAGAAGAATATAGCACCATCATTACCAAGGGGTGTTCTACAAAAGATTTTTGTCTCAATTCACGAATGTCTATATCAAAGAGAGGAGAGATTGTATTTTTTAACTCATCAAAGTGGGATTTATTATAGGTTAAAAAATCATATTCTATGCTTAAATGTCCTCTGTTCATTTTCCTACAAAAGATATGCTAAACCCCCCTTTCTTGCCATTTTTAATTTCTTCCAATATTTCTTGATCAAAAATTTCATGTTCTGCATATAATCCATACTCCCCGTCTTCTAACTTTTTTATTTCTGAACTCTTAAGAATACCAATAGGGGGTTTGGAAATATCATGCTCATTAAACATAAAAGGCATATCTTCAAGGGCTTTTTTTGCACTGATTAGTGCTTTTATGGTTAATTTATCTCCATGTAGATCTCGATGGGTTGAAGTTAAATATTCTGATATGCCCCCTACAGAAATCTTCTTCTTTATACGTAGGTTTTCAAAAAAGGAAATTATATCCATGTAATAAACTCAATATTTATTGTTATTAAATGTTTCTAACTCTTTTTTTGTAGTGCTCCGTTATTTTTCCTATCTTCTTCAAGTAAATCATAAACTATCTTAGCCGGTTTATATCCTTTAAATTCACACCACCGTAAAACATCAGCATTTCCTTTTTGTTGATTGCAGGGAACCACAACACCTCACCATGTTTGTTTTTGAAAGGGGTTTAAATGGGTTAACATGATCATAATGAATATCCTTTGGAGTTTTAGGGGATTCTAAGAATTTTTTCCCACAATATACACAGTGGGTATCTCTTTTATTAACCATTTCTACTAGCTCAGGAGTTATATTTGGGACAGAACCCTTAAGTTTAAATTTTCTCTCTTCGTTTTTTTTTAGCCTATTAACACCCCCTTTTATTGAGACATAATATTTCCTATATTTTGCCTTGATTTTGTGGGGGTTGTTTTTTTCCCATCTTTTTTTATAACTTTTTGATTTTTCACTTTCATTAAATTTCTTTCTAATGACTTTTGCATTGTGACTAGATTTCCACCATTTGGAGAGGTATTTCTTCCTTTTAGGGGAATTTTCTGATTTTTCTTTTATGGCTCTTACCTTATCTGGATTTTCAAGCCTCCATTTCTTCTGGTATTCTCTTTGATACTCTTTGTATTTTAGGGTTTTTCTTCTTTTTACTCTGTTTAAAACTTTTAAGCAATGCTTAAATTATTTCTTCATCTTTTTATAGCCAACCCACACTAATAATGCAAGTGCTACTCCTGAAATTATGAATCTTAAATAATCGTCCATTGCTGACCAGTATCTTATTGCTCCAATTATGATTGATAAAATTCCTCCAAATAAGAAGCCATTGGCGACTGCGTCTACGCTTATTACCGTCATTCCTGCTATTAAAGAAATAATTCCTAGGACCGTTAAAATTATGAATACGTTTCTATCGTAGACTTCTCTTACTGCTCTATATTCTTTATTGCATTCATATGTTACGTCACAAAAACCATCTATTTTTCCATCTGTTGTTCTTGGGACTTCTACCCCTGAAGAATGCCATAATCCACCTGCATCTGTGCACTCCTGTTCTGTTTGTATTGCTTTTGAATAAATGTTTTCAGGACAATAATCAACATAAGTTGGTCCTTTGTAGAATGTAAAAATTCCATAATTAAAAAAAACGTTTAATATAATTACAATTGCTATTGCCAGTGCAGCATGTTTGAATTTCATTTTCTTTTTCTTTTATCTTCAGATATTGCTTGCCTTGCTATCCTTGAGCCCTGTTGTGTTATTGAAACGTATACTTGTTTTCCTTCTTTGCTCTTTTTCACAAGTTTAATCTTTGTCAGTTCTGTTATGAATCTAGACAACATTGCTCTTACACTATCATATTCTTTTCCTTTATATAAAATTTCCGCTAATGATCTAATTGAAATATCCCTGCCCAGCTGTTTTTCCATTTCATATACTGTCAAAAAAATTGTTTTTTGAGTTTGGGTAAGATCTTCTAAAACATCTTGGTTTTTTACCTGTATAGCCTCTCCAGAATCTGCTTCATCTGAAAAAGAGTAAACCATTTGGCCTATTTTTTGTTCTAGTGCTAATAACCTTTCATGCAAGGAAGTTGATTTTTCAGAATGGTTTTGGTGGATGTTTTCTATATCTTTCTTTATGTTAAGAAAAGACTTCTGAATAGCCTCATGTAGTTGGTCTATTCTATTGTGTGCTTCTTCATCTCTTTTTTTGAATAACCACCAAGCCATAATACAAATAAATTGTGGTTTTTTATATACTTTTTGGTCGATGGATGGTCACGTGAGTCACGTGAGTTACAGAAGAACAGTCACGTGAGTCAATTGAGTCACGTGAGTCACGCATTGTTTTTTGTTTTTTCGACGATAAATTTTACCCGTGAGTCACGTGAGTCACACGTAAGCACTTACGTAAGTCACGTGATTTCCGTAAGTTACGGGTTTAAGTTAATGGATCTAGAAAAATTTCGAGAAAGAGCATTTAAAAAAGAGGTATAAAAAATATGTTTTGAGGGAATAAACAAGCAAAAAATAGTACACAAAAGATAGTTAAATTGAGAGGATAATAAGAGGTATATTGGAGAAAAGGACCTTAAAAGTGCGCAGAAATGATGGTATTTTTAGAGGTTGTGAGTGCTTAGGATGTGTATGTATGTATGAATAAGTGAATGAATAGCTAGAAAATGAGATATGGGGGCTATAAAGTTCGCATAAATAAGCCTTTTTTAGAGAAATTTAAGATTAAAATAACCTTTTCTGCCCAGAATCGCGACCATAATAAGCATCTACTAATTTATCTTTATAGTTAAGGTTCCGAAAATCCTCTGAAATTGAGAGAAATATAGTTTTATTGTTATATTTCTTCTTTATTATCGGCAAATCCTTCTTTAATATAGATCTAAGATAGGTGCGTATACACCCTTCGGATAAACCCATCTTTTTTGAGAGTTCCGAGTAAGATATGGGTCTATTTAGGTCCTCTTCAAGCTGGTAGATGGTTAAAAAAGCAAATAATTCCTGTTTTGTGAGGGTTTCTATCATCTTATTTATTTGGTCTGAATGGATTTTGAAGTTGTGTTTAGGATGTGTATAAGTGTTTAGTGTATGTATGTATGTATGTATAGACCCTTTTTCTTCCTGTGGAACTTCTTCTTTTTCCTGGTGATTTGAGCCTAATTTCCTTATTTCTTGGGCTATTTCATCTAATTTTACCATAAGAACCTCTATTTGACTTCCTTTAGCGTCTATAAGTCTTCTATTTTCTTTTATTTGTTTTTCCATCTCATCCGCATGTTTTTTAGCCTCAAAGAAGGATTTTTTCACGTTTTCTCTAAAAAAGGAGTCAATATCTACCATTTTTATCTGTATAGGATGTGTATAGACTTATTTATATGTGTTTAGGATGTGTATAAGATATGTTTAAATAAATGTTTAAGACCTCTCAAAAAAAGTTCTAAAAAGCTCAAAACCATTAAATACAGGCTTTATACGGTCTAAGACCATAAATTTTATAAATAAGATAATTTTGTAAGGATTAAAAGATATTCGAGGTGAATAAACTATGGCAGAATTATTGGTAGTACGAAGCAAAATAAAAGATTGCACAGATCTAAATGTTTCTGGAAACTTTGCTGATGCTCTAAGTGAAAAAGTAAGAGCATTAGTAGCTGATGCTGAGAAAAGAGCAAAGGCAAATGGGAGAAAAACCCTAAAACCAGAGGACTTATAATCCTCTATTTTTCTTTATTATCCTATATACTCTTCAGCTTTTTTAGCGTGAGGGCTTACAGTTGGCATTGGCAAATGGGGAGGTAAGTTAACCTCCTGAGAAATTCCTAAAGCCTTAATATTTGATTTAATCAAGGCTGCATTTATCAGTTGTGCCTTTAAACCTAATTCAACTTTTTTGTCCTTTTTCCAAGAAGTTAAGATTTCTTTTACCTTCTTGGCATTATCAGAATAAAGCATATGCCCCTTTATACCGACGGAACCCACTTGGGGGTCGTAGTAAACATTGTATTCAAAATCAATCTTAACAACGTCTTGTTTTTGATCTTCCCCGAGGGAAATTTCTTTAGAAGAAACACTAGTTATTTCCATGTTGGATCTTATCTTAACCTTCTCACCTTTAAGATCTTTGTCTCTACTAGCTGAGATATTATCAAAATTGAATCCTACGATTGGCATGGATTATTAATCTTAAGGGGATTTTTAAAGATTTTGGTGGTAGATTACATCTCTTTTGGAGAATCTATTGCCAATAAATTTAAACCATTAGAAATGACTTGTTTTGTGACTGTTATAAGAGCTAGCCTATCCTGCTTCTGTTTGGACTGAAGTATTGGGATTTTGTGGTAAAACTCATTAAACTGCCTTGAAAGTTCAAGAAGATAATTAGCAATTAGATATGGTTTATATTCTTCTGCAGCTCGTTTGACTACATCCCGAAAACCGGATAGCTTTATTATCAATCCTATCTCTTCTGGTGCTCTTAAGCCTTCTAAAGATGTTTTCTTTGGTTTTTCCTTGTTTAAGATTGAACATATTCTTGCATGGGTGTATTGGATATAGGGGCCTGTATCTCCTTCAAGTTCCATTGCCTTGTCAGGAGAGTAAACAATTACTTTCTCAGGGCCTTGCTTGATAAGTTCAAATTTGATTGCCGAGGAGAAGATTGCTTTTATTGCCTTGTCTTGTCTCTTTTTATTCCAATCTTTGTGCCTCTTGTTCACTTCTTTTTTTATCTTAGATAATAATTCTTCTTTGATTTCTGAGTAAGTTATGATCCTTCCTTTTCTAGAAGCCATTCTTCCTTCAGGAAGTCTTACCAGTTCATAAGACAAATGGTAACATTTCTTAGCCTGTTTGAATCCATACAATTCTAAGATTTTGAATAATTGCTGGAAATGAAGTTTTTGTTCTGAACCAACAACATAGATTAACTTATCCAACTTAAACTTTGTTAGACGGTCTATTGCCATTGCAAGGTCTTTTGTTATGTACAATGCAGTTTGATTTTGTTTTAGGACTATTAATTTATGTAAATGGTATTTTTCTAAATTAACAATAATTGCTCCTTCACTTTCTCCAGCTATGTTTTTTTTTAATAACTGAGAGACTATTGATTTACCCTCATGGATGTATTGGGAGTCTAAGTAGGTCTTTTGGAATGTTACATCTAAGTCTCTGTAAATATTGTTGAAATATCCTATACTATCTTTTACCCCTTTCTTCCAAATTTTTGTGTATTTGGGATTTTTTTCTTCTATTTTTTTATGAATTTCTTGGACTTGCTTTTGCCTAAATTCATCTTTGCTTATCTCCATGTCTGCTTTTGCGTACATCTCCCCAAGCCATTCCCCTCTATCCCTCCTTTGCTTTAGTTTAAGATGCTCTAGTCCCCAAATAGCTTTAGAAACATGAGAGCCGGTGTCATTAAGGTAGTTTACAGGGATGACTTTGTATCCTTGAAACTGCAAGATTCTTGTTAACGATTCCCCCAAGACAGTGTTTCTTAAGTGCCCTATGTGAAAAGCCTTGAAAGGGTTAGGTCCTGAGAATTCAACCATTAGTTTTTCTTTGTTGGTTGAAGAACCATACTTGTCTTTTTGTTTGAGTATCTGAGTGATTGTTTGCTTGACTAGCTCTTTTTTGTTTATAAAAAAATTAAGATATGGTCCTTGTGCCTGAATCTTTTCAATATATCTTGTTGGTTTTAATTTAGTTTCTAAGTGTTTAGCAATATCATTTGGTGCTTTTTTTAGTTGAGGAGCTAACTGAAAGCAGGGAAGGGCATAGTCTCCAAGAGAAGGATCGGGAGGTATTTCTAAGCTAACATCCTGTTTAATTTCTTTCTTTAGAACTTTTTTAATCTCTTTTTCAAAATCCATGGTATGAATATTCTTATTTTGTATATAAATGTTAAGATTGTTAAGTTATTCTTTTAACGGGATAACAATAATGTTTATAAATAAAGTATTGATTTTTTAGGGTATGAGTAAAATCTCCGAGGACAAAAAAGAGAGAATCAAACGGGACATTCTTAGATTATTATATGATGAGTACCCAAAGATGTTTTATACATATGAGATTGCTGATAATATGTTAAGGAATGATGAGTTTACCTTAAAACTTTTATTAGATCTTAAAAAAAATAAAGCTGTTCATTCCATACAAGAAAGCAAGGGAGATAAAGTAAAAAGAAAATGGGGTATGGATGAGGTTATTCACAATACCTATAAAGAGTTAATTTGATATTTTCTTAAGAACTTTTTATCCATCTTTCTGGAATTCTTCCTTGTGGGACTTCATGTTCTAAAGATTTTATTCTTTTTATTAAACTTTTATTCTCTAGGATGTAAAGATATCTCTTTATTGAAGTATATCCTCTTTGCATTTCTCTCGCTAATTGGTTGGTTGTTTTGGGTTTTTCTAATTTTTTTAGAATCAGGAGAATTGAATCTCCTTTCCTTCTACATTTATTCTTATAAGAGCCCATTGCTTTTTTGAACTTATCTTCTTTTTTTGGATGTAAATCGCAAAGATTGTATTTTTGGATTATTTCAAAATTAGGGTATCCTGTAACCCTTACTGTTTCTTTTCCGGGCGTCGTGTTATCTTTATTGGGTTTGATTCCTAAAAGAGAAAAAAGCTTTTGGATGGATAGCCTGTCTTCCTGTGGTTTGGCTGCAATGTTTACTTCTTTTTTTGACCCTTTATGATAAACATTTCCATCTGCTGCAATTAGCCCTCTTAAAAAATACGCTGCACCTCTTTTTTGTTTTAATGATTCTCTTTTTACATAATTAAACAGTGCATCAAAAACTACTCTAAAAGAAGAATTGGAATATATTATGGTTAACGTTCCTTTGGGTTCTACTTTTGAATTGGAATACTTGTTATCCCTCAATTGAATTTTATAAAATCCTGATTTATTTATGTTTAGAGTTTTAGACCAAAATTCTTTTAATTCTTCTTCATTAAGATTTATGTTTCTTGAAACACTTAGGTTGTATTTTAAATTTTTTTCTTTTATTCCCAATCTTTGTAAAAATTCTATAAATTTTTGCAATAGTTTAGGGTCTGAATTTGCAAATCTTGTTGATTGATAACTTTTTGATTTGATTGATTTTTGTCCGTCTCCCTGATACATACCAAAACATTCTATATCTTCAGAAGAAATTAAGAAGTATTTAGAAAATAATGCTTTTGCAGGTTGAAATTTTTCTGCCTTTGATTGTCCTGTAGGATATTTTGTTATATAATACACTAAAATATTCTTTCCCTGCTCTTTGATTATTATATCTTCTCCAACATAAGATTTTTTAGGGAGAAGTGAAAATATATCTATTTTTTTATCTAACATACCAAATATAATCAAAATATGATATATAATCCCTACGCACACATGTCAAGTGTGTCAAGTGAGTTGAAAATACATATTAAACTATTTATTTAGTTTTTTCCAGATAGAACTATGTCTTTTCCAAATCAGGGCTTCCTTAAGAACATCTTGTATTTTTGCTGCAGGTATTATTTTAATCTTCTTTTCGTCTTCTTTTGATAATGTCAGGTCCTGTAGATTTGCTTTTGGAATAATCACTCTTTTGATTCCTGCTTCTATTGCAGCTTCTACTTTTGCAGTAACTCCCCCTACTGCTAAAACTTCTCCCCTAATAGATAATGATCCCGTCATTGCGGTATCTTGTCTTACAGGAATATTCTTAAATGCAGAAATTATTGCTGTTGCAACTGAAATGGATGCTGAATCCCCCTCTACTCCTCCTTCGGCTCCTGTTTGCAAAAACTGAATGTAAATATCATGCTTTTCTTTAATATCTTCTCCGAAGAACTTCAAGATTATTGCTGAAACATTTTTTACTGCTTCTTTTGCTATTACGCCTAGTTTACCTGTTGCCACAAAGTCTGCTTTTTTTCCACCAATGGTAACCTCGGATTCTATTGGTAAAACAATTCCTGAAAAGGCTGTTCTGTCACCTAAAACTGCAAGCCCGTTTACTCTTCCAATTTGATGCCCTTTAGTTATGATTATGTTGTATTTCTTTTTATTTTCAATATACCTATCTGCAATTTGTTGTTCCAAAGTTCTTGCGAGTTTTTTTGCTTCAAGAATTTGTTTTTTGTTTACTTCTTTTAATCCTTGGTCTTTTGCAAGATCTCCTGCCGCCCTTATTAGCCCTCCTAACTCTCTCAATCTTAAAGACAATTTCCCTGCGGAATTTGATCTTCTTTTGGCTTCATTAATTATTTCTTGGACTGCTGATTTTGTGAATGGTGGAATTTTTTTATCCTTGGAGACTTCCTGTGATACAAACAAAGCAATCTTATTTCTGTTCTCCTGGTTATCATCCATTTCAACATTCATATAAACTTCGTACCCATACCCCCTTATTCTGGATCTTAGTGCAGGATGCATTTTTTTTACAATTTCAAGATTTCCTGCTGCAACTAAAATAAAATCTGTTGGTGCTGGTTCTGATATTGTTGTTGAACCAGAAGATCTTTCTGATTGTCCTTTGATAGGATATCTTTTTTCTTGCATTGCAGTTAATAATTCCTGTTGTGCTTCTATTGGGAGGATTGCAATCTCGTCTATAAATAATACTCCTCCATTTGCTTTGTGAATCATTCCAGGAATTAATCTTTCGTATGCTGGTGTTCCCAAACCCCCAGATTGAAGAGGATCATGAAGTACATCGCCAAGAAGAGCTCCTGCTTTTGAACCTGTTGCGTCTATAAATGGTGCTTTATTTTTCTTTGAGTTGTCTATGAGCAGTTTAGGAATCATAAATTTAGATCCTAAGTTCATTCTTTTTCCTAAATTCATAAATAAAATAAATGCTGCCAAGAAAATCATTGAGCCTATTAAGGATGCGGCTGCCATTATATCTCCATACTGTCTTCTTACTAGCCATGGAGAGATTATTGCGATTATTAATAATATGAAGAAAAAAATATTTTGGCTTTGGCTTGAGGCCTTGGCCTGAATCTTTAATTTATCAACTATCTCTTTTCCTTTACCTTTAGACATTGTTCTAATTAAAGGGGTGTTGTCATCTTCAGGATTGGGGTATGATAAAACATCTTGTAATTTTTCTTCTGGGATTAATTCAGCAAGCCCCTGAGCAAGCATAGATTTACCCGTACCAGGATCTCCAATTAATAATACATTCCTTCTTTGAGCTGATGCTTTTTTAATTAGATTAACTGCTGATTCCTGTCCAATAATTTGATCAATTATCTTGGAAGGGACCTTTAGTTCGTCTGTAGTTTTAAATTTCAAATTAGTCATTTTTCAGTAAGAAAATGTAGGGAAATGGGTTTTTAAAAGTTGTTGTTTAAAAAAGTAAAGAAAATTTAGATTATGTCTTCTTCAGCTACCACCACAAAATCTCCAATGGCCATAACGGAACTAAAAGGTATTAATAGTTCTCCCTTAGAGCTTCTTTCTAATTCTAATCCTTCTGTGTAGCCTGTTGGGTTTCTAAGTATTATTTGTAGTAGTTCTCCTGTTCTGGTTTCAAAAGATATGTCTCCTACCTCTCCAAATCTTTTACCAGTTTTACTTACAACTGTTCTTCCAATTAGTTGTCTAGAATATTTTTTTTCACTATCTGCCATTAAAGTATTGAAATTTATCTTATTTATATACTTTTCTTTAATTTAATGGGGATTTTTGAGTCTTTAGGTTATTCTTGTTGAATATACCCCCACACCTTGATTGCTAGTGGAACATATGGAAGTAGGGGAGGAGGTTCTTTTGATTTGTTTTACGTTTTTTATTATTAATTAAATAAAATAGGATTATTAATATAAATATAATAAATATTGGTATCAAAATATTAGTAGTAGAAGGCTTGTATTGCTTTTTTTCTATTTTCTATTTTAAGCTTTTCTATATTATATTATATATATATCATTATATATATTTTATATTATACTTTTTAGAGTGTTATAACTCAAAAGTTCTATGAGAAATAAAGGTGTTCTTATTGAGTGATTATAATCAGTTAAACCCTTGAATTTTGAGTTTCTGGTTTCCATAGGCAATAAAGGTGGGGGTGACATTTCCTATGAAGAAAATGTTTAAAAGCAAGACAACAGTCCTAAGGTGATATGTCTAAAGTAAAACTAAATAATTTTTTTGAAAGCTACCTTAATAAAACTCCTCTATTTATCAACAAAAAATCTTTACAGAGTAATTATACCCCTGATGAGATTCCCCATAGAGATGAACAGGTCAACCAAATTGCAGGGATATTAGCTCCTAGTTTAAGAATGGAAAAACCTTCTAACTTGTTTATTTATGGCAAAACTGGAACTGGTAAAACGGTTGTTGCTAGATATGTAGCAGAGCAAATAATAGAAGCAACCAAAGGAAAAGACATACCTTTGAGAGTATTTTATCTAAACTGTAAGATGAAAAGGGTTGCTGATACTGAGTATAGAATAGTGTCTCAATTAGCAAATGCCTTTGGGGAAAAAGTTCCCGCCACGGGATTGCCCACAGATGAGGTATATAGATTATTCATTGAAGCAATTGATAATAAAAAACAATTACTAATATTAATCTTAGACGAAATTGATCAATTAGTTAAAAAAGCGGGGGATGAAATCCTTTATAACTTAACAAGATTAAATTCAGAATTAAAAAATGTTGAAATATCAATCATTGGGATAAGCAACGATCTTTTATTTACAGATAATATTGACCCAAGAGTCAAAAGCAGCTTAAGCGAAGAAGAATTGGTATTCCCTCCTTATAATGCCATTCAATTACAGGATATTTTGAGGAATAGAGCTAAGTTGGCATTTGCAGATAATGTTTTAGGTCCGGGGGTTATTGAGAAGTGTGCTGCGTATGCCGCCAGAGAGCATGGTGATGCAAGAAGAGCTTTAGAATTATTGAGGGTAGCTGGTGAAATTGCTGAGAGGAAAAATTTTGATAAGATTACCTTAGATCATTTAGATGATGCAGAAGAAAAAATTGAGAGAGACAGAGTTTTAGATATAATTAGCACTCAACCAAAACAATTTCAGGTTGCATTACATTCTTTACTTTCATTGGACTTAGAAAAAGAGAGTGTTTTTACAGGAGATCTTTATGATGTGTATAAAAATAATTGTTTGTCAATTGGACTGAAGCCTTTAACACAAAGAAGAGTCTCTGACATTATTGCTGAATTAGATATGTTGGGAATAATCAACGCTAAAGTAATCTCAAAAGGAAGATATGGAAGGACAAGGGAGATTTCCCTTGCTATACCTAATTCGACAATACCCAACATCAAAAAAACACTTATAGAAAGCTTAAATCTATGAATCAAACTGTAAACTTTTTTTTAAAAAATGGATTTTTAGTCTCGCCAGACTTTGTTAAGAGAGTAAACTCTGATTTTGATAAAATTGACTTCTTAAAAAAGTTAAGAGAAAAAACAAACTCGGAAAATTTGGTTTTGATTAATGAGGACATTTCATTAAGCGTCTCAATGGGGAAGAGGGCTAACATTAACTGGGCCGAGTTTGATAATTCCAGAGTATCACTTGAGAAAAATAAAGAAGAAGAAATGTACAAAACCTTTTTGGGTATGTTAAATTACGAAGTTGACGAGGACAAAAAAGAAGAAATAAAAAGCATAATCCAAGAAGTGAAGCATGAAGAACAGGATATTGGGGTAACTGATGAGGAAAATGACCAAGAAAATAATGTTATTATTGTGAAATCTTATATTGATGATTCAAGAAAAAGAGATTTAAGTGATTTTGTATCTTATTTTAGGAAGAGGTACGACTTTCTTAGGGATTTACTTTCAAACAGGCAAGAGTTGCAAGATGTAATTTCCATAAAAAGATTATTGAGCAGGGATAAGGCAGAAAAGGGTAAGGTTTCTTTGATTGGAACTATTTATGATAAAAACGTAACCAAGAATGGCAACATTATTGTTAAATTAGAGGACAAAACAGGGATGATTTCTTTGATTATAACTAAATCAAATAAAGAGCTGTTTGATACTGCAAACGATTTAGTGTTGGATGAGGTTATAGGAATAAATGGTTTTTCAACAGATAATGTGGTATTTGCCAACAATATTTATTTTCCAGATGTTCCGCTAACCAAGGAGTTGAAGAAGAGCAAAGAAGAGGCATATGCAATCTTTACTTCTGACCTTCATGTAGGTGATAAATTATTTTTAGAAGAAGACTTTGAAAAATTTTTAGAATGGATAAACAAAAAAAATTGTAGTGAAGACGACAAAAATATTATAGATAAAATAGCTTATCTTTTTCTTCCAGGAGATCTAATTGCGGGTGTAGGAATTTATCCCGGGCAAGAAGAAGACCTCACAATAAAAGACGTTAACAAACAATATGAAAAGTTTACGGAGTATATAAACAGGATTCCTAAAAGAATTAAAATTATAATATGTGCAGGAAATCATGATGCATCTAGGATAGCAGAGCCACAACCCAAGCTGGAAAAAAATTACTTAATGGACCTTTATGGGAGAGAAAACATTTTTTTTGTTACAAATCCCTCTTTGGTTAATATCCATTCTTCAAAAAACTTTGAGGGATTTGATGTTCTGATTTATCATGGGTATAGTTTGCCTTATTTTGCAGACGCCGTTGAATCCATTAGAGCGGCAGGAGGGCAGGACAGAGCAGAGCTGGTTTTAAAATTTTTATTACAAAAAAGACACTTAGCTCCCACCCATACGTCTAACTTGTATGTGCCTGACCCCCAACAAGATCCTCTCCTAATTGATAAAGTACCCGATATTTTTATAACAGGACATATTCACAGAATGAAAAATATAAACTATAGGAATGTCACAGCTTTGAATTGTGGTTGTTGGGTCAAACAGAGTGAAGATCAGAAAAAAAGAGGGATTGTTCCAGATCCCTCAAAGATTTTTTTGATTAATTTGCAAACGAGAGAGATTCAAACAAGAGACTTTGGAAAAAATGAGTAAAGAAGATACAGAAAAATATTTTGAAAGTTTAAACAGGGGAATTAATTTAGCCTATGCTGTTGCCAGCGAGGCAAGAAAGATGGGGCATGATCCTGTTGATTCTGTAGAGATTCCAATAGCAAGAAATATGGCAGAAAGGGTAGTAGGTCTAATCACTGCTATAGCCCCCCAGATTAAAGATAGTGGGGTTGTAGACCGAATTCAGGAATTAGAAAAAGAATATGGAAATCAGGATTGGAGAGTCGCGTTAAAAATAGCTGAAGAAGTTGCCAAAGAGAAATTTTGCAAGTTTAAAAATAAAATAGAGTCTATGGAAGTGGGGATAAGGGTTGGAATTGCTTATGTAACTAATGGGGTTGTAGCAAGCCCTTTAGAAGGATTTACCCATTTGAAGATTAGAAAGAGAAGGGATGGCAAAGAATATTTTGCTTTGTTTTTTTCGGGACCTATTAGGAGTGCAGGAGGGACTGGTGCAAGTGTTAGTGTGCTTATTGGTGATTATATAAGAAAGATAATGGGGTATGATAAATATGATCCAACTGAAATTGAAATTAATAGAGTTATGACTGAGATAAGAGATTATCATGAGAGGATTACCAACCTACAATATTTTCCAAGTGAACAAGAATTAAAATTTATGTTGGAAAATGTACCTGTTCAAATTGACGGGGACCCTTCTGAAAAATTAAGTGTCAGTAACTACAAAGGGTTAGACAGAATGGAGACTGATAAACTTAGAAATGGCGTTTGTTTGGTCTTAGCAGAGGGATTAACACAAAAAGCCCCCAAGGTGTGGAAACAACTTGATAAGTGGGGAAAAGATTTTCAGATGGACGACTGGTTTTTTATGGAGAAATTCTTGAAAATACAAAAACAAGCAAAAGCGTTGCAAAAGGAAGATAAAGACAAATCAAAAATAAAACCTGATTTTACATACATAAAGGATTTAGTTGCAGGAAGACCTGTTTTAGGGCATCCGTTGAGAACAGGAGCATTTAGGTTGAGGTATGGTAGATCTAGAAATGCTGGTTTGAGCAGTGCATCTATTCATCCTGCTACTATGGCAATTTTGAATGAATACCTTGCTGTTGGAACACAACTAAAGTGGGAGAGACCCAGTAAAGGTACAGCCATAAGTTCTTGCGATACCATTGAGGGTCCAATTGTTAAATTATTTAATGGAAGCGTTTTGATGTTGAACAGTTTTGAAAAGGCAAAACAAGTTGCTAAAGACGTTGAAGAAATTATTTTTTTGGGGGATGTACTGGTTCCTTATGGAGATTTTTTAAACAGAGCACATCCCTTGGTTCCTTGCGGCTATAATGAAGAGTGGTGGAGGCTTGAGTTTAATAAGGAAATAAAGAGCAAAGGCATTGTTGAACTAGCCGACGAACTAAATATAGATAAGGAATATCTAAAGGAGTTTTTTAAAAACAAATATCTGCCAATTGGATTTGATATAGCATTGAAGTTTTCCAAAAAACTGGGAGTTCCTATGCATCCTCGTTGGACCTATCACTTTAAGGACATTAATAAAAAAGATTTTCTTAGTTTGATTGATTGGTTTGAAACCATGAGTGTGAAAAGAGACGATAACAAACTAAACAAAATCATCTTGCCCTTGGTTAAAGATACCCAAAAATTATTTGATAAACCTGACCCCAAAAGAGTTTTGGAGTTGTTGGGGGTACCTCACCTTGTTGCAAGTAACGAATATGCTGTGATAGAGGGGGATGATGCAAAAGCATTTGCATTTGCATTTGGCTTTTTAGAAAAAGATATTGATGATGATTTGTTAAAACATATTGGAAGGAATATGGATGATGACATCTTAAAGGTCATAAATAAAATTTCTAATATAAAATACAGAGATAAAAGTGGTACGTTCATAGGGTCCAGGATGGGTAGACCTGAGAAAGCTAAAATAAGGAAACTAACTGGAAGTCCTCATGTGTTGTTTCCTGTAGGAGAAGAAGGAGGGAGGCTAAGAAGTTTCCAGGAAGCCATAGCAAAGGGAAAAATTACAGGAGATTTTCCAATATATTTCTGTGAAAATTGCAACAATGAAACAATTTATGGTGTCTGTGAAAATTGCAACAAAAAAACTGAGAAGAGATATTATTCAAGGAAGACAGATAGTTTGGTGAGTGAAATTCCCTCTGATGGAGACAATCAATCTTACCTACCATATAGAAAAAGATCCATCGATATAAGAAGTATCTTTGAAAAGAACTTAAAAAAATTAGGACTGAGAAATTATCCTGATTTAATCAAGGGGGTCAGAGGAACAAGCAATGAAGATCATACCCCTGAAAATTTGGTTAAGGGAATTTTAAGAGCTTATCATGATATTCAGGTCAATAAAGACGGAACTGTTAGATATGACATGACTGAATTAAGCATAACACACTTTAAACCTTTAGATATTGGAACAAGCATCGAAAAACTGAAAGAGATGGGATATGAAAAAGATATTTACGGAAAAGAGCTTGTCGACAAAACACAGATCTTAGAGTTAAAAGTTCAAGATTTAATTTTACCTGGGTGTGAAGATTCATTTGAGAAGGGTGCAGATGAAATATTGTTTAGGGTCGCTAAATTTGTTGATGATTTACTTGTTAGACTATATGGCATGGATCCCTTTTATAATTTGAAATCCAAGGAAGATTTAGCGGGGCACTTGATATTATGTTTAGCTCCACATATCTCTGCCGGAATGACGGGGAGAATAATTGGGTTTAGTAAAACTCAAGGATTTTTTGCACACCCCTATTTTCATTGTGCTATAAGGAGAGATTGTGATGGAGATGAGGCAGCAATAATGCTGATGATGGACGCATTACTTAATTTTTCCAGAAAGTATTTACCGGGGCATAGAGGTGCAAGACAGGATGCTCCACTGGTTATGACTTCTGTGTTGATTCCTGGAGAGGTTGATGATATGGTATTTGATATGGATATTGCTAGTGAATACCCTCTAGAGTTGTATGAATCTGCGGAAGAATACAAAAATCCATGGGAAGTTAAAATTGAAACAATAAAAGACAGGCTTGGGAAAGATGAACAATTTTTTGGAATGGGATTTACTCATGATGTTAGTGATATCAATAAAGCAATTTTAGTTAGTGCATATAAAAAGCTACCTACAATGATGGAAAAAGTATGGGGTCAAATGGACATTGCTGAAAAAATAAGGGCTGTAGATGAGAGTGATGTTGCAAGGCTGGTAATTGAAAGACATTTTATGAGAGATATTAAAGGTAATCTGAGAAAATTTAGTCAACAAGAATTTAGATGTGTTGGATGCAATGAAAAATTCAGGAGACCACCTTTAATGGGTGTGTGCACTAGGTGTCATGGTAAGATTATATTTACTATTGCCCACGGAGGGATTATAAAATATATGGAACCTGCATTGAGTCTAGCCGAAAAGTATGATTTGCCCCCATATTTAAGACAAGATTTAGAATTAACACAGAAAAGAATTGAAAGTGTGTTTAGTAAAGATAAGGATAAACAGGAAGGTCTTGGTAAATGGTTTGGTTAGGTTTAAATAAAAGTTTATATCAAATAGTTAAGTGAAAAAAGAAACTAAAGTTCTCTTACATAGCAATAATATTTGGGTCCTTGCAGAAGGCATGCTCGGTCCTCTTTTTGCAATATTTGCTGAGAGGATAGGGGGAGACATTTTAGATATTTCTTGGGCATGGGCCACATATCTAATTATGATGGGCATTTTGGTTATTACTATGGGAGATATCTCAGATAAAAAAGGATTTTCAAAAGAGAAGATGATGGTTTGGGGATATTCTTTAAATGCAATTTTTACTTTCTGTTATTTATTTGTACAAAACCCTACACAATTATTTGTTGTTCAGGGGGGATTGGGTGTTGCGGCTGCGTTTACCATCCCTACTTGGAATGCACTATATGCTAAATATGAGGATAAAAGACATGGTGGTTTTGTGTGGGGGTTAGCAACAGGAGAAGCACAAATTGTAGGGGGGTTAGCAATAATTATAGGGGGATTTATAGTCAACTCCTTTTCATTTACAGCCCTGTTTATTGTAATGGGAGTTATTCAAACAGCTGCTGCTATTTATCAATCCCAGATTCTTTTTATAACAAAAAGAACAAAATAACTGGAAGGATTAAGCAACCCATCATATGATTTTTTCCTATACCTACCAAAGAAGGAATTATTCCGAGGGCAGTTGACACTAACAGAATTAAGAACCCAAGTGGTCCACTTAGAAAAATAACAATTATCACAATAAATATCATGATTCCAATTATTAACCTTTGATAATTTATTTTTGTGATTATTTTCGAGAATACCAAAGAAATCCATTTGGTTAAGTAGAATGCTATAAATGCGGATATTAAAGTTGCAATCAAAAAGATTATAAAATCTGTGAATGTTAGTGTTCCCATTATTTTTGAGATTATAACTACTGAACCAGAACGCGCTTTATCAATTGTATAAATTGCTATAAAAGAGATAATCATTACAATTGTGTTTATTGCACCAATTAAAATCAAGAAAGATTCAGGTGTTGTTTTTTTGAATGGACTCGTTGCTATTATTGCTGCCTGAGCTGATCCCAATCCTGGAAGAAATCCACAAAGGGAAGAAGCAACCAATCCTGACGATAAAACTTTTACAGCTTCCTTAGGTTCTATTTTTGGTTTTGTTATTTTTTGAGGCGGAACTTTTGTTTTTTCAAATAAACTTACAAATAAAATAGATGTACCAAATAAGCCCGATAACAGAGGCAGTAATGGTTGTTTTAAACTTGGAAAATTGAGAACTGCTATTCCCAAAACTCCTGAGAGTAAAAACATCAATAATGCCCAAAATTTAGAATTGTGCTCTTTGTAAATTAATGTTATAGATGCCACTACTAAAAGGTATGGAACAAAATCTTTGATTAGTGGATAACCTACTCTTACTAAAGGCATCAATATGGGAACCAAAGCAAGAGTGATTATTGTTGCAAATAATGAACCTATTGCGGTTAACATGACTGCTTCGTATCCTCGACCCTGGTTAAGTAATCTATGTCCTGGGAGAACTGAAAGAGCCTGGTCTTCATCTGGGGCACCTAAAAATATGGATGGGAGCGCATCTAGGAAAGTGTGTGTTATGGACATTGCAATTATAAACACAGCAATACTTAATGGAGAAATAAACTGAAGCAAGAAGGGGGAAGCAGATAATGCAAGTACTGCAACAAGGTTAATGTGTATTCCTGGAGTTAAGCCTGTTATAATCCCAAAAAAACATCCTATTAAGATCGCAATTAATAATTCAAGAAACATTTTTTATTTTTATTTCATCTGCAATCACCTCTAACTGGTGTTGGTACTCTGCGACATTTCCAGTTACCTCTATGGTAATCCCTTTTTTTAGTTCTTCAATTGGAAAATCCTTGAAAGCTATGACTGTCATTTTTGAAGAATTATCTTGCACTCCTAAAATTAAAATTCCTGGCAAATCTTTTGAACTGACTATTTTCCCCTCTATTTTTATTTGGGCATCTATTTGTTTTTTTGTTACATCTTTAATCTCATAAAATTGTGCTTGAGATACTTCTAAGAGGGATAATAATACCAGAATTCCTAAAATAGAAATAATCATACAATATTTTAGCAACTGATTTTTATCCATCGCGAGGGAAAGTTTTATATTATAAATAAACTTTTTGTTGTCTATGGGAATGACACCGTATGAACTTGTTAAGAGAAATACTCAAGAGATTGTAGAAGATAATGAGCTAAAAGATTTATTAATGGAGAAAAATCACCCTACAGCCTACATTGGTTATGCCCCAACAGGGATGTTGCATTTAGGGCACTTCATGCCAATTTTGAAGGTTGCAGATTTTTTGAGAGCAGGATTCAATTTTAAATTTTTAATTGCAAATTTACATGCACATTTGGATGATCAAAAAACCCCATGGAGTCTGTTAGATGCAAGAAGCATGGTTTATGAGGAGCTTGCTAAAAAAATGTTGGAGTCTGTGGGAGCAGATATTACAAGACTAAGATTTGTTAAGGGGAGTGATTTTCAAACTGAACAACAATATACTATTAATGTTCTCAGAATGAGTGCTTTAACAACTCTGAATAGAGTAAAAAGATCTGCTTCAGAGGTTGTCCGATTTGGAGATGAGCCAAAGATGGGGGGATTCATCTATCCTTTGATGCAAAATGCGGATGTTGTAGGATTAGACGCCGATGTTGCATTTGGGGGCATTGATCAAAGAGGAATTTACATGTTAGGTAGAGAGTTATTGCCTGAGTTGGGATACAAAAAACCCTTATGCGTATTTTCTCCGTTACTTCCTTCATTTATGGGCGGTAAGATGGGAGGAAAGATGAGTTCTTCTGTGGAAAAAGGCAAAGTGGGGTTGCTAGATACAGAAGATGAAGTCAAGAAAAAAATTAATTCTGCATATTGTCCAGAAGGAATCGTGAAAGATAATGGGGTCTTGGCATTTGTGGACTATGTAATATTTTCATTGAAGTATGATCAAGGCAATAAGCTTAAAATTGAGAGAAGTCCCAAATTTGGTGGAGATGTGGAATACACCACCTATAAAGAATTAGAAAAAGATTTTATCAAAAAAGAACTGCACCCAGCTGATTTAAAAAAAGCTGTGGGAAGAGAAATTAATTCACTTTTGAATCCTATAAGGAAGACATTTAGTAAGAAAAATGATTTGTTAAGAGAAGCTTATCCTATGAAGAGATGATTGTATTAGCTCACTTCTTGTATCATTCTTTCAATCTGATTAAATCCTCTCTGCCAAAACTTTTCATCTTCAATATTAAACCCAAGTTCTTTTACTAAATCTTTGGGAGATTTAGATGAACCATCTGACAGGAATTTTATAAACTTGTCTTTAACATTAGGATTTTCTAAGTATGCTGAATAAATTGCTAAGGATAATAAACTCCCAAATGCATATGCATAACAATAAAATGGGGTATGAAAAATATGGGGAATTTGCAACCATTCATATTGGAAATAATCGGGAACAATCACATCCTTGCCAAAATGTTTTTTTAATCTTGTTAAATATAATGTATTTATGTCTTTGATAGTTGGGCTGTTTTTTATCAGTTCATGTGCGTCTTTTTCAAATGCAACAAACTCTATTTGTCTTCCTATTGTTGCATAGATATTTTCCAATTGTTCAAATGTTAATTCTTTTGCAATCTTAGGGTTTTTATTTTTTATATTCTGTATTAAAAGCAGTTCTGAAAAGATAGATGCAGTTTCTGCAATTGGTAAAACCGCATAAGCATTGAATATATTTTGTTTTCTATTTGCTAGTATGACATGAATTGCATGACCTAACTCGTGAGCTAAAGCAGATGCACTTTTATAATCATCTGTGAAATTGATTAATACATAAGGATAGTTCCTTGAAGATGTAAACTCACAAAAGGCACCCCCTAACTTTCCTTTCTGTATCTTGGAGTGTATATGCTTTTTATCAACCATGTTTTTTGCTTCATTATAAAACTCTTTTGAGAAAAACTTAAAAGACTTTAATACTATGTTTACTGCTTCGTCATAAGTTAGTTTATCTTCTGTTTTTTTTAGTGGGGCATAAAGGTCTGTTCTTTTTAGCTTTTTTGTTTTTAATTTACTAGCCTTCAATCTAAAAAACTTTTGAAACACGTTTTGGTTTTTTTGACAAACGTTTATTAAAGTTTCAACAGTTCTGTCTGAAATATCTTGAGATTTATTTCTTACTGAGAGTGGTGAGTCATATTTTCTTAAATTTATATATTCTTCATTCCAATCCGAAACAATTGCTTTGTAAATTTCTCCAAGCACATCTTCATATTTTGAATATTTTGTAGAAAGAGTCCGGTAAACTAATTCTCTTATTTTTGCGTTAGGGTTTTTTGCCTCTTTTCTTAGTTCTTCTTGGGTTACTTTTTTACCCATAAACTCAAATTCCATATCTGAAGAGATTAAATCATATATCTTATCAACAATGCTTAATCCATTTTTATCTTTTATATTAATAATTTTTTCTTCATTCTCATTTAGCTTGTGTTTTTTATGCTTAACTATTTGTTCTAAGTAATACTTTATATGCGGACAAGATTTAATAAGACGGCCTATATCTTTTTTTGGGAAGTCCACAAATCTCAGACCCACCCACACTAGCCTATTGCTTATTTCTGCGTCTACTTGTTCTATTTTTGATTTTAGTGCGGCTGCATCCTGATTTTTTGTGTTTTCAAAGAACCATAAAGAGGTATACTTGCTTAAGTCTAAGGATAACACATTTAATTCTTCTATGATGCCAAACAGTTCTCTAAACTTCTTTTCTGAAATATTTTTATTAAAAATCGGTTTGTATGACTCTATTTTTTTTGTTAATGTTTCTAATTTTCTTAGGATGGCGGGGATGTCTTTTTTGTTTAGAAGATCGTTTAAGTTCCAACCCTCTGTTTGGTATGCCATTTTTTAAATTTTAATCAATAAGGTATTTAAGGTTTTTGAATTTAATGCATTTATGAGAATTGTTAAGGCTCCAAGTGATTTGGGTTGTTTAGGAAGAAATAAAACAAAGAATGCTCCAGATGAAATAATTAAAAATCTAAGAGATTACACTAATGACTTTGATGTTGATTTAGTTGAAATTAATGAAACTAACATAGATGAAACAGATAAAAGGATAGAGGCAAAAGACGGGGATATTTTTATTGGAGGAGACCATAGCATCACTTACTCATGCTTCAAGAATTTTTCAAAGAAATATAAAAATCCTGGATTATTAATATTTGATGCGCACGCAGATTGTATGGATAATTTTAAGATCACTCATGAGGATTGGTTAAGGGTTCTGATTGAAGAAGGGTTTGTTAAACCTGGAAATGTCACGATTGTTGGTCTGAGGAGAATAGAAAAAGATGAATTAATTTATTTAAAAGAAAAGGGGATTAAATATTTTTTGATGGAAAACATTTCTAACATTAATGACGTATCTGATGTAGTGATGGAAAGAGTCAGAAATTATGATGGGCTTTATGTTTCTATTGATATTGATGTTGTTGACCCTGCATTTGCTCCTGGCACGGGCATGATAGAACCAGGGGGGTTTACCAGTAGGGGTCTTTTGTATTTTGTTAAGAGATTAAGACTATTAAAAAATTTAAAGAGGGTTGATTTGGTTGAGGTTAGTCATGAAAAGGATATAAATGAAATGACTGTTAGGTTGGGTGCTAGAATTCTTTATGAGTTTATGAGGTAGTTTTAAATAGAAGTTGGCCTCTTTTATTTTATGCCTGTTGATTGCGATGCAGAGACCCAAAGTAAAATTAAAGATTTGAGTGATAGATTAGGTTATTTAGAACAGGATATCAATCATCGTTTGTCTAATGGGGGAGTAAACAAAATGCAATCTCTCGAATATCTTGGTATTTACTCAAAAATGAGAGACGAATATGCTGGAATAGAGCACACTTTGATTATTCAAGATGTTTTACCTCCCAATGGTTATGAGGTCCTTCAAAGATTGAAAAATTTTAAACGAACAGTGATTGGTAATCCCTCATTATAAATTCTGTAGCTTAATTATTGGATTAGAAAGATTTAAATCTATTACAACTGATTATTGTTATATGAAATGTGAAATGTGTGGTAAAGAATTGAAAGAGAAAGAGAAAAAATTATGCAAAAAATGCTTTAAAAGAGTTAATTCTCATGGGTTGTTTTGAATAACAATAATCTATATAAACCTGTAAATCCTATCTTCTTTTTTAAGATGACTGAGCTTCTTAAAAATGACAATTCCATTTATTTATTTTATTCAAAATTATCCAATTCTTCTAGAGCAAATATTTTAGAAGACTTTCTTGCCATGTTTTCTTCCCATAAATTTGAATACATCGCAGTGATTTTAAAAAATGCTCCAAAGGAAGAATTATTATCCTTGGCTGAAGAGTTTGAAAAAAGAATTTTAGATTTAAATAATGGAGAAGTTGTTACCAAGTATAACAAAAAATATAACCTTGACAGTTTGGTTGGATTTTGTCCAGTTATTGTCTCAGAACCCGATGGATACAATGAAGATAGTTTAAGAAAGAGCATGAGCTGCTTAAGAAGTTTTTGTGAAAAAAGCATTTACATTGTTGTAGATTATAAAAATCAGATTAGTCTTTCGAATCGCTTTGGATTTTACTCTGTTGATGTGGGTTATTTTTTAAATCAATCTTCATCATAATGTTCTTCTAGAACTCTTATAATTTCTTCTGTTTTCTTTGGACCCATCTTCTCTACATTTTTTATTTTATCAGGATGGGCGTTAACTATATTTTTTATTGTCTTGAACTCTTTTAAAAGTGATTTTGCTAATGAAGGGCCTATGCCAGGCAGAGACTCTATGATAAACTCCTGTTGTTCTTTTGTTGTCAATGGTTTTTTATCAAACCTTAATCCAAACTCTTTTTTATTTGGGTCTTGTTCACGCTTTGCAATAACCTTAATTAATGCGGCGGTGTCTAACTGGTTTTTTGTTTTTATTATTGGAATCCCAAAATCTATAGCTATTGTTGCTAACATTCCTCTTATTGCATTAGGATGGATATTTCTGATTGAGTATATATCTTCTTCTCCTTCCAAGACAAGGATTGGATTTGAGAAGTTATCCTTCAAACTTTTTATTTGTGTCAACAACCTTTTGTCTATTATTGAGTTTACAAAATCATTTATGTCTTTTCTCTCTATCGCAACACGATCACTTATGATATAATCTGCCACGTCTAAATTTTTTGTCTCTACGGACACTTTTTGATTGATTAACTCCTTTAGAATCAAAGAATTTTTCTCTCTGGAATCTGCAAAAACCTTTAGTTGTTTCTCTTCTGAAAAACTTTTAAGTGTTGACTGAGGGGGTCTCAATTCTACATTCATTTTTTCCCTTAAGTCAGTTAGAACCTCTTTCATTCTTCTCTCTTTGTGGTATGCAATCCAGTGATACATTTCATCTCTTGTATTCTTTGTCATAAGAACTATTACTCTTCCCTTTTCTAATCTTGCTGTTCTCCCTCTTCTTTGAATCGATCTGATTGCTGAGGGGATTGGTTCAAAGAAAATAACGAGATCTATTTGAGGAATGTCTAATCCTTCTTCACCTACAGAAGAGCTGATAATGACATTATAGTGATTGTCTGTAAAATCCTTGATTATCTGTAATTGTTCTTTTTGGGTTAATCCCGTATTTGCTTTTTTTGCCTGACCCACAAATAATTTTGCTCTTGTTTTTTCTATCTCATTAAGCTCTTTTTCTAAAAATGAAGCAGTATCTCTGTATTGAGTAAACACCATAATTTTTATGTTGCTGTTTCTTAAAACTTCTTCCTTGATTATTTTTTTTAGTTCTGATATTTTTGGGTGTTCTATATTATCTCTGAGAAGTATTTGTGTTTTGGCGTATGCGGAATGAAAATTTAGATCCCTTACCAGGTTTTTTGTGGCTTTAACCTTGGTTTTATCTGCTTGTTGATATAAACCCTTCATGTAGGCATAGAGGGAATGAATACCCTGAGTTTCTAATAGTCCTAGTGCATGCTCCGCCTTTATTATCTCTGCTAATACAGATATGGCACGCATTATCTGGAAATCTTTTTCCCCTCTTATTAGTCTTCCTTGGAGATTTCCCTGTAGGTCTAATAGTTCCCTTTTTGAAAACTTTGTGTTGTTTACAACCCCCATGTCTTTTAGGGTTTGAAATTTTGATTTGATGCATTCATCTAGATATTTTTTTATCTCTTTGAAGTCATTAGGAAGGTCTAATTTTATCTGGGTAACATCTGTTTCTTGTATGTAGGGTTTTACATCAGGAGATTCTTCTGTCCTTATCTCTATTTCTTCAATAAACAAATTTTTTATTAATTGTTTTATTGTATCCTCTCTAGATCCAGGGGAAGCTGTTAAACCTAGGATTCTCGGGTGATCTGCTGTTTTGTGGTATTGTTTTGAAATCCATGTGTAGGAATAATTTTGGACAGCTCTATGGCATTCATCAAAAACTATTAGTGATACTTCCTTGAGGTCTATTCTTCCATTTATCATGTCTGCTTCTATAGTTTGAGGTGTGGCGATTATTACCCTTGCCTCTTTCCATAATTCTTTTCTTTTTTTTGGGAGAACTGTTCCTGTGAATAGTTCAACATTCTCTATGTCACTGTGAGATTCTATTGTTTTTTGGTGTTGAGAACACAAGGGCTTTGTTGGTGCTAAAATCAGAACTTTTGAATCTGGAAAATTATTTAGTCTAGATATTGCAGTTAAAAGAAAGATGATACTTTTTCCCATTCCCGTTGGCAAAACCACCAAAGAATTTTTTTTTGTAGTTGTGTCTAGGATTGTTTCCTGGTAAATTCTTGGTTTTAAATCTTTTATTTTAAACATCTTAGAAAGGTTTATATAACCCCCTCTTGGCATCTTTTTATGGACATAAAATTTTTAGGTTTTTTGGATCTGTTGTCTGTTTTTGCTTTTGTTTTAGGAGCATTTGGAGTGTTTAAAGTTTTTGTTGTTGTAATGGCCATTTACCTCTTGTTTAAAGGCATTGTTTTTTTTTCAGATATCTCAAGTTGGATAGACTCTATTTGTGGTTTATATTTGGTATCTATCCTTTTTGGATTTAGTGCACAATTAAGTATTCTATGCATAGTTTGGTTATTACAAAAATCAATAATCAGTTTCTTTTCATGATTATTGGGCGTATTCTTTATGATAATAATAAAATGTTGCAAATATTAGCGCAATTATTGCTGCTATGATTAGAGAGACTAAAATGGAAAACATGTAAAGAAAGATAATGGACGCTATGACAAATATTAGAGATAATACATAGAAACTTCTGCTTCCAAAGAAAATTTTAGATCCATTTAAAGGTGGGAGAGGAATAATGTTGATGATTACCATCACTGTTGCAATTTCCATTCCCTTCATAAAAAATGAGATATTTGTCAGTGTGAGTATTTTGAATATTATTATGAACAATAAATTGGTGATAATGCCCACAAAAGCTATTCTTGATTCCTCAAATTCAGTGAGCCTTGAGTATTTTCTCCCTATTCTTTTTGAAGGTGTTTCCTGTGTTGAAAATCCCCCCACCATTGGGAAAGGTAATGCTCCAGAACTGAATAAGGCTACAAGTATAGGAACTATTACCCCTAAATAGACTTTCTCTTTTATAATCCAGAGACTGTAGAAAATTTTTGTTCCTATCCTCTTACCATAAATTTTTTCACCATATATTTGTGTTAGAAGAATTATTGCTGAGAGGATGATGGCCCTCAATAGGTTTGTAATGCCCATCAGAAAATCAAACGACTCTATCCCCCACTCATTAAATGAGAAGATAACTCCCAAAACCACTATGGCGATAGTAAGATGGTTTATTTCTTTTTTTGTGAATTCCATTTTATTATTTTTGTAATGCCTTCCATATGCCCTGCACCAACGATAACAACCACTTTTTTGTTTGTTTGCATTAAATGCAAGATTTTTTTTGACATCACTTCATTTCTTTCTTCAACCAACACCCTGTAGATTGAAGGATATCTTCCTTTAACAATATTGAGTATCTTTTTTATTACCTCTTTGTTAGGCACCCTCGTTAAATCTATTTTTAGTTCAGGTGAATTTGTTATTCCTGCTTTTATTATGTCCCAAACCAATCTTATTTTTTCTTTTAGTCTTAGTTCTTTTTTTAATCTTTTTAAGGTTACTCTTATGTCCTGGTCTATTAGTGCAATTTTTATTTTGTTTTTGTTAGCAAGGTCTATAGCTGCTTTCATTTCAGCGCCAGGAGTGACGCCCACTTTATCACCTAATTTTTTTTCTATGTATGCACCTATTAAGTTAATCAAGTTTATATCTTTTATGCTGAATTTTTCCTTTTGATTAGAAGTGATTTTTTTGTATCTTACAAAATCTAGCTCAATCCCTATCACCTCTGGAGACTCATTCTCTATTACTCTTTTTACCTCATTTATGCTCTCTTTGGCTATATGGGATGTCCCTATTAGGGTTAAGTTCTCAATTCTTCGCATATATTGGAAAAGGAAAATCTTTATATATATAAAATGTTTTTTTGATTAGAGAGGTGTACGGAGGTTAAAGATGTTAAAAACTGAATCTATAAGTGGAGCAATAGGAATGCGTGTTTATACAGATGTTGGTGAATATTTTGGAGATGTTGAGGAGTGTATACTAACTTTAAATAAAATTTCTGGATGGAGAGTAAGAGCTACAAGAAACTCAAGTCTAAGCAAGCTTTTGGGAGGAGCAAAAGGAGTAATTGTCCCACACCAGTTGGTTAAGGCTATTGGAGATGTGATGATCATAAACAAGGCTGCCATTCCATCCTATAATGAAGAAGACGAAGATAAAGAAGAAGTTAGTGTTTAGAAAGGAAACTTTTAAATAGGAATTTCAATTGATATTCTTCTATGGTAGATACTGCATTAAGTGTAGCTATTGAATTTTTTAGGAGATTTGGTGTCTTTGATGTAATCCTTCCTTTCCTTTTGGTTTTTGCAGTTGTATTTGCAATTCTGCAAAAAAGTGAAATTCTTGGGAAAGGGCAGAAAAATTTAGATGCTACAGTTGCATTTGTAGTTGCATTGCTTGTCGTCGCTGCTACCAAAATTGTCGGGGTAATAAATTCAGCATTACCTGTTGTAATTTTATTAGTAATCGTTTCATTATCATTCTTGTTATTAATTGGAATGTTTGTGGAACCTGGAAAGGTATTTGAGAGTCTTCAGGGCAATTGGGCTAAGTTTTTAATGATATTATTATTTATTGCAGTCCTTTTAATCTTCTTGGGGAATATAAGATTAGAGAGTGGAGAAAGTTGGTTGGAGTATGCTTTAAGTTATGTAGCGGCTTACTGGAGTGGTGCTGTGGTAGGCTCTATAGTTTTGGTTATTATTTTTATTGCTGCAATCGTTTGGATTACGGTTGGGGGAAAAAAGGGGGATAAATAATGGTTTTAGAACAGATTGATCTTTTAGGGGTTGTATATTGGTTTGAGAGTATTGGAGGATTTGATTTTATACTACCTTTCTTACTTGTTTTTGCATTGGTTTTTGCATTGATGGATAAAGCAAAACTTTTTGGAGATAAGAGAAACATTAATGTTATTGTTGCGCTTGTTGCTGCATTTTTTGTAATTTCACAACCACAATTTGTTTATTTTATTCAAGGATTTATTCCTAGGGTGAGTATGTTTATCCTTGTTATCTTAATGGGTTTATTGTTGTTGGGAATGTTTGGATTAACTGGAGATACAAAGTGGCCTTGGGGGATTGCTGTTATTGTTGCAGTAGTTGGAATATTATGGAGTCTGAGTGCTGCTACTGGTGCATACTATTGGCCTCTTTCGGGATTTATTACTGGACAAGACATTGCCTGGCTGATTTCGTTGGGAGTTTTTATTTTAGTTATATGGTTGATTGTCAAAGAACCATCTAATCCAAATAAACCAAGCAAATTTTTGGAAAATTTTTGGAAAAAAATTAATGAATAAAAAATGGCTACTATTTTAGATGCAGGATTGATAGGATTTGTTGCTCCAGTGTTTTCAATGATACTGGTTTATGCAATAATTTATGCTATTCTAGCCAAGACTAAGGTTTTGGGGGGCAATAATCTGATTAACAGTGTGATCCCTCTGATTGTTGCTATATTATTTCTTTTAATGCCCGGAGCAATTGAGTTTATTAACTTTATAACGCCTTGGTTTGTGGTTTTGGTTATAGTTGGATTTGTTGTGTCCTTATTATTCTTATTTTTGGGTGCTGGTGAGGACACTATGAAATCTTGGTTGCATAATCCCACTATCTATTGGACCGCTTTGATTTTTATGATGATTATTATTGTTGCTGGACTAACACACACCTTTGGGAATTTTTTTGGGCAACCAGAAGCAGGTGGATCTGTGGGTCAAGAAGTTCAATTTTCAATATTTCATCCCCAAATATTATCAACAATATTTATCTTGATAATTGCAACATTTGCTATTAAGTTTATTTCAGATGATGTGGTTAAAAAGAAATAATTTAGGTTCTATAGCCTTCGAATGCATAGCACAAGTGGATATGTAAAATTATTCTTTCTTTTTCATTGCTTGGGTTATCCTTCCAAGCTCTTTAACATTAGAAGTTAGTGGCTCTATTATCTTTTGGAACACCTGGGTTAATGCTTTCATTTCAGCACTAACATTCCCAATATTCTTGTTGTACTCATTAACCTTTCCAATAACTCCTACCTGTAAGTTTTCAAATGAGTTCCTTAAACGAATTACTTCTTGTTTGATTGCTTCTATTTCGTCTGTAGTTTTTTCTTTCCAGATGGTTATATCTCCTACATCTGCCATTAACTCATCCCATTTCTCATCAATAATTGATTCTGCAATTTCTTCTATCTGCTCTATTGTTTGTCTCTGAGGAGATATTTGAGATGGCTGACCCATCTTCTGTTGAGGTCCTTGTTGAGAAAATGAAGGTGATTCTGATTCAAAATCTTCAGGCTGTGACATAAAATCCTGTTGATCATTTTCTTCTGGAGAGGGAGCCTCAAAATTCATTCCACCAGGCTCTTGCACATCCTCTGAGTATTGATCATTGGCTGGCTGCATTTCAGAGTCCTGTATATTTTGATAAATATCTCTATTAGAAAATCCTTGTTGTTTTAAATTATTAATAATAGAACTTTGAGGAAGTCCTTTTGATTTCAAATTTTGTATAATTCTTTTAATATCTTGGGGCATTTATGTTTCCTTCTTTGATGTGTTTTTTAATGATTTGTTCTACTTCTTTATCAGTTACAAAATTAAGAGGGTTCCACAGATTAATATATTTTTCTAAAACCCTGAGCTCATCCTTTCTTGCAAAATCTTCTACCTCTTGCACCATGTGTTTTATTGTTTGCTTCATTTTTGAGATATCCGCTTTAACTTCCCTTAATTCATTATTAATATTTCTTAGTCCCATATTTATCTTTCTGTACTCTTCAATCATGTTTTTATCTGTTACAAAAATTCTGTCCCTTAGAATCACAACTTTATTTTCTATATCTCTTATTCTTCCTACAACGTCTTGTTCTGGCATTTAATTAGATAATGACGGCTAATATATTAATTTAATGGTTAGATTTATATAATTATTAACGCAATGTTTGTTTATGGTAAAAGAGGAAATAAAATCTGGCGGTTATCAGATTGTTAAACAAGGAAAAGAGGATGTAATAAGGATAAGTCTTGCAGGAGTTGGGTATCCTCCCTCTCTAGAAAATAGTGCTTTGTGTATGATGCAAACAGTCTCTAAGTTGAGTCAAGTTCCGGGAGTAAGTAGAATTATTTTCACAGATGGAAAAAATTATGAGTATGGTTATGAGCAGACACAAATGCTTGTTGAGATTGCAGGAATTTATAATCATCTCATCAAACAAAAAAATACTCTCACATTTGGTCTTGTTGAGGGAGACAGCTCCCGAAGAACCATAATCCAAAACTTAATTATAAATATTTTGAGGTCTGATCCCATTGGATGCTACGTTGAAATCAAAAGGATACTGAGAGAAGAAAAAATTAATTCTAGGGTGTTAACTGATGAAACAGAAATTAGAATTTCTCAGATGTATATCTCCCTTTTGGATTATATTCTTGTCTTGTTAGACAAAACAAAAATGATATCTAGAGTTAAAACTTATTTGGACGGACATATTGTTGGAGACAGAGACATTTATTCAAAAATTTTCAGATCAATAATTACTCCTGATTTTATGTATACAAGACTAACCAGCAGAGTTCCTTTAGATGGAGAATTATTGGACAGTTATAGATTAGACAAGGAAACTGATGTTAGCATATTTAGAGTCCCCAATGATATAAAATATCTTTATCATTTGAATCCCCCAGAGTTTAAACTTGATGAGGATAAGTTAGAATTAATTCATTTGGCAAGAACCGTTTTAGCAGAGCACAAACCAAGAGAAGAAGAGTTCATTGACCCTGAAAGGATGAGAGTAACATTCTTTAATATTGGAAGAGATATGTTACAAGAATTGGCTGATAGAAAGGGATTGAGGCTAAATTATTCTGAATTAAAACAATTAACAAATGTTCTTGTGAGGTACACTGTGGGGTTTGGTCTTGTTGAAACTTTGTTGAAAGACCAGAAAGTCCAGGACATAACGTTAAATGGACCTATGGGACAAACCCCTATATTCTTAGTTCATCAGGATTATGATGAGTGTGTGACTAATATAACTCCCTCGAGAGAAGATGCTTTAAGTTGGGCAACAAAATTTAGGATACTAAGTGGAAGACCTTTAGACGAAGCAAATCCTGTTCTGGATACTGAGCTTATCCTTCCTGAGGCAAGAGCAAGAGTTGCTATTATTTCTACACCTTTAAGTCCTTGGGGTCTTGCTTATGCATTAAGGAGACATAGAGATAAACCTTGGACCCTGCCTTTGTTTGTAAGTAATAAGATGATTACGCCCATGGCTGCAGGATTGATGAGTTTTTTAATTGATGGTGCAAGAACGTTGCTAATTGCGGGAACAAGGAGCTCTGGTAAGACATCTTTCTTAGGAGCAACTTTAGTTGAGATTATGAGAAAGTATAGAATAATCACTGCAGAGGATAGTGTTACTGGAGATTCTGAAATGCTAATTAAAAGAAATGGAGAGATTGAGAAAGTGACTATTGGTAACTTAATAGACTCATTGATTGAAAAGCACGGCTGTTGGTACAATTTGAGTGAGCATGAAATTTTGGGCAACGATGAGAATATTGAAGTTTTTGCTATGAATAAAGAAGGAAAGATTGGGTTGAGTAGAATTTCTAAATTTATTAGGCATAAAGTTAGTAAACCAATTTACAAGATAAAAACTAAAACCGGGGGAGAGATTAAGGTTACAGGAGATCATTCTTTGTTTGGGCTTGATAAAAATGCCGGCATCTCTGAGGCTAAAGTTAGGGAATTAAAAGAAAAAGACTTTATTGCAGTTCCAAGAAGATTAAAAGTTTTTAAGGATGATGTTGGAAAAATAAATTTGTTAAATTATAGGGATAAATTAAAAGAGGGTTTTTTCTGTGGAGATTCAATCAAGAAGTTTGTGAGAATGAACAAAGAAGAATTGGTGGCCATTGGAAAAGAACATGGTTATACTTATAATACTGTTAAATCTTGGTTATCAAGAGGAATTGTTCCTGTTAAGGTTATAGATGATATAATTAGTTTAGGTTTTAAGTTAGATTTTAATAATGATGTAACTTATAAAGTAAAATCTAGTTGGAATAAATTGCCTATTGAAATTAGTTTGGATAAGGATATTTTGACTTTGATTGGGATTTGGATTGCTGATGGCTGTTATGATAGAAGTTCTGTTCTGATTTGTGTTCAAGAACCCGAGTTAAGAAAGATTGTTAGAAATGTAGCCAAAAAATATGGATTTAAAGTTACAATGCATTCAGATGGGTTTACTTTGATTATTCATTCTAAGATATTCAAGACATTGATGAGAGAGGTTTTTGAGTTAAAGGGAAATGCTTACACTAAGAGAATTCCTTCATGGATTTTTAACTTATCAGATAAACAGATTTCTTGTGTTTTGAAAGGCATATTTAGTGGAGATGGATGTTGTGCATATAAAGAAATAGTTATTCCCCTGGCTTCAAGAGGATTATTGGAAGATATTCGCGGTTTATTGTTGAGATTTGAAATTGGTTTTAGGATTGGAAAAATTAGAAGAGATAAAACTTATAATGCCTCCATTTCTAATTTGAAATCTTGGTTATTGTTTAGAGAAAATGTTGGTTTTTTACAGAAATATAAGAATGAAAGATTAAATAAGCTGTGTGATAAAATATCTACCCACGATACCTCTGATGTGATTCCACTTCACTTGGAGTCTAAAAAAGCTATCAAGGCTATTTATTCTGATTTTAAACATCGGGATTATATTTTAAGAAATAATAATGTTGGTCGTGAAAAACTAAATTTAATTTTAGAGCAGGTATCTTTGGAGGATAGTTTAGTTGAAAATTTAAAAATTCTGGCTAATTCTGATATCTTTTGGGATCAAATAATATCTATTGAAACTGTTAATGATTATGAGGGCTATGTTTATGATCTTTCTGTTCCTCAATGTGAAAGTTTTATTTGTAATAATGTTGTTGCACATAACACATTAGAACTTCCAACTGATTCATTAAGAAATTTAGGTTATAATATCCAGCCCATGAAAGTTAGAAGTGCTTTGGGGAGAGGAGGAACAGAAGTTGCTGCTGATGAAGGAATTAGAACCGCCTTGAGAATGGGAGATAGTGCATTGATTGTAGGAGAGATTAGAAGTACGGAAGCTAGTGCATTGTATGAAGCAATGAGAGTTGGTGCTTTAGCCAATGTCGTTGCAGGAACTATCCATGGTGACAGTCCTTATGGTGTGTTTGATAGAGTTGTAAATGATTTAAAAGTTCCAAGAACAAGTTTTAAGGCTACAGACATAATTGTTGTTGCAAACCCTGTCAGAAGCGCCGACGGGTTGCATAAATGGAGGAGAGTTACCCAGATAACTGAAGTAAGAAAAACCTGGGAAGAAGATCCGTTAAGAGAAGGTGGATTTGTTGATTTGATGAAATATGATAGTAAGGAAGATAGATTGAAACCCACTGATGAATTATTAAATGGGAACAGCGAGGTAATAAAAAATGTGGCTGCAAATATCAAAGAGTGGGCGGGGGATTGGGATGCGGTTTGGAATAATATTATATTAAGAGCAAAAGTAAAAGAAGCTTTGGTTAATTATTCTAGGGTGTTTAAGAAACCTGAAATGTTAGAAGCTGAATTTGTTATTCAATCCAATGATATGTTTCACATTATTAGTG